>Ga0099851_1000364_pt1 | contig 18699 bp, 31 predicted proteins | sample CB_VirMetaG_6_FD_78176 | JGI IMG/M metagenome (GOLD analysis project Ga0099851, IMG submission 78176) | Freshwater to marine saline gradient viral communities from Chesapeake Bay - CB_1508_2 Viral MetaG | ecosystem: Environmental > Aquatic > Marine > Coastal | place: USA: Chesapeake Bay... | reverse complement strand
CCGGCAGGAGGGGTTGGCCCGGGTAGCGCGCCACTTCGAGCCCTACGTCCAGATCGGCCACCCCGACAAGCGCGGCTGCTTCAAGGCCCGCCGAACTGGCGATGCCCCGCCCGACTACTCCGGCCTCATCTACGGCAAGCCCGGCTACTCCACCCTGTTCGACGCGAAGGAGTGCAAGGGCGGACGCTGGGGGTTCGGGCTGCTCAAGAAGCACCAGGCGATGGACCTCACCGCTGAGCTTCAGGGCGGCGTCCCCTTCCTGCTCATCCGCTTCAACGGCTACGACGGGCCCAGCGGCTTCGTCTCGTGGGAGCAGTTGCGTCCTGACTGGTGGGCATGGTTCAGGTCCGGCGGGAAGAACAGGGCGTCCCTCAGTCCCGCCGACGTTCGACCGATCCCGATGGTCGAAGTCAAGGTTGGACGCAAGACACTGACGATTCCCGACTGGCTGCCTGCCGCCCGGGAGGAAGGAGAGAGGTTGTATGGCCCCCGCTGACGCCGCCCGCCTGCTCGGCATCGCCCTGCCCTCTCGGAACACCGAGGCGTGGCAGACGACGACGCTGCGGAAGGCGTACCGGGCCGCCATTCGGAAGGCCCATCCTGACGCTGGCGGGAGTCCTGAACTCGCCGCCGAGATCAACAAGGCCCACGACGTGCTCAAGGCGTACCAGCCTGCCGTGTCCGTCGTGAGCCTCTTCAACAACATGGGAGGTTGAGGTGCCCTATTTTCCCCACCGCCGGATGCGCGTGAGTCACGAAGACATCGAGGCGACTCGGCGTGTACTGGCGGCTCTCTACTGGCACGGCCGCCAAGTCGGTGGCGCGCGGATGCTGTCGTTGAGCGACGCTGTTGACAACGATGACTTCGTTCTCTTCAAGGCTGGCGGGAAGGGCATCATCGTGGTCACGCAAGACGACCTGCTCGCGCCGACCCTCGACCCCCGGCGGGCACACCGGCGCACCCTGCTGCTTCAGGCTGCTCTTCTGGCGGAAGAGGTCCGCCGACTCAAGTGGCTTGCGGCCGACGATCGGACGCGAGAGGGGCCCTTGGCGTCAGCAATCGGCAAACTGGCCGAAACGTGGAGCGAGATCGATGCACTCGACGCCGAACACGCGGCGGGGGAGGAGTAGATGGCGATCATCCTCGACATCGAGACTCTTGCTGACCTGCGCGTTCCCGAGGAGGAGCGAGGGCAGGGGTGGCAGTTCGGTCAGTGCAAGCACCCCAAGGGCGAGATGGACGACACCGCCAAGGCGTGGGCGAACACGGGGCTCAAGCCTCACCTCGGACTGCTCTGGATGATCGGCGTCCGGCACTCCGAAGACGAAGCCCGTAAGGTCCACGTCTTCACCGCCGAGGACCCGCTCGTCTCCAGTAAGGACGCGATGGAGCAGCTGGACGAGTACCTCGGATGGTGCGCCAACAAGTGGAACGCCAGCAGCCTCACGCCGGTCGTTGCCCACAACGCCGTCTTCGACTGCTCGTGGATCTCCAAGTGGGCCCTCAAGTACAGCATGAGGAACCTTTACGAACTCATCCCCCACAAGAAGTTCGCCAAGCCCTACGAGATGTTCTGCACCAGCGAGCAGTTCGCCGGGGTGGACTTCCGGTCTCGGTTCAGCCTGCGAGACACGGCGAAGTTCCTCGATCTCCCCGAGCAGAAGATGGAGATCGGCTCGGTGCTCGACCTCTACCTCAACGGCAAGACGGAAGAGGCGATGGACTACTGCGCCCAGGATGTCCTGACCTGCGAGGCCATCTGGAAGCGGCTGGAGTGGCGGTGATGGCACGTCGTCGCTACCAGCAGCCGGCTGGACCAGAGCGTCTTCTGCTCCACGCATTGGGCCTGGGCGAGTACAAGCACACCCCCTACCGCAACCACTTCGTTGCTGGGCCTGGACATCTGGACATCCCCGAACTCGACAGCCTCGTCAAGCGGGGCCTGATGGTTGTGGGTCGTCGCCCAGGGATGCTTCCGGACGACAGCATCGTCTACTACGTGACGGATGAGGGGCGACGAGTGGCACTGGAGATTCATCGTGATTGCCTGCCCAAACTGACCCGGGCCCAGAAGCGCTATGACCGCTGGCTTGAGGTCAGCGACTACTGGAACATCAGTTTTGGTGACTGGCTGAGGAAGGGATGCCCCGGGTGACCCCCTTCCGCGACCCCCTCTACCCGTCATGGGCCATCGTCCCGCAGGTAGTGGGGGTCAGGGAAGGCCAGTCCGTCGTGGTCCGCAAGTGGATCCGCGACGATGGGATCGAGGTGCTGCCCAAGGGCGGGCTCTACGTCGCTGAGGACTTTGAGCCGGCACCGCTGGACGAACTGCTCGAGCGCATCGAGTTGGAGATCCCGCTCAGGCACGACGAGCCCGAGAAGGACTGGCTCTGGCGACAGATCGGGAAGGGCCGACGCTACGCCTTGCCCCACCAGGTCCTCGTCGACCTCTACGTCATCTGGGTCGAAGAGGTCGGCGGGTCGCAGACGCAGTTCTGCCGAGACGTGGGCGAGAAGAAGCGGCGAGACGTGAAGCACATGCTCCAGGGCCGCCCCGACACCGGCATCACATGGGACCGCGCCGTTCAGTGGGCCACGAACCTGTCGGTCCGGCTGCTCACCGCCGGAAAAGAGCCCGTCACCTTCACGTTCAACCCGCTGGCGCCGCGAGCTGCACGCTGTCTCCTCAACGGCCCCGGCGGGTCCATTGAGCACTACTACGGCAAGTGGGCCGGCAGGAATCCCAAGGCGCTGGAGCGGATGGGGTGGTCGCGCCGGCTGCTCAAGCACTTCGACCCGGGCATCGACTCGTTCCTCAAGGCCAGCCGGGTTGCCCATGCGTTGACGAAGCCGGTGGACGTGGAGGTCGAGAGCCTCACCGACATCGCCGCCATACTCTGGCTTGCCAGCGGACTCACCCTGGGCGGCTGGCACGACGCGATCGGGCTGGACGTGGACATCGGACCAGCCATTCGAGGCGAGGACGAGCCCCTCACCGAGTCCGAGGTCAGGGACATCAACATCGCGTCCTACCGGAACCTCCGAGGACTCCGGGCTGCCTGGCGCGAGAAGGGCGGGCGTTTCCACGTTCAGATCAAGCCGGGTCGCCCGCTTCGCTCACCAGCATGGCTTGCCCCGCCCGACAACGCAGGGTAGTGTTCCCGCAAAGGAGAACACCATGTCGCTGCTCGACGAAGCCCTTTCCCAGAACCGCCGCAACAAGGTCGCCGACGACATCCGCAAGCGGGTGAAGGAAGGCACCGAGACCATCAACAAGATCTGGGACGGCCCGACCTTCGTTGAGGTCGCCAAGAACGTCTGCGGCAAGAACGTGCTGGAGCCGGACGAGATCGAGAAGTGCGACGGCTTCCGCACTCGCGTCCGCATCTACTGGACGAGCATCTCCTCGCTCATGCCCTCGTCCGACCCGAAGGAGCCTCGCGGCGTCACGAAGGAGACGTGGGCCCGGATGATCGCCAGCGCCATCGAGGGCCACCTCGCCCAGATCAAACTCAGCGGCTTCAACGGCGCCTGGCACCTCATGGAGTACCAGGCCGAGATCGTCAACGACAACCGCATCGGCGGCGGCATCCCCTGCTTCGTCCTCGTCTGCAAGTACGTGGACATCCACGGCCAGCAGGATCTCACCTTCCGGCGCGGTCGTCCCCAGATGGACGAGGTCATGGGGAGCAACATCTCCAAGGCCGACCTCGCCAACCTCATCGGCGCGATGCAGGAGGGTGCGGACGAGCGGATGACGAAGTTGCTGGAGCCCCTCGTCGAACTCCTCGCCGACAAGAAGGAGGAGGAGGTGCAGGAGGTCGTGGATGGCGAGCCCGAGCCCGAGAAGAAGCCGGTCCGGCGGCGTCGCAGGACTTCTACCCCGAAGGCTTGACGCCTCACGCAACACGGGGCTATGTTGCTGGTGAGGCTCAAACCTCACCTCCAACTTCACCCGCCCGCCCTGGTTCTCACGAGCCGGGGCGGTGTCGGTTTTGGGGGTTCAGCCGAAAAGGCTCGGCTGCCACGAGCGGTGATAGATTACCTCCTCACTGGTTCCGGTCGCCGCGTTGGCCTTGAGGCTGATCTCGGATGACCACGGTAGCCACGAGGCCCCCTGCTGGTCGCAGGCGATGACCTGCCCCTTACGGCGCTTCGTCCACTCGCCCAGCGCTGCGAAGTCGTCCGGCTGCTCCTTGTAGTGCCGCCCCGCCTTGGTCTGGTACGGTGGGTCGATGAACCACGTGGCCTTGACATCGGGCGCATCGGTGTAGTCGCCCTCGATGACTTGCCAGTGGCCGATGCGGAGGACATCTCGTGCGATGCGTTCCCTTGATTTCCATCCCCAGCCCGACCAATTGTGAGCCTCCTGACCGAGATCTCGGGACCACTGACTCGGAGACTTACTTGGCTGCGTCGTTCCATTGTTGCACCAGAAGCCAGTCAGCCACCGCGCCTCCTGACACACGTTGAGGTCATCGACCGTCCCGCCTTCTGGGATGTCGGGGATCGCCAAGATGTCCTCGGGCTTCGACCCGATGAGGAAGCGCCAGATCCCCGCGATGATGGGCGATCGGTCGATCAGGATGACCTTGCGCCACGGGTAGCGGCAGGCGTAGCCAGCAGCCCCAGCGAAGGGCTCGACGATGGTCTCCAGTTGGGGCGCAGGGTAGCGAGGTGCAGCGCGCCACTTGCCGCCGTAGTAGCGCCAGAAGGGCCCGACCGGGCGGATCATCCAGTCACCTCCCAAACAGGCACTCCAGCCCGCTTGCACTTCTTGACCATGTCAGCAGTCCCGGTCCCGCCCGGAAAGGCGACAGCGGCAACCGGCACGGGCTCACGCTTGAGCATCTCGCTGTTGCGGATGGGTCCGGCCGCCCCACCGTTCCCCTTCCAGTCCGCCGGCATCCGCTCGACAGGGATGCTCTCGATGATGGCCCAATCGTCGGCGAGTTTGTCGGCGCCACGAGCATCCCCGTGCCGCACCGCCGTGATGTCCATGCGTTTGGCAACCCGATCCAGGCAGGACCAGACCAACTCCACGTCATTCAGGCCTCGGCCGCCGCAGACGAGAAGGACTCCCTTGAGGCGGCTCAAAACGGCATCGGTGTCTTCTCAGGCACCACTGGCGTGAGTTCTTCCTCGGGCAGCGTGTAGGTCCGCCCGTCCAGAGCCGCGTCGATGGCGGGGCCGATCAACGTGTAGGCGGTGCTGGGGCGGCCGTTCATGCGAACCGTGTTCTGCCGGCCCTTCGTGGACCGGAGCAGGCCCATCGCCTTCCAGCGCCCGATGACGACGTGCGGTTCGTAGTCCACTTCCTTCAGGATGTCGCGTAGGACCAGCGGGTAGATGTGCAGGTCGGGTGTGCCGGCAGACACCTCGCCCTCGCCGGGCAAGTCCCAACGTCCCAGCCAGCCGCCGTGCGGGGCCTTGTCGCAATACTTGCTGCCCCGGAGGAACTGGTGGGCCCGGGCGCTGCACCAGTTGTAGACCTCCAGCAGCGAGGCGTTCGCCGACGACGACTTCGACTCGCCGGTCGCCAGCACGCCCGTGACAGCATCCAGTACGTCCTTCTTGGGCGGCGGGAGCAACCGGTACTCCTCGTGCAGGAGTTCGGCGGTGAAGCGGAGCAGGGCGATGGACTTGGCCTTCCGGTTCATCAGGCCGTTGTCGTCCGCGCGGATCTGCTCCATCGTCAGTTCAGTCAAGGCGTTCAGGCGCTCGCGGTAGTGGGGCCACTTCTCCTGGGCCCTCACCAAATGGACGAGCCATCGCTGTCCGAGGTGCCCGTAGTTCATCTGGAGGATCTGCTTCATCCGGGGGATGCGCTGACCAGCCTCCTTCGTGGTCCGGCCGAACGGCGTCATCGGGTTGCTCAGGGTCCGTGCCTCAGCTCCCGTCTTCTTGGAGCCGTAGTTGAGGATGGATGCCTCGCCAGCCGTCAGCATCACCGTGCGGATGGTCCCGCTGCGCTGAAGCCCGCCCGTCTTGGTGGACCTCATCTTCTCGCCCTGGGTCACCGTGTAGATGACGGTCTCGAGCATCTTCTTCTGGTCGGTGGAGAGGGCCTCGGCGTCGTCGAAGATGGACGGAAGGTCGCAGCCGCCCACCATGCTCGCCGTGATGGCGTTCTGCGTGGCGTTCCACGTCCGAAGGAAGCCGTCTCCGATGGTCGGCTTGCCCCAGACGGAGGCGCCCACCTCCATCGCCGTGGACTTGCCCGTCGAGGACACCCCGAAGTGCTCGTAGACCATCCCCTCCATCTTGAGCGGGAAGAGCAGCGTCGGAGCCAGCGCGACGTACAGGTTGACGTAGGCCAACGGGTACTTCGACACCCAGTCGATCTGCTTCTTCCAGGCGTCCCACGTCCCGTCGATTCCGACAGCCGGCATAGCTCCGTCGTCGGGCGTGGTGATGGTGAAGGCTCCGTCGCGCGTCACCACTCGGGACGGCAAGATGAACCGCCACTCCAGCCCCATCCTCACCCAGCCGGTCCGATTGGAGATCGGCTTGCGGCTGTAGTTGTCCTTGTTCAACGAGATGAGACGGCGGAAGTAGGAGGACAACTTCCCGGCGTTCTCGCTGGAGACGAGGAGTCCGTCGTCCGCCAGTTCGATGAGGGAGCGGCTGGACATCAGCACCGACAGCCTGACGATGCGAGAACGCACCTCCTTCTTCTCGGCCTTGTAGATGAACTCGGCGTACTCGATGCCGGTGTCGAAGTCGAAGTAGGTCTCGCGGATGACCACCATCTGGTTGGTCACCTCGTCCATCTGGTACACCACGCCCTTCTCGGTCAGGATGTACCCGGGCGGCAACTTCACAGAGTCGTCCACGCCGAGCATCCGCATGACCTTCCGGCACTCGAAGTCGGTGTCGTCGTCCTCGGCCACGGACTGGCGCTTGGCTCGGTCCACGGCGAGGGCGTCACCCCGCTCCTTGACGATCTTGAGCCACTCGGAGATCGGGCTCGCCGCGATGCGAGTCCTCAACTTCATGGCGAGGCCCTGAACCTGGTTCGCTTGGTTGACCTGGTAGCAGCAGGCCAACTTCGACAGCAACTCGTCGTCCCGGCAGATGTCCTCGGCCCAGATCAGCGCGGCCTCGTTCTTGCTCTGGGCGACGAGGGCCCTCTCGACCAACTCCTCCAACTGCTTGAGCCCGTCCTCAGCCAACTTCTTGGCTTGGGCGAACGAGGAAATGGTGACGAGCGCCTGCCCCAACGCCGCATCCCCGATGTCGTTCACGCCGAACCCAGCGACCCCGAGGTCGTTCACGTCAGCGGTCTGCTTCTTGCTCATTCCAACTTCACCTTCTCGCGCGGGGCCTGTCTTGCCAGTCTAACGCCGGGGTGCGGCTTCGATGGAGGTCATCCCTCACTCCTCACCAGTGCAATCGGCGAGCGGTACACCAACCTCGGTGCCAGCGCCTCGGCGATCTTGTCCAGGTACTTGCCGCCGGCCCGGTCGGGGTCCGTCAGCGCGATGATCTTCGTCCGGTCAGGCCACGGCACCGTCGTCAGCCCGGACTCGAAGCCCGAGGTGAAGCCGATGACGCCGTAGTCGGTGTCGGCGCGAGCCTGCTCCTGACACGCCCACAGGAAGTCGGTGATGCCCTCGCACAGGTAGACCCGCTCGGGCTTCGTCTTCCCCTTGAGCATCGGCCGCGCCATCTTCGGGTCCGTGAACAGCAGGCCCCGGCTGTCGCACTGGTACGGCCACGTCGTCTTCCGCTGGGCGTCCTTCGCTACAGCTCGGCCATGAATCGACGCCAACTTCCCGTCCGGCGTCCAGGCCGTCACGACCACGGGGAACTCGTCCGCCCACCGTCGAGGCCACCACTTCCCGATGCGCTCCCATCCCTGCCAACTCGATGACGGCAGGGCGGCGGCGGGCGTGTGGGTCAGCGAGTAGCCCCGGATCTGCTTGAGGTAGTCGATGACCCGCCGGTCCCGGCTCTGAGAGATGGGCGTGCTGTTGCGAAGGAGGAAGCGGAGTTCGTCGGCCGGCGGCAACTTCCGACCCTCCTCCTTCGGCTGAGCCTTGCGTGCCTCGATCTGCTCAGGCGCACCGAACCACCGCTTCACCTTGAGGAAGTCTCGGCCGAGTTCCTTGCCGGGCTTGCCGAACAGGTAGAACGCCACGAGGTCGAAGGCGTCCATGCGGGTCCCGCAGGCGTTGCAGATGCAGGCCTTCTTTCCGCCGAGGATGCCGAGGGGGTAGCGTTGGCCGTTCCGCTCGGTCTTCTCGTGGCAGGCAGGGCAGGGCCCCCAGCGGTTGCTGCGGACCTCCAGCCCCAACTGCCGCAGGTACACCGTGATGTGGGTGTTCCTGATCTCGGTGCGCCAGTCGGTCACTCAGAGGTTTCCTTCCAAGCCCTCGCGATGGCAGCAGGGCGATCGGTGATGCCCTGGGCGAGGTGGCACCAGACCAACTCTGGGCCGGCGAACAGGTCCCACTCCTCGTTGTCCTCGTCATAGCGGAACATCACTCCCTCCTCGACCGCCTCCTCCGGCGCCCCCATCGCCAACGCCAGCCGCCTCAGCGCCTCGTTTGCGGTCATGGGGTCGGTGAGGTCGGGGATGAGGGCCGAGCCTGCCTCCTGGCGAACCCTGTCGTGGAAGTAGCCGTCTGCCTCGTCGCCGTCCCAGCGAATCCACCAGAAACGTCGGTCAGTAGCCGACCGGGTCGTGACCCTGCCCTTGGCCCCGTTGGCCGAGATCGCAGCACCGTCGAACAGCGGCACCTTCCTCGCTTCGTCGTGCCAGTCAGCCATCACCACACCACCGCTTCAGCGCTGCCATCCGCCTCGTAGCAGTGGATCCGACCGCCCTCGACGTAGCCGTCGTGCTCGGCGCAGGTGGTGGCGATGATGCCGGCCTCGGCTTCGGCCTGTCCGAACCACAACCCGAGCATGATGCAGAAGACCAGCGACGCCGTGGACTGCCAGAAGTTCATGCTCCCTCCTCGATCGCCTTGCGCAGGTACACCGCAAGGTCCAGCGCTTCTTGGTAGGCGTCTACCAGCGACCGACGACCATCGCCAGCCCGCAGCGCGGTGCCGTACTTCTCGCGCCCCATCTCGTCCCGGGCCTTCATGTCCTCGACGACGAGCTCCCAGATCGGGCGGCCGGTGCCTTCGGTGGGCGCGGGCTCGGGCGTCGTGGCGAGCGTTTCGGAAACACCTTGCTCACGGGTCATGCTCCCTCCAACTCAGCCCCGCCGGGTCGGACTCCGGCGGGGCTCCCGTCACCTGCCCTCGGGCTCGGCTCGGGTAGAGTGTTGGCCCGGTCCGACGCGGGCGATGTCTGAAGATTAGTGGGTGCGGCGAGCAAGCGCAACAAGCCAGTCAGCGAAGGCGGGGCCGGTCTAAGGCTGATCCGTCTGCGTCCCATCGGAAGTCTCAAAGGTCGCCCAGCCTTCGGGCTGCCTTGGTCGCGGAGCCCTTGCAGAACACCAACACCACCTGGTGACCCCTGCCAAGTTTGCGAGATGCGGAAAACTGACGCCCAGCGCGCACCGCCAGCGTGCCTGTTGGTGTCAGGAGCACCGCGCGGTCATAAAGCCGCGCACCAGCGCCCTCAAACGCTCGCACCGTCTCTCCAGTGAAGTCCCGAAGCCATCCGTCCTTGCATCGGAAGTCGCCGACCACCCAGACCGCAAAGCGATCATCGCGCAGCCGTGCCAGCGCCCTCGCTATGATCTCCGAGTGGGCGGCCGTAAATGCCTCATGTGTCATATTCGACAGGTCCGCTGGGTCGTCAGAATAGACCTCCAGGTCGCCATATGGCGGACAACTCATCAGCAGGTCAGCCATAGGGCTCGTCGAAAGCACCGACCTGCTGTCACCGGCCACCCAGACCGCATCAACATCAATGGCTGCGGCCTGCTCCTGATTTGAACGGACCTGCTCCGGGCGCAAGTCACAGCCCCAATAGCGACGCCCGAGAGCGGCTGTCACGATCCCACGGACGGACCCGCCTGCGAAAGGATCGACCACTTGATCCCCTGACGCGCTGTACCAGCGACAGATCAACTCGGCAAGGACCGGATCAAAGACCGACGTACCACCAGCCTTCCAGCCGTGAGCAAAGTCCGTCCGAGCGCCCTTGTTGTCAACATCGGCAAGCCAGCCCGACGTTGCGAGAGAGACCGCATCGCGGCCAAGCTCTGACTGGATGCCCAGCGCCAGCCATCGGCGTTTTCTGGCCTTCCACGCTTCGCGACGACCGTCCAGCACCGAGAAAGGCGGGAACGTGAACCGATCGGCAAGAGGACCGAGCGTCGGAGGCCGGATGGGTTCGCCGAACAGATCCAGCCCGTAGAGGTTGTCAGCTTTCATGCCAGCCCCCTCGCCACCATAGCCGCCGTCAGGCCCTGCCAAGCGCCACCGCCTCCACCGAAGAGATCTACCGCCTTCACAGTCCCTCCTCCACCAGCGTCCTCGACCTCACCCGCTCCCGCTCCTGCCGCGTGTAGCGCTTGGGGGCCGTGGTGAAGCCGTTGTCGGTGTCGGGGCGCGGCCCAAGACTCCACGAGCCCCAGTGCTTCTTGGCGTACTCGGACGGCTCCATCGACACCACGATCACCATCTCGTCGGGAGCCCAAGAGGCGAAGTTGTGCGAGTCGAGCATGGCGCTAATGCGCCCGTCCTTCGCCCACTTCAGCAGGACGATCGGGTTGACGAAGGGCTTGCCGCCCGCCACCGAACACCAGATGCCGTGGTGGTAGGGCTTCAGGTCCGTGGCCTTGACCTCGATGGTCAGGGGCGCCCACCCAGGGCAACCGTCCGCGTCCTTGGGGCAAACGTCGTCCTCGTCGCTGTGGGTGTCGTTCATCCACGTGGCGATCTCGTCGGTGTGCTTCGCGCCACAGTCCGTGGTCTCGTGCAGCGAGTGCTCGCACGTCCAGCAGTTGCGCTTCATGCTCCCTCCTCGGCCACGTAGACCTTGCCGCCACACAGGGCGAGCAGGCGCTTGAACTCGGACAGCGTCGTCCCCGCCATGATTGGCTGAGCGGCTTCGTTCTCCTCCCAACGACAGGGGCGCAGCCACGCCACATCACCCCGGTTGATCTGCTGGACGCTCCAGCTGGAGTTCAGGACACCCTCGCGGGGCGTGTCCATCACGTCGTCGAACGCTACGCGGGTGATGGTCCACCGCTCACGAGGCTGCACGGGCTCGTGTCCCTCCTCGCTGCAGCCCGTCGGACCGTAGTAGCGGGGGCCGCCGTTGCCGAGGCAGACACAACCCAGCCCGTCAAACTCATGCCACTCGTAGGGGGTGCCGGCGTTGTGCTCGTAGGGCGCATCATCCCAGTCGTCGCCCCACTGCTTGTCGAGCGGCTGGGTCGTGAAGTAGGCCCAGCAGCCCTCGATGTAGCAAAGGACAGGTTCGCTGCTCATCCTCTCACCTCCTCTCCATTCCTACCTTGCCCGTCGGCATCACGCAACACTCTTCGCCAACCCCACTTTGATGGCGCGTTCCCGAGCGTGCGACGAGGCGAGCATGTCCGAGACTTGCCCGGCGTCCATGTCCGGCTTGACGAACATGCCCTTCCGCATCGCCGCAGCCGTCTGCTTCTCGGTCGGCTTCTTGGACCGCCAAGATGAACCCGGCTTGGTCAGCGCCGCAGCTCGCCGAACCACGTCGTCGCCGATGCCGTAGGCCAAACCGATGTCCACGGGGATCTCCGCAAGCAGGGTCGGCTTCCGTTTCCGGGGCAGCAGCAAGTGCGACCAGTACAGCGAGGAGTTCTTCAAATCCTGGGTCACGTAGACCAGCCCGTGCTCGCCGCAGTCGCAGACGTAGGTCTCCCGGTCCAGTCCGCGCAGTTCCAGCCAGGTCGCCTTGGTCCGCTTCCGCTTCTTCAGCAGGCCCTCGAGGATGGACTTGGGGTCCTCGCCCGAGTTCGTCACTTCCTTTCCGCAGGCGCACGCCTTGCTGAAGTCGGTGATGGGTTCGTACCGATGGTTGCCGTCCTCGTAGTAGGAGCAGCGGGACTTCTCTTCTTCCTTCAGGGCGTCGATGAGTACCGGAGCGATGATCATGCCGAACTCGTCGGACGCTCCAGCGATGTCGATGATGAGGGCGCTTTCCTTGCCGGGCCAGTTGGCGCGCAGGGCCCGTCCTGCCATCTGAATCCAGAGGCTCTTGGAACGGGTCGGCCTCGCCACGACGGCGCAGTCAACACGAGGACAGTCCCACCCCTCCGTGAGCAACATGGCGTTGCACACCCACTGGATCTTGCCGTCAGCCAGCCCCTTCAAAATGGCGTCTCGCTCGGACCGAGGCATGTTGCCGGACACCCAGCGGGCAACGTAGCCCTCGTCAACGAGAGCAGCAGCGGTCTCCTGCGCCTGCTGAACCGAAGCTGTGAAGCAAACGCCAGTCCGTGTCTTGGCGTGCTTGTTGATGGCCTCGACAGTGTGCTCAACGACGTGTGCGGCGAGGAGCGCCTCGGCCAGTTCGGCGTCGTTGTAGTCCTCGCGGGTGGTCTCGGGCAGGTCCAGGCCAGCAAGTCGTTCAACGACTGACTCGAAGGGAACGAGAAAGCCGTTCTCGATCGCCCAGAAGACAGAGCGCGAGGCGACGATCTCCCAATCCTTCGACAGCGACTTCGTGTCTGTCCGCTCCGGCGTGGCGGTGAGGCCCAACGCGAAGGGCTTGGGCTCCTGCTTCTGGAGCGCAGACATCACAGTCTGGTACTCGTCGCTCGCCGTGTGGTGGGCCTCGTCGTAGACCACCAGCCTCGGCGCACCGTGGCTCAGGTACTCGGAGAGCACTGCCTCGGACCGCATCGTCTGGACCGACGCGAAGACCATCTGCTTGTCGAAGTCCTTGGAGCCACCCATGACGACACCGGTCACCAGCGACGACTTCGCACCACGGATGGCGAGCAGGGTCTTGATCGGCTGGGTCACCAACTCTCGGGTGTGCGCAAGCCAGAGTACGCGCTGGCCCCGGTCGAGAGCATCTCGCACAATGAACATGGCAGATGCGGTCTTACCCGTGCCAGTCGGGAGGCATACCATTGCGCCCTTCTCGGAGCGCGAGTTGAAGTGTTTGTATACCTTCCGGCGAGCGTCTTCTTGGTAGGGGCGCGGGTTCACTCCATCCCTCGCAGCGTCTCGATGGTCTCCCTCGGCACCTTCATCCAGCGCAGCACCTTCCAAAAGGACCGGCGCTCACCCGACTTGTCGCGAGGGCCCATCCACTTCCCGGTCGCCGGCCAGAAGTTCCATGTTCCGTTCGGCGCGTGGATCTTCCAGTGGTGCCCTTCGTTGTGAACCGACGCCTCGACGTTCCACATGTCCAGTAGGCGTTCGACGCGCGCGGTATTGAGTTCCCACCAGTTCTCGTAGCCGGGACGGAGGACGGTGTTGCCGTAGTTGCGGGTCACAGCACTTCCTCCATCTGCTGCTCCAGCCACGCCTCAATCTCCCGCTCGTACAGCGTGGCGAAGGGGGCGCAGTGCTTGCCGAGGATGACGACGTACTCCTCCATCTCGTCGTCCCAGGTGTCCACCCGGAAGACGGTCACGTCGGGGGTCTCGCCCGGGTCCATGAGGGACGGCTTGATCCAGCGCCCCACAGCCTTGACGTGCAGGACAGTCTCGTCGCCCACGTCGATGGTGTCGGTGGTGGCGATTCTCATCACTCCCCCAGCCACTTGCGCGCGGCCTGCTCCCACAGGAAGTCCACGCCGTGAACGTTGTCCTCGCCTTCGATGGCGTGAGATGCCTCGTGGATGAGGGTGCTCAGCGTGCGGATGCGGTCGGACAGGATGTGCCGAGCCAGCCGCACCGTCTGCGTCGCCGGGGTGTAGGTGCCCAGCATCGACTCCTCGGTGAAGTTGACGACCAGCACCGTGACGGGGACGTTCACCTGACGCTTCGCCCACGCCAGCGTCTTCTCCTCCAACTCGGTCAGCGACTCCACGGGAGCGCCCTCGCGGAGGAGGTCCCGGTAGAAGTCCTCAGCCTTCGGCAGGTTGAGGCACTCAAGCAAGGAGGCAGCGACGACCACGCCGCGCCGACCGATGTGCTCCAAGCGGTGAGCCCACTTCTCGTCCGGGCAGGGCAGGGCGTCGTTGAACCGGCGCTTCCACGCCTCGGTCAGCAGTTCCTTCTGACGGCCCCAGCAGTGCGAGTTGAGCCACTTCGTCTCGTCGGTCTTGCGCAGCGCCATGTCGAGGACGGAGTCGGCGGTGACGGTCCCGCGCGACATGCTCTGGCAGAGCAGGCGGCAGGCCTCGTAGTTGAGGTCGAAGCCGTCGATGAGGCCACGGTCCCGATCCACCTTGGCGTTCGCCAGGTTGTAGCCGTGCTCCATCCCGTCCACCTTGCAGACGAAGATGCCCTTGACGTAGATGCGGCCCGGCTCGTCCGGCAGGAACTCGGAGGTGGTCGCCGGCACGTCCCAGCGGAAGCGGCCTTCGATGTTGTTCCACTGCTCCTGGGTCAAGCCGTGGACCTCAACGTGAACACCGTTCAGCCGGGTGCCGGAGGTGACCTGGATGTCCCACGCCAGCACCGTCCGGTCGAACTCGGGGTGCTCGTCGAGGCAGGCAGTCCAGACCTCATCGCGGGTACGCACGACCACCTCGCAGCCCTTGCGGACCAGGGCGAGCGCGCCCAACTTGAGGCCCTCGCCGAACTGTCCGCGCTGCTCGTCGTCGTCCGCCTTGGTGGACCGACCGATGAGCAGAACGCTGCGGCAGAGGCCCTCGGCCTTCGGGTTGTCCATGGTCAGGATGCCGTCGCCGTACTCCGGCTTCCCCTCACCACCAGCGTCGAGCCAGTTCTGGATGAGTTCGCGGCAGCCCTCGACGATGCCCCACTGCGGGACGTACTCGGCGTCGAGGGTCATGTGGATGCGGTGGGTCATCAGGCCCCTCCGTTGAGGATGAGGTTGAAAGCGATGGCGGCGGCGGCGCCGATGCCGACGAGGAGGAACGGCCAGAGAGGCGGGCCGAGGTAGTGCTTCACGTTCACTCCCACACCCGCGCTTCGTACAGCGCGGCGATGAAGTCCATGTACTCGTTGCCCGGAATCTCCATGCAGCGACGGAGGGTCTGGCGAGTCCGCTTGGACAGGTTGATCTGGTCGCCAACGAGTTCGGTCAGCGGCACCTCGTAGATGGCGCTCATCTCCTCGAGCGTCTGGTCGGGAACGCAGCGGCGCTCCTTCTCGTAGTAGGCGACGGCGTTGTGGGTAATGCCCAACTGCCGGCCTGCCTCGTCGAGGCTCATGCCAGCAGCCTCACGAGCTGCCCGAAGTCGGGGTCCGAGTCCGGTCACTTCTGCTCCCAGGTGTGTCGACTGAAGAAGCCCTCGCCATCCCGACGCATGTGCGGCGGGAGTTTCGGACCAGTCCGCAGCCGGTAGGCGAGCCCATTGCCGTAGTTGATGTTGCCGCTGCTGGGCTCGCGCTCGTCGAGATACCGCTCGTACTGGCGGTCCACGATGTCTTCCGGCCGAGAGCCGGCAATCTGATTGCGTCGTCGCCTCATCACAACCTCCTTTTCACATCTTTCTTGTAGTCACTCATAGCTTGAGTGTCAACAAGAAATGTTCTACGACACCACGAAGAACTTGCTGAAGTCCCGGCAGGGGCGAGTCAGCGGGTAGCGAATGACAATGGGGAGCCGCCATGCTCCGTCCATGAAGGCGGGCTCACCCTCGCAGACGATGTAGAACTCGGCCCACCACGGAAGGATGGGACTCAGCCCGAGCGCCTTCGCTTCTTCGTTGGTCATTCGATCAGTCCTCGCCTTTCGCACTCGGCCAGCAGGTCCTCGTCCGAAAGTTCGTTGAGGTAGGCGAAGGTTCGCCCGGCCGGGGTGAGTTGGATGTGGTTGCCGTGCGCCGTGATGTAGCCCCGGAACGACAGCGACTTGAAGGTCCGTTCGGGCAGTTCGGAGCGGGCGACCTTGCGACGAAGGAGCCGGCGAAGGGTGGCGGTTGCGGAGTTGGTCACGGGACAATCTCGTCCAGGGCTCGCAGGATGCGGCGCTTGTTGTCGTAGGTCAGTACGAAGTCGGGACGGATGGACGTGTTGGTTGCTTCGTCCGTGAGCGTCATCACCAGCCACTTCCCCTCGTCCGGCTGGTCCGACTGGCAGACGACCCGACACTCTCGGGTGTCGCCGCCAATGCGCAGGTAGAGTAGGAACTCAGCGCGGTTGTGGGTGTAGGTGATGAGGGTCATCATTCCAGCCAGTAGGGACAGGGGGATAGGCTCAGACATTGTCGTCCTCCAGTCGGACATGCCGAAGCAGTCGCTTCACCTCGTCCTGCGCGGACGAGATGTCGTAGCGCATTGCCTCGCGGCGGTACTGGTTGTGCGTCGTGCCGGTGTTCAGGTCGCGCAGGTTCGCGAGGTGGATCTGGATGTTCTCCAGCATCTTGGCGACGTGCTCGCTGTCGATCTTGAGGTCACGGGGCATCACAGCCCCCACACGTTGGCGAGAGCGAAGACCACCCCCACGACGAACCAGAAGGTGCAGACGCCGACGAAGGCGACGGTTGCGCGGTCCTCTTCGGCGTCGGGACGCCAGTTGACGCGGCGGGCGCCGTGCTTGCGGTTCACAGGTACCTCCCCCACGCCATCGCTTCGCCACGGTCGAAGTCTTCCTGACGCTCCTGTGCTTCGATCTCGTCCCAGATGGCTTCGTGCACCGCGTCGTCCACCTGATCGCCGGCAGTCCGCAGCGCGCTCGCGCAGAAGTCGGGGTCTGTGCTCACGCGGTCCTCGTCGTCCCACCACTCCGCGCGCTTGCAGATGACCTCGGGGTACTCGCCGGGCGTGAAGCGGGTCTGCTCGAAGTGGTCGCCGACGATGTGCAGCGTCAGCGTCCAGTCGGTGCCGTTGATCTCCACGTCGGCGGGGATCTCGATGTCGATGTGGCGCTTCATCCCTTCACCTCCTGACCCGTGAACACGTTGACGGGCTCGTCGGACACCGGAGCGTCCAGTCCAGGTCGGACGTGGGCAGGCGGCAAGCCAGTACGCTGGCTCTCCTCCCACGCCTTCTCGTCCTCCATGGCAACCCATTCGTTGTAGGTCATCCGCTTCTTCGGCACGGACCCGGCCAGCACCTCGACGAAGAGCACGTCCTGGGTTGAGATGCCGTGGGCCTTGCACTCCGCTTCGAGACGGTCGAGCAGGTCGGCGAAGGCCTCGGGCGAGTCGAGTCGGCGTCGGTAGTCGTTGAGGTTCATTCCTCCTCCTCCACTTCGACGGCCTTGAGCACGAGCACGAGCGCCTCCTCGTCCCCCTCCAAGGCCCGGTTGCACAGGGCGATCCGCTCCGTGTCGCCAGCCTCAGCCGCCTCGAGGCGCAGCATGTGGATTCGCTGGTGTGGGGTCACGAGTCGAACCCCATCACGACGCGGACGTTCTCGTCGCCGTACTCGGCAGCGATCTTCGCCACCGTCGTGTCGAGCCACCGCTTGAAGGCGCAGTCGAGGAGGGGTCGGCACGTCCAGTAGATACGGACGTACAACTGCGGAACACGGGGCGCGCCGCACTCGACCCACTCGCTGTACTCCATCATGCGGATGCCGGGCCCCGAGATCCCACCGGACCATGCCTCCGGCGACCAGTTGTCTTCCGGCGTGTAGTCGGCCGGAAGGACAGAAGAGCACCAGGACTCGGAGCCCTCGCTGACGACCGGCACGTAGCCACCCTTGCCGTTGAAGGGCGTGTCCCACGGGGCCGCCTTCAACTCGGCGTAGGTGGCCCAGGTGAAGTCGTGGTAGCCGGGCCAGAACTTGTCGTCCTCGTCCTCGCTGTCCTGCTGCAAGTCTTCCTCGCTGAACCAGCGGGCCTTCCAGCGCGCCTCAGCCTTCTCGGCGGCCACACGCTCGCCCTCGGTGGTAGCGCCAGCCTTGAGGCGCTGGATGGCGAGCAGCACCCGCTTGGACCTCGGGTCCCGAGCACGACGGGCAGCCTCCATGATGTCGCCGAGGTTCGAGCGAAGGAAGCGCAGCGTCTCCCGCTCCTCGTCGTTGGTCGGAGCAGCCACGCCATCCACGAGGAGTTCCTCGATGTTGGCGTAGCAGCCCGCGTCGAGGTCAACCGGGAGTCCGCGCCCCGGGAACTGCGGACGGATCGGCTCGTGCCGGTAGGTGCCGGCAAACCCTGTGCCGTTCCGCACGTCGGCGAGGAAGGCGAACAGGTCGTAGTTGCGCCCGCCAGGATCGCTACTCCAGTAGGCGTCGCGCTCCTCCTGAGAGGAGTCACGCCCAGGCCACTGCGGGAAGATGCCGCCGTGTCCCTTGCTGTCGAAGCCGTCGTGCCCGAGCATGACCCAGGGCTTGTAGTTGATCAGCGCCGTGCTCGGAGCGTCTTCGCCCAGCAGGTCGCGCAGGTTCAGTCCACTGCGGACTTCGACGGCAAGGTGGATGTCGGTTCCCATGTCACTCTCCTTCTTCACGATCTCGATGTACTCGGGTGTCAACGCTTGCGCAACAAGAAATGTTCAGGACAGGATCGAAAGCGCTTCCTGAACATGCCAGTCCTGCAACCCGCCCGAGTGCGTGCCGCCCGAGATGTGGACGAGGGGGTGGTCGTCGAACCAGTCGTCGTCCAGACAGACGTAGCGCTCCACCTCGGGGTGCTCGTCGAGCCACGCCTGAATCTCGACGCCCCGGCTGGGCAGGAACAGTTTGGTCTCGGGGTCGCGCAGGTCGATGTGCGT
>Ga0099851_1000363_pt1 | contig 18761 bp, 17 predicted proteins | sample CB_VirMetaG_6_FD_78176 | JGI IMG/M metagenome (GOLD analysis project Ga0099851, IMG submission 78176) | Freshwater to marine saline gradient viral communities from Chesapeake Bay - CB_1508_2 Viral MetaG | ecosystem: Environmental > Aquatic > Marine > Coastal | place: USA: Chesapeake Bay... | reverse complement strand
GTGGCGCCATTGCTAGCAAAAGTAAGCGCGGATCCGTTTGAAGAGACAATGAGACTGGGATCGTTCGCGTTAGCTCCTGGAATTAAATCAATCCGTTCTCCATCGTCAACGCGAATTATTGCGCCGGTCCCAGCTACATGCAAGGAAGCGCTAGGATTCGTAGTGCCAATCCCTACGCGGCCTGCGTCGGTAATACGCAAGCGTTCTACGGGAGCGTCGCTGGGGGTGGTTTGAGCGTCCCCCCTGGTCCCGAAGATGAGGGAGGCCCGAATTTTTGTCGGACTTCCACTGAAATTGTTAGAAGTTACTACTTGCTGAATAAAGCTGCCGTATACAAGGGCGCCATTGAGTTGAGTAGCATCAAACCTAATCCCAGATTTAAAATTGCCCAAAAACGTCTCTAAGCCATTGTATCTAGAGTTTAAGTCTGTAATTCGGATTAAATTATTTATGCTGTTTGAATCTGTATTTGAAAAACTTCCTGCTCTTAAGTGCAAAAGTTCACCAGGGGTGCTAGTGCCAATCCCTACGTTGCCATTACTTTTGATGGTCATCCGCCCCGTCGGGCTGCTCGCTCCGTCGGCTGTAGTGGAGAACACTAATCTGCCCGGCATGTTATTATCACCGGGGGTGCCGTCTACTTCAGCTTCAATCTGGGCAGCACGAATAAGGTTCGTACCATCTGCACCTTGGAAGGTAATAACCCCGCATTGATCGCCAGAAGCAACAACAGTATTTTGCCCAACTGAAGCGCCTCTAGTTTTCCCTAAATTAAAGGTCGGTCCTATTGCATCTGCAGCACCACGCGCAACTGAAAAACTGGCAGTTGCGGCGGTTACACCTTCAATCTGAACCAAGGGTGCGGCTGTATTTCCTGCAAAGTTGCTACGCGCACTAGACGTGCCAACTAAAAGGCGGCCCGACGTGTCAAATCGCGCAACGGGGCTACTGTTAATTTCAAATTCAAGCGGCGTGGCTCCTAGAGTCCTAATAACACTACGCGAACTTGTGGCCGGATACTCAATAACTCCTGTAGATGCACCAGTTGCGAATCTTATTGGATAAGAAGTGGTGCCTATTTTTGCATCACCAATGACTTCAAGTGTCGTGCTAGGACTCGTAGTGCCAATCCCTACTCGCTGTGACGTGTCAATACACATTGCGGTGGTTGGACCGCTTCCTGTATTGAAATAGATGGGCAGATTTTCTCCAGTGCTGTTTTGGCTGGACGTGATGTAAGCAGCTCCTAAACTACTGGAAACGCCAAAAGCAAGGAAACTTTCGTTTGATCCTGCTGTTTCGATTTTGATTCCGCCTACGCCATATGAAGTTGTATTGGCTTGAACGGTTAACAACGAACCAGGGCTACTAGTCCCCAGACCTAGTTTCCCATCCCCCTGCACCACCATCCGGCTTGTGCCGTTGGTTTGCAGATCAAGGAGACGACCACTGAACCCACTCGGTGCATTAACGCCAAGACCAGTACCACTCGTGCTCCACGCTGTGCTCGTCGTCCCACTCGGTTCGATCAGAACCTGAGGTTTCGTCGTCGTAGACGTCCCACCCGAATACCAAAATCCAGTCAAAGAGACAGGGGGCTCCGAGGCTAGGCCGGAGGCCGTATTGATCAGGCGACCGCTAAGGCTGATGTTGCCATCGCCATCGATAATTAGCGTACTTGATCCGGCCAATGCGCCGGCATTGTTGTAGAGAAACTGCCCGCTTGAACCGGCCACAAGAGCGACGGTCCCTGTTGCATCGGGAAATGAGATGGTACGGTTCGCCGTAGGCGTAACCATCTGCAGAGTGGTGTTATAAGTTCCACCATCATCGAGAGTGATATCTCCGTCTAGATTTACCCCTGTTCCTGTAAATTTAGCTTTTTCAGAACCACCAAGACTAACAGCTAGTTCGTCTGGAGCGGAGTTATATAGGCCGGTATCTTCGTCTCCAGTAAAGGTTACACCGGGTTTAGTAGAAGTACCCTTAACCGATTTTAACGGTGCTGTAGCAGAAAATGGTTCAGGCATAACTGTGGTTTTATCTCTATCTATTTAGCTTTCAACGCAAGGTCTATTAGTCTATTTTTTCTCTAACACTATCCATATAGTCGGCGATGGCTCTAAGTTCCTCAGCAGTAGCATTGTTTTTAAGTGTGTTGGCTCGAAATGAAATGACAGCCACATTTCCTTTTACATACCCTTCGGAGTTGTCTATCCTGTCAAGACTTGGTGAAGAGTCGCGACCAGTCATACCGCGCACGGGCTGAAGCTTTAAGTTAAGGGCAGGACAGTATTCAGGGATCTGTATATCGTCTACGGTTAAGTCGAACTCAATGCCTTTGGTCGTCGCTCTACGCCTCGCTGCGTAAAGGAGTTTTCTCACGTAATCGGTATCCTGGTAGCGCTGAGCTTGGCAGGATTTACAAGTCGTGTGTTGCTTCTGTTTTAATATGTTTTTACGACCATGAGTGCTATCTCCTGTCATCACGTAGAAGTCAGTAATCACTCTATATTGATAGCACTCAGAACACCATGCAAGGATTGGACATGGAGTACGTTGTGTCGTGCGCCACTCGGTGTGACGAGCTTGTTTAGTTGGTAGAGATTTGACGTAGTCGCGTGAGGCTTCGTCTGGAATCGAATCTAAGAAAGTCATAGTAATCTGGTGTTTTTAGTATTGTAACACATAGTTTACTAGTCGAGGGACACTAATGGGTCGGTCTCAAGGTATCGCTGCGGCTAGATCGCTCATCAGCGTGGTGACGCGGGTGTCAAGTAAGGCGAGGTCTAGGGATTCACCGATGCTGTAGAAGGCGAGGCGAGAGTCGGAATAAAGATCCGGGGATACTGTTGATCTAGCGAAAATTGCTATGTCTACGGATGTTGGAGATTGTGAGGCTACACTTGCCGTTATGTCTACGCTGCTAGTTCTTACAGTGTAATTGGCTGAATTATTTCGACTGATTCCTTTAAGTCCCAGCGTGGTGGCTTCATTCAAAATATCAAATCCAGTGCTGGTTCCATCCCCACGGCTGGCACCTTGTAACTTGTTGCTGAAAGCAACTAAATTGTCGCCTCCAGTGACGGAAACTCCCTCTGCGCCATAAAAGTTGCTAGCTGAGCCTGTTGGTGCATCTGTTACATATACACTTCTATGGGCGTTGTTTTGTGGGTCAGCGTTATTAGCACGATTACTATCCAAATACTTTGTACTTCCATCACCCTTCAACCCTGTCTCACGGTTGTAGTCCCCAGAGACAAAGTTGTAATTAGTAGGTGCAGTCCCAACAAGCGGAACTAACGCCCCACTCAGCGTCCTGGCACCAGCAAGGATGCAACTAGCCTTGATGGCGCTCCAGATGCCATCGGCTTTGCAGCCGACTACGAAAGCGTTTACGGCAGTAGCAACGCCAGCTTCAAGGAACTGCCCGTCTGCCTGCTCAACCGCAAGAAGGTAGGCCCTTGCATCGGGATCAGACACCGCAGCGGATGGATGCTTTAACTCTGGCGTAATAATCCAGCTCATCGCAACACCTCCGTGGCAGTGACTAATAGGTCGTGGTTTGTGTAAGTCATGGCGTCGGTCCCACGAGTTTGTATGGGTGGCCGCTGGGGAGGTTGGCGGTGAGTCCCCATTTGTGGGCGAGGTAGCCTTCGAGTTTCTGTCGGACGTAAGCGTCTATCTCATAGTCAAATGCAACAGCTTCGCAGAAACGACCATTAAAAACAGCGTTTGCAAGCGGGGAACCCCTGTCATTAAGCGTGCCTACATAGTAATTCTGTCCGCTTCCGATAGGACCGTTGAAGGTGTCATTCTGGTCCTGCGTTCCGTTTAAATAATGAGTCATCGTTAAGCTATCACTATGCATACCAATTTGGATGTATCCTGTATTTACGAACATATCGATATTGCCGTTCGGGAATTTGTCGCCCGCTGCAAACCTCGATTCGCCAAAGTTAACGCCGATATAAGAACGTTCTTCCAAGTCTTGCCTTGCGCCAAAAGGGATTATTAATGAATTAACAGTGTCATAAGCAACAACTACAGCAATCGTTCGGTTTATTGCTGGTGCAAGTCCAGTTTCAAGGAAATCGTCAAGTCCATCAAAATCAAGCACGTTTAAGCCGTTCAACGAGCGAGTGCCTGTTGTTGGTTTGTTCGCAGAAGTAGCCTGCACAGCATGTCGATCGTTCCCGCTCTTATCATCCCACTGGCTTACAACGCCACCACTCTCGGTAATAGTGCTGGCATCTGCAGCGTCCAGCCACAGCGCCGTAGACAACATGCTGGGATTCCAGATGCTCTCATTCCAGGTGAACTCCTTTGCCAACGTCACCTTCCCCGGCACATAAATAGTCATGGTATAGCTGCTCCGATAGCGGTGATTAAATCTGACACGCGGGTGTCAAGGGCGGCGAGGTCTAGGGATTCACCGATGCTGTAGAAGGCGAGGCGGGCGTCGGTTCTCGCCCCGCCAGAATCAGACGCAAAAACGCCTATGTTTCTATCTAAAGGGGTTTCAGAAGTTACAGTTTCTGGAAAATCTGCGCCCCCAATTCGCGCAGAGGTCTGGGTGCTCGAGGTTCGCACTCCTCCGACAAAACCAACAGCGTTTCCATTGCTATCGGTATTTATGGAGGCATTAATTCGTAACGAAATGCCTTCCGGTACGAATGACACAATTGCAGACCTTCCCGGAAGATTCGCCGTGGCCAAGAGAAGGGAGGTAGTAGTAGCGATTGAAGTTTGATAAATTGCTAGATGCTTGCTGTTTTGCGGGTCAGCATTATTATTCCTATTACTATCTAAATACTTCGTACTTCCATCTCCTTTTAACCCCGTCCCCCTGTCGTAATCACCAGAGACAAAGTTGACATTGGTCGGAGCCGTACCAACAAGTGGAACCAAAGCTCCACTCAGAGTTCGCGCCCCAGCCAAAATACAGCTCGCCTTAATCGCATTCCAGATGCCGTCAGTTTTGCAGCCAAGGACAAAATCATTGATCGCCTTGGCTACACCAAATTCTAATTCTTGGCCATCGGCTGCCTCCACAGCAGCGACATACGACACTGCTTCAGGTTCGGTCAGTCCGTTCCAACCAGGCACCCATCGCAGCGTCATACATCACCTCCATCGGGCTCGCCGTCTACGACGGGAGGCTCCCAGTCCGGATCGTAAGGCGTGCCATCAGGATTGAACTGAGGCGGTGTAGGACCAACGTAATACGGGCCAACCTTGAGATCCTGACATACTTTTGTCGCCATACTCGTAGCGTATTCAGTCACCACATCCTCGGGAGTCTTACCCTCCAGCGATGCAGTAGCGATGATGCCGGGGACGAGGGTGTCGTCGATTGTGATAGTAAAATCAGCCATTACGAGAGTTCTATTACTACTTAGCTTTCAACACACACTGCCGCTATAGACATCGATGACGTTGTAGACGTCAGGGCCGATCCCGACTAAACTCATGCCAGGCGGTATCACTGGCCCGACACCGAACGGCACTGTGCCAGCTACGCCGATGCTTACCGTCGCATTGCGGCGTATCAACCTGCTCTCTTCGACATCTCTGGCCGACTCAACGATTTCGATGCCGTTGACAACTAAGCTGTCGGTTACCGTCAGCGATGAGACGCTAGTCCCATGTTCCCACCTCTCCGCGCTGGAATTATATATAAGTAACTCCCCATTCGCTGTCGACCCATTCGATTCGACGTCGTGTAGGTCACGGAGCCGGCGACCCGTATCCCACCTCACCATCACGATGCCGTTATTCTTTACAGAAACCACTGCGGCGACAGGCAGTTTTAAATTGGGTGCCTGAGGTTCGAATTTAGTGAAACCTCCCGGAGTAGCAGGATCGCACCAGAGGATGTCGCCCTCGGCCCATTGACCGTCTACACCGCCCTCATCGATATCAGTGTCGACTCCTTTTACCTCGCCAAACGACCGCACATAGCCGTCAGCACCAGCCGCTATGGTCTGTGCGGCCACACCGAAGAACACGTAGCCGGGGTAGGTTCCGTCAGACACCATCGGCGCGATGTATAGCCTGCCGCTATTTCCATCGGTCTCTCCGGTAAACATCACTGCGGTACCTTTGGTGATCGTACTCGCCGTACCATTGCGGCACAGGGTAATGATGTCTTGTCCCAGCGGACTTATTACGTCGTTAAGTAGACCGATGTCTAGGGTTCCCTTATCCGTATTCCACCCTACCTGCTGCGAGGTAGTGGGTTCCGCAGCACCGATGGAGATTAAGGTGTCAAAAGTAGCGATGCCGGTAACATCGAGAGTGCCGGGAATATCGACATTGTCTGTCCACTCTACACCGACGCCTGCGGCGTCCGTCTGAAGAAGTTGCCTGGCAGCGCCAGGGGAAAACAGAATTCCCGTATTCACCCACTCCGTGGATGATGCGTCCCAGTACCGGATTACCGGAGAAGCCTCCGAGGTGTCGATCCACAGTTCCCCGTTCGACAAGTCGGTATAATTCACTGGACTGGGCTCAGTGTCACTGACATATGCCGGTCCGATTTTTCTTACATACCCTAGCGTGTCTCGGACAAAAACACCGACAGTGTCGGTATGATAATTGACTGCGATCTCGCCGTCGAGAATGTCGGTCGACAGTGGACGCTTTTCAAATACCGCGCTGCGTATATGTCTATAGCTATCTCTGTTCATTAATATACCCCTCCGTCTAGGTTATAAAAAGTACTTGTATCCGATCTCACTGCATCTTCGAAGAAGTCGACTACATAGGACTGGAGGTAGGAGAAAGGTAAGGCGTCGGATGCGAGAACGGGATTGGCGACACCAGTGATTCGCTTACCAGAAACGTTTAAAGCAATCCCGCCATTAGAAATTAATCTCCCCACGGTGAGCAAGTTTTCAAACGTGACCGACCCCGAGTTGCTAACATAGCCGATGGTGTCGCTGGTATCATCAAGCCACTGGGTAACTATCGCATTGGTGCTTGAACCCCTTACGGTCAATGCGACGGCATTGTTGGACCCCGGATTTATCGTGTTATCTCCGATGTTAGCGGGAACCTTGCGCAGAAAATTATTCGGGTCGAGATCTACAGCATCGATTAAGCTGTCTACTTCCGACTTTGAGTAGGTATCGCTTATAGTCGCATAAGTCGTTGCTACTCCAGACTCTATAGAAGACCGAAGAGATGATAGCTGTGTATCGAGATCGGGTTGTTCGATCTGCGAAGCTGAGAGTCCGGAGATAAGGCCGTCAATGCGGTTAATCTCCGTATCGAGATAAGAGCGAGTATAGACCGTGGATACCCCTGCCTTCGATCCCAGCAGCCTATTAATCTCAGTCTTGGTATAGAAATCCTGCACCCCGCCTAAGTTCGGCGTACATTGATCCCCGTAATAATTAGCTGCCACTGGACACTATCCCCCTACTCTGCTTTCAACGGGAACACAGATTAGATCGTTGTCTCCGGACGACAGAGATACCACTTCTCGGTTGGGTTGATTACATATCACCTTCTTCTCACATTTATCTTCCTTGTTGTTTTTGACACAGTAGAGTTTTTGCCAATAGTCGGCGGGTGGAGGTCCGGGTACAATCAGTTCGTTGTTGGCTGGCATGTCCTGGGTGGCCACATACACGCAGGTAAATGTCCCGCACCTGGTGTCGTATAAGACGATATCGGAAGAGCGGTAGAAGTATTGCTTTTCTATCTTGTATTCTCCCCACTCATCGCTATTCAGGTCTACATTCCACTCTTTCCCGGCCTCAGACCACATGGTCTGATACTTCTCAGGGTTATAGTACTCATATCTTCCTAATAGCTCGGATATATCAGGCAACCCCACCGGTTCCGACGTCACAATGTGGCATATCTCCGACCACAGGGCAGGGTTAAAGTTGCCCGCTGGCACTGGAACACTGGAGATGGCAACGTAGACCACGAGCTTATAGCCGTCATCTTCAATCCTTATCACCTCTTCCCCGACAACATAACTGTTACTGTCTGTATACTCAGCTACTTGCCAGACACCGTTTAAAGTGTTTACTTCGTCCCACGGCAAGTCTATGTCTCCCCACTCCGTGTAGATTCCTGCCTTCTCGTTGTAGAAGCGGGGGTACTGCTGTAATATCTCCTCAACACTCTTACCACAGGTGTTATCGATACACTTCTGCCCGATAATGTCTGATTCCGTGACTCCTTTGGCCGCCAAAGCCTGCAACTGCTCAGGGGTAAAACAGCTCCGAGGTAGTGCACTAAACGATCTGGCGGCCACGAGGCTTATTAGTTATAGAGGAAGTTGTCAGACACCATGGTGATTTCGACGGTGCTAGGGTTACCACTAGTGCGGTCTACAGCGCCGAAGTTTACCGAGGTCAGTTGGGCGTCGGGGAGAATGATGGTTCTGGAACCGAGGGGCTGAGGGTCTTCGCCACAGGTCACAGGGGTGATGGTTACAGTAATGAATTCGCAGCCATGAGATTTCCAGAAATCCAGAACATCAGCGTGCTGAATGGGGTCGAAGGGGGTGGCGATAGTCATCTCTGTAAGAGTCTTAGGGCCTTTGACATTGTAGACCCGCTGACGGATGCCATCGGCGTATTGAGCGGTAGCAGCGGTGTCTCTAATGCCGCTAAATGAGGTGAAGTAATGGGACCAGGGGCTAGCCTGGACGTAAAACTGGCTTTGTGAGGCCGGACGTATTTGAATCATGGTCAGAGGTCACTTGAATGTGTTGTCCTACAAAGCTTTCAACACCCGGCTACGCCGGGTGAGCATACTACAGATAGTAAGGAGCGAAGTATGACCAGTATCCGGTTTCTTCAGGGTTCAGGACAACACACTCTTTGTGAATAAACTTCCTGTTTAGCCTGTAAACCAGAGAGTAAGTGTTAATCAAATCCCCGATCTGTTCAGGCGATAACTGCTCTTCTCTCAACAAGAAGCTCTCGTACTCGACCATATCCCGGCGTAGTCCGTCGTACTCGGGGGGTAAAGAGCGAGAAGGGATGGTTCTTATCTCGTCGAGGAGGCGTTTGGAAGTAAAAACGATGTCCCCGGGGCTAGTATATTCGTCTATCACTATCCTCGACGTCTCCGCGTCGTTATCGCTAACACCCGTGGCAAGGCGTTCCCAGCCAATCTCGTCCATCCCGCCCTGCGAGAACCGCTCTGAGATACGCTTAGCGACTTTATCGCGAGTAGTCTGATCTTTGAGATCGCCGTCTTCATCGAATTCTGTGAAGTCGAGGTTTTCAGTGGATATGGGTGTCTGGTTGGATAGCATCTGGCCGATGGCGCGTTCGCCCAAGACCGGTGTATCGCTTTCTCCAGCCTCCATAGACTGCTGTTCAGCCATCCCTGGCATGCCTCCCATCTCTGACATATCCATCTTTTCGAGAGAGGGGATTTCCAGCTTATCCCTGACCCAATCAAGATCGCTAACACTGTATCCGATAGCTTGAAGCTGAGTTAGCATCTGTACAGTCTTAACGGGGTCTTCGCGCTGCTCGAGATCGTCGAAGTTTCTACGAATCCTCGGTACCGATGCGCCCGGATAATTCAGCTCCGTAAGCCAGCGTATCAGCGTTGCATTCAATGTCTCGTCAAGCTCTTCTGAGAAACTCTTTGCTTTTCTCATCCGAACAGAATCGGCCACGGAGTCGCGAGCGTATGAACCGGTGCTGCCAGTATCCTGACCGACTGTATTCTCCCCGTTGATCAGAAAGCTAATCTGCTGATCTATGTAGGTTATTAAACTCTCATATATTTCCGGTCTGCCATCGGGTTTTAGAAATTCTATGCTCATTTCGTCTGGGACGGTGACAGCGGTCTCTTGCCCCAACCTCTGCAGAGCGGTAAATAGAGATTTAACCTCTTCCTCAGGTGTACCAAGACTGAATTTTCCCACCGCTGTAGGTGTAGTATGCTTATCGGCATACTGAAGCCAAAAAGACATCAGGGTACGGCGAAATTCTACCAGAGAGTAGATCTGTCTACCCAGGCCCGTTCCATACGGGTCCATCATACTGCTGTAGGCCCAATGGCGATGAATTATCATCGACCTCAGGGGTATTGGCAATCCCTCCACAGGGGATTGAATAGTGATAATCCTCGGACTCACTGATCCGTCGGTATTAAGTATAAATTGAAACCGTCTCGGATCTCTTATTTTAATTTCTGAAGGGACGACATAGGAGCCCTGTCTTACCCAACAAACCTCTCCGATACTGATGCCCAAGATCAGTGATTCGCACATGCCACGGATAAAAGCATCGAAGCCTGAATTTGCTGTGACAAGCATTTCACGGCCACGGCTCTGAGCGCTATTACTCCCCATGTGGTAAAGTGCCTGACGGACAAACTCTGCCACTTCCTCGTCTTTATCGCTATCGGAGGCAGGGAATACTTCCCATTTTCGAGCTATAATCTCTCCTACCAGCTTCTCCCAAGCACTGATAACAGCACTATCGTTAAATAGCCGGACATAGTGCTCGACCGCTCTCGGTCCACCTCCGGCTTCGGTTATAAGGATATCATCCCTACGAACCAGGATAGTGTTACCGGATACGGTCGGAGTTCCGTTAAACTGGTAAGGGTCTCCTACATATCCAGCTAAAGAGCCTTGACTTAGCCCGAGATTATATAAGCGGTCATTGTAGCCCGTTTTTACAATACGCTTCTTATCAGTAGTATCATCTGCCATACGGCTATAAGTCACTCTTCTCCCTAGCTTTCAACGGATTTTTCGTCTTTACTTTTGTAGACAACATCGAGATCGAGGATGGCCGAGTACAGGTCTTCGCGACTTATCTCGCCTTTTTCATACATCTCTATGGTCTTCTCGGCATCTTCTATATAGACGCCAAAATCCGTATTGGTGAGTATATTCACCCCCTCGCTTTCTTTTTTATCTCTCTTAGGTCTTCTTGCCATAGTTTTAGATACTCCGGTAAGTATTGTTGCCACCGTTGTTTCCAGCCCTTGACGTCTGACAACTCGGTTGGCGGGTTGTTTCTGAATTCTTTGCGAAGGATGTGCAAAGAAGCGGATACAAAATCTCCGTTGTGACTATTATAGCATGTTTCGAAGGTGTGTCTATCGATGAAAGGGTAGGACTTATGCAACTCGGTATAGAGGGGGTCTTCAGAGATTAGTTTATCCTCAATAACCGATGTGTTCCATATATCCAGGCACCTAGAGAGAAGCTTTATGCAGCCCTCTAGTGTATTTTCACCGTATTTTTTCCTCATGCGGTTGAACTCATCGACCAAGGATTCCAGAGAAGATATGTCCTTAGCCTTGGGCCACCTGACCGATCTTTCTCCGCACCAGGATATTGTGATGAGAAGGGAGAGGAGGGGTAGAGGGAGATTGTCAGGATTTTCCAATCTCTTGGCCATTACCAGTGCTCCCTCTGCCACCACGGCTTTAGCTATCAACCCTTCATGCTCGCCTTTACATTTGCCATATGAGGTGTCCTGGTTAAAGGTATCACGTACCTGCTTCCTTTTCTCCGGAATCTCCAGGAGCTTCATCTCCCTCTCGTGCCTGTGCTTCTCCCTTACTTTCCACTTGTCGTGCTCTATTATTTCTCGAACTAGATCGGGAGGCAGATTTAGACTTGCCAGATCCTTTAGTTGTCCCAGAAGGTCCTGATCCATTGCTAGATTTTAGCACGTCTTGACGAGAGATGCTTACAATGTCCTTGTAAGACCAGGAATAAATGATGCGGGTCGAAGAAGAGCCTGGAATCCTGCCCATATCGATGCCTCTGAAGAACAGGGTATTCAGCTCTCGATCAATCGCCGCTCCGGGTTCGTCATACATAACGATCCTGACGTCGTCCGGAACGACTTCCATGGCGTAGTGAAGGGAGGCTAGGGTCGTATGGTCATAACCACAGAATACAAGGTGGTTATAGCTTGTCAAGGGAATGAAAACCTTTGACGGATCGAGAATGAGCTGGCTTACCTCGACTCCGGGGACGCCGGATAGCTCGGAGTCCAGGTGGTCGATCATTTTTCCCAAATCTTTTTCGGACTTGGAATTTTCTGTGAAAATCAGGGCGATCTGGTAGGACATCGGTTGAAAGCTAATTAGCAGTAGAATTATAGCACAGGATTTTGTGTCTGAGATCGGTAAGTTAGTTACGGAAAGGGCAGGTATCATTGTTACCAGGGGTATCGATGAATACCCGGGGTATCTCAGTGATCAGGATAAGTTAAGATTTTATAAGATAGCCATAGACCTACTCTTATCTATCAACGCAAGGATAGAGTCGAATGAAGTAGCTACGCTGTCCCCGTTAAGAGATCAATTGATCTCCGGAGTGTTCGCTCTTGGCATCAATCAAGAACTGGCGATAGCTCTGTTTAAATCTGTAGCTAAGAACCTCTATGAGGAGATAGATAGGTCGGGGTATAGGGATCCCCGGGTCATAAGGGAATTCGAGAAATACGAATCTCTATTAGAGGAGAGTATTTCCGATATAAACGTCCTGCTGAGTGACAACATATCGGAGTTTCTGAGCACCATCGATCAATATGCCGATTCGGAGACGGTGATAGACCTCGGCACCACTAGGTCCAGGTTATTAGCCGTTAATAGGCCGGAAAACACCGGTTTTTCTAGACCTAGTAGATTGAAAAGCCGCTACAGCGCGGTGTTTGACAAGAAAGTACGAGATGTGAAAGAAGTTATCTCCAGCTCTGCTGTGGATATCAACTCTATTACTTCGGATTCAAAGATAGATGTAGAGCCTCCTAGCAAAGTAGACACTGACCTGCTTACGGCTACTTTTGCGGGAGAAGGAAAGAAGCTGTATAGTTCTATTTCCAACCTTTATGATTTTTATCTAAGTTTTGGATCCTACCAAGGGTCGTTAGCCAGCGCTGTTACATATCAGTCAATGTATTACGAGTACATGATGGCCATGTGCTACGGTAAAAGTCTGCCGCTAGGGGTTTTAAACTCCGAATTCGGTAATTTCCAGTCACTCTACGAAAAGAAAACCCTGGAGTCTCGGATAGCAGGACTTAAGTTCCTCGAACCCATCTTCTCGACTAGGTCGGGGAATCAAAGCACGGTAAGGGGTAACCCTGTGGCAGCGAAATTTGCCGATGGCATTGGTGATAGATATGTCTATGAATCCGAGCCTACCTCTGACTTCTTATCTCTGTCCCTGGAATCTCTGTACCTTTCCTGCCTACAGGTAGGCGATAACATCCGGTCGATCTTGAACAATCCACCTGAAGGGATAGGCGATGTCGCTCTCCATCTGGATCTGTTGTCAAAAGTCTTCCCTCAGTCATCAGATATAAGAGAGCGTTACACGGGGATCACGGGCTCGGTGAAAGAGCTGCTCGACTCGAACAAATCACTTTACGGTCTTCTTGGTTACAGCCCGGACCTGAGCCGGTATGGAGGTGAGTTTCAGTCCCTATCGGAGAGGGTCAGTGAGATCTCATCGGTCTTGAGGTCGGTGGGATTCAAGCCCGGTGGTTACATCCCATCGATAGAATTAACCTACTACGAGCCGGATAAGGGGAAGATTGAAGAAAATTTGAGAAGGATAGGTTTTAATAATACAGAGATTCAAGAGATATTGTCCGTATCTAACTTCTCAGAGCTTATTGACAAATTCGCACCTCTTACCGATTCGTCCGACGTCATCTCCTTCTTCCGTGCTTACGACCTCACTAAGCTGTTGTACGAGTATGGCGGTCAAGAGGCTATAGATCGGTACATTGATTATTTATACGGAGTAGATGGCAACGACTCCGTTTTGAGATTTTTGAAGTTTCTCGAAATCGATAGGTCGCGGGCTTCTAAGTTTACCGAGAGTCAGTACTCTAGGCTTATCGGTTACTTAATCCCGCTGACCTATGCAATTAACCCCAATCAGCTTGTTTACTACGACTCGATACTGAAGGGAAACAATCTCGATCTGCTGGAATCGATAACTTTTCTGTTCGAAAATGGTGTAGAGAGTATTATCAAGGATAAGTCGGAGGTATCTTTACTGTCCGGCATGGTATCTCAGATGGTAACAATGCCAAAGGATACGTATGAGTCAGAAAAAATCCTGTGGAACGATCTGATATCCCGGTCTGCTGGCAATGTTGGCAGAGACATCTCCGGCCTTTATGAAAGAGCGGAGGGAATAATCCCCAACGAACTTTACTCCGCTCTAAACGATCCCAGTCCATATTCTCCCCTCGGACAGATACTCAATGGAGTTAAGGGGGGCCGGATGACCTCGCTGTTAAGGTACTGCAGTGTATTCGGATTGCTGTATACTCTGTCTCCTTATCGAAACTCTGGTCAGTTGGTTAATAAGTCGGCTGAAGATTTTACACTAATCCTCGATCTGACAGACCAGATTGAAAGGTTGTCTGAGATACTAAAGCTTTCCGCATTAATCTTTAGCCGGTCGGAGGATAGTAATACCCCGAATCTATCCCCATATAGCGGGTTAATAAACGTTCAGAATAGAGAGTTTAGCGGATTTGTAGACTTAATAAAAGGTTCTGACACACAGACAGCGAGCATCTCGGAGTCTCCGGGTATAGGGAATTCGCGAATACCGAATGGCCTGAGGGTAGCCAACTCACTCTCTCCCGAAGAAGCGGCTTTAGTGTCTGACCTGGGGCAGTCTATGGGGTCGTTTACATCGAGACCAGGTGTATCGTCTGAAGGGAGTAATTACGTCCGTATCGCTACGGAGAATCTCCTGGCCAGCGGCCTGTTGGTGGGTAGAAGCAACACTGTGGATATCTCTGCACCGGATAACACCACCACCACCAGCGGTGTGTTTTCTGATTACACCACTACATATAGTGTGTCGCAAGGTGAGGAAAACACTCCCTCGAGCTTTGATCCGGTAGAATCCTGCAGACGCTTTGGAGGAACCCGGTGCGATGAGTTGGGATACGACAAAGATTCGATGTGTGGTAAAGACTTTAACAAGGCGTTGTTTCCGGAAACCGGATACGGAGATGAAACACCTGCCTTCTCTCCTGGCAGCGTCCCTGTGGACAGACCCTTGGGGTCGAGTTTGTCCCGCGATCTGATATATAATACCATCGAAGCTTCCGACCCTCAACGGTATTTTAGTTCCAGCGGTTTAAGCGAAGCGAGTAGATCGCCTTTGTTGAAAGAAAATGAGATGCTTTGTGCCAGTTTAAAGGATCCCATGGAATACGGAGCTTGTATCTCTATGTTAAAGTGCAAGAGGTTCGATCCTCCGTATGAAGGGCGGTACTGGTTCGAGTTCTGTCCCAGCACTTTACACGGTGGCAGGTTAAGAAAATGACAAGAACGCTTCTGTCTTACTGTAAGACTGAGAACAATACTAGACTGCTGGAGTTTGGCCAGGGTCCTGAGTACTTCAATGGTACGCGTTGTAGCACAGTGTATCGCGCTGCGATTAAGAAACAGTTAACTGATTCGGTGGAGATTTCACTGGAACAGTATGACAGCGATACAGTGCAGCCTATTAGCGAGTTTAAGCTGACAAATCAGGGGCTGGTTACCTGGGACGACCATTGGATCAGTAAGAAAAGTAGCCTCATAGTCGATCCTAAGATCGTTACGATGAATCTTCAGCGTAATAGTCTTGTCTATGTGAATATAAACACACCGAGATTGGAGTTGAAAAATTTAAATCTAGAGGGTAACGTATCTCTCGAACATTTATATATCCATGAAGCTCCGGCACTAGAACGACTTGACATCTCTAACTGTCGTGGCCTCAGACACATAGCGTTGGGAATTAATAGAGGTATAAAATACCTCAGTGCCAATAACTGTGCTATGGAATCAGGCGTCATGGAACAACTTTTGCGCGATTTTACTCCCGTGCACTGTGCCAGTGCTAACAACTCCGGTATCGGGGCGTTTAGGAAGCAATACGATACGGAAATTGACCTGAGGGGTAATGTTATAGACTGGGGAAACCCCCGGGTTGCTAGCAAGATCAGAATGCTTCTGGTTAATAATTGGATCGTGAGGTGGGATAATAATCCGCCATCAGAGATAATCCCTCCACAGCTCTATGCATTTTTCGTTGAAAGCAAGGTAGAGTAGGATTTTAGTCTGACGTGGCGGATTTAAGGACCAGGTTTATAGAAGATTATGCAGGTGGGTTGTTGAACATTGCCCGTCAGGAGTTGTCTAGCACGGGTGAAGTGTTGGCTCAGGACGGGTTTGTTGAAGGAACGTCGCTATTTGTAGAAGACGGCAGGGGGGTCAAGAGCGGCCTTAGGCTGGGATCGAGTCTAGCCGAGTGCATTGACCCGACAACGGAGACTGGAATTCTTAATGTCCGAAGTGCGGATCGAACCTACGCGAAGATTCGTGATCTCAAGATCTTCGCTACTGCAGTTGCATCGGCGCAGGGGGCTCTGAGCGAATCGGTCGCAGAGTCATTTACCAACCTAGAGGGGGCGTTTGAAAGCCTCGAGAGCGATGTCGAGCTTTTCCGGAACAGGTTGGATAACCTGAGCGATATTCAGGTCACCCTGGCAGACGGAGATCGAGGAGATATTACCGTATCCGGAGACGGTGAATCCTGGTCGATCAACAACGATGTTATTGGTGGCAATCAGTTAATCGACACTGATGTGGTTGAAGGTACATACACCAATGCAGAGATTACGGTAGATAAGCAGGGAAGGATTACCCGAGCCGCGTCAGGATCGGGGTTAAATCTCCCCTCAAGATCGACTACCCAAGGGGTTACATCTGAGATAGCAGATGGCATAAGTAATAACATTACTATTAATGTGGCTAAGGAATATCTACTCTTTAGGGTGAAGACTAGTCACGCGGCCAGGGTCATTTTATATACCGACATTGAGGCGAGAACTGCGGACTCTGGTCGGGCAGAGGGTACTGATCCCGCAGACCACTCCGGGGTTATTGCCGAGGTTATTACTACTGGTGAAGAGACAAAAAGACTGTCTCCTGGCGTTGTGGGATGGAACAATGACGCAGTTCCAGGTCCTAGTGTCTATGCTAAAGTGGTAAATAAAAGCGGCTCGGCACAGGAAATTACTGTGACACTCGACTATATCGAAGTGGGGAGTTAGGACAGGTAGTCAATAACATCGAGTATCGTTTTCTCTGACACTCTGACAGAGATGATGGGGCCGATCTTTCTCAAGATGTAGAAAAGGATGCCTTCACGCCTCTCTATGTCGTTGGTGAATAGCGAACGGAAAGTCTTATCGTGGATGTCTTTACCCCCGATCATCTCGTACACGGTGTCGGGGTCAAAAATCCAGGTACAGTTACTACGGTCCTTGGTCGCGATATAGAGGGCGAAGGGACTATGGTAATTCGCTACTGTCTCAAGACAATAAACGATGCTTTCCGGGTCTCCTGAACGCTTCAGTGAGTCGGCAAGAATCTCTTTCTCGTGCTCAGTGTTAAACACGGGAACTATACTTTTACAGAACGTGATTTGCCACTAAGCCCGAGATGCTTAGCTATCTCTCTGGTCATCTTATCCGCGAGCCTTTTATCCTCAGCGGACAGAACACCAAGCTTACTTTTTTCACCGGAGTCTTCGACAACTACTGCAGCCGGTTCGGGGGCTTGTTGTTCTTCTTCCTTCAACAAGACTGGTGTTGGTGACTCTTCTTGTTTCTGCTCGTCCAGATTCTCTGCGTCTGGCCCATTCGTGCCATGCAGAGATTTGGGCTTTTGTAAACGAGTGGTTGGCATGAGACATCGAGATTGTTGGGTTTACCCTCTTACTTAGCTTTAAACTAACCACCGGCCGCTAGGCCGGTACCCTAGACGGAAAGAAAGCGGGCGGAACGGAGGCCGACGCCCCGGCTCGCGCCGCCGGAGGCGTCGTCCAGAAACACCGCAAAGGAACCCGCATGAGCGCCGTTGGGCCAGGAACCGCCAACAAGCGGAAGCAAGTCAGCACGATGCCGTCTATATAGGCCGTCACCACCGAAGATATTGGTACTGGTCTGCGACGTACTCGTTCCATCTTCCCTTGGAAGACCGCACTCCGCCATAGCTTTACGCGTTGCATTTGCCGCCCAAGTGGAACTTGGGTGATACGTGCCACCGACATCGGGTACTAGGTAGATCCAGGCGTTGTCATTGCCCCACCACACTCCATCGTCAGAGACATCGGCGGCCAAGGAAATAACATTAGCCGCTCCGGTAATATCGGAATTACTAGACACAGTAGTGTAGTCGTCGAGGTCGGAGAAAACTCTGTAACCGGTGTTAGTGCCGTCGACGTTTGTAAGCCCTGGTGCGATGTCCCACTGATTACCGTTCACATCGACAATACCACATAGCTGCCCATTGTGCGTGGTATGTTCGACAGCGGACAGATTGCCGATTCTCGCTGCACCCGTAAATGCCCGCGACGCTTCTCCGGCAAAGCCGGATGCAAGATGCTGTCCACCCACATCGGTCCGACTAAACGCCAAACTCGTCTTGTTTACATCAGAGCCGCTGTTATTATTGCCCTTGGGGGCGTAGGGGGCGACATCCATCCAAGCCGCATTAGCCGTCGCATTAGCGACGGGTGTTCCCGTTCCATCGAGAAGGGCCTGAGCGTGAGCGAGAGCGAGATAGCCGAGATGTATACGCAACCAGATCGGTGTGGGGTACCACTCTGCGCCGCGACTCTGACACACTGCCCATGAGCCTCCGTAGTTGTCGGCGGGCGTCGTAGCGGCGGAATTCAGCACCGTGCTATTGCAGTAACTGAACGGACTCCTAAGCGT
>Ga0099851_1000360_pt1 | contig 18865 bp, 25 predicted proteins | sample CB_VirMetaG_6_FD_78176 | JGI IMG/M metagenome (GOLD analysis project Ga0099851, IMG submission 78176) | Freshwater to marine saline gradient viral communities from Chesapeake Bay - CB_1508_2 Viral MetaG | ecosystem: Environmental > Aquatic > Marine > Coastal | place: USA: Chesapeake Bay... | reverse complement strand
TGGGCAGGTTATAACAGGAACTACATCTACTGCTACAGTAGCATTGAATGTCACTGTAACACCTAGACTTATTTCTCCTGCATTCGTCGGTAACTCAACTGGTAGTGCAATTAATCCAGGTGCCTTTGGTTTAGGTATTGAATCTGCTGATTTAACTCAGAATGATTTAATGGTGGACTTAAGCAATACGCCAAGAACTCCTCCTAACAATATTACTTACTCAGTGAATAACACTGTTGCTGGAGATTATGTAATTTCAGCTAATAACAATGGAGGTAATTTTGACTTTGCTCAATTATCTACAAATGTTGGGTACTCAGGTGCTGCAGTAACTTCTTTAGTTATGACTGCTGCAATTCCTACAGATATCCCAACAAGTGGAACTATCAGAGTACAGGTAACTTCAGGAAAATATGTTAGAGTTCCTTATACAAGTTTTACAGGTTCTACTTTTACAATTCCATCTACAAGTTTTGTTGCAGATCCAATATTATCAGGAGCTAATACTTTTGTAACTTATATAGATAGAGTTGCTACAGGTACAACTGAAACTGTAACTTATGTATTTAATGCTCCTAGAACATTGTTCACAAGAGTAAGAAATGCAAACCCAGGAGTTGAGATTAAAACATTTGAAACTACAGCTCTTGTAGGTTCAGGTGGTGGTGCCTCAACTGTAGGTAGAATATCAGATTTCTAATTAAAAACAAAAGGGTAGTAATGTAAAAACTACTACCCTTAATATTATGGCAGTACCAGCATATACAAATGATTTAGTAGCTATTATTGAGAACATTACAACTACAACAGGGTGGACAGCTCTTGGAGGAGGAGCGTCTGGTCTTGGTGTTGGTGCTGACTTTGCTATGCAAGGTGATAATGCTGTGGATAAGCAAATAAGTAATGCTGAAAAGGGTCAGGTATATAATAACGGGGCTACTATAACAAACACAACTGGAAGACATTTTTATGTTTGGATATTTTTAGCAACACCTGGACTTTCTAATACATTAGCTAATAGAGGATTAGCTGTAATAGCAGGTACATCAACAAGTGCTTATACAATATTTGCAGTAGAAGGTAGTGATACCTATGGTGCAGCAGGTAGAGTTGCAAAATGTTATGCTATAAGATATGCTAATACTGCAGGAACTAATAGAACTTTAAGTGGTTCACCGGGGGCTAATCCTCAATTTTTTGGTAGTACAGCGTTTACTACTGGTAGTGTAAAAGGAGCTAACTTGGGTGTAAGTGCAATTAGATATGGTACTGGAGCATTTTTAACAGCAGGCGAGTTAATCTCTGCAGGAGATGGTAGTAACAATCCTTGTACTTTTACAGGTTATCAAGTGCAAAATGATTTACTAGCAAATAGATGGGGTATACTTTCATTAGTTGCTGGTTCTTTTGAACTTAAAGGTAAGTTTGCAATAGGACAGAATAATGTTGGAACAGCTACATTATGTAGATTTAAAGATAATGATAAAACTATTATTATTCCTGATACAATACATTCAGATACAGATTTTTCACAAATTATTTTTGATCATGCTTCTACAAGAGTTGAATGGACAAACATAAATATAACTGCTTTAGGTACAAATAATAAAGGACTTATCAATATGATAAATACTTCAACAGTTGCAATAATAACTGGAGGAACATATCAAGGTATAAGTACTACTGTTTTAAGAGCTGGAGCAATATTTACAGGAGTTGCATGGAGAGTATGTGGTTTAGTTACATTAAATGGAGCTACATTAACTGGTTGTATTCTTGATAGGATAACATCAGCACAATCTGTTCAAGCTGCAACACTAGCAAATATAACAGATTGTAGTTTTATTTCAGATGGGTCAAACCATGCAGTACAGTTAAGTAGTATTGGTGGTGGAAGTATGACATGGAATAATACCTTAACAGGATATGTTGCAGGAGTATCTGCATCTCCAGTAACTCCTACTTCAACAGGAAATGAAGCAATATATGTGAATGTCGCCTCTGGAACATTAACAATAAATGTTGCAGCAGGTGCTACTGTACCAAGTATAAGAAGTGCAGGTGCAACAGTAAATGTAATTGCAGGAGCTGTAACATATAAAATTACTGTACAAAATACATTAGGAACTGTAATACAAAATGCAAGAGTTTATATGCCTGTAGCAGCAGGAGGCTCTCTTCCTTATCAAGCTTCTGTAACTATTACAAGAAGTGGAAGTACAGCAACTGTAACACATACAGCTCATGGATTATCAACTGGAAATAAAGTTGTAATAAAAGGTGCTGTACAAAGAGAATATTGGGGTATATTTACAATCACAGTAACTGGAACAAATACATATACATTTACTGTAACCGGAACACCGACTACACCTGCAACAGGAACTATAACATCTACTTTTGTGCTTATAAGTGCATTAACAGATGTTCTAGGAGTAGTATCAGGAAGTAGAACATTTGTAACTAATCAACCTATAAGTGGAAATGTTAGAAAATCTTCTGCCTCTCCTTACTATAAAACAGGGGCTTTGGTAGGAACAATAAATAAAGATAGTGGATTAGATTTAACTATCACTTTATTAAGTGATGAATAAAAAATAATAATGGCAATCACAATAGACTATAATACTTATATAATTAATGTGCCTAAATTATATACACAATTTGTTTCTACTGATCCACAGACAGGTGCAGAGATAAGGTCTATGGATATTGTTCAGTTTGCTAAAGATTTATATGATGTACAGGATAATCCTGATGGTGCTTGGGCAACAACAGCTTATGAATATACAGCACCTAAAGATGTTGGTGGTGTACAATTAGCTCCTGTTGTATTAATATTAAGTCCTTATATAATTACATTTGAAGATGGTCAGTATGCTATCAACCTAGTAAATGGTAATACAAATATACAAGATAAAGTAACAGTAAATCAAGTAAGTATTAGACCTAACAATTCAGTAGGAAACACTTTTTCCGATGCTATAAACTCACAATCATTTGAAGGAGCTATGGTTTGGGTAGATTCAAATGGAGGATTAACAGGAACAGCATTCCCAATCGGAACACCTCCAAAGGAAGTAGATAATATGGTAGATGCTGTTGCAATAGCTTTACGTGAAGGTTTAAAGTTATTTCATTTTAGAGGTTCAATAAATGTTAGTGGTAACCCAGGAATAAGTAGATATGGTGTAGTGGGAACAACACCTGCAGATTCTGTAATTATAGCAACTGATTTAGAAGTTAATTTATCCACATTTATAAAATGTGCTGTTGTTGGAAGTGTCATAGGAAGAGGTTCTTATCAAGATTGTTCCTTAGGAAAGACATTAAACCTTTCAGGAGTAGAAGGATTGTTTGATAATTGTGGTATAGCTGGAAATATTACATTAGATGCTTTAGCAACAGAACCAATTATATTTAAAGACTGTATTTCTGCTATAGCTGGAACAGCTAAACCTGGACTGAATTGTAATGGTACAGCAGCTGGAATAAATTTTAGAAGATACGCTGGTGGATTAGCTATAACTAATTTTAATAATCCTGCAGGAACTATGACATTAGATTTAATGGGAAGTGAGATTAGTATAAATTCAACTAATTGTACTAATGGAGTAATAGTTGCTAGAGGAGTAGGCAGACTTATAGATGAACTTGGTAATAATATACCTAGTGGTACTTGGAATGGAATTACTATTGTAAATCAGTTAGTAACAAGAGATCAATTAGGATTAACACAAGCACAGGAAGATCAACTTAATAATATTAATAATAAAAGTAATTTAATACCAGCACTAATATAATGGCTAAAGCAATATTTAATGAAGATATAGATATTATAGGGGAAGTAACTCTTCCAACTTTATCTAATTCTATAGGAGATTATCTAACAGTAACAGCACTAGGTGCTATTAAATTTAGAACAGCAGAAGAAGTTGCATCTGAAATTGGATCTTTGTTAGGGTCTGATAAAACTTATGTACATGACCAAACTACCCCATCTGCAACATGGACAATAACCCATGGATTAAGTAAAAATCCTGCAATAATGGTAGTAGATTCGGCAAAAACAGTAGTTATCGGACAGGTAGACTACATAGACAATAATAACGTAGTAATAACTTTTAACGGTGCCTTTTCTGGGTACGCATACTTTAACTAATTATGGCAGTAGTAAAACACATAGTCGATTTAGACTTAAACAAAAATCAATTACTGAATGCAGTAGTTCAAAATTTAGCAACAGCTCCTGGTTCTCCTGTAGATGGACAAATATATTGGGATACAGTATTAGATTCTCTATTTATATGGGATGCAACAGGAACGACATGGATAGATCTTGGAGCCAATGTAACTAATCTTAGTTATACACCTTCAGCAACTACAGGTATTGTAACCTCGGATACAGGAACTAACGCAACTATACCAGTTGTAACTCCTACAGCAGGAGCAAATCAATCTGGTTTAATGATACCAGCAGATAAAACAAAGTTAGATGGTATAGAAACAGGTGCTCAAGTTAATGTAGCTACAAACATTGCTCAAGGAACTAGAACTACTACAACTGTTCCAGTTACTTCAAGTACTGGCACTGATGCAACATTGCAAGCTGCAACTACATCGCTAGCAGGTGTAATGACTTCAGCTGATAAAACTAAGCTTGATAATATTGAAGCTTTAGCTGATGTAACAGATGCAGCTAATGTTAATGCAGCGGGAGCTGTAATGGAATCTGATATTTCTGCTACTCCTTCAGGTAGAATTATTGATGACAATACAATGGGTACTGCATCTCAAACTACTCTTGCAACATCTTCCTCCATTAAAGCTTATGTTGATGGTATTGTAGCGGGAGGTATGATATATAAAGGTGGCTATAATGCTGCTACAAATACACCACTTCTTGATGCTACTCCGATAGCAACAGCAATAGGAGATACGTACACTGTTACTGCTGCTGGAACATTCTTTACTGAAGATGTTCAAATTGGAGATGTATTAATTTGTGAAGTAGCAAATGCAACAACATTAGCTGATTGGACTATTGTAAATAAAAATATACCTGATATTGTTGATGCTACAACAACAGTAAAAGGTATTGTTGAGTTAGCTACAAATGCAGAGGTTACAACTGGTACAGACACTGTAAGAGCAATGACTCCTTCAAATCTTACATCTATTACTAGATTAGGAACTGTTACAGTAGGAGATGTTACTGCTGTTGTTAGTCCGGCTTCTGAAACGTTGGCAGGTAAAGTAGAACTAGCTACACAAGCAGAGGTTAATTCTGGAACAGATACTTCTAGAGTAATAACTCCTGCAACATTAAAATCTCATTTAGGTGTAACAGCTACTCTTACTCCTTCATTGGTATATCAAAGATTACTTACTGAGACAACTACTACTATTGTAGTTACGCATGGAATAGGAAGACAATTTGTGCAAGTTCAAGTTTTTGAAGCTGCAGCTAATGATTTAGTTATCTGTGAAGTAGAATTAACATCAACTACTACAGTTACTCTTAAGTTTAATGTAGCTCCAACAACTAATCAATATAGAGTTGTAATTATAGGTTAAAAATTTAATGAAAATAAAAGGAAATTTAGTAACAGAAGGGTCATTTTTTATAAATGACTTATCCCCTATATCTTCTTTAATTTTTTTAGAAGATTTTGCAACATCACTTGGAGACTTTACTACAAGTGGTGATGCTGTGTGGACCAGAGTTACTAACGATGGAAATGGAGATTTATTTTCAGCTAGATCAGGAACTATTAGCAATAATCAATTATCTATATTAAAACTAACTAAAACAACTACTCAGAAAACTACAATATGTTCTTTTGATTATAAAGTATCAACAGAAGAGAACTTTGATTGGTTATTAGTTATTTTAGATGGACAGCTTGTTAATAGGTTTTCCGGAATTAGTTCTTGGACTTCTAGTAAGTTCTATATAGATGGAGCTGGTAGTCATGAAATTAAATTTATTTACTTTAGAGACCATGCTGATAGTGGAGGAACAAATCAATGTTGGATTGATAATGTTTCTTTACGTTACCAAAATGCAGCATTAACTGTTGAAGGTTCTGCTCAAATAGATGATGATTTATATATAGGAAAAAATGCTATAGTAAAAAATAAACTATCTGTTGGAGGAGAAATAATAACAAACGGAGAATTTCATTTATTTAATACTATTACTGAAATTAGGGCAGCTAGAATTAGATCAGCTTCTTCTGCTAATGCATTTACATTATATAATCAAACAGGAGCTAGTGCAGGTGCTTTATATTCTACATCTACTAATAATATATTAGAGATATTTAGCATAACTACTCCGGAAACATTAAAACTACAATTAGGTAATTTTGGAGATGTAGCTTCTTTGGAATTAAGAGGTGGTACAGCTAAAGCTAGAATCGGAGAAAATTTAGGGTCTGATGCAACTAAAATGTTAGTGGTAAATGGAGAGACTTTAATCAGAGGTAATGTAGAAATGGGTGCAGGCTTTGGCCCAAAACAAACAGGAGGATTATCTACTGAGTTCTGGAAGGCTGATGGATCTAAAGATTCTAATACATATGCAACTACTAGTTTAATAGGTTCTAGAGTTGAAGAAGAAAAAGATTTTACTGGTGGAGAAACTACATGGGTATTAGCTGGAACTCCTTCGGTATTATTTCCACATAACTTATATGCAGGAACTACTTCAGGTGGAGGGTTAATACTATTAGACCAAGGAGTAGATTATACACTGTCTGGAAATACTATAACATATTTATCTCCAGTATTACCAATCGACCCTGATGAAAGGCATATTATTCATTATAATAATCCTACTGCTCCTTCAGGATATACTAATCCAAATGGAGATGTAAAATTAAGAAATGCTAATGTATATGAACCAATAAACACAAGTGCTTATTATAAGAACGGTGTAATATACGATAGTAGAAATTTACAGTTAATGGTAGTTACTGATTTACATGGAGATTCTACTGCAGTACAGAATGCTATTACAATGATGAATGAATTTAGCACTATTGATGGTGGATTAAATATGGGAGATAATTGTATAAATACTTGGTTAGATGATTTTACTTTTGTAGACCCTTTACTTAGTATTGGCAAACCATTTTTAAATGTAATAGGTAATCATGATGAAGGGTTAGGATATGTGGTTGCTGATACAGGTTCTACTGCGGCAGCATATTCTAGATTTATTGCTCCATATGAAACAGCAATAGGTGGCACACATGCAGGAAAAAGTTATTACTATAAAGATTGGACTACATATAAAATTAGAATGATAGTTTTATATGAATATGATGATAATGATGATTTAAACACTGGAGATTCTTCTTTATATAGAGTTGTTAAAACAACCAGAGTTTGGAGTCAGGCACAAATAACTTGGTTAATTGCAACTTTAAATAGTACTCCTACTGATTATCAAGTAGTAATCACTATGCATCAAATAGTTCAAGACCAAATTACATGGGATAGTAATAATTTTACTGATATCAATCATATAGTTCCAGGAGATTCAAGTACAGTTTCAGATCCTGATTTAATTCCTGATATAGTAAATGCTTGGATTAATGGTACAACATTATCCGGAACGTATGCATTTACAGGAGAGGCTTCTTATAAAACATCAATATCTGTATCTGCTAATTTTACAGCAAGAGGAGCAGGAATTTTTATATGTTATATGGCAGGACATGCTCATACAGATATAACAGGAAATGTAACAGGATATACAGGGCAAAAACAAATAGTACTTACTTGTGCTACATCAGATGCTAGCAGAAATAAATATGGCGATTTACAAAGGCAAGTAGGACAACGAAGTGAAGATGCTATAAATGTTGTATCTTTTGATACATGGAATAGACAAATTAAAATTATAAGAATAGGGGCTCAGATAACATTTGATATGAGAAAAAGAGACTTTATAGCAATAGATTATTAATTATGAGCATATTTGATAAATACTTAGTAAATAGTTTTTTACATACAGAAGACTCTGGGATACCATTGCCAACACCATTTTATTCCGAAGATTTTTCAGTATCTCTAGGTGATTTTACAACTTCAGGAGATGCAGTATGGGTTCGTGTAACTAATGACGGTAATGGGGATTTATTCTCAGCAAGAAGTGGAACTATTACTGATAAACAAATATCTACATTAGAACTTGTAAAAACAACCACACAAGAGTCTACATACTTACAGTACGATTATAAAACATCTACTGAAGGTAACTATGACTTTTTATTAGTAATGGTTGACAATGTAATACAGAAACGGTATAGTGGAACAAACGCCTGGACTACTGATGGTATTTTTTTACATGGAATAGGTAGTAAGACAATTAGATTTATTTATTGGAAAGACAACTCTTCAAGTAGTGGAACTGACCAAGTTTGGGTAGATAATGTAAAATTATATAATTACTCTGAGTCTGCTGTTGTAAATACAAAGATGTATGTTAATGGTGATTTTAATGTAAAAGGAAATGTAGTTTTTACAGGAGGAGAGACCCATTTAGGAGAAACAACTCTTAGAGGAAGGCTTAATCTTATTGCTCCTTCTGGAGCTAGACATATAAGATTCGATACAAATTCTGCTGGGTGGAATATGACTACTTGGACTCCTCTTGGTGTTAATACTGGAGGTATAAGTGGAAGTACCACTGCTACAAGTAGTAGTTTAAATAATTATGCAGATGGAAGCTTAGTTTGGTCTACTGGGTCTAGTAGTGGATTAGACTATATGCAATTACCAAAAACAAGTGTTCAAGTAAGATTTGGAGAATTTGCAGGATCAGACCCTACAAAAATATTAGTAGTTAATGGACAAAGCATATTTAGAGATACTTTGAATGTAGCTGCTACTTCTAACCCAGAAATAATAGTAGAGAGAAAGTTAAATGGTAGCATAACAACTGGAACTCTAATAGGTAAATACTCATTCTATGCTCAAGATGATTCTGCTGGAAGAGTTAGAGAAGAAACTGCTTATATTAAGCAAGTTGGAATAACCAATTGGAATAGCACCGCTAGTGAATCAAAATTATCTTTTGGGGTACTAAATAATAATAGTGTGTTCTTTGATGATGCCCTTGTTATAAGGGAAACTGGAAAAATAGGTATAGGAACTAGTGCTCCTGAAACTAAATTAGATATTAATCATAATGAGATTTTAGGTGGAACTGCTGGAAATACTGTTTTACTATCTAAGAGGTCAATAGCAGGAGGTAGTGGAGGAAATGTAGTTTCTGTACAAGAATATGCTTTAAGAGTTTCTACTGGAACTACTTGGACTACTTGGATGTATCATAACTCTATTGATGTAGATAATGTATATGATAATCCTAGTTCTAATACTAGATGTTTTTGGCAGAGGCAACCAAATACTTCTAAACAATTTTTTGGTAGTGGTACTAATTATACTTTAACAATAGATGCACTTAACAATAGAATAGGAATTAATCAGGTTTCTCCAAGTTATTCATTAGATTTAACTGGGTCAATGAGATTGTCTAACGCTCCAACAACATCTGCAGGTGGTTTTGAGTTTATAACTAGAAATACATCAACAGGAGTAGTAGAGAAAAAACTAGGATACAAAGTTTATACTGCATTGATCGCTCAATCAGGAACTGGGGCTCCAACTGTAACGGTTTTGGAAAACACTTTAGGAGGTACTATAACTTGGTCGAGAAATGCTACTGGTAGTTATACAGGAACTTTATCTGGATCAACTTTTACTGCAAATAAAACAATAGGGCTTATTAATTTAAACAATGTTAGTGCTGGAGCTGCCGCACAGATTTATAGAAACACAAATACAAGTGTTAATATATTAACTGCTATTAGTGGCACTTCATCTGATAACGTTTTTGGAACTAATGATACTTCAATAGAAATAAGAGTTTATCCATGATAAAAATAATTTTACAAGAGTTATAATAATTTTGTAATTTAGCAGAAGATTAATCCTTATATAACTTTACAAATGAACATAAGCATTAAAAACATCACACACATTAAAACAACCATAATTGGGGTAGTTTTATTAGCAGGAGCAGCAGCTCATTTAATTTATCAAGATATGAGTTCTTCAGTATTCTACCCTCTTTTAATAGGAGGTTGTGGATTTATTGTAGCACCAGATTCATTGATATCTAGCCTTAAATCATTCTTTAAAAATAATGAAGATAAAAAGATTTAAGTTAAAATGAAAACTATAAAAGATTATTGGGCACAAATTACCTTTCTTTTGGCAGGATTAGGTGTTGCAGTTGTATGGATAGCTGAAATTGATAGTAAAACATTTGAGAATCCAGAGCAAAAAGTAATTGTAACTACATATGTTAAGAATGCTCCCAGTCCAAAAGATATATGGAGAAAATATTATGCAGACAGTTTAAAAATTGTCTATGATAAAAAGCATGATAGAGAAATGGATAGTATATTACAAATGGAAATTAAACGTAATAAATACAGAGACTCCATTGCTTTACTTAATGCAGATCAAATATTTCAGACTAAAGAAGTAATAAAAGCTTTAGTCACAGAGTTTAGACAAGTTAGAAATAATAGATAAAATGAGTAATGTAAAATCATATACAGACAAACAACTTTTAGATAAAGTTGAGTCCATTGGAGGTGTAATACCTAATGTGGGTAAATACATGATTATCGGAGTACAATCAGATGAAGACGAGTACAATGTCTTTGATGATAAGTTCTATGTATTTGATGGAAATAAATTTATTATGGTAAGTACCGGAACTACTAATGCAGGTTCCACTGCACTAAAAAGTTTTGATAAATACAATTTAACTGGAGCTGCAGTCTGGAAAACAAATCAGTTTGTTAAAGATTGTTATATACCCGGACTACACAAAGGTAGAATGAAAGCCTTAAGACAAAATAAACCAATATACTTTTATAGAGACTCTGATAAAGATGATAAAGCTGAAGAACAAGGAAAACTTTATTATGATATTATCTATGCAAATATGCATGGAGTAGATTATGATCCATTTAGTAATAAAATCTCTCAAAATATAAATGGATGGTCATTTGCCTGTCAAGTCTGGAACAGAATGAGTGATTATAGAAATATGATTAAAGCTACTTGGGCCAGAGAAAAAGCAGTAGATTATGTGCTATTAAAAGAATGGTAGGGATAAAATAACCATAAATAAAAAGAGATGATTACTTTACAAATTGAAGTGGCTAGGGAAGTTATAAATACAAACGATGCTACTATCATAGGAATATTACTAGCAGTTATTATAGTTCTGCTTACATTTATAGGAATATTGTTAAAATCTAAAAAAGCTGATGAAACATATATTAGAGAACAGGATAAAGCAAACTTAGAAATGTTACTAGGAATTACTTCAACTATTAAAGAAGTTGGACATGTATCCAGTAAGAACGCAATAAAAATAGATGCTATTAACTTAAGTACTAACAGTATATTAGAAATTATAAAAGACCGATTGAAACAGTAGTTTAAATAATATAAAAATGATTAACTTATTAGGAGCCGTAAAAGCAGCCAGAGCAAGAGCAACTTTAGCCATAATGGCAAGGGGAGCTAAGATTAAAGGCTTGGTTGCTACTGAAATACCTAGTTCTTTAGGATTGTTTTTTGATACTGAAGCACAGTGGGCAAAGGTTGAATTTCCTCCAACTTCTAACGTTACTTCTTGCATTTACAACAGCAAAAAAGGAACGACATGTGAGCCTCATAAACATGAAGGATGTTCTGAGCATTTAGTGATATTAAATAAAAAAGGGAAAATAAAAGCAATAACCCAACATGAAATTAAAGTAATTGAATATCCAGGAAGTATGGTATTTAGAAAGAATGAAGCACATGCTATAGTTTTTTTAGAAGATACAGAGCTCTTGGCTATTTGGCACCCTGAAATGAAAAACGGTTGGAATGCAATATATATAAATCCTAATGATGAAAAATAAATTAATAATGGCAGGCTATATTATTCTTGGATGTGTTTTAGGTTTGTTTATCTTCCTGTACTATCAGGAAAAAGCAGATAGACTCTCTGCAGAAGAAAAATTTTTACATGATAAAAAAATAGAGCTACGAGAACAGAGAGATAAAAGTCTACATACAATAGACTCTGTACTTACCATACTTTCTAAAGTATCAGATTCTTTGCGTTTAGAAGAAAAAAATATTAAATATAAGCCTTATGAAAAACTACGTTATACTGATCGCAATGTTGATGCCGCTTTGGATACAATCGCAAAGTATCACTTTGACTCCGACCCAAGCCAATAGGGTAAAAGAAATATTTACACCAGAAAAAATCATTGATGTATCTAAAGCTATTGATAATGAAAAAAGACAATATCAAACTATAATAGAACTTCAACATAAGATCGATTCATTAAAGGTTCTTGCTCAGAAGAAAGATGTTATTATAGCTAACTTTATTTCTGAAATTTCTCAACTTAATAAAAGTATTCAAGACCTTAGTAAACAAAGTGATGAAGTTTCAGATACTGAGCTTAAAAGTGCTAAAAAACCTTTCTTAGGATTACACTTAACAGGAAGAGCACAAACACAAAAACTTCAATTAGATAGATTAATGTTCTCTGTAGACTTATCTTATAGTCTTAAAAAACTTTCTTTTGGTGCTACAACATGGACTCAATATGAACTTGGTAAGAGTGAATTTTATTATGGGCCATTTGTAGAGTATAAATTCTTTTAATATATGTCTTTTGTAAATACAGATAATGAGATATGGAATAGTGCTCATCAAGGAATGCGAGTTCCTATTAATGACACTAGTATAGAAGGAGCTGCATTTGCAATAAGCTCAGCAGATCCTGAATGGGCAAATGGTTCTGTAAATAAAGCCGTATATAATACATATATTTTAAATAATCCTATTCCTGTAGAAGATGAAGAAATTGCTGAAACAGGAGTAATGGATTTTCATACTTTAAATAAATATGTAAATAAGGACATGTTATGGGGTTTCTCTTCAGATGCAAGGAATAAGCTTCCGGGAGATTTAATGTCGTACAGAGCTTATCCTACGCCTATAGTCAGCCATGATTTAGCTTTGATTACAGCTTATACAGTTACCTTTATTAACTTAAATGGAACTCCAGGTAATACTGGAGAGTTTTTAGTTGTTAAACATGCTCTTATTTTAACCTATCCATTACCTTACGATGTTGTGTATAGAATGAACCTTGAAATAAATGCTGTACCACAATTAGTAGATTATGAGTATGTCATTCATGCAGGAAATTTACGTACCTCTGGATATAGAGATGCATCTCAAGATGATGTAGATGGAGTACCTATTACAACATTTCAAAGTACTCTTAATCAAGTTTACATATCACTAAACACTATACCTTACACTGGAGATATTACAATTACTGCAGATATTACTAGTATAGTACAATCACCTTATTATGGTTCTTTAGTTCTTGATACAGTAGTAATTCCTCAAGCAGACTATAGACCTGTAGTAATACCCACAGTCCTTCAGGTAAGTTCTCTGCCTGGTTTCCCTGGAATACCTTATGGAACATACAATGCAATAAAAGCTGCGTGTACAGAGCTTATAACAGGGTCAGATTTTTTACTATCAACTCAATTAGCTTATAACTTTTACACTACAACAGGTACTTTTGTTATTGGAGCTACTCTTTATGTAGATGCTTTAGGTACTGTATTAGCTGCATCTGTACTGGCTCCTGGGTCTTATATGTTACTTAGTGGGCCTTTATATGGTACACCACCAACTCAAGCATATTTAATAAGTACATACTTTATATTTGATGCAGCATCTAAAATTATTTTCTTTGAACACCCACCAATAGGGTACTTAGGAGCTGGATGTGGATTACCAGCCACTGGAGGCTCTTTCAGTAATGGTATAACTGTTACAAAAGGCAATTCATTACCGGGAACAAATCCTTCTTCAGAACAAATATCAGGAGTATTAACTGTAACTGGAGGTTCTATATCATATAAAGTATCTGCTAAAAATCAATTTAATTATACTAATGACACAACAGCAGAACTAACAATTAGTGGAATAGGCACTATCTCAGTACAAACTGATGGATCTTACGGAGCAAAATTATCTGTTGGAACTCTTACTGTGCCACCAGGAACTTATAACTATACTTTAAAAGTTACCTTAAATATTATATTTGGGTTCAGCTCAGGGGCAGGAACTGCTACTATAGTCCAACAATAAAAAAAAAGCCTTGCTGTTTAGGCAAGGCAATCTTCACATTTATAGAAATCAAAAAAGCATTAATTATTTATTCTCTTCGTTGTTGTTAGGAGAATTATTTAGTCCTGTTGGAGCTTTAGCTACAAAATTAGGTATTGAAATATCATTCAGTAAATTGTAGATAGCTTGTTTAACATATTTTTGAGGAATTAACTGTTCTATACAAGTAGCTAATTCATTCATTGCTGCAACTTCTATAGTAAATGATATAGGAGTTGGCTCTTGTTTGATATCTGCCTCTAGTGCTTTACGTACCTCTTCATGAGTTAAATCAGAGGAAATTTCATCCACAGCTTCTTTTTTTAATGGTTGTACTACTGTATTTTCATCTTGTTTTACCATAAAAGTTATTATTTATATTAATATTGTTTTAGCAAAAATAAGAAAAATTGTAGTCATAACAAAATTTATTATTATTATATTTAATTTGTATATATCAATAATAAAGTATACATTTGTCATGTAAAGTTATTGATACGTTTTATTATATTGTACATTTTTTAGTTACTGCCAAACAAAGAGCTCTCTCAACGGGGCTCTTTCTTCTTATATAATAACCAGGTCTACAATATATTGCCAACCATTTACTTTGTTCTTTCTGATAACACCGAATCTATCTGCTTGATTAGCTCCACAGGCTGAAAATCGCTTAGTTTGGTCTTTAAGAATAGCAACTATTTCTTCTGCAGAACGAAGAACTTCAGGATAAGCAACCATTTCATTAGCCAGTTCTTCAAATTTAGACGCTGGTATAATAGGCTGTCCTGCACATATTTGAATTGGATCTTCACACCATTCAATTGTTTGTAATAAAGTTAATTCTTCCATGAGCTTAAAATTTTACTCAAAGTTAAAAGTTTTTAAATTATAATACGTACATTTGAGTACATATTACCATTCAAAAGTTTAATATGAGTGTTTAAATTCGGTTTTGTTAGCTTAAAAGAGCCCAGGTTTCACTGGGCTTTTTTTTTATTGTTTAGTAGTTGTTCATATTTTTCCTTTTTCTTATAGTGAAAATAACCTAAACAGGAAAAGTGTATTCCTTCTTCATCCCAAATAGTATTTAAGTCTTCACAAACAGCATGAAAAAAGTAAAGTATAGCATATATTACTTTCATATCTATTGTTTTAGTAGTTGTTCTAATCTGTTTTTAAGTCGGCATCTTTTTCTATAATATTGGCACATTCATTTAAAAATTTAGCCATAAGTCTAATTTCATTAACTGTTATTCTCGTTGAGTTTCTTGTTAATTCAATCATAGGTTCACGATAATTATTAGCTATTATCCAAAGCTTATTATCTTTTGGGTTTTTACTAAACGGAAAAGAAAATGTTTGTTCAATTTGCTTTTTGCTGATTTTCATCTCTATTGTTTTAGTAGTTGTGTTCACTTCTGTGTTTTCCACAATTATCACATTTTAAAGCGGTATTACTTGAAGTAAAATAAGCACATCCTTTATTTTGTTCATTAACCATGTGTTGGTGGTAGGCTTCTGCAAATTTTATTAAGTCAATTTCACTACTTAAAAGATGCTCTGTTTCAATTCCTTGATTTGCTAAATACCAATTTCTGTAAAATTCTTCTGCTTTCATCTCTATTGTTTTAAATTAAAAACTCGTCTTTCCGAGTAGTCAGTCTTACGTTAATTTATGAGCCGATGTGTAATATACTAATAGAACTCATTTTGAAACAATCATTAACGATAGCAACCTTGCCGACAAGCAAAGATTTTATTTTCTATTAGCCACATTTATTGTTTTAGTAGTTGTTCTTTAAACCAAATTGCACCTTTGATTGCTTTAATATTATTAATAGGAAAAGCGTTTTTAATTTCTTCATCACTAATAACATTAACTCTATTTTTAAATACATAGTCTGCATAAAGAGTTGCTTTCTTTGCTGTTTCAATTAAATCATTTTGATGATTATAAGCATGACCATATTCTTGTTTATGCCAATTTAAAAAGTCTAATATCTGTTTCATCTATTGCGGTCAGTAATTTTAAAATGTCTTAGGTGCTTATCATTTGTGTCAACCTCATAAGGCATAACTGCATTGTATCTAACTAAGTACTTCATACATAAAGCAAGTTCGTATATTGTAATATCTTCTTTCGGTTGCCATTCCATTTGCAAAGGCATTAATATTTTAGAGGTAGCACCTGACACTATATAAAGTTCATTGCTTTTGTTTTCTTGGCTACTTTTTTCTGCACTCATAATTTATTGTTTTTAATTAAGTTAGTTGCTGTTTTAGTAATTCAAATTCTTCTAAAGAACGTACTTCCCAGTGTGGTACTCCCTTTTTATTAGGAATAGCCCTGTATGGAATAGGTTTGTTCTTATTAGTGCTAAGTTTATCCGAAAATAAAAATCTTTTCGGAGTAAACGTCATTGCCCATAAATAATTTTTAGGGTTCTGTTTAGTAATTGCAGGAGCTAACATTATTTTCTGAACATACTGCTGAGTATTAGCCCACAACCATTTCTGTGTGAACTTAAAGTCAGATCCATATGCTTTCTGAGAACCTGTTGGCCCTTTAACTTCAATAATACTATAGTAAAAGTTTCCTTCTTTCTGGTAGTCTGCTAAAAAATGATAGTCTTGCCAAGCTTTAAACTCAGTCTGAAAACAAGCAAAAAATACATCTTTAGCTTTAATGTTCCATTTAATAATCCTGTCTGGAGTATATGCAACAGGTCGCATAAGTGTTACTTCCTTAACTTTCTCTTTAGTACCCTTAGTATTAGTTACCTGATACTTTAAATCTCTTTTAAGTCCAGGAAACAGCTCAAAGGTAGGTACATCAGGATGTGTTACCACCTCATCAATGTACCCAGCTTCAACCAGTTCATTAGCCCAGATATCAAACCATTCTTCTTGCTTTGGGTTATCTAATAATTGCATTTCTTGCCAGTTCATAATACTCTAAATTTAGTCATAAATTGTTCTTTGTCTGATAAGTGATTAGTATCGTACTTCACAATAGGTATTCCAGCTCTATTTACATAAGGTGGTTTGTGAATACTCTTAGGAACTTGCCAATAATACTTACATAATAAACATTTTCTGATAAAAGAATCATGAAACTCTTTAGTAAATACTGCAAGATCCTTTAATCCTTGACCATTAGTCAATTCACATGTAGCTATATCTTCATTGTATACAAGATAACGTTTGTCTCCTCTTTTAAGTCGTACCCAAGAACTTAATAATAGTTTAACTGTATTAGCTGAACCTACGCATTTAAGTTCTGTCTCAGGATATATTTTCTCTGTTAATATACTCATTTTTCTCTGTTTTTAAGTATTCTTCATATACTTCTACAAGGTCTGTAAGGTCATCAATATCGTCCTCAGCTACATCTATAGAATTATATTCACTAAAGTTAATCAAGTCTTCAAGGTAATCCAAGTTCTTATGAATAGTTTCATAGGTATCAGTAAGAACATTACCAATACACAAAGCACTATCTTTAAAAGAATCCATAAACTTATAGGATAAATCACAAGAAGTGTAAATATCTCCATGAATGGTTACATAGTATAGGTTGTTTTCTTTAGCAGAAACCTCTAAAGCTTTTCCTCCACGATATCTACCCATTCCTATTAACTGGTCATATCGCTTTGGTCCATGGCTACATACTTCTACTTTAGTATCTCTGAATATTTCCTGAGCATGAAAGTATCTCATTTTGGCATCTCCCGGATGAAACTGATCCGTCGAGATAGCTAAGGTTACAGGAAACATCTCTGAAATCTTTACAAGCTCATCTGCTATATCAGTTCTTTCAGGCTCTATATCTTCCTCATTTTCCTCGTCATAAGTACTATAATATACATTGTCTTGCTGCTTAAGAAGTCTCTTCCCATTGCTAACAATCCACATAGGTTCAATCCAGTCAAATCTCATACCAGACCAATAAACTTCCTGTCTAAACATCTGTAGTAAAGAAGCTTTCATAATAGCCTCTCCTCCACCAAATGCAAAAGAACTTATATCTCCTTTAAATACATGGAGAGCCATTCTTAATACATGTGATGTCATATCTTTGCCTTCGGCATCTCCTCGAAGACAGTGTGGGCATTGCATATCGCAACGCCTTGTTAATTCTAACATCAACTGCATTAGAATATAGTGTATTTTTCATTAAGCTCTTCCAGTGCTTCTACTGGAATATGTTCCATATTATCTTGAAACTTTTGAAGAGCCATTGCCTCTCTTAAAGGACATTTATCAAAATTGATTGTTATAGTATCTGCTTTCATTTTTTAATTTTTAATTTAGGTACGTACATACCGGTTTCATCTAATATATACTTAGCATATTCTTCATGTTCTATTTGTCCTGTATTAGCCAAATAAGGCACCATGATGCTTAAGATATCTTGCTTTGCTTTTAATTGAGCATATTTGATTTGACGTATAGTTTCGTCATAATCCATCCTAGCCTTAACTTCTTCCCAAGTAGGCATTGTTTTTCCTTCAGCTTCAAGAAGAGCTCTGGCTAATTCCAGTTCGGTTTTAGCCCGGTCTTCTT
>Ga0099851_1000358_pt1 | contig 18907 bp, 24 predicted proteins | sample CB_VirMetaG_6_FD_78176 | JGI IMG/M metagenome (GOLD analysis project Ga0099851, IMG submission 78176) | Freshwater to marine saline gradient viral communities from Chesapeake Bay - CB_1508_2 Viral MetaG | ecosystem: Environmental > Aquatic > Marine > Coastal | place: USA: Chesapeake Bay... | reverse complement strand
CGTGTAAAGTTCTCAAACTCAGTCAAGAACCATTCGTAATGTTCTGGTTGCAAGTCTTCGACTGGTTCGATAACGACTCCAGTAGTTGCTTTGATCTGAGTTACGTCAGGAAGAAGTTTATACTTGTTGGAATGTTCGATCATAAACTCAGCGACTGGTCTGAGCCTGCGATCAAAGTTCTCTGAATTAAAGATATTGGTAATTCTCACAAACAACTCAGCGTTCGTGATCATCATCCTTAAGAATAGTTCTTGTACGTCTGCATTAAATTCTTTTAGCAATTTTCTTCCTCATCATCTCAACTTTAATTTTGCTATTCGATGCCGCTTCTAATATACTTAGTAGGGTAGGTAGCTTTCCATATTTAATTAGGGCATCGTTTGCATCTTTAACACCATCATGCCAGTTGGGCAAACTGACTTCAAATCCTAAATCTAGTGCCCGATCGCAAATCTTTAAACCTGTCTTATCTTGATCGGGTACTACGATTATACGCTTATTCAATTTCTTTAGCAATGCTACTTGGTTATCGTTGATATCATCATGTGTCAATGCACAACCACTCATTGAGATAGCATCGAATATTCCTTCGAAAACTAAACACACTTCCCAATCTGGTTTCTGTAAATCGATCCCAAATACATAACCTGGTTGTTGATCGCTGACAAATTTAGGAGTTCTGTCATCCAGATATCTGCTAGTGCTACCAACCATCTTGTTTTCATATGTGAAGGGTATGATGATTCTGTTAGCATTTCTGCCTTCATCATCGGGAGTGACTAAGAAAGGATAGTCTGTGTGTTTCAATCCACGTTTCTTTAAATAATCGATATATTTGTGATGTAATTTGTTTCCAGTATAGATCAGTTCGCCCTCTGGCATGGGCTTTTCTTTAAACGTGGGCAGAACGTCTTGTTTCTTTTTAGTGATTACTGAGTCTAAAAGGTCTCGGTGTTGAATAGATATTAAGTTCCATTTATTAATCTGCTGTTCATCTACCCCACACCAAGACAAAAAGTTTCTTGTGCGTTTTGTTATTGATTTTCCTAATCTAAATCCACATTTGAAACCACAGTTGAAACAATGATAAGACCAGTTGTCCCCATCAATTTTGATACCGCCCCTCATACGCTTATCAGGATTATGCCCGTTATGATGGCAACAAGGAGCGTTGAACGATGTCCAGCCGCTCTGTGTAATTTTCTTTTTGCCCGGGATAACCGTAAGTATGTCGATCATATTCACATTATACTTGGAATGTGAGAGAAAAGCAATAGAAACGGCAAGACTTATCTTGCCAAAATAGTAACTATGTTACCCACATTTGACTCAAACTTTAGTTTGATATATGGGTGAAATCCTTCAACAGTATAACCAATAGTATTAGATTCGCTGTCACCAGTTTGTGCGTTACCATACTGATAAGTTGCAATATCATAGTAAGCAGAATCTACTACTGTAGAACCCTGAATAGTCATGTTACCAACATAGTTAGAATACTGCACTGATGTTGTGATCACAGGGTTGTCTTGTGTCTCTAATACGCTACTAAAATAAGTTACAGCATTAGAGTTTGCGTTTGCATTTGCTCCCGGGAAATGCTGGTCTGATGGGATAGTAACCAACTGCGAGGGTACAAATGAGGGTAGGATAGAATCTACGATGTTGAGATCACCACGTGCGCCTGCTTTAGCATCTACAAATACTGGTAGATGCTGATTACCACTGGGGTATTCTAGCGTATAGTAACACTTTTGAGGGCTGATATCTTCAATCTCTGCGGCTGTTGTGTTAAGTTCGAATATACCTGTAACAGAATACACTGCGTTTAGTGCCTTACGTAACAAAACTTGAGTGCCATCTGAATTCAAGATTCTGAATGATATCTCACCTGTCATTCCTGACAGATCAACAGGTTTCTGCTCTTGGTTCAAGAACTGAAACTGTAACTTGTTATCAACACCTTTATTAAGTGTTAATGGTTTGGCATAAACAGGCATAAATTTCCTCGGGCTTGATCCATCCAGCACAACAACAATTTGTCTGACTGTGTACGTATAAACTGATGTGGTGTAAGACACAAATTCTTTTCTCCTAATAGATGTATTTATCTATTAGCAGTTAAAGAAATTTATTACCATTTTTTTTCCTGTGTTAAATACTGTTGTGACGAATAAGAAACCCATAGATTTTTTCACCAAACTCACCGAGACTCATCCATTTATCTCGGTGGTCCAATATGCCACTCAAGATTTTGTGGGGATAATCCAGAACAGAGATGATCTAGTAACTTCTATATACGATTATGGTTCTATCGTAGAAGAAAGACTAAAACTTAAGTTCTTAGAGTTAGGCGAAGTCTGGTGGTGGGAATCTAATCGTCAGATACCAATCAACCTTTTCTTAAAGGAAGAATGGTCCGAATTCAAACCGTATCTAAGAACGTTCAATAATAAAAGTCTAACTATCGTTCATGGACCTGTGGTCAGCATGACAGACTTCCAAAAGAAAAGAGTTAAGCGTAGAAGTATTACTTTAGTGAAGCGTGTTTCGTAGCACGTAATCTCTGTCTTCTTAACTTAGCCCGCTTTTGCTTCGCTAATCTTAATCCTAGCTCACTTGATCTTTGATCAAAAGTAACACCTAGCAAATGATCAAACTCATGCAAAAACACTCTAGCTTTGATACCCGTAAATAGTTCGTCTTTGACCCATTCACCGGTGATTGTTTGATAAGATACTAAACATTCAGATGGACGTTTGATGTGCATCCATAGATCAGGGAAACTTAAACACCCTTCTAAGTAAAGTTCTTTTTCTCCCCTGAGTTCTTGGATAACAGGATTGATACAAGCAACTAACTTTTCTTCAGTACCCATGATCAAGATGCTTTTACCAACGCCAACTTGATTAGCAGATAATCCTATCCCTGCATGTGCTGGATTAAACATCACTTTAGCCATCGCACTCACTAACTCTGTGGGATCTCCATCAAGTTTAAAGTCCCACGCTTCGGTAGGTTGTTGTAAGATAGGGTCAGATTCTGGTACTAATTTTAATTTTAATTTTTCTTCGCTCATCCTACTCTCTGTTGATATTCTCTAATTAAGTCATCGCCGGTTAATAGTGCACCTAATATTACTATTTTCTTACCGGTTTCTAATATTGTTCTTTCAATACGTTGATCATTATACACGACATCTAAAACATTACCTTCGGGTTCTCTGTTGTCGTACCAAACTCTGCTTTTATTAGTATCAAATGAAGTCATCATCTTTATACCACTAGCCCATTCTTCGGCTTTTAACAGTAATTTTTGTCGTTCTAATAATTCTCTATATTGTGTCATACTTGAATTGGGTCTTGCTCCTCTAACAAATTCATATGCACAACAACTAACTGTGCATACGCAACTGCGTGAGATTTCTTAAACACATAGCCTTGATGAGTTTTCTCCCACACAGTATTACTTATTTCTTTAAACGTCTTGCCAATTAAATGTTTCTTACCGGGTCTGATGATAGCAAGAAACATTGCCAGTCTTGGAATAGAATTGATGGGTTCTGGCATCTGAAGGATAGTGTCAAATTGATTGTTTACATGGATCAACTTCTCAACAAAGTCTCTGTCTTTTAATCTGTTCCAGTTTGGTTCACGCATCAATTCGATAAGATGGAACTCGTCTCTAACTTGATTATATACGTTTACATTAAGTACGTCTAGTTTGAAGTATCCTCTGTCTTCTGCTTCTTTATAATCTAACGCACACATGTCATTGACTGGATCATAAGGTGCTGATGTGATATGAATACCGGTAGGATGCTTTCTGATGGGCTTGACTTCACGCATAGCGGCAGGGATATGCACAAGATGTTCAAGAATCTTATCTCTGTCTCCTGTGTCAATATCAATATCGCTTTTAAACTTCATTTAGTTAAACCTAACTTCTTATATGCCTGCTGTACAACGATTGCTTGACGTTCAGCATCATCTACTGCTTTGTGACTAGTCACATTGCCCCCGTCTTTGAGACTTACACGTGCGATCTCATACAGTGTTCTAGTATCACGCATAGACCAGAAAGGCCAAGGAATAGGATTAGGCTTGTCGCTTGTCTGACGCCAAGCATTCTCCATGACTACTAAATCGAACGGGGCACCGTTAGACCAAACTGCTCTGCGATTCCAACAAAACTTGTAAAGAGTCTCCATGCACTCAGCGAATGGAATCCTGTTTTCTTCACCAAACGCTTCTTCTTGCGCCGCGATGCTTTGCTCACCCCACCAACGGATAGTATCATCACTGATGCTTCGGTTATAAACTTCAGTCTGATCTTCGATAGTTGGACGTAATTCTAGTTTCTCTGCAACACCTGTACCATAAGGGTCAAATCTAACAGCACCAATAGTAAGCACTACACAATCAGGATTTGTGTGTAGTGTTTCTAAGTCTATCATTACATCATTTGCCATTACTTGTCCAAACATTGTCTAATTTTTTTACATTATCAATTATATCTGATCTTAGGTAATTAATCAATAGTATAGACCGTTTTTTGGGCAATTTTAATGGCATCGTTGAATGTAACAAACGGGTGTTGTACATCAAAATAGAACCTATCGGCATATCTAACTGTATCGCATTTTCTTTAAAATAGTTATCATATACCCCGGTATAACAATCTTGAATAGTCCAATCTTTTTTATGACTGTCCGGCACAAGACCCGTTGCTCCTGTGTCTTTATCTAAGTGTTCTAAGGGAATGATAACCTGTATACCAAGAACTTCATGATTCAGATTATCGTTCATATGATTATATTTTGGAAATCTATGCGGGGTATCTACATGTGGACTTACCCAGCGTGACGGCCCATTAATAGTGACGATATCACTAGCATAGAACTGTGCCCGATCCATATGTTTCTTGATTTCGGGAAAAATAATTTCATGAATTTCTTGCACTTCGTGCCACTCATCAACCAACTGTGACCACCATACAGCAATACCGAATAAGTTTTTACACTCATCGCCCTCAGCATATTTCTTTTTATGCGTAGATGCCCTAACAGGATAGAGCATATCTTTTTTGCTGTTGATGCTGTCGATTAGGTGTGTGGGTATGATATCCATTACTTGATCATACCCTTTACCCTCATAAGTTAATGATTCGTTTGTTTTCATGCTTGTTAACTCTTTGTATACGTCAGGTAAGTAATCATTTATCGTTCTATTTCTAAATTGATCCGAACTGTCTATAAAATATAAACAGCGTTTTAGTGTCATTCCGTTTTTTACTTGGGACTCTCGCATCCAAGTCCTTAAAATATTTAATTGGTCTAGACAAGAGGCTGTAAAACCATGATCATTATCAAGGTCAGTAGCAGTACTTTTTATTTTTTCTATTAACGAGTTTAAGCTATCCAATCCCTGTTGTCTAAATTCTTGAGACAATAAATTAGTTTTAAGATGTTCTGGCCACCACACTTTGTTTAAGAACAAACTGTAAAACTGATAAAGGTCAGAACTAATACGGTTAAACTCTTGTGTTAAATCCCACCACCATTCCAATAATTTAGGTGATTCGTTGATATTCAATAAGCTAACAGTATGGCTTAGTGATATGGTATATTTACCAGGATTACGTGTTGTGTATTCGAACATGGTTCTTACATGTTCTTCTACTTTTTTCCATTTGATAGGATAGCGGATGTATTCATTTACTTTGCCATAACCATCGATACTTACGCTAATATGCACAGATTTAAATTTAGACCAAATATCTAATAGTCTATCATCCAAAATTGTTAGATTAGTAACATAACTTATAGATATGTTCTTTGCTCTATCTAACTTGATCAGTTCTTCGCAGAATCGCAAACCTTCTTCATGTATTGTTGGTTCACCTCCTACGAAAGCTATTCTTGTAACGTTAGGATAAGTTTCGATAATATGATCTACGTTGCTGTCGTCAATATATACAGAGATATAGTTGTTGTTCTTAGACAAAGAACTTGATATATCGCCCATGAACGTAGGATTATTTTTCCAGATATGATTGTATTCTTCACCCCATAAACTAGAAAGAGTAGAGGAGCAAGTCATGCATTTTGAATTACACTTATTGCTAAAAGTTAAGTCTAAGTATCTTACATTGGCTGGATCTAACACCGTATCCATTGGTAGATCGTCACCCAGCTCTTTGTTCCAGATAGTACGCATAGAGTCTGAACCAGCATCTTCAACTTCTTTACAGTTTTTACATCCTATAGGCCAAGAACCATTCTTTAATATCTCTCTTACTTTTATTAACTGCGGATCGTTAAGATATTTCGGACGTGATGAAACTTCGCCTGTGCCTTGAAAGTTACAACAGGGCTTATACCCTGCTCCGTCGATAGAAACAGAACCAAATGCCAATGCACAGTATAGAGGTTTCTTTACAGCCATCTCATCTCAAACCACATTTTTTCTTCATCTCCTCTGAGATAGATCCTAGACTCTTTATTAGAATCGTTCTCAAAACACCAGTGAGCATTTATCGGGAACTCTTTGATCTTTTCATCTATCTTTCCCGTCATAGTATTGTTATACCAGTTTTGCTCTTTTGCATGCCATAGATGCATGTACTCTCTAAACTCACACGACGGTCCCCAAGTATCCCAGGCCCATTTACGTAAGATAATAAAGTTCATTGTTTTTTTTACTTCATAATTTATTCTATGCGCTGGCGTAAATCTACGATAGTCATAATCAGTAAATACTCTTGCATAGTATTTAAACACACCATGACCTGTATTTCTACCGTCTAGTTTTTTAAACTTTACTCTTCCTGATATCTCTAAATCCATGATTAGTATCCAGCTTGCTTTAGTAGTTCCTTTACTTCAGGAATGATATCAACATCACGCCTAAACTTGATAGCCCACTTTTCAGGGTCTATATATTCTAAAACCATCTTTTGCTGTAGCTCTTGTAACGATCCTAGAAATTCCAGACCTGATTCACTTTGATACAAGACCCAAGGCGAGATCCTACCTGCTGTAACTTCATAACAGATACGATTTCTAGGACCATATCGTAAACAGTCTTTGCTTGGAATCTTTTCATCTTTAGCAATCTTTATCATAGTCTCAATGCTACGTGCAACAGCATCAAGAGGATCTTCTTGCCTCAAGTATTCGATGATAAACTTTGTGTAGTTAGTATCACTAGTCCACTTGTCAATCACTATCTGATTCTTTAGCAACCAGTCTGCATATCGATCTACGTTGATCACTCTAGCATTAACACAATAATGACCAAAACGGACGAACGCAAGATAGTATGCACTTTTGATAAAGTCCAGATATGTTTTTTGTTTCTTTGTTGCTGTGTTCTTAAGATAAAAGTTTAACCAAGCATTGAAGCCGATACGATTACCTTTTAAATCTTTGTCGCCCCATCTGCGTTTGTTTTCACACAGATGTTTGTCCATAGTGGTCTCACGAATAAACGATCTGCCACAAAAATCGCAGCCAAACTCTGGCTTAGTTGCCTGAGTCTTTTTCATATTGTTCGATGTCTTGATCTGTAACAAGGTCACTTAATAACTCCAACTCGTCAAATTTTAAATCTGGAAACTTGTCTGCTAGATACATCTTGCGTTTGTGTTGATCACAAAATGCAGTAGCGATTTCTTTTAAGTCGCTGTCAGATGTTTTAGGATATACTTTCTTGAAGTATTCCTTGATATCTTTAACGCTTGGCTTTGACTTCAATTTACTCACGCTCTGTGAGATGTGCGGGATCCATTGATGATATTGCTTACCAATACCAGGACTAGCCGCACATAGCATCAACCATTGAAGTTTAGGATGCTTATATACATTCTCGTTGAACATATGCTTGTTTGCATGATAGTCTACGCTCTGTAGGTAATACTGCGACACTTCACGCTTGCCTTTGACAACGCTGATCCAATGCACCATCATGAATGGAACAAACTTCTTTTGTTGCTCAGGAGTCAGTCTATCATAATAACCATAGTCTTTGTTATCGATAGCGGCAATGGCTTCAAACAAGTTGAAGTCTTGCCCTTGTAGTTTTTCATCACTTGGTGTCTTTGTTTTTCTTTTCGCCATCTTTATATTCTTGTGGAGTAGTCATTATAACTTCTATAGCATCGTGGCTAGGTTTATTCTTACCGAATATCTTTCCCCAGTTATCTTCATATGCTTTTTGATTTGCACCTTTACGAGGCGCAGAGCCTTTCCCTGCCATTAGAACACCTGTCCGTAATCTACTATCTCACAGTTTCTACTAATCTCTTTCACAAAATAAACACATCTTGGCTCAGGGCCATCATCGATTGGTACGCTTAAGAATTGACCGTTACGCAGTCGAGGCGCATACCAAGTTACATCTGAATAGATATCGATAATCTCAATAGGTAAGAACGATGGAGCAAACGATGTTAATGGGTTGAATGAAAAAACCGAAAACCCCCTATCATTTAAACTCGACAAAGGCAAAGTTTCTAAATCTCCCCCATCTTCATCTCCAATCAACACTTGCCAGTCTACCGGCATCTTGATTGTTTTGTTACCTATCTTTAATACTACTGCCGGTGCACTAAATGATTCTAAAAAGATCAGAGGAATGTAGTAGTAATCTACATACGATGGATTAGAATTATCTAAGATAGCGAATCTAAGGTCATCGATTTCTTCTGGTAACGTTTCTAGGTTATAGTGAATGTTGTCTAGTGTTAATATTCTCATAATGTTATTATATACTCTCCTTGACTTTTATGCAACAAATTAGGTTACCTAATAATCTAATTTTTCTATCACGAATGGATAGTTTGCTTCTTTATAAAATGCTTTGCGCTGTGTCAAATGTCTTTTTGCGAATCTGCATGAACTAGTGATGTCCCAGATTTGAACAAAGTCTTTGTCTTCTGCTTTACGAATGCCACGACCGATAGACTGAATGACACGAACAAAAGACTTACCTGGCTCAATAAGTACAAGATTAAAAATCCTAGGAATATTGATACCAACAGCGGCCACGCCATAAGTGGCAACAAGAACTTTGTTAGTTGCTGTCGCAACTTCGTCATATTCTTCTTTACGTTCATTTACTTTAGTACTCCCTGAAATAAAGACAGCATCAGAGAGTCTACTAACTATCTCTTGTCCTGCATTGATCCTGTCTACCAAGACAAGTGTATTCCCTGTTTCTTTGATCGTATCGATCAAACTGCACATCTTGTCTAAACGTTTTTGATCAGTGAGCAAGTGTTTTAGTTCAGCCTGATAATTAGTAAACTCTTGCCCGTCTTGTAACTGCACAATGTTTACGTGACAGCTGGCTAACACTCCTTTGTCTTGTAACTCACTCGCTGATAGTTTGTTGATCACACTACCTAGACTTACTTGTAGTGCTACTCGCTCATACTCTGCTTTTGGAATAGTACCTGTCAGTCCCCATCTGATAGGAACACGTGACATGACCCCTGTAAGCAGTTGCTTGAGCGCATCTGCTTTAGCCATGTGTACTTCGTCAACGATGACGCACACAACGTCTTCGATGAACTCTTGGATCGTGCAGTCTGCTGTACCCGCTTTAGTGTTCTTGAGCATGATATTAAGAGACTGCCACGTGCAGATAGTATGGGTCTTGTTGAACTCTTTGCGATCACCGAAATAGACCCCTACATCTAAGCCCATATTTCTGTAGTCTACTTCAGTCTGGGTAACTAGAGACTTGTTAGGGACGATCACAATCGATCTTCCATATGGTTCTACACTGTGACTTAGAACAGCCGTCACAATCGTCTTTCCAGCCCCTGTAGCGACTTCTTGAATCGATTGAGGGTTCTCTAAGAACTGATTGACTACTTCTGTCTGATAGTCTCTGAGGACTATTGGCTGCCCCTCTTGCGTGTGTCCTTTGGGCCACACGATATGTGAATAAGAATCAGTCTCAACTCTATTGAAGTTGAACGATACCGAATAGTCCCGCTGATCGTCTAGTTCGATATCATAATTCATACTTTCTAGAATGGGTAAGATATCCCCTAGCAGGTTGATGTACGTAGACCCTGCTAGGGAAAAATAACTTACCTTACCATTCCATCTACCAAGCCTGACGCTTGGCATGTATCTAGCACCCGGAACTTCAAACTCAAACTTCTTCATACAAGCTCTACGGGCGTCAAGTTCAAGACCTTCGATCTTGACATTGACTTCATCTTTGATTACTAACGTTGCAGTTCCGGGCATAGATTACTCTGATGGGCTATATTGTATTGTTAAAAAGATTTGACGACCACCTGCACCATAGCCAGGTATCACTTCGAATTCTCTGTCTAGTATATCTCTTGCTGTCAAAGAAAGCAAGATATTTCTGTCAAATCTCGTATGAATGGACAAATCAAAAGAACTAATGTCTTCTACAGGTCCAATGTCAAATGCACTAGCCTTTCTATCAAACAAACCAGTGTATGTAAGTTTTGTAGTAAAGTTGCCGATCAGATATGTACTTGTTGCTACAAATTTATATTTGGCTACTCTTGGCTGATCGCTGTCAGTATATCCAACATCTAATCTCAACCAAAGATCATCAGTTGGAAAGAAGTTGTCTACATATCTTACACCGCGAGTGTCATATTTGCCTGTGTTTACATACTGATTGTCTGCGTAGCTGTAATCGATACCTTCACTAAACTCGTAGTTAAAGAAAGATAGATTACCGTAACCAAACTCAAAGCCAAATGCTTCTTCAGGATCTAAGTTAGGATTAGGATTAGTCCACGAGTCTCCATGAATCTGATACAATGCAGGATTGCGATAGCTAGTTCCTACGTTAGCAAAAAAATCATCGTACTCTACACCTAGTCTAAACACTGATGCGTCTTCTGTGACTCTAGTACCTACTTCAAGCCAATCACGTTTTGCTACCCCATAGACTGCTACATTAGTTTGATCATTGCCGGCATATTCTTCACGCTCTGCTGTAGCACCTACTAGTACTTCTGCGATATCTTTAATCATGAACTCTTGTCTATGATCCACAAAGTAACGTTTAGCTTCACTAGACCAAGTCTTATCTTCTAGGGCATAGTAGTCAGCATCGTTAAACGAATAACCTAGGGTAGTGTTCTCGTTTCTTAGACTAACGGTACCTTTCTTACCTTCTTGGAAGCAACTGTTAGTAGCGACACCTAAGTTGTCCCAACACTGATCAAAGTCATAAGAGTAGTCAGTATAATTGATCTTTGCTTGCCAATCTCCTAGATCAAAGTTTGCTCTAGCAGTAAAGTTTTTATAACGATCTTCTTCATCGTTGTCCGTTCTTACACTACCGTTACTAGTATCAAAGTAAGTGATGTTGAGCATGTCTTCATAAGATTGACTAACGAAACTATGCTCATCTCCTACACGTACAATAGTGCCTGGCTTGATATCATCATTGATAAAGATAGTACCACCAAGACTACCTGAACCATATAGAACTGAGTTTGGACCATTCACTACCTTTACAGTTTCAGATCCAGTTGAAAGATCATGACCAAAATCATACCAACCTGCGCCTGGATCATTCGCTGGTACACCATTTCTAAAAACTGTAGTGTGAGTTGGTTGCGTTCCCCGTTCACTAAAGCCTGCGAAACCACCAAACTTACCTGCTACTGTGGTCTCGGGAAACAAACTTTCTAAGATAGAGATATCGATTGCGGGATCTGATTCAACTTCTTGTGTTACTGATCCTGTTACAGTAATTGTTTCAATCTCTTGTGCATAGAGAGGGGTACTGCTAAGTAAAAATCCGCCCAGGATTGCGGCGGTGAAGGTTTTATTATTATTCAAACTTAATCTCCTTTTGATTTAAAATGTGAATTACTTTAGTTACAGAGCTAGATTCGATTACATCTGACTTATTGCCAGAGAATCTTATCAGCATATATGATGTGCCGGGTTCTGTGGTGAATCTTAGAGTACTGACCGGCACTGACAAGTATTTAGCACCGGCATCCATGATGGATTTATTGATGTCGTTATCACGTACACCTCTAGGTACCGATATGCGGGCATTAGTTCCCTCTAATTCACTGATCCAGCTAAACAAAGTATCGATATCTTTGCTAGGATCATTGACTGTGTATTCTGTTTGATATTCAGAACTGAACACTAGTTTAGGATCGTTGCAGTGTACTGATTCATCGATATCGATGCCCAACTTAGACAGTGCATACAGAGTCGCAGGGCTATCATCTAGCACTAAGCCCTGTATGTGTTCTTCTAAGATAGGGTTAGTAGCGGCAATCATATACTTGCCCTCTACTTTGATATAAGTGGGGTTCCAAAACATTGCGGTACCCTGTAGCTGGACTACTTCATCGATAGCATCCTTGACTTCATCGTAGTATACTACAGGAAAGAACTTGGGCAGTTCTGTATATGCAACCATCAATGCAAGAGTAGATACCTTAGCTTCGTATCTACGCTTGATTCGGTTCCATTCCCACGGATTGGGTTCATGACTTGTCCTGAATGTACTGATGAATTCTTTTTTGTAGGGCAACTCAATCGTAAGTAGCTGATCGATGTTGTCATAAGATACCCTTGCTTGAGTAAACTTGGGTAGACTTTCGATCACTTCACATTTCCATGGAAGAGTCTTTAGTACAGTATGGTCTAGTCTATTTCTAGCTAGTTGCTTTTTATACTTGCTAAGAAGGGCATCAAACAATGATGCTTGATTGCTAGTGATCTCATTTTTGTCCTGGATAAACTGGTGTATGTTAGCCATGAACTTGAAATCATAGTGGCTCAACTTAACGCCTGGCGTACCAAACGATGTTGATAGCATGAAGTTTAATACTTGTTCTTTATAGACATACATAACCTTATATTACTTCCTTTTAGCCGTATTGTCAATCAAATTGGTAAAAAAAGGGGGCAGTTGCCTGCCCCCAAAGACTCCTGACACTGGAGTTAAAACTTTATGCTCGGCGCATACAAGTGCTTTCAGCAAGCAGACGCCAGTTAGTAGCACTAACCTTAGTCAAGTCTGCAATCTTGAGAGCCATACGCATTGAGATTTCACGCAACTTGCTTGCATTCTCAGTCATGAAGTTGAAAATCTCGTCAGACTGCAACTCGTCAAAGTTGTAGTCACGGAACAAGCCACCTTCGCTGTCACGATGAACCTGCTTGATGCGGAGCATCTTGTCACGCTCAGTGTCGATAGTCAGATCCAAGAAGTGACAACGAGACTGAAGTGCTTCCAAGTGATCCTGCAACTTCTTAGACTTGAGGTGTTCAAACTTCAAGTTAGTGATAAAGATAGCAGAACCCTTGAAGTCAAAAGCGTTAGGGATACCCTCACGATTGAGCAGTGACGAATCAGAGTTCCAGCAGATTCGACGGCGCTTGCCCGAGTCAAGTGCAGCCTTGAGAATGTTCAGTGCAAGATCGTCCTGAAACACAGAGTCACAGTCATCGAACACTAGCACGTTCTTTTCATCAGAATACTTGTATAGCACTGCATACAAGCCCAGTGCAGTCATTGCACCCTTGACGATCTCGTAACGGATCTTGCGACCCGAAAGCTGGTCGAACAGTGATGCTTTCTCAAGTTGCTGTTCAACACCAAAAGACTTACCAACGCCCGGAGGACCTGATACAATCATTGCACGGATATCACCACCAATCGTAGCCTTAGACATATCGTCAAGGATAGTAAAGCGGGTCTTGATGCGATCCATAGCTTCTTCATCAGTTTCGACCGGGGCCTGAAATGCAATAACATTTTTGGGTGTTGACACGATTGGTTCGCCTCCCGTAAATTCTACATCGTTGATGTTGTTCACTTTGACTTTCACGTTTTCGATCTGAACGTGAGGGAACTGACCTTCATTGCGAACAGTGACATAGTTGCCACGCTTGCCCTGCTGAAAGCCTTTGACCAAAGTGAATTGCTGATTGATAACTGGCTGGTTGCGATACTCGCCAAATTTGATAGTAACAGTACTCATAATTAAACTCCGTGTGTGTCAGTGTAAGATATAATTATAATGGATTTTGGAACCAATGTCAAGCCTTTTAATCGGCTCTTGAACCCATATATGCTTGGATGCCATACTTGCGAAGGACATCAGCATATGCGCGGGCTCCAGTTTCTTTAACGTCCATTGACTGGGTACCAGAACCGCCCGGGTTCCAAAGTTTGAGAGATTTGCTATAAGATGAACGATCAAAACCTACAGCCTGCAGGGCTTTGCCCAACTTGCTGTTAGAACGAACTCCGTAAACATCGACCCAAGCAAAGCCACAGTACCAAGGTTCACCGTGCTTTGAGATAAAGTCTGATTCTGCTTTTTTAGCGGCCTGAAGAGCCTCTACGTGAATGTCAAGAACTTGGGTTTCAGTGATTGCAGTAGTCATAACGATCTCCGTTTTCTCAGTCTATGTACACATTATGAACCCAATCCAACCCAAAGTCAAGCCTTTTTATCCACTTTTTTGGATATTTTTCAACTTTTTTTGGATTCCTAATAGAATCAACAACTTACGATCCTATTAGAATCAATGACTTACGATACGGTTACGTCTTCCATGCCCGCGGTACGCAGTCTGACGATATGACCCAGTTGCCACTGTTTAGCGTCTAAGCCCTTCATCACACCTAGATACTTGTTACGTAATAGTGCTACTTCATTGATCAAGTACTCAAAGTCGATCACTTCATCTTCGCCGTCTACATACTTTTCAGCATCACGGCTAGTAAGGGCCCTGTTATATTTCTCCAGATATTTCTGAAAATGTGTTCTGCGGATTTTTCTTAATTGGATATTAAGATAATTTAACACTGCTTCAATCTCTTGCAATTGATTAAATCGGTGTTCGGTAATGCCGGGTAAAGCGGCGATTTGTTTTTCGACAACGCCGCTTACCCTAACATCAGATTTAGATGAAATCAATTCATTTTCGTAATGACTGATGAAGTCAGGAATTACTGAAAGATCGTGTGTGATGCGTGTGTACCAATTCATAGATTATTCAAATTCAAGTTCGTCTTCATCATCCTCGTCACCCCAGTCTTCTTCCTCTTCGTACTCCTCTTCTGTAGTAAAGTAAGAAAGTGCTTCTTTGATATCTGGATCGTTACCAAATGCTTTCTTAATCTCTGCAAAAGTATGACCTTCAACATCGATAAGATGTTGTACAACTAGGTCTGCGGCTTCTCTTGGGTCGCCGTCTCTGAGACTGGGTTTGATCAAAGACCAAATTTCGTTTAAATCAACTAGATTCATGTTATGCTTCCTCTTCTGTAATTTCTTCAACTTCGTTATTTATTGAATCAAGTTGAGTTTTTACAGTAGAGTATTCAGCCATAACTTTGTCTAAACATCCTTCACTATTAGATTCCCAGCCCTTTCTGAAAAACTTCAGTTCGGTACCGTCTTGTGCTACGTATGTGAGCCTGTTGCCTTCTTTCTTAAGAAGATTTGCTTTCTCAAACAAATCAACTAGTCCAGAATAAGGATTCATACCTGTCTCATATGGAATCTTAACTTGTACACCCTCGAACGGTTTTGCGTAACGTGTTTTCATCACCTTACAAGCGGCTCTGATACCACGTACTTCACTGATCTTGTTACCATCTTCATCTTCTTTGAGTTTCAACTTTTTCATTGCTACTACGATAGAAGATGCATAGATGAATCCTTGACCACCTGAGATTTTGTCGTCAGGGTCAAACATATCTTGCGATGCATAAGTGTGATTAGTTGCTACTAGTCCAACGTTGTGTGCACCAAACATATTGACTGAGTTACGAACAAGTGCAGTCAGTGCCTTGGGCTTACGACCCATGTCACCTTTCATATCACCCTTATCGAACTGGTCAACATCAGTTGGTGTCAGCAACATACCTAGTGAGTCGATTACAAACAATACTTTTGGTCGATAATTCTCATCCAAAAGTTTGTAATCTTTCATAAAGGTTGAAATAGTTTTTGCAACGTCATCGATCATTGACATAGACAGTTTCAAAAGTTTATCTTCTGAAGTATCTACACCGATCGCTTTCAGCCAGTCTTCATCTAGTGCGTTCTCTGAGTCAACAAGGACTACAAAGATGCCTTGTTGTTGTGCATGACGCACTAAGTTGCCTGAACAAATATACGATTTGCCTGAGCCAGATTCACCCGCAAACACTGTTACCTTACCTAGAGGGATACCTTTGTGAAAGTCTCCTGAGATAAGGTAGTTGAGTGCGTATGAACCAGTCGAAACCCAGTCTGTTGGATCATTAAATCCAATACTTAGTCCTTCGATGGACTTGGTTATGTCTTTCCTAAATTTGGAAACATCAAAAGGTTTAGCCACTTTTCCTCCTATCGGTTATTTGATTGTGCTAGTCTATCTGCAAATGAAACTTTGTCAAGGATATCTGGGCAATTATCTGCGATTTGATCTAAATCATAATCACTAGGATAATGCCTCAGTGCTCCGCGAGCCCTGTCTCTAACTACGCTGGGTACTCTAGGAGTCTTACCTGGATCGCAAAGTTCCTCTAAAAGTTTCTTTCCTTGCTTTAAAGCTCGAAATCTTTCGTCTGGTAATGTCATTTTAAAATCTCCTAATCAAAAATGGGGGAGTTGCCTCCCCCACACTCTTTAGCTAGCGTTTTGCTGTCTTGCACGAATCATTGCAAGAATATCCTGTGCTTTGTCGCTAGAAGGTCCTGATGCTTGAGCAGTCGAGGGAGCAGGTTCTGCTACTGGAGCCGGGGCAGGTGCCTGGGCTACGGGTGCAGATGTCGCTGGAGCTGAGTCAGAGTCAGAATCATCTGAACTTGCACTACCAGCCGGTGCTTCTAGTCCATATGGACGATAGTATGCACCCCACTTGTCATTATCGTATGGACGACCATCTACTGATGCTTCGAACATTTCTTTAATGACACGCAGTTCTGCTTCGCTTGGCTTCTTGGGCAAGAAGTCTGCTAGATTGAAAAGACCATGTGCTTCGATTGCGGCTTGTTCAACTTCAGTAAGAGCAGATTCTTTACGTGCCCATGAAGATGTACCGTAATCAGCGTAACCGCCTTTTGAAGTCTTACGAACATTAAAGTCCAGACCTCGCATCAAGTCAGTTGGCAATTCTTCAATCTCAGGATCCATCAATGAAGATTTAATGATCTGGAAGATTTGTGGTGAAATGACGAACCTACGAATTGGGTTTGCAGGAGTAGTATCATCACCGATAGGATTTTGACGAACAAAGCCCTGGAAGATATAAGAACGCTTCTTCCAATACTTGTTAGCCATCTCTTTAAGTGTCTCATCTTTGTACCAAGGACGAACCTCTGCAAGAACAGGACAGTTTTCACCAAACATTTCAACGCATGGTACTTGAACTGTGACTTGTTTCATGTTAGGATCACCCTTGACTCCGTTGAATGGGAGCTTGATGATTTGACGCTCTACCCAAAAGAAAGAGTTGTTTCCGTCCGCATCTGGCAAGAAACGAATAGATGCAGTTGCACCTTCGTCCATTTTCCAGTGAGGATAGATTGCTCCGTCTGATTGGGGATAGTTCTGTGTAGAACGATTTTCTTGTGCCGCTAGACGGGCACGAATGTCTGCTAGACTTGCCATATTGTTTCTCCTAATTGTATGTGCCTAAGTTTAGTTAAGTTTGTGTTGTCGCAAGATGCCATCATCTTACTTGTTTCGCTTTCATTGAGAAAACTTTTAACACTTAGATAGTCTATAATAGATTTCTCTTTGTGTCAATACATATTTATTCCTTATTCGCCCATTTATCAGTTTTTCGATTGATTTTGGGTGTTTACACAAAAAATATGCATATAACCCTTGCGAAAGAATGGATAAATAGTTTTGCGAGAACTTTTTAACATTACAGACGCAAGAGTCACTCAATGCAATCATATTTATTGCGTTCACAGTGACCTGAAAATTTTATTTGCGTCTTTGAATACATTTAGGGTAACAAAATGAGCGATACGGTCACCGATAACGACAACAAAAATGTGATTGAAAACTTGGATCTTGACAAGTACACCGACTTGCTTTTGAAATTAGATGAAGCAAATGACAAGATTAAAGAGATGGAAGCCTTGACCAAGGAACTTAAAGTAGCGGCTTTGCAGGCTAAACCCAAAGAGAAGTTTCGTATTGGTGGGTTGTTCATGGATGACAACCATATAAATGAGAAATCTATTATTGGATTCGTGTCATTCTTTATGATGGTTGCGTTTGGTATTGTTGACTTAGTAACAGCTTATATGGGCAGAGACTTTGTTATCTCTGACACCATCTATACTTCTTTCGTAATAGTTACTTTAGGATCATTTGGTATCGCCGAAGCTGGAAAAGCCTTCGGCGGTCGTAATTAATTTAACGAATTAATCTCAGAATATCCTCGAGTGCTTTTTCGCTCTCATCGAATCTTTCTACACTCTCATTGCCTACGAGTTTGCCGATGTTGTTGTTTTTAACTTTTTCGGTAGGCCCAAGTTGTCCTGCACGTTTCTGATTAGCATCTAAATCTTCTTCAAGTTCGTCCATCGCATCTTGCTTTTTGTTTGCATAGCGATCAAACTTACGACCCTGAATGTTTGCTTTCTTTTCGGCATCACTTTGAGCAGGATAAGTTTTCTTGCTTGCTACATCAGCTTTAGTGTATGCTTTGTCGGCCGCCCTTCTTGCAAGGTCTGCCGAAATTTCATCAATCTGTTCAACTTCTTCATCTAGATTGTCAGGATCGTCCCATTCATGATCTACAATCTTGGCATTGACTACGCTAGGGAAGAAAGAGCCACCGTCTTTAGTATAAACTCTACCTGTCGAACTTGGTTTGTGAGGAGCTTGAAAACTTACAACAATAACT
>Ga0099851_1000357_pt1 | contig 18910 bp, 26 predicted proteins | sample CB_VirMetaG_6_FD_78176 | JGI IMG/M metagenome (GOLD analysis project Ga0099851, IMG submission 78176) | Freshwater to marine saline gradient viral communities from Chesapeake Bay - CB_1508_2 Viral MetaG | ecosystem: Environmental > Aquatic > Marine > Coastal | place: USA: Chesapeake Bay... | reverse complement strand
TCGAGAAGCCCCTGCGCCCGCAGCAGCGGCCACTGCTTGCGCAACACTGCGAGAGGGAGGCTCGCGTCTGCCTCCGCGTAGGGGCCGACCAGCTCCATCGGACAGCGGTAGATGTTGGACCGCTGCCCCGGTCCGGGCGCACCGCCGTAGGTGAGGGACGACCACGCGTAGAGGCCGTCAGTCTCCTTTCCGTCACCCACGTATTTCTTCCCCAAGGCGTCGAGGCTAACGCCGCCGCTGTCGGTCAGCAACGATTCTGCGTGCTGGACATCATACAGTCGCCCGCGCACCTCGACGCCTATAGTTGCGAGCCATCCCACGTCATAAGTCAGATTAGCTCCGACTTTAGGGGTATTAGACCCAAGGGTATCCCGCAACCACCCCGTCACGCGCTCGGTCCCCCAAGGGCAACCTTGGCCGAGTCCGTTTCGGAGAGGGAAGTACCAAGCCGCGTCTTCAGTCGCAACGGAGACTCCTACAACGTAGCCACTGCCAGTTGCCCAGCCGGGACCGTGGGTCTTCAGGCGCGGGTCGTAGGTCTCCGTGTCGAAGGCAATCACCTTCGCGCCCCCCAGCCGGGGTAGCTCGCGCGCGGGGGTCCAGCTACTGGTGTACTGCGGCGTAATGAGCATCTAGTTCTTCTTGTCCTTGATGATCTCAACGATCAGAAAGCCGACGGCGCTGACACCGACCACGTAAGCCATGACTAGTACCAAGGGGCGCAGCAGCGTGTCAAGAAAATTAAGCATCGTCGTCCTCCGGCAGTGCGGCTCCCAGCAGCTTGAGCAGCGCCGCTAACGCGGCCTCTGCTCGCTCGCAGCGCGCTGTCAGCTCGACGATGCGCTGCCCACGTGTTTTGCAGAACGGGCATACTTCGAACTTCTTAGCGGTCATTGTGTGCCTCGCTTCGCTGCTCCCACAGATAGATCTCGTCGTCCTCGATGAAGAAGCACGTGAGTACGCAAAGCGCTGCTGGGTGCTTGTAGCCGCCATCGACCTCTCTCAGATGCGCCCCGCAAAACGGACAATTTTTCATGTGAAGCATCCTCCAAGATGGCACATTCCAGAGTCGTCAGTGTCGTTTTCATCGTTGTCGTCGATGTTTCGAAGTCCACCTTTGCACAGCCCAATACCGCCTCGTCCGAAGTTGCCGTGCTTGGCTGCGTTTTCTTCTATCTCAACAGCGAGCTTAAAATACTCGGGATGGCTGTCGCGAAGCTCGCGCCATTCGGGCTTACGCATATTCGGGCACATAAAGCAGCTAGACTTGCCGATGACGAAGCCGCTATCCCGGCAAATTTCAGAGCATCTATCACGATCAATTCCCCACGCGACCAATGGATACCACGGCATGAACTCGTCGCTCTCTGTACGGCGCATGGCGGATTGTACACGCCTCTCTTCACCGAAGTCGTAGCCGATTGCGAATGCTCCACGCTGGTAGCCATTAGCCTTTCGCCACTTGTCCATCGGCTGCACCTTCCACTTGACAGTACAGCCGGCAAGCCCGTAGGCCTTCGACGGAAGATGGTTCGTACGAAGGCAGTGGTCGTGGAGCGGTTCGAAACCTTTGATGTCACCGCGCACGCGCTCCCAGCGCACCGTCGTGACTGGTGTCCAGTCCCGCTCGCGACACCACGCGTCGACGGCAGCTACGTGATCGAGCGTGCCAGGAAGCTCCGATCCGGTGTCCGCGAAGAGGATCCAATCTGGACGAAGTCCCCGCTGGTGTGCTTCCACGATGAGCGCAGTCGAGTTCAGACCGCCTCCGAAGTTGATCCCCCATGGTGTTGCAGGAGGAGCCTGCCGGAGCTGCGGCGGCATTGGTTCGGGAAACAGTGTGCCGATTGAGTCGTTGTAGCTCACGCAACTTCGCCTCCTGTGTTGTCATTGCTACGAACCTTCATCCGTCCAAGTCCTCGATGATTCCCTTCTCCAGCGCCTCCTCAGCGGTGAAGACACTGGAAGTCACCGCCCGATACCCAGGGCCGAAGAACCCAATCCGCCGATTCGACCAGAAGCTGGAGGGGCTGCCGAACGAAACTGCCGTAGCCCACGTCGTAAGTAGATTGATGCTAGCAGGATAGAATTTGCAAGCACCAATTTCCATCGGCATAGCAGTACCTTCGGCACCGTAGTCGGCAAAGAACCGCGTACCGTCGGTCCACGACGGGTTACCGCCACTCGCCACCATCGATAGGAGCTGCTGCGCAGGTGACGCCTCGCCAATCGGCAGCTTTTCGTCATCGAGAGTAAACACGGTGGAGATCTGCTGGGCGTCGTAGCTGCTGCCGGTGTACCGCGCTGTCCGCAGGAACGCGCCGTCGTCGTAGGCGAAGTTGACCTTGCCGTCGGACGCTCCTATCGCGATAAGTTTCGCGCCACGATACGCCATGGCGCGCTTGATGTCGGCAACGTCGGCTTCAAACGTGGGACGGCCCTGCCACTTCGGCGTGTACCACTGGGCAACCGTGGTGGGCGAGAGGTAGCTCATGACCCCAGGCTCCTCAAACCGCACGACGCGAAGCTGCTCTTTCACCAACTTCGACGCGAGCGAAACTGCCGCCTTCAGCATCTTGAGATGCTGCGCAGAAAGCGCCCATCCCGTGTCCGGTGTTTCCGCACTGACATCTCCGCAGTCCTGCCACCCAAGCACGAGCTTCGTACCCTCGCCGTCCGATAGCTCAACGTTCCACGCGCCTTCCGCGTCTTGCGTGCTGCCGACAGTGATCTTCTCTGCGTACTTGAACGCGGGGAAGACAGCAAGCAGCTCATCGGCTGCGTACAGCCCCTTGGGCAGGGGCAGCCCGGCAGGGGACGCCGCGTCAAGGCCGGTCGAGTACAACACGCCGCCACTGGACACGGCCACCGTTCCGCGCTTCTTCTTGCCGGCGACTAGGCGAATCGCCGCGTCGAGCTGCTTCGCTTGCTTATTGATCTTGTTGCGCCCCATCTGAAGCCTCCTAGAAGATTCTGGTACTTGTGGATTGTCGGTCTTGTTCAGGTCCATCACTTCACACATCGCGCCGCATTCCTCGACGATTGGCGGGCTTTCTCGACCGCGCTCTGGATCGAGGTCGTCTAGCGATGATCGGCGCATACAACGTGCGCCAATTTCGCGCTCGAGTGCGGCGCGTTTCTCAAATACTTCTGGAAAGTCTCGGCGGATCTTGTTCCAGTACCCCATGCCGCCCTTGACACATCCGATACAGTTGTTGTTTGGATACCCTAGATCGTACATGGCGGGCCTCCGCACTCCACTAGCGTTCAGCATTTGGTGTGCAGCCTCTTTGGTGATTCCTCGTTCGATCAAGGGAAAGATGTGCTGCTGATCAGGCATGGCCTCAGCAAGGCGCTCGGCGCGCGCTTGCTCAGATGCGTCCAGCCCCCACACATACATCAATGGTAGATCGTCGTGTGCGTTCTCCCATTCTTTGCGCACCCGTCGTTTAAGGAGCCGCGTACACGGCGCTCCAGCAGGGCCGTTGATATACTGGACAGCGCGAAGAGTCTCCTCCACCGTGGAGTATCTGTCCGACTGAATAATCTCGACAGGCTTTTTAAACCATTTTTCGCAGTCGGCAACGAACCGCAGCGTATCTTCGTGATGGTCTTCGATATGCGTGTAGATGATATGGTCAAGATCTGTAATCGTTAGCTTGGTCGCGACAGCCGATGAGACTCCCGCGCTGAACCACGACACTACTCTACATCCGTCGCGCATCACTCCTCCTAGAAAATGTGGTCAATCACTCTTGGGTACTTGTTCCCTGTCCAGACGCGCACCTTGCGCGGCTGCACGAGTTCGTCCCACCTGTCTAATGCTTCTTGGACAGTGCTGGGGCACTGTGTAGTCGCGCGTGTTGCCCACCACTTTTCTGCCATCTTGCGCGCGTGGCCACCGTGTTCGAAGCATACCCATTCGTCGAAGCGGACGAGACCGCGCATATAGGTGACGCGCAACGAGGCGGGCTTGCCGGCCTTGTGGTGCTTGCCCCGGAGAATGCGCTCAATAGGCACTTCCTCTACGACGGTGCGGTCGCTGGCCAGCAGCGCGTACTCCGACGGGTCCGTAGTCAGTTTCGGTCGAATAGGAAACTCGTAGCCGCAGAAGTAGCACTCGCGCACCGTCGTGTGGTTATAACAACCACACTGGGGGCAGATTTTTACCGGAGGAGCGCCGTCGCTCTTGCCGCCGCGCTTACTCGGCAGCACCGGATCGTTCACAGGTCCGAGGCGCTCGGTGTTCCCGGCGTAGTCCAGCACGAGGCAGTTGGCTTTCCCTGGTGCGGGCCTCATGCCCCGACCCACCATCTGCACCCACAAGGAAGGGCTAGTGGTGGGCCGGAGCATTCCCACGAGATCGATAGGGGGATGGTCGAATCCCGTGGTGAGTACGTTGTTGTTCACCAAGCAGCGAAGCTCGCCTGCCTTGAACGCTGCGATGAGACGATCACGCTCCTCTTTCGGCAGCGCGCCGTAGATCGGGGCTGCCGACACACCATGCGCAGCTATCGCTGCCGCTACGTGCTTCGCGTGATCAACGCCGGCTGCGAACACCAGCCAACTCTTCCGGTCGCCGCCGCGCTCTACCATGTTGGCGACAGCAGCTTGCGTGAGCGGATCGACATCGACAGCAGCCTGCAACTGGCCGACTGCGTAGTCTCCGCGCGCCATCTTGACGCCTGTGAGATCAGCTTGTACCGGGGGCTTCCACGGAATCACTGGCGCGAGGTAGCCGCGCTGGACAAAGAAGTCGAACCAGCGAATGTCTGCCTGATTGATGCAGACGTGCGTGAATAGTCCATCATCGCACAGGTGCCCTTGCCCAAGCCGGTACGGCGTGGCTGAAAAACCAACCACGCGTAACTTCGGATTGCGCTCGCGCAGCCGGGTAAGCACTCGCTGGTACATCGACTCGCCGCTCTGCGACAGCAGGTGGCACTCATCGATCAGCACAAGGTCACGCCTGCCGAACTTGTCGATGTTTTTGACGACGCTAGCCACGCCACCGACGATAACCGCGTCCTGCGTGTCACGGACGCCCAGGCCGGCGCTGTAGACTCCGACGGGAGCGCCGGGCCATGCTGCGCGTAGCTTGGTGGCGTCTTGCTCCACAAGCTCTTTGACGTGAGTCAGGACTAGCGCGCGTGTGCGTGGCCACGTAGTGAGTGCCCGCTGGATCACTCCGGCGATGACGTGGCTCTTGCCGGTGCCGGTCGGCATGACTACGACGGGGTGGCCGGCGGTTGTCTGGAAGTGCGTGAACACCGCAGCGACTGCCTGCTCTTGGTAGTCTCTGAGGCTCACAGGAGGCTCTCCCAGCACGGGTGCGCTACGGCAAGCCTGTCACGCGGGATCTCTACGTCGTGGCGCTCACAGTGCCACACGGAGCCTTCCGCAGGCACGGCGTGCTTGCACGAGCGGCAGTTCTGCGCCGGCGCTTCGTCGCCGTGGCAAACCGCGTGATAGTCACAGAACTTGCATTTCCAGAAAGTAGGATCGCTGCTAATCCCAGGCGGCGCGTCCTGGGAGGAGATCAGGAGCTGCGCCTGCGCGAGGTAGCCGGCGGCCACGTCAGGCCGGTACGGCACGATCTCGGCGTACAGCTCGTCGTTGTCCTTGCATACGCTCAGGTAGAGCGCGTTGTCCAGCTCTCGCGCCCGCATATAGAGTTGCATCTGCGCGTAATGCTTAGGCTGCGCTTTCGCAACACCGTCATTCGCAACACGCGTCCACGGTTTCTTCGCCGCAGTCTTGAACTCCAGCACCAGCGGTCCGAGATCGGAGTAGAGCTTCCCGGCTGGCGGCGTGCCGATGCCGTCCATCGAACCGCCGAAATGCCCCTCGATAGCCGTGAACCGGAACTGCTCACCAGTGGCCGGGTCAACCTCGGTGACTTTCCAGCCGGCGCGCCGCAGGAAATCGACGAAGCGGACTTCTTCCTCGTGGCCTCGCTGGAATAGGCGTAGCATCCTACCGCTGTACGGATGGCGGCGCACCCAGCGAAAGCTGTACCACACGCGACGATGGCACTCGTCACCGATGACGGACGCGCCCATGTGATGCCGAAACGACGTGTCGCTGGTCGCGACCACCGCAGCGTCGATGTCTGTCAGAATGTGCCGTGCCATGATTTCCACGAAGATTCCTTTGGTGTAGCGGGCGCGGCTGCCGCGTAGCTGCCGCGCCCTGTACCTGCGTCTATTCCCACGGTGCCTTGCCGCTGTCCGCCGCCGGGGCAGGAGCCGGAGCCGGGGCAGGAGCCGGGGCAGGAGCCGGAGCCTGGGCAGGAGCCGGAGCCGGGGCAGGAGCCGGAGCCGGGGCAGGAGCCGGGGCTGCCTTCGGCGGCCCGGCGTTGGTCGGGCCGGCTGCGCGCACTTCGGCAGGCGTGCGCCCGTGCTGGTCCTTGACACCGTAGACCTCGGTGTACTCGGGGTTCTTCTTCTGCTGCCGGACCATCACGCGGAACGGACGCCCGTGCAGCGCCGTGGTGTCGGTCACAGGCCCGAACACGCCAACGACGTGGCAGAGCGCAGACAGCTCACGCTTGGCGATCTCTACGGCCTGCTGGTTGCTGTTCGCCAGGTTCAACCCGTAGTTGCCGGTGCGCCCAGCGTGTTCGCCGTCGAGGATCTCCAGCGAGAACACCAGCCGCCCATTGGCGGGGTTAGACTGGACCGGCACCCATTCGCTGGCCAGGATTTTGACGAGGTGCCCGTTGTCGTCGCTGACCGGCAGCACTTTGCCGCCAGGGGACGCCGGGGGAACCTGACTCGGGTCGAACGCCTCGGGTAGTTGCGCCATAGTTACTTTCCTCCTCTGATCTTGGTGTAGATTGCGTCCAAGTCGGCAGGCTCCCACAAATCGAGCGCACCAGACCTGTCCTTGGCGACGTACTGCGCGTCGCCGCTAGTGCGAAACCATCGCGTCCGCTCGTTCGTGCTGGTGTCCGTCTGCACAACGAGCTGGAACACCTCGTCGAAGAAGTACGGCACCTGCATCGCGAGCTGCTTACCCGGAAACAGGGGTCCGAACTTCGACACCCCGTCAGCGTCCACGATCTGGCCCTCCTTGGCCGTCATGTAGACATCACGAGGTAACTGCCTGATCATTCGGCAGATCTTCAGGACGGTCTCGTTGGTCTCGCCGTAGGCCATGCGACCGTCCTTGGTTTTGGTCTTCTGGTCAGCGAGAATAATCTCAGCGAGATCGCTGAACGAGTCCAGCACGACGTGAGAGTACTTGGACGCTTCGGCAGAGCCGGTAGCCCATTTCAGAGCGTCTACCATCTCGGTGTAGGTCGCGATGCCGACACAATGCAGATGAGGGTACTCTGCTGCGAGTGAGAGCAGTCCGTCCTCGGTTGACAGAATGATGGGGCTGGCAAGACCTCCAATAGCGTAGGTCTTGCCCGCACCGCTGGCACCGTAGACGAACGTCTTGACGCCGTTGATGCTCGTGACATCCGCGACTGTCTTGACGGTCACCATGAATCACGCCTCCTTCGGGGCGACGAGCTTGAGGGCGGGAGTGCCCGGCGTGCTGGTGACAACACTATCCACCAGCGCCTTGTGGTCCGGGGCGAGCTTCCGGTATCCACGCAGTTGGAGCGAAGGCTTCCACGCGAAGACCTTCTCAGCGACTTCGGGAGGAAGCTGCCGCATCACCGCGTCGGCTTCGCCCTTGCCGTTGGCGACCGTGCGGTTCATCCGCATGGTGAGTTGGAGTTCCCAGCCGTCCTGCAACTCCAGCGTAGCCGTGCCCTCCGGGTCGGCGTTCGGGAAGTAGGCTTCGACCAGCGCCAGCCGCAGCGCCAACTCTTCGTCTTTCAGCGCCGCGAGCGTCTCCGTGATTTCGATCCAGCGACGGTAGGTCTGCAACGGGGTAGTCACTTCTGCGCCTCCTGAGTAGGTTTGCTGTAACGATGGGAACATCGTAATAGCCGGTTCACTCGGTGTCAACAACTTTTTTCCGTAAAGTTTCACCTTGACAGAATGATGGCTGCTCTCCTATGTTGCCGTAGTTCGCACTACTACACTCTAGCCAAGGAGACTACCATGGAGCGCCCGCGTACTTTCTTCCCGATGGAGGAGTCCAAGCTCTTCACCATCACCTACCACCTGTTGAACTCCCGCCCCAGGCACGTCAGCTACGCCCAGATCACCATGGCGACGGGCATCCCCGAGGCGTGGTTGCGTAAGTTCGGTGCCGGTAGGATGCGCGATCCGAGCGTCGTGCGCGTCGAAAAGCTGTACAACGCGTTGGCCGACGCGCCGCTCAACCTGCCCTACGAACTGCCGGCTGCGTCGGAGGAATTTGATGCGTCTTGATCGGATACCCGAGGAACTGCGGGCACTCCCACAGTGGGTGTGCCACACGGAAACGAAGGTGCCGATCAATCCTCGTACAGGTACGCCAGCATCGGTCACTGACCCCTCGACCTGGGTGTCCTTTGCCGAGGCGTCTCGTGCTGCTGAACAATATGCTGGCGTAGGGTTCGTCCTGACCGAGACCGACCCTTATGCCTTCGTCGATCTAGACGCGAAGTCTGGCAACACTGCCGAAGAGCTGCGTCACCAGCAAGAGATCTACGAGGAGTTGGACAGCTACACGGAGACATCGCCGTCAGGACGCGGTCTGCACATCATAGTTCGCGCCGAGTGCGCCGCCGCCCGCCGGCGCGGGCCTATCGAAGTGTACGACCGCGCCCGGTACATGACTATGACTGGTGATGTCTACCGCGATGCGCCGATACAGCCGAGGCAACGGGAGCTTGATGCTGTCATGCGCCGGCTAGGTGGTGGCGTCACGGCGGACGACGTGCCCGTCGTTGAGGAGGGCGCGCACCTCAGCGACGATGAGGTGCTGTCGCGCATGATGCGCGCATCGAATGCCGACAAGGTAGGCCGTCTGCTGGCCGGAGATTGGGAGAACAGCTACAGCAGCCAAAGTGAAGCCGACTTCGCACTTGTGAACCACCTGACGTGGTACACGAGAAACACCGCACAGATAGTGCGCCTGTTTCGCGGTTCTGGCCTCGGCGCGCGCAAGAAGGCGCAGCGCGATGACTATGTCGTGGGCATGGTTCGCCGCGCTCTCTCCGAGAGCCAGAGCCAAATAGTTTCCACCGTAGACATCGACATCGACGCGATCATCGCCAACCTACTTCCACCGCCGCCGAAGCCGTCGCCAACGCCGAAGATGGAGCCGGAGCCGGTACCGGACTACACGACACACGATGTCATGGGGGATTTCCCTGGCGGCCTCGTCGCGGACATCGCTGCCCACTTCTACCACTCGTACTCCCGCCCCGTGAAAGACATCTCGATTGCGGGTGCGCTCGGCTTCATGGCAGGACTATGTGGCCGCGCCTACAACATCAGCGGGACGGGCTTGAATCAGTACATCCTCGTGCTTGCCAAAACTGGCGTCGGAAAAGACGCGATGGAGCAAGGCATCAGCCGGCTGCGCTTTGCTGTGGAGAAGGACGTGCCGTCGGCGTCGAAGTTCGTCGCGCCGGCTTTCGCGTCAGGACAGGCCATGCTGCGGTATCTGAGCGAAGAGTCGTCAAGCTGCGTGTCTATTCTCGGTGAGTTCGGGAAGACCATGAAGCGGATGACGGCGCGCAACGTGGGCCAACATGACCAACTCATGTTGCAGCTTTACTTGGAGCTGTTCTCGAAATCTGGCAAAGGACTCTATCTTCCGAGCCGTAAATTCTCCGACAAGTCCAAAGATCTTGAGAGCGTCCTGAGTCCGTCGCTATCCCTGCTGGCGGAAGGTACACCAGAAGGCTACTACAGCACACTGGACGAGAGCAGTATCTCCGACGGCTTCTTGCCCAGGTTTCTCGTGATCGAGTACACGGGTCAGCGCCCGCGCCGGCAGAAGACCAGCCATGCGGTGCAAGCTGTCCCGGCGGCGCTTGTCGAGAGAGTCAGCGACCTCGCGCACTTGGTGCTGCGAATGAACCAGCAGAACGACGTGATCGAAGTGTCGCTCGACGCGGAGGCCGCGAAAGAATTAGACGCATTCGACGAGTTCGCGGACGACCAGATCAACGACGAAACCGCCAGCGACAGCACTCGTCAATTGTGGAATAGGGCGCATCTAAAAGCCCTCAAACTCGCGGCCATCCTCGCGGTCGGGAACAATATGTACAACCCGGTGGTGTCAGCAGTTCAAGCACGGTGGGCCATCGACCTCGTCCAGCGCGACGTGCGCCGCGTGCTGCAGCGGTTCCAAGACGGACTCGTTGGAGCAGGCTCGGCAACCATCGCAATCGAGACACAGCAGCGTAACGTTGTCATGCGCAATCTTCAGAAGTACCTACACGAGGGCGATGCGGTTACGAACGCATCGACGCGCCACGTCAAGCCGGGTATGCGAGATGCCCGTGTTATCCCGCATTCGACGTTGCGCATCCGTAGTGTTCCTGCCATGGGGTCCGACGGCCGGCGCGCGTTCGAAGCTACGATCTCCGATCTGCTTGAGGACGGGATCATCGCCCTGATTGATCGACAGTACATGGACCACACGTGGGGCTACAAGGGTCGCGCCTACAAGATCATCGGCGTGGACGCATCTGACTTCATGTACGATTGACCGTGGGAGAAGCTGTGGTATACTTATCGCGCCAAAACCACATACTCGGAGGTTCGCCCCATGCGAAACGTAACCATCGCTGTCGTGGCCGTCCTGCTGCTGGTCAGCCCCGCTTTGGCGTGGCAGTTCATCACCATCGGTAGCGGCACCTCGTCACTTCCTGTACCGCTGTACGCGCCTGCGGCCATCGACGCCGGCTCCGGCCCTGCCACTTCCGTGCAAGTGAAGAACACAGGCAGCGGAACCATGACCGTTTCTATGCACTATTTTGACGGATCTTCGTGGCGTGCCACGCACCCTCGCGCGGCTGCACTAGCCGGCGAGGCTTTCTACGCGGTTAGTGACAGCGTAGTGACTTTGGGACCAGACGAGATGTTCGCAGTTGAGGCCGCCGCGCCCGGCAGCGGTGTCCACGCGATTTACGTCACGCGCCCTACCGCGACTAGCTTCAAAGTGGCCTACGAATGACGCGGTCTATTGCCGTTGCTCTTGCGCTTCTGGTCGGCGCGGCGAGCGGGCTTGCTCAGACCAACTACGGTGACCACGACGCCAGCGGTTTGGTCGCGACCGGCGGCGGGGCCGGCGGCGGGGTGTCCGTCGAAGCGTTGGCACCAGCAGACGCGTCGTGGGTGTTGCTCACCGTAGCCGTCGATCTAGGCATCACCGGCAGTTTGTCCATCGAGCTTAACGACGTGGAGATCGCTACATCCACGACGGCGGAGAGCCACTACGTCGAACACCTGCTCGAGACCTACTATGACATCGGTGACCTGCTCGCAATCGACGTGGTCTTGAGCGACGGCGTCGGTTCTCTGCTCGTTTTCGACGCCGACGTAGCCGTCGCCCAGAGCGGCGGGCTGTCCGTCACGGCGAACGCGCTCGGGCCGGGCTTGCCCGTGGAGTTCGACGTAGTCTACGAGTCGCCGTACCCGGTCACAGCGACGTTCGATGTTACGTTGACTGGTGTCGGCGGCCACGCGGCGGAGACTTACCGCACGTTCGATACGGCGGCTACTTCATTCCGGTGGAGCGACTACACGGGTGACGACTCGTACACCAGTCCGGGCGAGACGTTGACCATATCGGTTGACGCAACCCACGCCAACGGCGATCCGACGACCGGCGTGTTGAGCGACGTGTCCTCGTGCCTGTACCAAGCTGGCCCGGCGAACGTAACTGCGGCAGCTACGGGTGACGGTGAAGTCACCGTGACGTGGAACTCTCTCCATGGTGCAGAGCAGTACACGGTTTACCGGCGCGTAGCCGGCCTAGGCTTGGCCGATGTCGTGCGCGTCGTTGGCAGCTTGTCTCCAACCGCCGGCATGAGTTACGATGAGAGCATACTGCTTGCCGACGGCTGCTCGTGGTGGAACCACGCGACGAAGCAGTGGCACTACCTTGCAATCGCATCGCCGGGCGCGTGGGGTGACCTCGATGTTGGGCCGCTAACTCACCAGACGAGTCCTGATCTCGCCACGTGGACACAGCACGCCGATATCACTCCAGAGGACATAGCCGGAGAAGACGGCGTACTCGACGGGTACGACATCACGCATCTGTGGGCACCACACGTCGTGTTCCACGACGGCTATTGGCATCTCTTCGTCACTGGAGTGGACAGGACCGTAGGCGACGGCTCTGCTGGCTACAATGTGCAGCGTATCTTCTACGCGCGAGCCAAAGAGACGGCTGACTTGACCAATCCTGACGCGTGGACTGACGCCAAGTTTGTACTCGATGGTGACAGCGCCGGCGGCGAAACCCCGCCTACCGGCATCACTGGTCCGACCTATTGGCAGCCAGGGACCGTTTGGTCAGCAGATTGCCGCGACCCATTTGTCGTGTGGGACGACACTGTACACCGCTGGGTTATGCTGGTAACTGTGCAGCGTGCCCAGTACGTCGGCTGCCTCGGTGTGGCTGTGGCAGACGCTATTGATGGACCTTGGGATTTGCTAGGCTACTACAGCGGCAGTGACTACGCCGGCAAGGCCGAGAGCGCGTTCGCGATGAAAAGCCCGAGTGGCGCATGGCAGCTCGGCTTCATCGACAACGTAAAGTACTCGATGAATGAGCTTGCCACGTTGCTAGGCCCGCTCGGCGTGACCACCCCGATTGCTGACCATGACTACGCTTTCAATGGGTCGTTGATCGAGCCGGTGTCACCCGTGTTCCTATCTCCGGGTACGGCGTCTCCAGATTATAGCTTATTCCCTACCGGTGGGTCTCTTGGTGCTGCGTATTTCACCTTCCGCCATGCGAACGGTGCGCACGACACTGGTGCGCCAGCGGTGTTGCTGCTGCACGGCGATGTGCAGTCGCCTGACACATATGACCAGGATGCTACAAGCGTTGACGCCCAGCTTGTGACCTACACTGGCGATGCGGTGGTTTCTTCCTTGACATTCACCGATACCCATCTACAGGACGGCGGAACGTACACCTACTACGTGGCCGCCGGCACGCCCACTGCCCGCGCGTCATGCGCGCGTGCGTCGAATAATGTAACCGCCTACGCCGACGCCACCCTGAGATCGGTCACGGCGAGCATTGTCCCGCAAGCCGTACCGACGCGCATCAGCATCGCCGTTGATGACACACAGCCGTTGCAGTGGGAGTACTCGTTTATGGCTTACGCGTCGGCAGATCCTGTGGCCGATTTTGACGGACTCATCTGGTCTGCGTGGACGCCCGTGGACGGCTCTTTCACGTCGTCGGCCACAGTCAGTTACGATGCAGGCACGGATTACGGTGAGTACTTCCACGCGGCGGTGCGGACGCGCTCACAGGCGTCTCCGAACGACTACGACGATATCGGCTACGGGTCGGTGCAGCGGCCATACCCAATTCCCACTATCACGCCCGTGATGGCTCACGTTGGCGGTGGACTTGTCACTGTGGACTGGGCCGACGATGGACCGAACCACCCAGACTTCAGCCATTACGTCTTGCGGTATCTCAAGGCCGGCGACCCTGCCACGGAGACGGAGATCTCGTTGACTGGTACGCATTACGAGTTCTCCGCTACATCAGGTACGTGGCTAGGCTATGTACGGTGTGTCCTGGGCGACGGGACAGAGGGGTCGGAAGGCGGCGCGGGGTTCGCGGTCGTGCCGTAGCCGCCTCTGTTGACCTAGGAAATAGGAGTGGTTACTATGAGCGGCAAATTCGCGCCGGAGACTGGCCCCAGTCTGGAGATGCAGCTACTGATGAGCGCCATAGAAGGTTTCCGGGTGGATATGTCCGAGGTCAAGCAGGACGTGCGCGCCGTCGGTGATAAGGTGGACGCGTTGGGCGAGCGGGTTGCGCGCATTGAAGGAAAGATTAAGTGCCCGCTGCACGATGCAAGCATCGCCCAGACTCGGGAGGAGTTGGCCGAGATGCGGGGCAACAACGCGAAGTTCCTCGCGGCGGCCACGCTCCTGCTCGGCGGCCTGTCTGCTGTGGTGAGCTACTTAGTCGGGAGGTAGGTATGCGCGTTCGCGCGGGCGTGAACCAGATCGGCAAGCAGCCGGAGATGCGGGCAGTCGAGGACGCGGTGACCGCAGTGTTCTCACGGTATGGCGTTGAGCCGGAGATGACCGCCTGCGTCGGCGGCATCCATTCCTCGCCGCGTTCGTGGCATCACTTCGGCATGGCACAAGACTACACGTTGGCTGCGGTTCCGCGACACGCACATACACAACTCGTGGCCGCCCTGCGCGCCGCACTGGGGCCGCCGTACCAGGTCGTTCACCATGAGGGTAGCCACATACACATCGAGTGCGACATTGACGCCTATCCTGAGTACCGGAGGGGTGGCGCGGCATGAGGTGTCCGTACTGCCAGTCAGGTTACTACAGTGTGCATAGCAGGCGGCACAACCGGCTGCGGTGCGGCGACTGTAGCAAGACGTGGCGGGTGGCCGGCGAGGAGATGCCGCCGGCTGGCTGGTCACCCAAGCGGCCAGAGCTAGTCGAGGTGTCGCCGGCGGCGTCCGGCATGGTGGTGGACCCGGAAGACCCCAATACAGCGACGGTGACATCTACCCCGGTGCGCGACCCTGCCACGGTGCCCACGTTGGAGTCTGTACTTGCCGAGTTCGACGTGGACCTCGACGAGTGGGTGCCGGAAGCGCCTATCATCAATCGCTGGGAGATGGGGTACACGGATGACGCAGGCAACCCCGGCGCGTATCCGCTGTACCAAGTCAAAGTGAAGTTGCGGCGGGCGACTCCAGTGGCAGTGGGCTGGCCTATCTTCCGCGCGGCTCAAGTAGCGGCGATGCCGCCAGTGACGTTTGCGATCTCGCGGCAGCTTCGGCGGGCCGTCATCATGCCTGACGTGCAGGCCGGGTTTCGCCGTGACGTAGATACTGGGGAGCTGGATCCGTTTCACGACCCGGTCGCCTGCGCCGCCTTTGCCGGCGTGGTCGCCGCCGTGCAGCCAGACGCGTTAATCGCCGTCGGTGACAATCTCGACTTGCCCGAGATCAGTCGATACGCCCAAGAGCCGGAGTTTTACTTCACGACTCAGGCGGCGCTCGACTGGCTGGCCGGATATTTGTGGATGCTGCGACCACACGTCGGCGACCAGTGCGTGTACCTAGAGGGTAACCACGAGGCGCGGCTGCCAACATATATTGCCACGAACGCGTTGTTCGCCGCACGGCTGCGCAGGGCGGATCGCGAGCGCCTGACCGGCGGCGGCGCTGCCTCGCGCCCGATTCTTTCGGTGCCGTATCTGCTTGGTCTCGACGAAATGGACATTGCATACGTTGGCGACTATCCTCGCGGGCGGTTTTGGTTGAACGACAACCTACGGGTGTCGCACTCGGAGCGTTTGGGCACCAAGTCAGGCATGAGCGTCAGTCGGTCACTAGACGGCGCACGATGCTCGCTGATCTTCGGCCACTCGCACCGGCTGGAAGCCGCGCACCAGACTGTCCACGCGCGCGATAAGGCACGCGTTTACGGTGCGTACAATGTTGGCACCCTAGCGCGCATCGACGGGGCCGTGCCGAGTAATTCAGCTGACGCAAACTGGCAGCAGGGCTTTGGCGTCGTGGACTACTCAGAGAGCGGCAAGCAGTTGCACTCAGTCCAGCTTGTGCCTATTTACGGGGGAGAGTGCATTTTCGAAGGTGCGGCCTACGCCGCGACAGAGGAGGTCGTGTCATGCTTGAGCGCGTTGTAGATGTGGTCGAGGCGTTGAAAGGTGCAACGCTCGGTTGGAGAAAACTGGGGCTGGTCGCTGGCGTGCTGCTGGCCCACGTTGTCTGGCTGGTAATCGTCACGCTGCGGACCCCCGCCGGCGCGCAGATACCTGACCTGCCGATGGTCTACGCAGGGGCCGCTGTGGCGCTCGTCACGGCGTTCATGGCCGGCAACTGGGGTGAGCATCGGGGGCGGCAGTGAAGTGGCTGTACGTGGCCGTGGCGGCCCTCCTGCTGCTGCTGGGCGTGCAGACCGCGCATGAGCGCAGGCTGCGCGCGAAGGAGCGCATGGTGGCCGACGCGTTGGCTGCGGCGAGACAGGCCCGGCAGCGCAACGTCGCTGTTGTGCTGGAGCGCAAACTGGAGCGGATCCGCAATGAGCTTAAAGAGAACCGCAGCCGTCCTGTATCTGATCGCGTGGCTGAGTTGGTCGCCGAGTACCGCCGGCGCACAGGTCGATGAGCTTGTCGGATTGCTGGACTTGCGGCAGGCCGAGTGTGACAGCGTCTTGGCTGTCCGGGCAGCGGAGATCGACAGCCTGCGCATCGAGCTTGCTTTTGCTGCAGGCGCGGCGCAGAAGGACGACCGGCCCGCTCCTGCTTGGTGGTCAGCAATCACGAGCAAGCCGGTCGTCTTTGTCGCTGGATTCCTGGCAGGCGCGCTGGTCACCAGTCGCGTCGCGGTCTCAGTGCGAGAGTGACCAGCCACACGGGCAGGTACAGCGCAGCCGCGATGATGTACGCGGCGATGACTGACAGCCATACGGACGCAGCCAGGATTCTCGCGGCCATGTCGGCGGCGCGCTCGCGGCGGGTCGGCTTGACGTACTGGCCGCGACGATATTTGATGCCGATGTCCATGTCATTCCCCCCAAGGTGACGGTACGGTTACGTGGGTGACTGCGGCGGCCTTCGCCGTCTGCTCGCTGATGTCGATCACGCCGCGCGCGGCAAACACGAGTGTCGCCATATCGTAGGCGCGGTCTACGGTTTTTCGCGTCTCGCTCACCGCTTTCGCTGCGCTGGGGGCCGGCGATATTTCGGCGGCGATGTAGCCAGCGGCGGTGGCCCATACGACCGTGTACGTCCTCATGATACCTCTCCTGTGGGTGTGGGGTCAGAAGCCCCGGTGATGGTCTATCCGTTGCGGTGGCCGGCGGCGCGCATGGTCAGCCTCCCCACTGCTCCGCCATGGCAGCCGCGATCCCGTCATAGGTGCGACTTCGCTTCTTCCATCGGTCAGGCGACGGACCCATCTTCCACACCGCAGGCTCGCGACCTTCGACAATATTGGTCGGGCGCAGCGGTGGCAAGCCGGGAGAGGTCCAGAGGCACGTCGCCTTAGTTTCTCCGTGGCCGAACTGCCACGGCTGGATGATCTGATCGGGCTTGCGGTAGTGGGTACTCATGATGCTGATGGGATTCTCGACGGCCCACTGCTGTGCGTGCTGCTCACAGACGTGGACAAAATCCAGGAATTGCTGGATGGACCGCTGCTGTTGCCCGGTGGCCTGCTTCTGCTTAAACCATCGCGCACCAGAGACGGCGAGGTCGGTGCATGGTGGGTGCGCGATGACCAGATCCCACGCGTGCGACGGGATCAACTCAAGCGCATCGCACTGAAAGTGGTACGCAGAACCATCGTCAGCCGGGAGCAGATCGCAGGAGAACGCATCGTGGCCGCGTCGGCGGAAAGCCTCGCGGACGACGCCGCTGGTCTCGCAGGCGACGAGGACGATCATGACTGGTCCTCCATGTCGCGGCTGATCCAGCCATCTTGGGCGACGGCAATCGCAGTTGTCAGCCCGATCTCGGCAACGGCGGTCGCCCACAGTTGGTATTGGGCGGTCCACCGCTGGATGTCGGCGTAGGCACGTCCCTGGTCGCGTATGTCCGCGCCGATTTCGCGGCAGGCGTCGAGGTAGTAGGTGTCGGCGATGCTGCGCAGGTGGTCGGTGATCTGCCGCCGCTCGGCTGGCGACAGCGTGGCCATGATGTGATCGGGCACGTTGCGGGACTCGCCACGCCACCGCAGTGTGTAGCTGTCCCAGACGATGACGCCGTCGGCGGTGTACTGGCTGTTGTAGTTGCTCATCTTAATTGCCTCCGTTGTTGGTGTGCAGCTCGCAGCCGCAGGTGTTGTCAATGTTGTCGGTGTAGTCGCTGCCGCAGTGCCGGCAGCGCCACCAGATCGCGCGGCCGAGTTGCCCCATCGGCTCGGCGGTGTAGTCCCCGCAGGCGGGGCAGCGGCTCCAGGTGGTCTCGTGGTCTACGTGGGCGCGCATGGTCAGTCCTCCACGTCCGGGGTCCAGATATCGCGGCTGCGCTTCTCGAGCTTGCGCAGCGCGCGTTCGGTGTCGCGCATGCGCTGAGTCCAGAACTCGTGGCCGCTCTTCTCGCCAACGTCGCCCTGCTTGATCGCAGCCTCAGCGTACATCTGACACCGGTCGATCTCGTAGTGTAGCGCACCTCGCACACAGGACCACTCGTCGATGGTTAGGTTCAGGTTCTCCATGGTCAGACCTCCTTAGCCAGGTAGCGGTGGGCGTCCACGCAGCGTAGACAGGTGATGATACGGTGCGGTCCGGGCCGGCCGATGACAGCGTAGGTGCGCAGGGACTCGCGGTAGGCTTCTAGCATCTCCGGGGTGTCGGGGTCGCCAGCGTACGCCATGATGACGTGGGCGATCTGGTCAACGTCGTCCTGGGTCAGCGGGCGTCCGCTGTCGCGCAGCCGGTTGGTGAGTCGCTGGAGCTTGCGGCGATAGATCCGCAGTCGCCGCGCAGCATCGTCGGTCCAGGTGGCGAGCTTCATGGTCAGTCCTCCTCGCAGCCGCAATCGTATCGCATGGCGTGTCCGTGTCTGAGCGCGTGCAGGGAGTGGAGCTTGCCCGGGGCGAGGCTGCCGCGCTCGGCCATGTCGGCGAGGCAGTCGGGGCACACGATCACTTCGAGCATCTCGTCGGTGGTCACGACGGCCGCGCCGCGCCCCGGCAAGATGGCCCGCTGGAACTGCCGCTCGATGTCGTGCGGGTGCATGGCCGGCGTCTCTGAGCCGAGTACGAGGTATCCGATCTTGAGCGCGATCTCGCCGCCGCACAGGGCGGCAG
>Ga0099851_1000336_pt1 | contig 19284 bp, 38 predicted proteins | sample CB_VirMetaG_6_FD_78176 | JGI IMG/M metagenome (GOLD analysis project Ga0099851, IMG submission 78176) | Freshwater to marine saline gradient viral communities from Chesapeake Bay - CB_1508_2 Viral MetaG | ecosystem: Environmental > Aquatic > Marine > Coastal | place: USA: Chesapeake Bay... | reverse complement strand
GACCCACTTTTAAACAATAGGAGAAAGCAATGGCAACCCCTTCTTGGGAACGAATCGTTGAGGTCTATGACCCTGACGGCGATCTAAGAACTACAACTGACAGGCTGGCAGTTCCCGGTGGATGGATTTACAGGGAACTAACTCAAGAAGGGGTTGCCTTGGTCTTTGTTCCAGAGCCAAACCTATTCATTTAGCCCGCTGGCACACCGGTTAAAGTGTGCTACCTTTTATGTCTGCGAGTTGTCCTTCGATCAAAGGACTAACGAGTCCCCATGGCTAGGGGTGATCAACTCCACGGGTTCGAATCCCGGCGCAGACAATATATGCTCACCACCAACATAGGGTCCGAGTAGATACAGGGAACTGGCTTCAGTGCTAATGCTGACTAAGATGCTCCAGTAACGGAAACAACGCTCACCCGTGAGCGGGTCATGCTAATGATGTTGGTTCTACAGCCCAATGCGAGGAATGTAGAGAGTGTGGAGAAATCACGACACTCAACATACCGCTGGCACACCGGCTAAAGTGTGCCAACCTACATTATTGGGGTGTGGCCAAGTTGGTAAGGCTCCGGGTTTTGATTCCGGCATTCGTAGGTTCGAGTCCTTCCGCCCCAATTTTTTTCTCATTTGACTTGACTGGCCGATTTGGTCATGCTAAACTTAGACAGAACAGAGGAGGTAAACATGAAGGAAGGAGACTTGGTTACACTTTCGGCCAGCGCGCAAGACCGCGACACACTATGGCAGTGGAGGGGCAAAAACCCTATCGGACTGATTGTTCAGTGTAAGGTTGGCGAGATTGGCTGGGCTCCCAAAGGTCCAAAGCCATGCTTCAAAGTCGAGTGGCTTGGTTCTGGGCCTCAAAGTCGCGAAGGCGACTGGAGTTGGGTCGCTAGTAGCGAGCATACTCGTGGTTGGTATTATCGACGTGACCTTAAATTTGTAAGGTTGGAAAAGAAAAATGAAGATGTGTAGTTTATAACTTAGTGAATTGCTGGGCTGGCTTATTATTTATTAGGGCTCAATGCTGGCCATGAGCCCAGACCGCTTCTATGGTCATTACTAACTATAGAAGTAGCTTAAGGTCAAAGCCGCGAGGTTGCGAAAGCCAGATAGCGTGGGGGTCGGCGAAAACAGATTCCTCCAGTCCAGCAATTCTTTCCATCCAATCCGTTTAATACAGGAAAAAAAATGAAAATAGTGGTTCCGATTAGTCGTGAAGAAATGATTGCATCGCTTGTTGACGATGTTGATAATTGGGATGTGCCAAACTTGATTAATTGGGTGAAGCACCAAATTCGTGAGCGGCTTGAGGGATTGGAAGATTCGGAAATTATGCAGGAATATTGCTACGAATTTGGTGTTTCGCCATATATTGGTTGACAGTCTCGAATGGGTCAGCTAAGGTGTAGATAACAACAGGGAGCATGGCGGTGTGTCGGAATTGGTATACGAGGGGGATTTAAAATCCTCTGCCCTTTGGGCTTGTGGGTTCGAGTCCCACCACCGCTACTTCTTCTTTGTGGAGTTTAAAAGTAATGTCGAGAAGCCGGAAAGTTTATGAAAGAGTGATGTGCGCGGACGGCTTCTCTATGTCTGTGCAGGCTGGTGAGAATATGTACTGCCGGCCACGCATTAATGGGGCCAGCAGCTACAACACTGTTGAGGTTGGCTTCCCTTGGATGCCGGAGCCTCTTCTTGGGCCTTACGCAGACGCCTACAAGGATGAAGACCCACGTAAGATTGTTTATGGCTATGTCCCGGTTGAACTGGTTAGCCGTATTATTGCCATTCATGGTGGCATGGTGCATGGTGAAGTTCCTCCCGGCGTTAATCCAGTCTGGGCAATCGAGAAGCCCATTTGTAACTCTGGAGAGAATCATGAATCATGACGCAGATGTTGAGGTTGGCGCGCTCGTTCTGGCGTTTGTCATGTTGCTGGTAACAACTGCTAGTGCAGTGATTTAAACTTGGAGAAGAAAATGTACAGAATCGTTCGACACTACAAGAATGCTGGCATCCTCAAGCGCATCATTCGTCGTGGGCTGACCCTTGAGGAGGCACAAGCCCACTGTAGAGATCCAGAGACGAGTTCGTCAACAGCGACTGGCGCAGAGGCACGCCGACGGACGAGGCGGCTCGGCCCATGGTTTGATGGGTACGAAGCGGAATAAGCAGATTGATAAAAAAAATGTTTGACAACCACAACCCCCATGCATAAGATGGTTACATCACAACGGAGGTCAGCCATGACAACTTACCAAGCAGTCGGACTAGCGGAGGGCTTCATCGAAGCAGAGAGTGAAGAGCAAGTTATCCAAGCTTGGCAGCACCTAATCGACAATGGTATGGTTTGGAGTCTCCAAGGTTGGTTTGGTAGAACAGCGAATAGACTGATTGAAGCAGGTATTTGTACCCGTCCTAACAGGAGCGAGTGATGCTTAGAAACGAAGAAGTAGCAAAGGCGTGGGCGCATAGCTTGCCAGCAAAGTCTGGAAACATGAGAACAGATGGTCAAGGCCTCTGGTCTTACGGCTTGCTCATTGGAGAAACGGATTGTTGTGGCATGAAAATCTTGCACAACTGGACTGCGAAGGGTAAGGGCTTTGTCAGCATGACCACCTCGATGCATGTTGGTATTGCCAGCTTCTACGCAGATGAAAAAAATAATTCTAAATAATTCTTGACGGCACCTCGTCGGTGAGCTAAACTTGGACAAGTCTGGAGAAACAATGGGAAAGAAAGTTACCTATGATTGGGTGAAGTGGCGTCGTAAGGGCGAGTGGGTTTCCAATGATGAAGGCTACTATTGGCAATATTGCTCCGTGGAAGGTAAGAAAACAGAGCACGAGCGAGGTGAATGCCTCTCTTGTTGGAACAAAAGTGTTGCCAAGACTCGTTAACCTGTATATATTCCCGACAGACGGGGGGCTGAAATGAACGAACAAGCAGCAATGACTCTTTGGGCTATGCGTATGTCCTTGGCAGCCAACAACTGCCAAAATGCTGTGGAGACTATCTTCGACACAGCGAAGAGGAATGATATGCTTGAAGCTTATGAATATAATGAGCTTACACAACACCTAGAGAAAGTTTGTGAGCTTCTGGGTCTGGACACCAACTTTCTGGAGGTGAATGATGACTAACAACCAGCGTTATCTGGTGGCGCTCTCAAAAGAGCAGATTGAAGCTATCAGAAAGGCTCTTGGCTCACGGCCAGTGTGGACTACGCTAGAAAGCGAGCTTATTTCCAGCCTAGAACGCCGATTGCGGCAGATCGCCTCGCACGAGGCGATGCTCAAGAACTACAACGAAACAGATATTCAAACCGGCATCTAAGGAGAAACGAAAATGATTGAAAATGTACTTACTATGTTCTTCTTCGTTCCACTGACGATTGGCGTCGTCACCTTTCTGGGCGTCACTGTCTGGGAACGTCACCAACAATTTGTAACTAGCCACGCTCAAGCCAAGGCCTCAAGCAGCTTCCGCCGTCGTCAAGAACGAAATATTTGACAGCGCTGGCCGGCAGGTTAGCTTGCTTCTCGTCTGGAGAAGAAATAATGAAAAGCAACAAAAGACCACTAGAAGAAGGCCAGCTTGTAAAGCATAGGCAGAACGATTATGTTGGCCAAGTATTGCAGGTCTTTGATGTTAAGATGGGCCAAGGCCGCATCGTTAGCAAAGTGAAGGTTCTTTGGCTTCGGCCAACCGCTATGCTTGGCAGGACAAACATAGTTGTAAACCAGATTCTTGAGCCAGTAACAGAAACTTGACAAAGAAAGAGTCGACGATTCGCCACAGGGCGTTAAACTGTAGACACAACCAAGGAGAGAACCAATGAACCGTAGCATCACCGCGACCGCGCTCCGTCAGGAGCTTCGAAACCTGCTCACCACCCTTGGTGAGGGTCCAATTGAAATTACAAAGCACGGCAAGGTCGTCGCTGTGCTTGCAGCACCTTCGACCACGACCGACACATCGACCTGCACCTCTTTCGAAGAGGTGACGGACTGCTCCGAAACCGAGGACAGCCTTGGTGCCGAGGTGGATGCCATGGCTACGTTGGCAGAAATTGCCGCTTGGGCGACGACGAGCCACGTTGTTAACGATGGCTCTGATTCCCAAGCTCAAACCACGTCTTTCGAGGCTTGATAAATGACCACTAAGTTTACAGTTGGCAAGCTTGTAAAGCCGCTTGGACCGCTAAAATTGAGCATCGACGCAATGGACGAGCTTGACTTTGGTAGGCACGTCTTTGGCGTCATCATCGAGAGGGCATATACCGCATACGACCCTAGATATAACAAGTGGGCGGTTCTGTTCTGTGGGGAGGACAAGCCCAGAATTGTAGAACAGGGCGCGCTCGTTGTGATTGACTAGAGAAACGCCGAGAATGAAGAAACTTAAAAAAAACTGTTGCCATGCGTAGGGCGGTCATATAAGATGCCAACAGCAACCAAGGAGGTCCACATGGTCCAAGCTATTCCTTTCATTGCCATTATTTCAGTCTTGATCTCTTTGCAGGTTACACCTGCAATCTACAACATTCTCTTCGGAGGTGAGTGATGATGAATATGCACGAGAAGCCGGTCCACAACGAAGAGTGGCTTGGAGAGTACCCTTACGAGGGCTACTATGAAGAATACGACGAAGATATTGACAGCAACGAGCAAGAGGATATGGAAGATATGGGATGGGGATGGCCTGACGGCTACCCAGACGAGCTAATCCCAAGTTGGGCGTTTGACCATGACTATATCGAGGAACAAGATTATGGTGGTTGATGAACTGGCAAGTGAACTGATTCTCGTGGCGAACTATAAGCTCGTCATCGAGGCGTGGCTTGAAAAGTCAGGTTACAAGGGCGTACTTGCAGGAGAAGACATTATCCTGTGGTGGTATCGTCAGGAAGCAGCGGAGGCTTGACAATGAAGAAGAAAACTCCAAAGCGTAGGAACATGGTAGCCTATACCATGCTGCTGCGCTACGCCTCTGGTCGAGGCGCAGGAGCGCATGGAAAGCAAGGTTATTCCCGCAAGACCAAGCACAAGGGAAAAGCCAGAAACGAAGAGGCAAACTAACTATGGAGGCCATAATGGTGGTTGGAACAATCGTTAAGAGTAATGCCTGTGGCAGCACAGGTTACATTCGAGGGAGGTCAGTCCTCCGGGGCTTCTGCGCCGTTAAGTGGACTGGCGGCCCGCTGCGTGGGGTGGTCCAAGAACTGGTCCCAGCAGAAAACCTGCGTCCAATCGGCTCATTGAAGAATATTTCAGTCTCACCTTGACCTTTGAGAAACGCCCGTATACATTCACAGAAGAAAGGGGGCAGCGATGCAGCCAGTAGAACTACACACCGACCTTGGCACATACACCATCACCGAGGCGGGCGCATTCATCCCGACACGCGCGGGAATTGTAACTTTGACGCGACTGGAGGGTAACAATATAATGGGCTGGCGCATGGACGGTCCGAGCGGCAAGCATGAAATCTGGGACCACACAGAGAGCGCCGGCGCTACGGCGCGGCTATTGCGTCATCTAGAGGGCTTCGTTAACTACAATAACAGAAACGCTTGACAAGCAAGAAAGTTAGAATAAGCTAACAATCACAAGGTCACCGAATCACAAGGTCACCGAAGTTCGGGTCTTCGGGGTGACTCCATGACACTCGACGCAATGGCACACTGGTATAGTGTAACTATACTACGGTTGTTCAAGTCGCCGGTCGAGTGAGCCTCTGGAGTTGTCGTAATGGCACGGGCCTTGTGATAATATCCTTGACAGTCTCCCACGAGTCTGCCAAGGTGCAGAACGCAGAAACCATGGAGGCCAGCATGGCTTACTTGAACAAGGGCGATATGGTGATGATTCGGGACGGCGGTATTGTTGCCTTCGTTACTGACATTCAGTGGCGGAAGTTTCGTCGGTCTGCCGAGGAAATTGCCCGCATGAAGCGCAAGAACCCTGACAAGCCGGTGCGCATCACAAAGAACGTCCCTTATGCCGTCTGTAAGGTCGCGATGGCAGAGACTCTGCCAGTAGGGACCGGCTTCCTTATTCCGGGCTACAAGCTGAAGTTTCACGAGAAGAAGGATGGAGACACCATTCTCGTGCTTGACGGAAAGTACGCGGCAGAGTTCAGTGGAGAGTGGGTCGAGAAGATCCTCGCGGCCAGCAAAGCCAGCGTTGATAGCGACCAATGAAGAAGTATGCGTTTGAAGTCGGCACCTTGGTCAGACGCCGACACAACTGGACGGTTGAGGGGGACTTGAAAAGTAACTTTACGGGCATTGTGGTGTCCCGGCACGCGCCGCCGCCTGTGCCGTCGGCTGCGCCGCACCACCGTGTCCCCAGTGTACCGAGCTACCAAGTAGCATGGTTCAATGGGAACATTGGCCGCTGCAAAGAGTACGTCCTTGAAGCTTTGTAACTCTTGGAGGGTACGATAATGAAGTTTCAAGCTGGCGATTTGGTGATATGGACAGGCGGGTCGACCGTCCACAAGGCCCACCGTGCGGTCGACGCCCGCCATCAGCCAAACGGCTCTTTGAAGTTCGTTTATGGCTTGGCCGTCGAGGTATACCCAGAGCTTCGATCCTTGAAGGTCGCATGGTTCAATGGTCACACACGCACTGTGCCAGTGCATTGGGTCGAAAAGATAAGTTAGTAAGTGTGATTTGGGGAATACCCAAAGAAAGTTTAAGAAATATTCGCCCACATGCTTGACGGTCCATGTCCGATGCCGTAGATTGTCAGAGTCAGGAGGTTCTACATGCCACGTATCACTCTCGGTCAGCGTCTCGAAGCCCTCGCCACCCACCCTCACCTCGACGACAGGAGCCGGTCGTTCGCTGCCGACCTGCTCAAGAGCTACAACCGCTCCAAGAGCCTCACCGCTGGACGCCGTGTCTGGGTCGACCGGCTGGAGCAGCGCGCTGCCGCCAACGCAGTGGCACCTAAGGTCGAGGTGCCTGCTGACGTGCAGGCACTGCACGACAAGGTGAAGGCAGTGATGCCTGACTCGTGGTCGGCGGGGTTCATGGACAGCATCGTGCGCCAACTCTCACAGGGTCGTGCCCTGTCGGAGAGGCAGACAAAGCACCTTGAGTCCATCCGAGAGGAGCATGCCAGCGACTGGCCCGCAGAGTATGCGGACAAGTACCTCGCGAATGCGAGGACCATCGCAGCGTACTACAAGGCGGCAGGTCTGCCATATTGGGGTCACATGGTCAAGTCAATCCTCACGCAGGACGATTATGTGCCTTCGCGGCACTCTTTCATGAAGATGTACAATAACAACTACGCCCAGAAGGTGCTGTACGCGAGCGAAGCACCGGCAGCCTTCGCCGAGGGCGACACGGTGCAGGTCCGCAGCAATGCGACCACGCGGCGCGGCTACAAGGCCGTGCTTGGCACGACGGGCTTTGTCCTTGAGGCAACGGGGACGGTGACGAGCGCGGTGAAGGGCGGGCGCTCCATCGTGGTCCTCTTCCCCGGCGAGGCTACGCCACGTCACATCGAGGAGCGGCATCTCAAGAAGGCCCGGTGATTTATAACTTTCAAGGGGGAGTTTGAAGAAAGTTTAGAAATATTCATTCTTTCCCCTTGACCCTGCCGCTGGATGGGAGCATATTGCGAACAGGCAGCAACTGTAACTCTTGAGAAGGGAGCCATCATGGCTTGGAACGGCACCGTCACTTGCTCTTACTGCGGTCAGCAGGGCCACAACCGGCGCTCCTGCCCGGCGCTCCGCGAGCGCGTAGAGAGCCTGCGTGAGAACGTGGGCTCCGACCATTGGCTGGTCGAGCAGGAGGATGCGCGCAAGGCGCGGAACTCCCGCGTCGGCGAGACGCGCAAGTGCGCTTGGTGTGGTGAACTAGGCCACAACCGCCGTTCTTGCTCAAACCTTCAGCACTTTGTGACTCGTTTCATCAAGGCCGACGTGCTCTTTCGGCAGGAGGCGAACCGGTGGTTCGCGGCGATGGGCCTTGGCCCCGGTGCTCTCGTCGAGTTCAGCAGATGGCGCGACCTCGCGGTCATCATGGCCCTTGGGCTCGTCGAGCCGTGGACGCCACGCAACGGCGACTACACCACCGGCGTCGACGACGCTTGGCGGCTGTCGCCCTTCCAGCGCGGTTCCGGCGTCGTGAAGGTCCAAACCTTTGACGGTGATAGCCAATACGTGGTGCTTCCCCGCGTCGACGATGCGGAGGCGTACCCGCTGCTCACGCAGCGCGTCAGCGGCAAGTGGAAGACCGCCGTGGTATCACCAAGCCCCACGCCGTTTGAGCTTGACCTCACTCCAATGACGGTCAAGGCCGCCAAGGCTGCGCTCTTCCCGAAAGAGCACAAGACCGGCCTCGATGACTACGACAAGGCGGCGTGGAACCGACGCTTTGACCAACTAGGCATCACAATCTGAAATTTCTTTCATCTTTCGCTTGCAAGTCCACCACCACCAGAGTATCTTCTCAAAGTCAGGGCGGGATGCACCCGTCGACACCCCGGAGGCCACAATGGCTACCTTCTCCTTCGCGACCCTCGCTACCATCATCCCCGCCGTCGTCGATGCCGGCTTCCCCATCATGGTCCGTGGCCGTCACGGCGTCGGAAAGAGCGAGACTGTCTACCAGTTCGCCCGCAGCCGCGCCATGGAGCTTGTGGAGCGACGAGCGTCGCAGATGACCGAGGGCGACCTCCTTGGGATGCCCCAGTCGAGCCCCGAAACCACCGACGCGGGCAACACCGTGACCCGGTGGAACGCTCCAGACTGGTTTGTCGCGGCGTGCGAGCGCCCGGTCGTCCTCTTCCTCGACGAGGTGGACCGTGCCACCCGTGAGGTGCGGCAGGGTATCATGCAGTTGACGGATAGCCGTACCATCAACGGTATGCGGCTTCACCCCGGCACAATCATCTTCGCCGCGACTAATGGCGCGGAGCACTGCGCCGCAGAGTACGACGTGGGAGAGCTTGACCCGGCAGAGCTTGACCGTTGGGCAGTGTACGATGTAGAGCCAACCCTTGAGGACTGGCTGGACTGGGCAAAGACCAACGTGTCGACGCTGGTCTGGGACTTTGTAAACAACCACCGGGACCACCTTGAGGTCCATGGGGCAAGCGAGCCTAACAAGGTCACGCCGAGCCGTCGCTCGTGGAAGCGCCTTGACGAGGTGCTCGTGACTGCCGGCATGGCAGCAGAGCCAAAGGTCCACGCGGAGGCCATGTTCGCCCTCGCCTGCGGCTTTGTGGGCTTCGAAGCAGCGGTTTCGCTGCGTGACTTCGCGTCCAAGTACGACGCGCAGGTGACTGTCGAGGACATTCTCGATAAGCCGGGTATCACCGGGAAGGTCGCCGGCTTCGAACTGACGGACCACATGGCCCTCGTGGGCAAGCTGGCCGGGGCCAAGCGCCTAGGCGACGAGGGGCTCACCGACGAGCAGCTTGTGCGGCTCGCGGATTGGTTCTGCCTGCTTCCGTCGGAAGCGGCACAGGCCTTCTGGAAGACCTGCATGAACCCCGACGATGCGGCACAGAGCGTCGTGGTGCGCTTCCATCGCACCACCGCATCCTGCGGCACGACGGTTGCCAAGCGCGTGGCGTTCGTCATGACTGGCAAGAAGTGAGCTTCTAAGGGGGCACTTGCCCCCTTGTTCATATTTCTAACCTTGGGGGGTTGACGCCCCCCTTGTCCTCGCTTACAGTGTGATTGTGCTTGGAGGCATCATGGCAGACTTTGACCTCAACGACCACATGGCCCACCTCCTCATGGAGGAGCCGTTCTTTGCGGCGGTAAGTCGCACGCTCGACAAGCGAGTAGACACCTCAATCCCCACGGCTGGCGTGCGCCTCAATCGCGACAGGGCGCGCTTCGAGCTAGTTTACAACCCCAAGTGGTTCGAGCGCTGCATCGCCCTGCGCGAGGGCAAGGCCGACAGCTTCCGGTACGTGCGGGGGACCATCCTGCATGAACTGTGGCACATCGTGCTTGGCCACGTCTCTCACCGCCTGCCCGCCACGGGTATGTCGAAGGTCTGGAACTACGCCACAGACCTCGCCATCAACTCGCATCTCATGGATGCGGAGGCTGGTGGCACCGACCACCACCTGCCACCCGGCTGTCTGTTCCCCGGCGAGGGGCCGTTTGCAGAGTTTCCACGCGGCTTGTCGGCAGAGGCCTACCTGACCCTGCTGCAAGAGCAGCAGGACGAGCAGGACGAGCAGGACGACGACGAGGGCGAGGACCAGCAGGACCAGCAGGGCCAGCCCGGCGAGGGTGGCGAGGGCGGCCAGCAGGACGGCCAAGGTGGCGAGGGTGGCGAGGGTGACCAGCCCGGCGATGGTGCTGGTCAGCAGGCCGGTGGCGACCCTGCGCCTCACGGCGACCACGAGGGGTGGACCGACGCCGCCGCAGCGGGTGGTGACCTCGACGACCACGAGGCGCGTCAGGTCGCAGAAGAGCGGCTGCGCGAGGCCATCGAGCAGGCCGCCGACGAGGCTGACTCCAAGGGGCACGGCTGGGGTAGTGCGGGTTGTAACCGCTCTATCATCCGTGACAGGGTGCGCCGCAAGGTCAACTGGCGTGCCATCTTGCGGAGCTTTGTGAAAGCTACGGTCAAAGCTGACAAGTTCAGCACCGTGCGTCGTCCGAACCGCCGCATCCCCGGTCTGCCGGGCCGCCGCGTCGACCGCGCTGCGCACATCGCCGTCAGCATCGACCAGTCGGGGTCGGTGTCCACCGCCATGTTGCAGGCTTTCTACGCCGAGCTTGCGACACTCTCGAAGATTGTGTCTTTCACGGTAATCCCCTTTGACGACACGGTATTCGAGGATGGAGTTCATGTTTGGGAGAAGGGGGCGCGCTTCGATGCCAAGCGGTATCGCTGCGGAGGCACCAATTTCAACGCTCCAACCCGGTATGTCAACGAGCGTAGCTTTGATGGGCACATCGTGCTCACCGATATGTACGCTCCAAAGCCGGTTCCATCAAAGTGCAAGCGCATGTGGATGACGGACCAAGACGGATTGCGGTATCAGCAGTTTCAAACCCATGAAAGGGTCATCGTCATCGAGGACTAGAGGACCACCGCGAGAAGGCCTCTCACGCAACCCAGAGGGGCCTTCTCACACGTCCTGCGGCTTTCCGAGGGTCTGGACACGGCTAGACTCTGCGAGCCCTCCACGAGGCCGTGAGAGCCTGAAATATAACTCTGCTGATTGTAAAGGAAGCAAGAGCCTATTCGAAGTATTTGTAACTTTCTGCTCGACACCGCCGTGCAGGTGACTAGATTGGTGGTGTAGGAGGTGCTCATGAACGTCAGCCGCGCCAGCCGCGTCACCCTCGACGCCTGTGTCCTTGCCCGTGATGGGCGCAGCATCATCGTCCCTAGGGACGCCCTCGACAACGACCGCGAGGCTATCGCCGTCGCCATCGGGTGGGGCAGCGCCATCACCCACATCCTCACCGCCCCTGCACAGGGTGGCGAGGTCATCACACGAGAGGTTGTCCGCCCAGAATGGGCCGACGAGGCATGGGTCGATGCCATCGAGCGCATCGAGGTGGTCGACTGACTAGCCAACCATTTGTAACTTTCACTCGTAACTTTGGAGACACCATGAACAGCACCCGCACCCTCCGTCAGGCCATCGCCCGTGCCGACCGCATCATTCTCCGCACCAGCTACCGTCTGGGTGGCCGTGAGTGGGGGTATTCCGAGGTTATTTCTGTGGACGAGGCCACGCGCCTTGCGGGTGGGGCCATGGCCAACGTCCTCGACGAGGTGGGCGAGGTCGGCTTTGGCCTCCATGGCACCGGCTGGCGCTACGAGCGCAACGAGGCCGGGCTGCGCATCCTCACCCTTGGTCGCTGATTCGCCCCTTTCAACCTTGAACATTCTGGATTCTGGAGAAGACACCATGCCCAAGTACACCGCCCTCGCCGCCGCAGTCGCCCCGTTCCACGTTCGCCGCGAGACGCTTATCCGGCACTGGAACACCGATGCACGCATCGGCAGCCGGTTCGACCTCGTTGCCGAGGCGGCGACCTACGAGGGCGCTCTCGCCGCCCGCGAGGGCATCGAGCAGTTCGACGAGGACGGATACCCCCTCGACGACGAGACGTGCTACGCCATCGTCGATGCGCAAGGTCGCGAGGTGCTCCGTCCTGACCGCGTGCGGCCCGGCGTTGACAACGACGACGGCCTGCCGTTCTGACTGATTCGTCCCTTTCAACCCTGAACATTCTGGAGATACCATGGCCAACATCAGCCTTGCCGAAGCCCTTCGCGTCAACCCCGCCGCCCCTGCCGGATGGTGGACCAGCGAGGACGGAACAGCCACGCTGGATATGACTGGCGGGACGGTGGCAGAGGCCTTCGAAGAGATGACCAGAGCATACGCCTACGCGCCCGATGCGGTGGCGTACATGCTCGCCGGCACCATCGAGGTGCTGGACGAGGACGACGGCCTGACCGGCCACGAGCTTGACGAGGCCGTGCGGCTCGCGATGATACAACTGGACTGCTAGTCAGCCACCACCATCACTCACTCCAAAGCCCACCTTCAAGGTGGGCTTTCTGCGTTTGAGGGTCATGAAATATTCTAACCTCCAAGCGTTTCCGTCTGACGCCCTTAAAGGCCCCTGTGAGCGCTCCCAAGGGCTCGCCCGACACACGACATAGGGCAGGGTCTTGGAACGCCTCACAGACCCCTTCTAGACCGCGAGAGGGGCACATATGACTACGACCTCAAGTCCACTTCACCGCATCCAGAATGCCAAGGCCTTGAGGGGCTGAAGGTGGCAAATGAATCAAAGTGCAGGTTCAAAGGGGCATAACCCAACATCGCGAGGGTCAGAAAGAAGAAGTTACAAATGGAGGCGATGAAAGAAGAGCTTAAAGCTGAAGAATAAGGCTTGCCGAAAGTGGAGGAAGAAGTTAAGTTATCCCCCATAGGGAAAGGAGGCCGAGGACATGTTAAAAGATAAGTTTCTAACACCAATATGGAAGAGAGGAGAACTGGCATTCCTTCATATCCTTCAGTCTTTCCTGCCTTTCGAAGGTTGGGGACCATATGGTAGGGACAAAGGGGAACATGGAGAGAGGGTAATAGTTACAAAGGGGAACGAAGAGGGAGGAAGGATAGTGGAGGTTTGGAGTGCTAAATCAGGGAGGATAATAAAGGTGGATGAAAGCCAACTATCACCAATGGGGGAAGAAGGTGTGAGGGTGGTGGCCGACCTTACAATAAAGGAATATTGAAGGGGCATATGGAGCAGGCTTATAATGGTGTTTGAAAGTAAAGAATAGGGGGGGTGTATCTGGCACCCATTCCAGACAGAAAGTCAAGACTTATTGACAAATTGTCACATATCTGTCACACAACTGTTGCTTTCCCATATGGTAGGTTTAACCTCCTCTTCCTCCCCTAAGCGAAAGTTACATTTCAAACGGCATTATGAAGCAATCGCTCTTTGTCAAGTAGAAATATGATTGTTTCACGATTGTCACATAGCTGTCACATAAACTTTACATTTGCTATTCTGCATTGTCACACAACTGTTACATTGGCTTGCATGGTTGCAACTAGTAGCTGAAAGTGTAGTTAGAACCTCGACTATCCATCTTGCATAGATGCAAAGCCAGATCACATAGTTACAAATATTGTCACACAACTGTCACATAGTTGTCACACAAGTGTGCGTTTCTCCATATGGTAGGAAGAACCTCCACTATCAGCCGTCACCTAATTGTCACACAACCGTAACATAACTGTCACATGGTTGTCACATTGAGCATATGGTAGGTTGAAACTGCCTTTTCAGCCGTTGCACAATTGTCACATAACTGTCACATAGAATTGACAATTATTTACTTGACAGCGAAAAGCAAGGTTCAAAGGGGGGTATCCCCCCTCCCCCATATGGGGGGATGTAAGTACCATATGCACTATATGCAATCTGTGTTACCAGATACCCCCTTTATATCGCCAAGAAAATTTCCAAATTATGAATATCGTATAATTTCGATTACTACTTATTGCATATAGGGAGCTTACATAAATGAAACTAATACTTGAAAAGTGGAACAGTTTCCTCAAAGAAGATATGAAAATGCCGAAAGACTTGCCAACAGGATGGTATGTAGAGATTATTGGTGATCTTAGTTTTGTAAATATCAGTATTATGGATGATAAGGATAGCATCATAGGCAGCCTCACCATGCGTAGAGTACAAAACTTTTTAGAAGTTGTTGGAGTAGAGGCCGAAAGTGGATGGGGGCCTCTCCTGTATGACTTAAGCATGGAAGTAGTAAATCAGTTTGAAGATCATGGTCTGATCCCAGATAGAACCTCAGTATCCAAAGAAGCAAGAGCAGTATGGGAACACTATTTCAAATATCGTTCTGATGTTGAGGCTACTCCTTTGCCAAAAGACATTTTAGCTTTTGATGGCAAAGGATATACTGCCAAGCGTATTGATTCGTATGGGAAAAGTTCTCCTCTATCTTTTTCATATCGAAAAAAGACAGGAAGTCCCTTTATGTCTGAATTGTCAAAAAGCGGCCAGCTATATGCTGATGACTACAGCTTTAATGTGCAGGAGAACTTATATAAATGAAACTCATACTTGAAAGGGGTATGGGGGGGGGGTTTGTTTCAAACACGCAATCGGTTGTGAAAAAAATATAAAAATAAAAAATTGAGATTTAAGCCCCCATATGATACAATGTCATATGGGGCAAATAATGAAATGCTGGGAATGTGAGTTGGAAACTGATGAAATCCATCATCATCATGTAATCCCTCGCTCTCGTGGCGGAAAGAAGACAGTGCCCCTATGCTTGAACTGTCATGGGAAAGCTCATCATAGAAAAAAATCTATGGCGTCTGGATCCTTGATCAAGGAAGGCTTGGAAAGAAAAAAGACTAGCTCTGCTGTCGATGGTAGTTGGGCAGGCGGGCACCCTCCAAAAGGCTTTACGGTGGATAAGGGGGGCTATCTTGTGCCCAATGAAGACTTTCCTCTGGTCCTCAAGGCTGTCAAGCTATATCTAGAGGGAAACTCTCTTCGGAAGATTGCACAAGCACTGGACGTGTCTCAGCACAGTGTCATCCAGCGTTGGATTCAGCCTTGGAAAGATGATTCAGAAAAGCTATTCGCTTATCTTGCAGATTATGATGATTCATTAGGCCTATAAAGACATATATTTATCTCATTCTGAATACTACTTATAACATTGGCAATGGCCATGGGAGTTAGTAGGATGAAGATTACCAAATTGCAACTTAAAAAAATTATTAACGAAGAGCTTGAAAGTGTGCTCAATGAAGAAAGCTTTATGGCACCTAAAGGTTTTACACCAGTAGCTCGGATAGAGGGCCCAGAGGCTGCAAGCCTTGTTTTAAAGAGTGGTGGTAAGCCGGGACTCTATAGCACGAACAACGGATACATTGTTGCTGTTGATTCTAAGAGAATACCACATCTTTGGGTTCCCATGTCAGACCCTTCAAAGCCGCGTGAAGTTTCATATGAACAAGCCATCAAAAGTCTTGAGAAAGCCGGGTATACGGAAAAAGATTTTCATGTGCCCGGATCTACAGGTTTTCCCTCCAAGCGATGAAAGCTAAAAATATGAAACCAATACTTGAAAGGTGGAACAAGTTCCTTAAAGAAGCTCCTATAAGGGACATTACACCTGTTGGAAAAAATTGGGGAACTGGCAGAGGTGGTTTCAAAAAATTAGACCAAAAATTACTATCGAGCGAAAGAGGAATACAAAAAATTCGAAAACAATGGGAAAAAACTTCTCACACTTTTGATATGTACCTTCTCAATATTCCTTCTTTAAACAAGCCAGAATATAAAGAATATGGGCTAGTTAAGCCAAATTCTGATTTAGCTTTAACAATTAAACTTGCATTTAGTGGTATCAGACAAGAAGATTATGATGAAATGAGTCGAGAAGAAAGACTAGCTGCTCTTAAAAAATCTTTCAAGACCCCAATGCCAAACTCTAAAGATGCAATTACTATATTGTTTAATGGCAACTATGGCGATCAAAAAGTCCCAATGACGGGATGGATTATGGCGCACAGAGTTAGCCATGCAGTGAGCCGAACTGCTGGATATGGTGGTCGAGAAACAAGATTTCAAATTCCAGAGTATGCCGACTTTATTCGAGAAGTCAATTATATGTTTAGAGAAATTGTTAAACCTTATCGTGGTACCGACCGTATGCAAAATCTAAACCCATGGTCTATTGGTGCGGAGTACCCTTCACAAGATAAGCAGGATATAAGAAAACAATATTTAAATATTGCACATCAAATTGGAACTTTTAAGTCTGCTAGAGATCGTAGAATACGAAATATATATGAATTTTATCATGAGTTATTTGCACAATACTTAATCACTGGGTCTATTAAATTCAATACTCTTCCTAAATCTCTTATTGTCAGGAAAAGAGAGTGGGGACATGAAGACAGAATTTATCTGCAAAAAGACCAAGAGGACTGGCTTGAGAAAACAAATGAATTTTTAGAATCTCAAGCTTATCAAATTGGCCTAAAAATACAAAAAGTTTTAGATAGTATGGTTGGAAAAACTTTTTTAATGTAAGGTATAAGTAATGAAACTCCTACTTGAAAGATGGAAAAAATATTTAAACGAAGAATCGCAGCAATGCATTCCTCTGGACGAATGGGATTTGCAAAGAATAAAAGGGTTTATGCTGTACTCACATGCTGCTGGGTTTAGGCCATCATACTTCAACGAAGTAATAAAAGATGGGTTTAGGGTCCAAAAAAGAACAGATGCTCTGGCTGCTACATTTTTCCAAGAAGCTAATAATGACAAGATCAAGGAAAGGTTGAGAAAAAGAGCCAAAGAATCGGAAAAGCGATCCGGTAACAGTATCTTACTAATGGGGGCACTTCCAAATTTAGTTAGTGGTGAGGATTCGGTAGGCATTGAAGATGAGAGACTAGAGGATATCAAAACAAAAGGCGTGCATAATACAATTGTTGGGCAGCCAATACGCAATGTACTTGTGTTTGAGGAGTTCCCTGTAGGACATCAGTGGCACGGTAAATCTTGGAAAATACCCGGAAGATTCCTCATAGGCATATACGATAACGAAAATGATACGATCTGTCTTAATTCGTCTTTTGAAGGAGGGCCGGGAACTGAACACGGCAAAAGACTGTCTGACAACTGGAAGGAATATTTAAAAATGTCGAAAGAGCCCGCCCCTACAGAGAGTCCATCAGATACAAGATCTAATGCGCCAGAGATAGACTATGTATCTGACGAAGAGGTTGAAGAATGGCTTTAAAAAAAATGAAACTCATACTTGAAAGATGGAAAAAATATGTAAACGAAGAACTTCTAAATGAGGTTCCTTTGGAAGACTTTGGGTATGTTAATCGTGGATTAGGGTCCAAGTCCAGCAGGGAAAGATCTTCTGTTGGCTATGAAAAATCAAAAGACCCAGCATACAAAGACAAAGTAGTCAAATTCTTCGACAAGACAAGAGATCCTTGGTACATCATTTTTTTAAAAACTACTCCTGAGCTACCAAAAAACTTTGAGAAGATAGGTGAAGATGATGAGAGCGGTATATTCAAAAAAATCAAGCAAATGCAGAAAGAGAACAACTGGAACCCTAACGGAAAGTATATCGTCGTTTCTTTCCCACCATTTGGCGATATTGACGAGTCTTCACCAGCTTGGCAGATTGTCCACGATATAATTGGACATACAATTGAAACAAAAAATTCCTCACGGATCAGAAGAATACAGGAGATACCCTATGATAAAGATGAAGATAAGTATCCTGATTCACTAAATGCCATATGGAGTTCCTTACCAGCAGAAATGCAAATTTCTGAAATGGACGAAGGTGACAGAATACCAGACATACTTGGTGCCATCTTTCTTGGAAAAGCACCTGCCATCGAAGATATTCAAGAGGATGCGCAGTGGCTTTTCAAAGAATTTATAGATATTGTAAACTCTTTTAAAAACCAAATTAAAGAAGGAGAGTTTTGGTATTTTGGAGGATGGTGGAATTGAAACTAATCCTATTGAGTCTTGTGAGTTTGAGTAGGAGAAAAAATTTGAGATTCTTATCCTAGTCTTAATACTACTTATAATGTCGGTATTGGACAAAGGAGACAGAATAATGAAGATTACAAGAGCACAGCTTAAGAGACTCATTAGGGAAGAATTGGAGGGGATGCCAGAATCCACAGGTATACCTGCAAAAGAAATTCCTTGGGAACCAGTGGAGCGACCAATTTTCAGCGGCGCTAGGGCTGAGGTAATGTTAGTTCCAAACACTGATGGAATTAGTCACAGGGTTGTCGGTACAGAAGATGCACTCAGGGCTTGGGCTGAGGAAATTGATGAAGACTCAATGTTCGCTCAAGACGAGCAAATTCCCGGTCGTTGGGATGCCGTGGCTGGCCCTGCCTATGAGAAGGCAGAGAAAGAAGCTCGCTACATATCGCGCTACATGTAGTAAGAGACAACATCAAGAGTGATGATTACCGATGAAACTAATACTTGAAAGATGGGATAAATTCCTCAAAGAAGATGAAGGTACGTATTTTCCGTGGCTTAACGATTTAAAAGCTTTGGGTGATCCAGATAGATTGGATATTGAAAAAGCTTTTCCAAACTGGCAAAGAATGGGATGTGGAGCTTATCGCTGCGTCTATCAACCACAAGGCGAGAAAGATTATGTTGTCAAAGTAATCCGAAAAGGAGCAAAAACACAAGAAGACCAAGATGATGGATACGATCCCATAGAATTCCTAACAGCTCAGAACAAGGTTGAATTTGATGTTTCAAGGGAATTTCCACTTATCTTTCCAAAGGTTTACGCGCATCATCCTGATTTTAACTGGATCGTTATCGATGAAGTCGAAGTTATTACCGACAGTTCGATTCCACTAATGGAGTCTCTAGAAGTTAGCTTTCCAGAAATCATTAAAGAAGTATTTAGGTTGTACCCTTCTTTCAAGCGGTCTGTTCTATCTTACGATAATGCTTTTGAGCTTATATTAATGGCCGCAACTACTGGTACCGAAGATGAGAGCTATAGACCATTGAGCCGTCGATTAAGAAATGTTTATCAAGAAGGAACTGCAGAAAAAATATTTGACTTTGGCATTAGAAACTCTGAGACCTTTAGAGAGCTACACAAAGCTATTAATAAATACAAGATTCAGATAGGTGATATTACGGGTGGAAATATCGGAAGAACTTCAGATGGTAG
>Ga0099851_1000332_pt1 | contig 19383 bp, 18 predicted proteins | sample CB_VirMetaG_6_FD_78176 | JGI IMG/M metagenome (GOLD analysis project Ga0099851, IMG submission 78176) | Freshwater to marine saline gradient viral communities from Chesapeake Bay - CB_1508_2 Viral MetaG | ecosystem: Environmental > Aquatic > Marine > Coastal | place: USA: Chesapeake Bay... | reverse complement strand
TGCGCCCGCAGGGTGCCGCGTATCCCAAAAAGCGTGAGTTGTGGCCGTTGTTGGATGCGTGTGGCCCAGAACGCGGAGGTGGTATCGGCAACCCGTATAAGCCGGGCGAATACAAGAGCGACAGGTCTGCATAACGCCACGGATAGCCCGGTGCGAGGAGTAAAACATGGACTCACAAAAACAGCCTGTCGAGCACTCGGGTTCATCCGATTGTTCGTCGGCCTTGTGGACAGTAAAGAGATGCGAGCAATTGGCCAAGCTTGAGCGGATGATAGAACGCATCAGGATGGCAGATAAGGGGTCTTCGTTTGTGCGAAGCTTCCAAGATGCGGAAAAGTTAGCAGAGGAATTGGGTGATTCCCGATTCCCAGACAGGTCATTCATTCAGTTCTTGAATGATATTGCGATTGAGTCGAGAAGGCAGCACAAAGAACGGACTGGAAAACTCCCGGATTAGTCCGACGAACGGCCCATTTCACTTGGCGGCGGGAGAAGACGATGAGTACAGAGCACGCGGCTGACCGCCGCTCAAGTGCAAATGATTGTTCTACTGTTTTTGTGCCAACAGTGGACGATCATGACAGTGGGTTGGTTGCAATTCACAACATGCCCTGCATGGTACAGAACGGTGTGTACCGTGAGATCGAGCCGGCTGTGATTGATTTGAATTCCGGTATCTTCCATCCATCGTGGCGAGCCCAGCGGGATGGATGGTTTCTGATTCGTGCTCGGTCGAAGTGGCAGCGTTTCGTCTGCCGATTTATCGGGGTTCTGGATTGACAGTAGAAATTGTGTTTCTCCGGTTCCAGATAACACGCCGGTGTTATCTGGAACCGGATAGCAACACGACTTTCGGACAAAGTTCTCTTTTTGTCCAAACCGGGGTTGACGGATTCGCAGAAACGCTATCCTTTCGCGATCGCATGTCACAGGCATGTCACATACGCGTGCGAAAAGGTCTCAAATGCCCGAGTTTCAGAAGTTCAATCCCGGCCAGCGGGTCAAGGTGGACGGCAACGAAGTTTTCGTCCATCTGCAGAACACCGAGACCGGTCTGGTCACGGTGAAGACGCCTGGCGGCTCGCAGTTCATCTACCATCCTTCAGTCGTTCAACCGGTGACGGAGAAGCCGGCCCCGAAGTCTGACAAAGCTGAGCCTGCGTAATGCGGCTGATGCGTCCTCAAATCCGGCCAACGCGAACCAGTATGGCGATCCGTGCTCAGGCGACGAAAGTCGCCGGCACGGCCATTGCCCGGTCTGTTGCGTTGCCGCTGATTGAGGATGAGCAGGACGTGTCGTCACTCGTGGACGACATGCGAACGGACTATCAGGCGGTTTTCGCCGTCGAGACGCTGCAATCGCTGGCGGCCCGCATCGACGTTCGCGTCGGCGTGGTCACCGGTGACGAAGCTGCGTCCGATCTGGCGGAGTCTCTGACGGAACTGTGGCGACGGACCGCCCGACAACTGATCGGCAAATCCTTCGAGTATGGCCGCGCTGCCTTCGAGAAGGTCTGGCGGAACGACCCGGAAACCGGCCTGACACTGGTCCGGAAGCTGGAGTACCTGCCACCGTCCGTCCGAGGCAGCAAATTCACCGAGATGGTGCTCGATGAAACCGGCAGGTTTGACGGGGTCAAACTGAAGGGGCAGGGCAGCGACGCATGGACGCTCCCCGTGCAGGATGCTTACTGGCACGGCGTTGACACGACGATCATCGAGCCGCACGGACGCAGCCGCTACCTGGGGGCACCGCAAAGCGTCCGCCGGAAGCGGAAGGAACTGGACAGGCTGATGGACATCTTCATCAAGAAGCATGTCCTCAAAGGCGGCATCGCCCATGTCGAACCGACCGTCTACGACGCCCGCACCGGCAACCCTATCGACAACTTTCAGATCGTGGCAGCCCATCTGGACGCCCTGCAGTCCGGCGGCTGGTTGATCCAGCCATCGACGCGCGATGCCAATGGCAATCTGCTGAACGATTTTCGTCTGGAAGCCAGCACGACGGACCCGGCTGGCCTGCTGGACCTGCAGCGATACCTGGACGCTCAGATGTCCCGTTCCCTGCTCGTCCATGAGTCTCTGCTCACGGAGGGCGATACAGGGATGGGCAGTGGTAACGCCGTCGTCAGCTTCGTCGGAATGCTACTGGCATCGGTCGAGGACCTGGTCGAGCAGGCGGTTCAGAGCTTTCAGAAATACGTGGTTGAGAAGGCTGTTGCCCGCAACGCCATTGCGGCGAAGCTGCAGACAACCTACGTGCCGCTGAGCAACAGCGACAACAGCCAGATGAATCAGATCGCGGCGAGCGTGCTGACGAACAACACGCTCAGCCCGGTCATCCAGAGCGGTGCAGTCGATCTGATCCAGATCCTGAAGGCTGCGGGGTTCCCGATGACCGAGGACGCGGCGAAGAAGCTGCAGGACAGCATCGACGATGCCAAGCAGGTCGCACAGGAGATGCGGGAGATGAAACAGAACGCCGGGCCGGCAGAAGGCGGTGCCAGCGGGTTCAAGCAGGCTGCGCCTCGCCCCGAGGAACAGGGCGGGAACGGCGGTGATCCGAACAAATCAGACACACCAAAGGGGTGATGTGGTCGAGTTGCCTCGGCACTCGCTGTTTCATTTCTTGATTCGAGCGAGGCGACGGACCTTTCCACCCCATAACACATCGGGCTTTCCATGTCAGAAGAAACCGCGATCCAGCTCGCCCGGCTCAGTGCGATTGTCGAACGCATTGAGAAGCGGCTGGAGAACATCGAGAACAGCTCGCTGCGGACGGAAATTCTACAGCGGGTGACCCGGGTGGAGACTGAGATCGTCGAGATCAAGAACGACATGGACGCCGTCACCCAGTCCGTCAGCAAGCTGGCCACGCTCGAAACGCTGGCCCGTCTGCTCGGACCAAAACGACTGCTCGCCGCCGCCGCCGGAATCGTGGTGGCGTTGGGCGTCGCTCAGATCGTGATCAACAAAGTGATGGGGTAGACATGCCGCAGACGCACGTCATCGAACTGGAACTGAACTCATCCACGCCGCAGAGCCTTCTCGACCGGCTGGGTGACCCGCTGTTCTCTCGCGAGGAGCAGCTTGCCAATGACGACCTGCCGCGAACGCGGATCGTCAAAGACGTGCTGAAGCCCGGCGACTGGAAGGGCTGGAAGGTCAAGGCCGGAACGCTCCGCGAGATCGCTCGCCAGTACGAACTGGCTCAGCGAAACGGCGAGCAGTCCAACCTGTACTGGGGCTCGGCGATCAAGACGCCCGGCGGCCAGCACAACGTCGAGGCGAAGAACGCCATCGCCCCGATCGACCGGCTGATCGTCCACGACGACGTGCTTTACGCCGTGTCGTACGTCACACCCGCCGTCGCGAAGGAACTCAGCAACCCGGCCCACAAGGTCAGCGTCAAGGTCGTCGACCCGTACGTTGACGGTGCGGGCAACCGATACAACCTGTTCCTGGAGCACATCGCGGTCGTGGACCACGCCGCCGTCACCGGGCAGCAGAACTTTCTGGCACTCGCGAACGACGCGGACGATGAACCTGTCGGCACCGATATGGGCGAACTCGTCGCCGTCGTCAACGAGATGCTTGGACTTATGGGACTTTCACCCGTTGAGGCGGATGTTCCGGCGGAACAGCTTGTTGCCACGCTCCGGACCAAGCTCGTTACTCTACGCGATCTCACCGACGGTCCGGAGGCCGGTGATTCGGAGACAGCAATGTCTGACGACAAAAAGACTGCGGAAACGCAGCAGCTTGAGGCTCGGATTGCTGAGCTGGAAGCCGCGAACGCCGCTTTGGTTCAGCAGCAGGAAGACCAGAAAAGGTCGCAGTGGTCTGCGGCCCTGGACAACCTGTTCCGGACCAACCGGATCGACGCGAAGACAAAGGCCCTGCTGGAGAAAGCGGGTCCGGCCTTCGAGTATGACCTGTCCAACCTCGACGAGTATCAGGACGAGTCGCTCAACGAATCGGAACGCAGGATCCGGCAACTGGCCAACGGCGACGAGCCTTCGGTCGGTGACAAAGGTCAGTTCCGCAATCCGCTGACAGGTCAGGTTATGACCGGCCAGCGGACTGACGAGCAGGTGGCGAAGGAACTCGAAGCCGCCGGCATCAAGGCGTAACCATCCGTTTTCTCGGGAGATAACCCAACATGACTGCTCCGATCATCGGACAACGAAGCGGGCGGACCTACACGCCGAAGACGCTGCTTCGCGACACCAAACTCACGCGGTACGAACGAGGCATCCTCGGTTCGGCCACGCTCTACGATGGCAAGAGCCAGCACGGGTCGGCGTACCCGTACATGCTCGAAGTCGGCACACTGCTGGCCCGTGTCACTGCCACCAGCAAGCTGTCGCCGCTGAAGCTGACGGCTCTGAACGGAGCGGCCTCGGCGGACACGGACCTGGTTGTTGATGAGTCTCGGTTCTTCCAGGTCGGTGACACGATCACCGTCGGATCGACGAACTCGACCATCACGGCGATCGACTACACCACGGACACGCTGACGGTCGACACCGCCACCACGGAATCGGACGGGGCCGTCGTGAAGGCTCGCGGCGACCTCGCTGGTGCGGAAATCCCGATCGGGATTCTTGACGAATTCGTCGACGGCGAGAACTACTCGTCCCGCTCCGTCGAAGACCGACAGGTCGGCAAGATGCTGATCTGGGGCTTCGTCATTGACTCGTCCATTGTCGGCGACCTGACCCAGGGTAAGGCCATCTCCGGCAATCAACTCGGCAACATCTTCTTCCAGAGCGATCACGGCCTGGTCTAAGACATACTCGTGACATACATGTCACGACAGGAGAAAACACCCGATGAAGACTCTCTGGCAGATGCTGGACTATCGTGAGTTCGGTCCGACCTTCCGTGCGAAAACCACGATCGAGGCCGGTGAATTCACGCAGCGGTACTTCGGCGGACTGAACCGCCAAACGGTTCACGGCGATCAGGTCAAGCTGATCACGGTGAACGTCACCAACACGCCCGGTAAGGCCAACACCCGCACCGGCCCGCCGAACGTGATCCAGCCGCGCGGCGGCAGCGACGCTTTCCACTCGCTGATTCGTCAGTTCGACGAGATGCCGCTGGACGGTGACGCTCTGCGGGCTCTCCGCGAAATGGAATCGGACTCGCTGAACCGTCTCGGTTCACAGGTCGTCGCGGAGCAGATGGATCATGTCGCCACGCAGTTCGCCTTGTTCAAGGAAGTGGCGATCGCTCACATCGTCACCTACGGACGGTTGAATCTGAGTGTCGACAACGAACTGCTGTTGCCCACGGTTCACGCCACGACCGGCGCGATCACCGATAACGCCAGCGCTCACGTCTCGGCGGACTTCGGTGTGCCGAATGCGATGCGAGGCAATCTCGGCGGCATCATCGACACGAAATGGAGTGACGCGTCGGCGAAGATCGGCAAGCAGCTTGAAGCCCTGCGGGTTCAGGCGGCGAAGGACGGCAAAGTCCTGCCGAATACGATCTACATGAACACGGAAGACAAGTATTACCTCCGCGACAACACGGAGTTCAAGGCGTGGGCTCAGTACCACGGAATGCGTGCGGAACAGGTGCTGGCCGGCGACGGCATCAGCGACCTGTGGGGCTTCAACTGGGTCTTCCTGACCAAGTATTACACGGACTCCACCGGCACGCAGCGCCCAATCATCCCGTCCAAGACGGCGATGATTCACGGCGAAATCGGAAGCTGGCTCCGCGGCTACGACGGCATCGAGATCCTCTCGATGAATCCGCAGACGCACTTCGCGTCCGCAGACGAAGCCGTCGCTCAGCTCACGGAAGTCTCTGGTCAGTTCGCCTACGCTGACATCAAGCGGAATCCGGTCACGGTCTCCGCGTTCTACGGTGACAACTGGGGTCTCGGGTTCGCTCAGCCGAACATCTGGAACCCGACCGTCATCGCCTAAGTCTCCTCGCCCGGCCCGGTCGGCTGACGCTCTGAGAGTGTCGGTCGGCCGGGTCTCTGGGATGCACCATGCCCGAATACTGCTCGCAGTCTGATGTGATCAACCGCCTGTCGGAAGACGGGCTGAGATACCTGATTGACCGCGATCAGGACGGGCTGGTGTCCGAGGATGAAAAAACCCGATTCCTGGACGTCGCCATCGAGCGGGCCGGGCTGACGATTGACACCCAGATTCAGCACCTGATGAAACCCAGCTTCGCCCGGGCAGCTTCCAACAGCTACCTGAAGCACATCTGTGTGGATCTGACAGTCGGTCAACTGGCCCGTCTCGCGGGTGGCGAACCCGCGATCTCCGTCATCGTCTCGGAGAACGAGGCGAAGAAGAAACTCGAACGTATCCGCTACCGGCAGGACATCATCCCCGGACTGGTCTATCCACTTCCGGGCGTGCCGACCAGCCAGATGCGGCCCAGCAACGGAATGGTGATCAACCCGCGATGACTGCGTCACTCACCACCGCCCGACTGGAAATCTGGGACGCCATCGACAACGCCAGCACGCTCTCGGGCGTGTTCAAGCAAAGGCTGAAGTACGACGTCCCCGGGAGTGTCCGTCAGCAGGAAGAACCGCCCTTCGGGGAACTGCCTGCCATCGCGATCCGGCCTCTGCTGATCACGCCGGACCGCCCCTACAACAACATGTTTCGCCTGCCGTACCGGATGCTGATCCGGGTCTGGACCGCCCACTGGGTCCTGCAGGATATCGAGGCTCTCGCCGAAGACGTCGTCAAGGCGATCAACTCTGACACCAAAACCAAACGTCGCAATCCGGAGTTCCAGATTGCGATCGGCCCGACCAACCTCAAAGGGGCGGACGGGCAACCCGGTCCGCTGGTCATGCGGGCTGACATCCAAGTAACCGTCGAGACCTGCTGAAAGGTAAATCCGCATGGCTTGCCCCATCCTTCCGTCCTCGCTGTCGTACCTGACGCTCGGTGCCGAGTCTACGTGGGGCACCGTCCCCGGATCGCCGACTTACGTGCATTGCCCGGTCGGCACCTACGGCGTCAAGCTCGTCACCGAGAACCGCCAGTCCAACCTCTACACCGGCAACGAATTTCAGAAGCACAACCAGAAGCGACGCGGCAACCCCCAAGGTCAGCTCGTCGCGCCGATGTTCGGCTGGCAGCCGTCCGGGCTCAGCCAGTCGCTGGCTCAGTACCTGTTCGACTGGGGCTTCGACATCCCGGCCAGCGACCCCTGTACCCGCACCTCGAAGTTTGCGGAGTGGGCGGAAGGCCCGGACGTCGCAAACCGCCGTCACACTGGTCTGCGAGTCGCATCCGCCACACTCGCTGGCGACACCGGCAGCGGCCAGGTCATGATCACCCTTGACCTGCAAGGCAAGGACGAAGCGACGTTCGCCACGGCCCAGACGGTTCCGACCGACATGAACTCGCTGGTCGACTTCGACTTCAGCAACGTCACGCTGACGCTCGGCGGCACCAGCGTTGCGATTCGCTCGTTCGAGCTGAAGGTCGACTACTCGATGCAACCGCTGTTCGAGAACAGCACGCGTCCGGTCTACCTGCTCGCCGACGAAACGAGCTACACGTTCAACGTCACGCTGGCGAAGGAAGACGACACGTACGCCGCCCTGCACCGGGCGACGACGAACTCGGAACTGACCGCCGTCCTGTCCATGCAGGGATCACACGAAGGCACCGGCACCGTCGCGACGAATGACACCAAGCTGGTCATCACGATGGCCCGCTGTGCTCTGGTCGATGACTCGCCGACCTTCAACAAGGGTCAGGCGGTCGAGGAAGCTCTGAACTTCCTCGTGCTGAAGCCTGACACGTCGGACAACCCGATTGAACCGGTCTGGTCCGAAGTGTAAGACATGCCCTCACCGCTCGCTCCGCTGCACGGTCATACCGAGTTCTCGCGAGACGCCGCTCTATGTCTCGCGAGACTCTCGGCTCTGGCATACGACAACGAGGCGGCGGCGATACTCGCCGGTCTCAAGGAGATGGCGGGTGATGACTCTGTCCGGGACCTGTACGACGTTCGCATTTCACTGATCGAGCAGGACGCCGTGCAGGCTCTGGTCATCAGCGACGCCCGGGTTTTCGTCGTGGCGTTTCGCGGCAGCGATGAGTGGAAGGACTGGGGAGCGAACTTCAATGCGACGCTAACGGAGTACGATCACTTGCCTTACCACACAGGTTTCCTGGAAGCCTACCTGACCATCAGGAACAAACTGACCAACGCGTGTTATGACCACAGGATCAGCGAGGACAAGAAGGCTATGTTCCTGACCGGTCACAGCCAGGGAGGCGCGATCGCCGGGGTTGAGTCCAGTATCGTCTGGCCGCATTTCGTCAGAGCGGTATACACATTCAATGCTCCGCGTTTCGGCGGGGCTGGAGTCCGCCGGTACATCACGTCAATGCTCAAGGGGAAATACTTCCGCGTCGAGTTCGGCAACGACGTCATCAGTCGGATCCCGCGACTATTCCGTTGGACGAAATTCCCCTTGATACCGACACCTCGGCGGTTTTATGATGCCGGATGTCACATGTACGTCACAAAGGAAGGTGAGATTCTCAGGTCACCGTCGCGTGTCCGTCTCTGGCGAGAGAGGTTCAGCGGGTTCCGGTTCGACATGTTCCGGAATCACCTGATCGACGGTCTTATCGAGGCACTCAGGAAATGAAGTCACTCTACCTCTGGCTGCTGATGGCCGCGTCGGCGATCGCCGCCGGTCCGGTGCCGGTGCAGCACCTCAGCCAGCACATGTCCGGGAAAGACTGGGAAGACATCTGCCGCCCGTTCTCGTACGAGAGTGGGCAGGGCGTCGCCACAATCTTCTGCGGATTCCGCATCGGTGCAGACAAGTACATCACAGCGAAGCATTGCATCGAAGGCAATGGCTGGGGCGTAGGGTCTCGGATCAAGCTCGTGGGCGGACACACCGCCGAGATCATCTGGGTAACGGATGAGGAAGACGGTGTGGTCGTTATGCACCTCAGCCGTCGTGTCGACCCGGTCGGATTCATCGCGAAGACGTTTCCGAAGGTCGGCGAGCAGGTCATGCACGTCGGCTGGCCGCTGGGCAACGAATTGAAATCAAACTTCGGGCCGATCGTCAAAGACGAAGGCGAGTACGCGGTCACGCGGGCGACGCTTTACAGTGGATACAGCGGCGGACCGGTCTGCGATATGAACGGGCACATCGTCGGGGTGAATCTGGCGACGTTCGGACGAAGCAGCACCGATCCAGAGACTTCACCCCAGGGACGAGGGGCATACATCGCCACCGTGCGACAGATTCGTCGAGCCCTCAATGAGATCGGGTACGACCCCGATGCCGACTACTCAGGCCCGAAGCCTGAACAGCAGGTGTCACGTAAACGCCGGCTGATCATCTTCGGCATCGACGGTTGCGATCCGTGCATGAGGACACGATCTGAAACTCAGGGGCAGGAGGGCGTCACGTACATCAACGCGTACTCGGGCGCCCCGGAGATTGCCGCCTACGAAAAAGCAACCGGTCAAACGTTGTCGAGATTCCCGACTTACTGGGTCGAAGGCACGCCAGAGACAAAGGTCGGGTATGAGTCGCCGCGATCCCTGCTCGGCTGGGTGATGAACACCCTCAAAGGCTTTGGTGAATTGATTGTCGGCAGTCCTCGGGACAGGCAACCGCCACGGCAGTCACCTACGCCACCGGCAGCAGCGCCTACACCACCAGCAGCACCGCAACCGGCACCGCTGGACCCGGCACCGCAACCGATCGACCCCGAGCGGTACGCCCGAGCGTTGCCTCCGCAGGTCCACCCGGACGATGCGAAGGCCGCTGAGGATATTCGCGCGGCGATCGAATCTGCTGAACGACTTGAAGCGGCCAAGAACCCACCGAGGGAACCGGACCCTGAAATCGACTGGACCGGCGTTCGCGTGCTGGTGGCGGCTTCGACAGATGTGACGTCTGCTGCCCGATACGCGGAAGGACCAGCCAAACGAGGGCTGCAGCACGTTACCGGCGGCAAGGCGGAAATTCTGGTCGTCGCAGAGCGAACTCATCCTTCGACCTTCCAGGAATACTCGCAGATTGTCGGTGTGGATCCCGAACCGCTGCACGTCACCATTCTGATCCCGAAAACCGATCAGGGACTGGCAAGAGGTCTGATCATCAAGAAGGCTCAGGACGCCATCTCCGGGTTCCGGGATCATCTCCCGGACTCAGTTCGATCAATCCCCTTCGAGGTCATTTTCGAGCGAACGAACCGTGACGACTACGAGAGGCTGCGGGACATCGCAGTTCAGGCCGACGAGGATCGGGAGTCGAGTGACGAGGGAGGCCATAAAGGGCTGCTCGTCGGGTTGATTCACGCGGTCGCTTTGTGGATCGGCAGGAAAGTCTCAGGTGGCGCATCCAATTCTGCCGCCACGTTCCTCAGCGGTGTTCTCGGACGGAACAATGATGGAGGTGCCGCCTGATGGTATCCGCTCTCGTGTCACTGCTGCTGGCCAATCTCCCCACGATCGCCAGCGCTACCGGGATTGGCGCACTGTCCGCGCTGACGCCGGGCCGGATCAAGCTGATCCTGAACGCCATTAAGGTCTTCCGGGGCCTCGGTATTAACTACACCGAGGAAGAGAAGAAGGTCATCAAAGAGCACAACGCCAACCAGTCCGCCCAGCGGGTCATGTTCGGCTGGAGGTAGTATGGCATCCGGACTTAACCGCAACACGCTGGAGATCAGGGATCGCGGACTTGCGTTCGATAGCAGAGAAATTTAATGGCGACTGGTCTTTACTGGAACACAACCCAAGTCCGTCGCGGCGCCGCACAGGTGCGGGGTCGGTGGGTCAATGCGCTCGATTCGAGCGGGCGTTGGCAGTCGTTTTCGCCCTCGTTTGTTGAAACGCCGCACGGGTTTTCGTGGGCAGGCGGTCCTGCGGAGTACCATATCGGGCGCAACCTGTCTGATGGTGCGACGCTTATCGCGGACAATCGGTACGACATTTTTGACCGTGTACCGATCACGCTTCCTGCCGCAGAATTTGAACTGCAGCCGATCGGCGGGTTCAACGTCTCAGGTCAGTTCGAGCCGCCCGCTGCTCTCGTCTCGAACTACCCTCACGTCAGCTTTGCAACTGATCAGTCGCAAGTCTGGCACCCTGAGGCTGGCGGTCCCGGTCTGCACGTTCGATGGACGATTCACTCGGGTCGAGCGCCGCGAATGACGCGGGAGCTGGTCGTCGACCCGAAAGCCTGCCCGCAACGCGATCTGTCTTTGAGCTGGGACGTTCGCTCACCAAGAGTGCTGGCATTAGTGCGGGACGATCAGGGGCGATTGACGCGACCGTGGGCAGGCTCGCCGGGTGACGCGGCTGACGTGCCTGCTGGCGGTGTGTCAATTGTGTCCGTGCCTGACCAGTCGGTAGCAGATCAACTCAGTGCTGAGCTGGCATCGGGAGCGACGGAAACCAGAGTCCGTCGAGGCAGCGGCATTCGTCCGCCGCTCGTCTGGTATTGGCGGGCAGACGGCACTCTGGTGACGGCACCTGCGACAGTGCGGGCTGTGATTCAGTCAGACGGCGAGACGGTGCGATTCACCAAGACAATCCCGCTGTCCGTGATTCAGGCCGCAGTCGCGGAAAACAGTTACGTTGTTTCCGACGACTCTCAGACGATCTACCCAGACCCGCAACCTGAGGTGACAAGCTGCGACGGGTGGACCGAGCGAAATATCAGTAGAGTCACTTACGACTATTACGGCGGCGCCGAGACGTATGCGGATCTAATTGCAAACCCTGCCACCCGCAGCGTTGATCGATACACAGGAAGCAGAACATATCACAGTGACGTAGGTGCCACCTCATTCGTCTTCGGTCGAACATTTTGCGGTTTCGACCTGGCAGCAATCGAAGGCGAGGTCACGGGCGCCACGCTGAGTTTTGCCCACACGGGCTCAGGAACGGTGCGTATCACGGGAGCCACGACGGTGTCAGCCACAAGCATCAGCGTCGCGGACCATCAAAACACGTACAACGATCACGATACCTCGCTCACGGCAGATACAGCAATTACAGGCAGTCGAACAGACTGTGAATTCAACACCGCCGGACTCGCGTATTGGACGGCAGCACTCGGCTCCGTCGCGTCATGTGCAGTCCGACTGTCGGAAGACAAGGTCGGTGGCACGCGACCAGGGATCGATACGCGAGTGTCTCTCAAGATGGCGGAAGAAACAGGCACCAGCAGCGATCCGTATCTCGAAGTCACCTACAGCGCGGGCAGTGGCTCTGCACTACCGATTCTCAACCACTACATGCTGAGCTAGTCATGCAACTTCTGGATATCGTCACAAAAAACTCGACTGATCGCAGTGTGACTATTCGCATCTGCGACTCGACAGACGGTACGCCCGAAACCGGAGTCGAGCACAACACCGCCGGCATCGATCTGTGGTACAGACGCGAAGGAGCCGCAAAGGTCTCGATCACCGAAGCCGCATTGTCCGCGCTGACTGACGCACACTCGGATGGTGGAATCGAGCATATTGGCGACGGGTACTACAGGCTCGATTTGCCGGATGCTGCATTCGCCACCGGAGCCAATTACGTCGACATTGGTGGCACAGTCACTGACATGATTGTGTTCGGCGGGCGAGTTCGCCTGGTCGATTACAGTCTGGAAGACTCAGTTCGTATGGGACTGTCCGCCCTGCCGAACGCTGCCGCAGGGGCGGCTGGAGGGCTGCCAACAGATTCCGCTGGCAAGACATCCTTCAATGATATCGCAGCCACGGCGATTGTTTCCGGCGGCGCGATCACGACAAGCGGCGGCTCTGTGAGTAGTGTGACAACCGTGACCGGCAACGTCAGCGGGTCCGTGGGCTCGGTGACGGGTAACGTCGGCGGGTCTGTTGTGGGGTCCGTTGCATCCGTTACTGGCGCCGTTGGTTCTGTGACAGGCAACGTCGGCGGCAACGTCACTGGCTCAGTCGGCAGTCTGGGTGCCCAAGCGAAGCTGGACGTCAACGCCGAAGTGGACACAGCGCTGTCAGATTACGACGCACCCACCAACACCGAAATGGTGGCGGCATTCACGGAGATCAAGGGCGCCACATGGTCGTCATCCACCGACACTCTCGAAGCGATCCGCGATCGTGGTGATGCGGCGTGGACAACGGCGACTGGTTTCAGCACGCTCGACGCTGCTGGTGTGCGGACAGCAGTGGGCCTTGCTGCGGCAAATCTCGACACACAACTCGGTAATATTCCCACGGTTGCGGAGTTTGAGGCCCGAACGCTGCCGGCTGCGAACTACTTTGACCCGGCGGCGGATACAGTCGCCAACGTAACGACGGTCGGCACGGTCAACGCTTTGGCTGCAAATGCAGTAAATGCAAACGCTCTGGCAACGGATGCCGTGGCGGAAATTCAGAGTGGTCTGGCAACGTCATCAGCAATTTCGGCGCTGAACGATTTAAGCGCGGCACAGGTGGCAACGGCGGTGTGGAACGCCGCGACGGCAGACTACGGAACCGCTGGCACGTACGGTGAGCTGCTGGAAACGAATCTTGACGCAGCGGTGTCGACAGCGGGCGGCGACAGTGCCGCGACTATCTGGAGTTACGCCACGCGCGTTCTGACTGCTGCCACCAATATCAGCGGTCCAGTCGCGGATGCTGTGTGGGACGAGGCGGCGAGCGGCCACACGACTGCGGGAACCACTGGCAAAGCCTTGACGGACGCTGGCTCGGCTGGCGACCCGTGGAGCACATCGCTACCCGGCGCGTACGGCGCAGGAACCGCCGGATATCTCGTGGGCACGTACATCGACGCCGCAATCAGTGATGCTGCGACAGCGGCCAGCGTTTCCGCGCTGAACGATCTGTCGACGGCTGACATTGATGCACGGCTGGCGGCGTATGACGCGCCGACAAATGCGGAGATGGTCGCGGCATTTACAGAAATCAAAGGGGCAACGTGGAGCAGTGCTACCGACACTCTCGAAGCGATCCGCAATCGTGGCGATGTGGCGTGGACAACGGCGACGGGCTTTTCGACACACTCGGCAGCGGATGTCTGGAGCGTGGCAACTCGTGTGCTGACAGCAGCAACCAATATCACCAGTGACGGCTCAGCTATTACGATGTCATCATCGGGCGTTGTCGGTACTGTCAATCTCGTCAACACCACGACGACGAACACCGACATGCGGGGCACGGATGGCGCTAACACAACCGTGCCACCATCCGTGTCGGCGATCAGCACACAGGTGGCGGCCGACCTGGCGACGGCTCACGGGGCGGGGTCCTGGGCAACAGCAACCGGCTTCGCTGTCGCCGGTGACGCGATGACTCTGACAGTGGCGTATGACGCCGCCAAGACAGCCGCTCAGGCGGGCGACGCGATGACACTGGCAGCCAACTCGATCACCGCGAGCGTGCTGGCGACGGACTGCATCACGTCCGGAAAGATCGCTACCGACGCGATTGGGGCGAGCGAACTTTCCACGGCGGCGATCAATGCCATCCAGAGCGGCCTGGCCACCGCGGCCAATCAGGCGACCCTGCTGTCGAACCAGACCGCGATCGCCGGGTACATCGACACAGAAGTTGCCGCCATTAAGGCCGTCACGGACAAACTCGATACCACGCTGGTGCTCGACGGTGCCGTCTACGACTTCACGGCAGCGGCTCTGGCGGCAGCTCCGTCCGGCGGTGGTGGCGGCGGGGATGCCACAGCAGATAACCAGACAATCATCATCGCACACCTGACGGACATCAAAGGGGCGACATGGGACTCCTCGAATTCGCTCGAAGCAATCCATGACGACCTGGCCACTGTTGACGGCCTCGTCGACAGCATCCTTGAAGACACCGGCACGACGCTGCCCGCAGCAATCTCCGCGATCAACATGGGGGCAGGGTCCGGAGCCCGCACGGTCACGGTCACGGTCAACGACGGCAGCAATCCGCTGCAGGGGGCAACGGTCCGGCTGACCGAAGGCGTCAACACCTACACCGCCTCGACCAATGCCAGCGGGCAGGCCACGTTCAACGTCGACGACGCCACTTACACCGTGGCGATCACCAAAGACGGTTACACGTACGCGGGCACGTCTCTGGTGATCACTGCGGACGCGACTCCGACCTACTCGATGACCGCCGTCGCGATCACCGCCGCACCGTCCGGGTACACGACTGGCTACCTGTACTCGTACGACGCGGATGGCGACGTCGAGGCGTCCATCTCCTACCGATACCGACCGGTCAGTCCGAATGCCGCAGCGACCGGCGAGTCTCTCAGTCCGGACTGGAACTCAGTCACGTCCGATGTCAACGGGCTTGTCGAGTTCCCGAAGATGCGACTCGGCGTCACCTACGAATACCAGCGAGTCGGCAACGAACGGCAGGTCGGGAAGTTCAAGGTTCCGACAGACGCAAGTTCCACCACCGCACTGCCCCAGATCATCTGATGGCGAAAGTCACGCTGCTTATACCGGACTTCGATCGGATCCGGCGTCGGCTTCAGCAGATTACGCCAAACCTGCTGGAGCTGATCGGCGAGGTCGTGCTCGGCTACGTCCAGCAGGACTTCGCTGACAAGTCTCAGGGAGCAACGGGGTCTGACGGAACGGCATGGAAGCCGACGACGGAAAGCGGCATCCGCTCCCGGGCGAAACGCCGGCCAGAGTGGGCTGCCAACATGCAGGCATGGAAGGCGACCTCGCAGTCCGAACAGGCGATCCTGGACGAGTACCGCAAGGAAGGGAAGTTCCCCACGGTCGCTTCGGTCGGCAGTCGCAAACGGCAGAAGCAGATCGTCGGCGGCATCCTGGCTGGCGACAGTGAATACCAGGCGGTTCGGCGTGAGATGCGTCAGCTCAAGGATGACCGCGAGGCGATTGTCGCTCGGGCGGACAATGGCAAGACCGGTGTGGATACTGGCGAACTGCAGTCCGCTCTGCGTCGTGGTGACGAAAACAATGTGTTCCAGGTGGACGACGAGTCCGTCACGGTCGGTGTGAAGAACGAACATGCCGCCTACTTCGACAAGCGTCGCCCCCTGCTTCCTGATGATCTTCCGGATCAATGGCGATCCGACATCGAGGCCCAGCTTCAGGTCAGGCTGCTCGATGAACTCAATGACCTGCTGAGGTGAGGAATGGCTGTCAAGCTGATCGAGCAACGCGAGAAGAAAACCATCGACATCAAGGTCGGAGACGATGTCGTCAAGGTCTACTACCAGAGCCCGACGGCCCGTGAGTGGATCGAAGACGAGAGCATCATCACCGGTGCGTACTACAGCGACAAGGACGCAATGGGTCAGGCTCTGGCCGATCAGAAGTGGAACCGCATCCAGGCCGTGATCTGCGGCTGGGAGAATGTCGTCGATGAGAAGGACCAGCCGATCCCATACGCCTTCGAGCGGCTGACGCTGTTGATGGCCCAGTCGAAGGAGTTCCAGAAGGCGATCGTCGATCTGGCCAACGACATCTACAAGGGCATCGACCCAAAAAACTCTTCAACGCCGTCCGAGACCAGCTCAACGGGCGGCGAGAGCAATCCGCCGAACTCCGGGAACTCATCCGACGACGCAACATAAAGGCCGTCGCGGATGAGATTGGCATGTCGGTCGACGACATGCTCGACATGGACAAAGAGAAGTTTGATACGTGGATGACCGCCTTCCAGGTCTGGAGAGAACAGAGTGGCAGTTAAGCTGAGAATCGAACTGGAGCAGGTCAACGACGACGAACTCGCCCGGCTGCAGAAGCGGCTGGTGGACCTGCGAGCCGAAGCCGGCAAACTGGAAAAGTCACTCGATCTGGCCGCACTGGCCCGGAATGCCCGGGCCAGCGGTCAGACTCTCAAGGATGCTCTGGACCTGCGGGCGATCCTGCAGAACACCGAGAAGGAACTGCAGAAGCAGCGGGACGCCCTGCTGAAGACGGGCGACGTCTCCGAAGAGACGGCAAAGAAGCTGGAAGAACTGCGGCAGAAACAGCAGCAGCTTGCCGAGCAGCGGGAAGCTGCGTCCGGACGGGTCGAGGACGCGAAGGCGAGAGTCGACGCGATCAACGCCCAGATCAACGCCACGGTTGCTGCGACTGAAGCGACCGACGAGAACCGGGCGGCCCTGGAGAAGCTGAAGGAAACACAGGACCGGCTTCAGAGTAGTTCCCAGAAGGCGATCGGACGAACAAACGTCCGGGACACGCGGGACGAAACGTCCGGGCTGACCGCCGACGCCGCAGAGCGAGCCGCCGCAGAGCGGGCGAAAACGGCGGCAATTATCGCGGAGATTCGCCGGCGGAACGAGGTCCGCAAGCAGGTCGAGTCCCAGCAGATGTCCGCGGAGATGGCTGCCGCGAAAGAAAAGTCACACGGAATCATCACCAGCATCCGTGCTCAGCACTTCCAGCAGAAGAAGGCTGAGCAGGAGTTGACGGCGTGGATGGAGCAGCAGGAGAAGGAACGGGCCGATCTTGAAAAGGCGATGATCGCTCAAGCCAAGCAGGATGTGAAGGAACTGAATAACTGGCTGAAACAGCAGGACCGGGAACGAACAGAGGATGAGGCCCGGGAGGCGAGGCTTCGCGCGGATGCGAAGAAAAAAGCAGACGAGGACGACAAACGCATCAAAGAGAACCGCCGGCAGTTCATCCGCGAAACGACAGGCGATGTGCTGAATCAGGGGAAGCGTGCGGGGCAACTCCAGCAGGTGCAGTCAGATACGGTCCGACTAGAGGGGATAGAACGTTCGCTGAGTCGTCGCAAGCAGGAACTGGAGGATCTGATCGCCACTGACGATCAATACCAGGCCGAGCTGGATCAGACAGACGCGAAGCTGGAAGAAATCCGGGATCAGCTCGTCGCGAACGATCAGGCAATGCGAAGGCTGGCGTCAGGTATCGATCTGACCATCACGGACTTTGCACGGCTGCGGGACCAGCTTGTCCGCGTCGGTGCATCCCAGGAGCAGATCAACCGGTTCGACAACGCGGTACAGCAGCTCAACAACACGCTGTTGAACGTCGAGACGACAAAGGCGATTCGAGAAGCCAAAGACCTGCAGGAAGTCTCCCGGCAGGCCGAACGGGCGATTCGCGATGAGGAAGATGCGATTCGCGACCTGCAGAGGCGAGCCGAGCAGTCAAAGACGCTGGCGAACAAGCAGCTCGTGGACATCGAGCAACTCCAGCAGGCACGAGAAGAAGCTCAGCGATTTGCGGACTCACTCCGGGAAGCGGACCGCCCAACACAGGAGATGGTTGACGCTCTGAGGGAGTACGACAAGGAAGTCAAGAAGCTGACGCGGGACATCGAGGACCTTCGCAAGCTGCAGGGGCAGCAGGCAGATGTTGCCCGTAAGGATATAGCCGCCGCGGATGCCGCACTGACAAACGCGGAAGCAACCGGCACGCTAACCGGGCGTACGGAAGAACTGCGGATGACGCAGGGCCGTCTTGGCCGCGAAATGGATAATGTCGACGCGAGAGCGAAGAAGACCGGACTCCGGGAAATGTTCTCGAACATGGTCCGGGGCAGGAAACAGACGGACGCCCTTCGAGGCGAGCAGCAGTATCTCGCAAAGGCTTTGATCGACTCAGCTCAGGCGTGGTTCCTGAACACCCGGGCTAGTAACGAAGCGTTCAACGTTGCTCAGCGAATTTTCAAGGGGAACATAAGGCTTCAGGCCAGCATCATCGGCGTGGTCGCCGCCGGTGCTGCTCTGGTCGGGGTAAACAAAGCGAACAATGCACTGTTGAAAGAGCAGGCGAAGCTAACTCTTGACGGGAGGCGACGTTTCGAGGAGCACGAGCAGGCCACAAAGGACTTGAAGAACGCATTCCTTGACCTCGCAACCGATGACAACACGAACATCGGCGGGTACATGAGGTTCGTATCCGAGGCGATGAAAAATGTAAAGCAGGACTTTGCAGACCTGACTAATAACATCCGAGATCTCGGCGCTGTAGAAGGGATCCTGAAAACCCTAGCGACGTCTGAGTTGATGTTGACTCAGGAGATGCTCGCCGCCGCGAGAGAGACTGGTGTATTGTCAGAGGAAGAGTACAACCGGTCCATGAAGCTGCTGCGGAACCTGCAGATCGAAGAAGATGTGACGCGACAAACCGTCAGCGTGAAAATGGAGGCTCTGAAGTCGCAACTTCTTCTGGATACTCAGACAGAGCGAACCAGGAAGGCGATGGACGTCGCCCGGATTTCTGCTCTTGAAGACGAACGTGAAATTCAGGAGAAAATTCTCGAAGTAGCGGAGCGGATTGCGGAGATGCGGCGGTCTGGGTCAGTCGACATGAAAGAGGCCACTCGGCTTGGTGAGATACAACTCGCGCTTGAAGAAAAGCGATCACAGGTCGTTGCGAAGCGAATTGCCGACGAGTCC
>Ga0099851_1000329_pt1 | contig 19542 bp, 38 predicted proteins | sample CB_VirMetaG_6_FD_78176 | JGI IMG/M metagenome (GOLD analysis project Ga0099851, IMG submission 78176) | Freshwater to marine saline gradient viral communities from Chesapeake Bay - CB_1508_2 Viral MetaG | ecosystem: Environmental > Aquatic > Marine > Coastal | place: USA: Chesapeake Bay... | reverse complement strand
CTTCCAGTTGTATCATAGCTTTGTGGTCTTTCCATATAAAAATTTATGTTCTCATTTCTTTCATAGCTCTCTAGGACAAGTTGATCAAGTGCGTCTGTGTACGGTGAAGCTAAATAAGCGTCTTTATAGACGATACTCAGCAGAGTGGGAGAGTCCGTAATGCAATAATCAACTTGTCCTTCGAGCCGAAAAACTTGTCTATTTTGGTTTGCGAAAATATAAAGTTGGTCAGAGAGTAACTCAAAGTGTTTCTCCCAAACGAGTTGTTTTGGAAATTCATTGATAAGTTCTACACTGTAGCCTTCACTTTTCATTTTCCAAAAAAGTCCTGCAGCTTGTGCAGATTTGCCTGACCCCGCTCCTCCAAAAAAGTTTATTACTTTCATTTTCTTCTATTTCTTATAAATTCTAATTCTTTCTGCCAGTTGTTTTTGTTTGTCTCCGCTTCTCCAGATCCTCTTTGAGCCAGTATAACTCGACCGCCATCCATATCAATACGGATACTATCGGTGGTAACCACCTCACCATGTCTTCCAATGAATATTCCAATTAATTCTCCTGTTGTATCTTCTGGGTGCAATCCCTTTATTAATTCTATTAGTTCTTCTTTTTTCATATTACTACTAGTTCTATAAGTTTAAATGTTCCTAACATTCCAAAGAAAACTACTACTTGTACTATAGTTGCATATATAATAGTTTTCATTGGGTGCATCTCTACAAGTTTTTCTATTATAGAAGGACTTACAGGTGCTAAATTTATAAATTGTAATTCTTTTTGTTTCATACTTTTCTCCAAGTAATTTTTTTCATTGTCTCGCATGTTTCGTATAGAAAAGAAGGTTGTGAATCTATATAAAGTACTCCTGCATAAAAATGATGGTTTGCAGGAGGTCTTGGTATTTCAAATGGAAAAGGTACTTTATTTATCCATATGAGTGTTGCTAAATCTTTCTTTTCTATTTTATTGATTTTATGATATACTAATTTTGCTGTTTTACTTTTTTCATAAACAAAAAACTTTCCATTGGAGTCTACATAAAATCTACCTCGGTGTTTAGTCATTGACGCGAAGTCGTCTAATTTATACTTTAAGTCATAGAGATTTTTATGTGGAGTTTGTAATCTTCTTTCTCCAAGTGTTTCAGCTTGTATATTTTTATCATCTATTACTTGCCCATTACACCAAAGTATACCATCACGACGAATTACTTCATCAGTGTGTACTACATAAATTGGGAATTTAATATCAGATAGCTGCATATACATCATCCCTCATAAGTCTAGTTACTTTTTTATAATTAAATTTTTCTAGCATATATTGTTCTAATTCAGGTTCTCCTTCTGGTATAAATTTACCACTAAATATAAGTCCATTATTTTCTAACACAATGAGTGGTTGAAATTTTTCTATTGTATTTCTTCCACCTTCTAGTGCTTCAATTTCCATTCCTTCAATATCTAACCAGAGTAAATCAAGTCCTTCCATTTTTAGTAGATCAATAGTAGTAAGTACTACTGATCCATTTTCCATTGGTTGTATTTGTGTAGACCCTGTATTTCCTTGTTTTTGTCTTACTAAACTTGCACTTCCTGTTGTTTGTCCAAGACCTGCACAATACATATCTATATTACTTATTTCTCTTTGAGCTATATTTCTAGCAAGACAGTCAAAATTTTCTTGCCAAGGTTCAAAAGTTACTACTTTTTTAAAATATCTAGAAAGTTGTATAGGAAATACTCCTACATGTCCTCCTGCTTGTAAACAATATTCTTTTTTATTACAAGCCTTAAGTACTGTTTCTCCTTTTGTATTCCACTCATATACTATATCATTTAATACTTTTTCTGAGTCTGGAACCCAGTATTCTGAGGGAGAATAAGATTTAAATATTTTCATATTTTTCTCCAAACTTACCCATAGAATAATCATCTCCTACTTCGAAATCACATCCTATTGGACAATTAGGAATAGAAATACCTCTATCTTTTTGAACATTTCTTATAAGTATTTCTAAGTATTCTTCTATTTTATCTTCTTTAACTTCTGCAAGTATAGAGTCATGAACTAATGCAAATATTCTTGCATCTTTGTCGAGTTGTTTCTCTTTTAATTCTTGGTGTGTATCAATAGCCCCAAGTAAATTAACATCAGAAGCAATTGACTGTACTAAGAAATTAATTCCAGAACGTACTTCGTGTGATGCAATTCCTTTATCTGTGGAAAATACATTGGGAAGTCGTCTTTTTCTACCAAAGTGAGAATAAATAAATCCATTATCTTCAATAAATTTTTTCTGATTATCAAGCCATCTTTTTAGCCCTGAGAATTGGTGAAAGTAGTCTTTAATAACTTCTGAAGCTTCAGAGGTACTAAAATACTTGCCACTGTCTTTTGTGACTTGTTCACTAATTTTTTTCGGGCCCGCTCCGTACATTATACCGAATGTTACAGCTTTTGCCATTTGTCTTTGTGTTCCATAGAGTTCTGCAACTTCATCTACTTCGCAAGGTAGATTGAAAACTAACTTAGCAATATTACTATGGAAGTTACCTCCTGATTGGAATACTTCCATAAGTGCTTTATCATTTGCAAGTACAGCAGCACAATAAACTTCTGCTGTTGTTAAGTCCATTGCAACTATCTTATTTCCTTCTGTTGCTTTGATACATCCTTTTACTATTGGATTATCTCGTGGTATCTGTTGCATATTCATTTTTCCACTAGAGGATAATCTTCCTGATGTTGTGCCATGTAGGTTAAAACCTGTACGAAGTCTACTATCTTTATCAAGTTGTGGATATATTTTATCAAGATAAGTAGTTTTAATTTTTACTTTTTGTCTTATATCTAATACTAACTGTGGTACTTCGTGTTCGTCTGCTAATTCTTTGAGAACTTCAGCATCTGTACTTTCTGCTCCTGTTCCTGTTTTCTTTCCTGTAGGTTTTAAGCCTAGAAAATCAAATAGCAAAGCACGAAGTTGCATTGTACTATTTGGATTAAAATCTTTTCCTTGTGAATGTTCAAATTCTTTTACTGCTGGATACTCATATAGTTTTGCAATAGCTTCATCAATTTCTGTTTGCATAAGTACAGAAGATTTTTCTAATCGTTCTTTATCGAAAGGAACTCCAGCATCTTGAACATCTGTTAAAAAACGACAACCTGGTATTAAAATATCTTTATACACTCCGTACAATCTATCATTTTTAACTAACGCATTTTCAAACTTTTGGAAAAGAAGAAAAGTACAAACAGCATCCATTGCTGCGTAGTCTTTCATTATATCAAAAGGAATTGTGTCCCAAGTGAAACTTCCTTTAAGAACTCCATTTCTACGGCAGTATTCATCTATCCAATCATACATTCCTTTTTCATAATCACCATATGGTGTATACTTAAGAGCTAATTGTTTTAATCCATGTGTGCCAGGATTTTCATCTAACATATAATGAAGAAGCATAGTATCTTCAAATCTTGGAAAGGTAAATCCAAAATGATATTCAAAGAAAGCTAAGTCAAACTTAGCATTGTGAAATACTACTCTCTTTTTACTAAATAACTGCTGTAGTAATTCTTCGGCTTCTTCATCAATACAATCTGTACTAATGTATGCTCCATGCTCAGGCTCATAAGAAATACTAAGACCAAGCATATAGCCATCACGAGGATAAAGTCCTGTTGTTTCTGAGTCAAGAGATATAAAATCAAAAGGTGCATCTAATGCTTTATTCAAAAATTCTATTAAATCAGAAGTTTCTGTAATTCCATAGCATTTATCGTTTCCTAATCTTTGTTGTTTTAGTTCGCCTTTAATATATTTTGTAATGTTTGTTGCTGATTCTTCCCATGTTTTCTTTGCTTCTGGTTTAAAAGCTAGCATAGCTGGGTTAATAACTGGTAAAAACTTTTCGTCTACAACTCTTCCGCTATATTCTGTAACGGAGTTTTGTTTTGTATAAAATTTAAGTGCTTCAGATCCTACAAGTATAATCCAATCGTAATCATCTATATTTATATCTATATCACAATCTCGTTTTAATACTTTCTTAATTGTAGGATCAGAGCATAGTGCAAATCTATCAAAATTAAACTCGTTATTAAATAATTGTACAAAGTCCTGTCTACTCGGTTTATTTTCTATGAGGGCTACTTTAGCCATATAAATTCTCCTTTAATTCTTTTACTTTTTGTTTTGTAAGTGATCCTGCATCCCCTAAATTACTTGGTATTTTTATATTTTTATGTAATATTTCTGCTATATCACACATTTCTTGTACTTTGATAGCAGCTTCTTGACCTGCTTCATCTGGATCAAAGAGTAAATCAATACCAGATACTCCTTGCATTTTTAATAATTTTAGTTTATCTATATCAATGTTTCGTGTTCCAAAACAACAAATACTATTTTCTAGTCCTTTGTCATGTAGATTTAATACATCAAATATACCTTCTACTAAAATAACTCGTCCCTTAATAGGGCGGACTTGAGCAGGGAATAGAGGTAGCACTGCTTTAGGGGGATGGATTATGTACTTTGGAACTTCAGTTGGGGACTGAGTTCTGCAGTTAAATGCTACTATTCTACCTGTCAAGTCCTTGATCGGAAAAGAAATTCTATTTGTAAAAGGTTTATCTGGATGAAGAAATGCACTAAACTTTTTATAAGTTTCAGGTTTTATCTCTCTCCAATTACCTACATACGGCATAAAATTCTTTGGCATCTTCAATCCAACAGAAGATGCTCTTTTTTCTTCTATTTTTCTTCTAACTTTTTCTCTGCGTATATCTAATGGATTAGAAGGTGCATTGTAATAATTAAATATATTACCTCGAAAGCCACAAGAAAAACAGTTGTAAACTCCTGTTATTCTATCAATCCTCATACTTGGATTGTTATCATCATGCTCAGGATTTAAGCATGATACTACACAGTCTGCTGGAGACAACTTATAATTTATCTTTCGTTCCTGTAGTAGTTCTTCAACTGTCATTAATTGCTATTTCTTCTTTTCTTGGAGACTTATGTTGCCATTTTAGCATATCTCCGATTTTTTCAAAATGAGTCATTTCTACTCCTGCATCATCAGTTTTATTAACATAATATCTACTTTTCCATACTAATTCTGCCATTTGAAACCAAATTGCTACTATTCTTTCTGCTTCTTTTCTATCAGACCACAAAAAGAATAAATTCCACCAATCTTTTTCAAATTTATATATTTCTATTTTTATATCTTTAAAAGTATATCCTTCTGGGTGTGTTCTTACTAATTCCCATAAAGCTCTTAATCTCTGACTTCCAGCGATTGGGTAATAGTTTGGCATAACTAAAATAGGAGAAAGTATTCCATCTCTTTCTACACTTTCCATAAGTTCATTGTTTAAAGGAACTTTGGGAATATTTTTAGTTACTACTGGTTGATTAAGTAAAAATTTTACTTTTTGAAATTCTACTGTAAAAGGTGGCAGAGGAATACTCTCTGCCAACTCCTTACTAATTCTATCTGCTGCCACGCTGTTTTCTCCATATTCCGCGTCTGCGTCTTTTTTCTATTTCCATTCTAATCATATATGTTCTGATTAATGCAACTATAGTAAATATAAATGTAGTTGTTAATGAAATAAGAAAAGCACTTTGCCAATGCCACTTTTCTATAAATAACCATAATAAAAATGTTTGCAATGGAAAGTTAATTACTAATGCTGCACCTACTTGTATTACTGATTCTTTTAGTGCAAATGCTTCTGTTTTAGTCATTATCTGTCTCCATATCATCAAATAATTTGTTTTCGTGTTCTTGTTCAAATATAGTTCTAAATTCTTCTATTGTTGGTAATGGTATTTTTATTACTCCATTCTGTAAGTTTCGTGCATATTCATTATATGCTTGTTGTAATTGTGTTTCTGTATATAATATCATCTTTGTTGTCTATATAATTTCCACCACTTATGACCTTCGCCATATGCTGCGGATTTAATTTTATTGTAAATCATCTACTCTTTCTCCAGTTTTCATACTAGTTTCTATAGCTTCTCTTTCTTTGGGATTAAGTGCTGACTGAGGTCCAATCTTTAATGTTTCCCAATCAACAACACTTGTAAAACTTTCCATACGATTACTTCTCATTTTTACACAATTAAATGTCATACATTCATCTTGCTGTTCCCAAGTTTCTAAAGCATAGGCAGCATCTGCAGCATCTAATATACCTTTTGCAAATCTAGCCTCTCCACTTGCATCTGTTTGATAAGGTGCAAAGAAGAGAGTTTCATACTCTTGTGCATATAGTTTCATTTTCTTACTTACTTCTATTTGTTCTGTCCAGTCATACTGTCCTGTACGACTAGGGGCATTATGACGTCGAACTTGGTTTAGATAGTCTACTATTACTACTCCTATATCTAATTGATTAATTTTCTTATCTAATTCAGACTGAATTTTAGAGAGTGTAAGAGCTGGATCATAGATTACATCTAGTTGTTTTTCTTTGTGTAAAGGAAGTTTTGTTAATTTCTTATGAAAATCTTCAAAATTATGAGTTTTTTCAAATTCTGGTAATAATTCATGTCCACCATCAAAACGACCTGCCCACCAGCCACCAACTAAATTCCACTCTTCTGCACTTAACATTTTGCTGCGAAGTCGTTTGAGCGGAATACGAGTAGCAATGGAGCATATTCTTTGTAAAATTTGTCTGCTGTCCATCTCTATTGTAAAGTACAAAGCGCTACGCCCTGAGGCATATACATTTGCTGCAAGATTACAACAGGTTAAAGATTTACCAGCACCTCGTCGTCCTCCTACTAGGACTAGATCTCTTGGTGAGAATTGTATTTGTGAATCATACTCACTATTGAGTCCCAAGGGTAAATACCTCGATAGTTCTTTGTCGTCCTCGAATAAAGATATACTTTGCATACTTTCTTCGGGCGGTTTGACATCTACCTTGTCACTTACCCTCAACACTATTTCTTGGAGTTGTTCTATGTTTTCTTCTGCACTAGCCATTGCGACTGTGTTGTCAATATATTTATCAAGTTCATCTAGTATTTCTACTTGTGCATATTCATTCTTTAAATAGTCAAGTAATAGCCAAGCGTCAACCTCGACTTCAACTGATTCGATTGCAAATATTTTTTCTTGAAGGGTTCGATCTCGCACTTCATAACGGAGATCTTCGAATTTGGGGAGATCCTGATAATTATCGATATGTTTATCTAGGATACGGAATATCGGCTGGTACTCGCCAGGTAGGTAATGTTCTTTTAACTTAGACCATGTATCTAAATCTTTTTGAACAATAATTTGTTTTAGTAACGCAGACGCAATATTCAATGAACTCTCCCATAAGTTTTTTAAGCAAAAAAGTGGGGGAACGAATCCCCCACACGAAATTAATTAATAATTAACCGATTTCTTTTTTAGCTGCGCCGTTGTAGTCTGAACATTGTAGACCTCTTCTTGTTAGCATAGTTTTAACACCTCTAACTGTTTTGCCAATTTCGTCAGCAATTTGTTCTACAGTCATTCCAGTGATATCTAAGCCAGCAAGTACGTCTGCTTTGCTTGAACCTTTGGTTTCTCTTTGTTTTGGGATAGAGTTAATCTCACCACTTCTTAATAGAGAAAGAGCTTTACCTCTGATTGAATTAACTGATTTGCCAAGTGCGTCAGCGATATCTTCTACAAAAGATCCACCGTTAACCATTTCAACAAATGTTGCTTCTTCTTCAGGAGTGTAAGTTCTAACTGTTTCTACTTTAGGAGCTGGTTTGACATGCTCTGTAAGTTCCATAGAAAGGATTTTTCCTTGAATTGATTTAGCAGAGAACTGTCCACCTTCAAAGTGAGATGCGATCTCAGCATAGGTGTAATTTCCGCTGTTGTCTTGCACAAAAGTTGCAAGTGTTGCTTCTTGATCGTCTGAAAAAGACTTAGAAGCAGATGCTGAAGCTAATTCAACATCAAAACCCATTTTTCTCAATTTTGAAGAAACTGATCTTGTTGAAGTTTCAAGTTCTTCTGCTGCTGATGCAACTGTTGACTGAGAAATAGGGCTTTCAGAACCTACAAAGTCTACAAGAGCTTGGGTTCTTTCGTCTGTCCATTTTGGTAATGCCATTTTTAAATTTCCTTAATTAAATTTTTTATGTTATTATATATTGTTATTCCCATAGTTTCTGCTTTTCTAGTTTTCGCACTTTCGATGCCACTCTCATTTATTAAAATAGTAACATCTTTGGTCAAATTATCCTTTACAACAAAGCCGTATTTTTCTAGTACTTGTTGTGCGGCTGCTTTTGTCGGATAGCTTTTTAACTTTCCTGATATACAAACTGTTCCCTTAGTGTCAGTCGAACTGACCTGCGCTTGCTTTTTACAAGTAAAAGAAAAGGGTAAGTTATAATATTCATTTGCATGAAAAGTGTTTACTAACCAGTCCACAAGATTCGACGCCGCTTTCTGACCCAGACCTGCCTCTGTGCACGTCTCTAGGGTTATCTCATTTAATGATGAGATGTTTTTTGCTAATTTATTAGAGGCACTTGTGCCGATCAGCGGTATCGAAAAGGCTGGAAGTAGAGTTATTAGGTCGACGCTCTTTGATTTCTGTATCTCTGCGTGTAACTTCGTACCCAATTTCTCTGATTCCAGTAAAAAAGATATTTCTTCTTGGGATAATGAATAAATATCATGATAATCTTCAAGACCTAGTTTTGCAATAGATGCTGGACCAAGCCCTTTGATTTTTAATGTTTTTGCGAAGTGCTCAATCTTTTTAAATGACTGAGCAGAACAATCACTGTTTTTACAAAATAGTTGATCGTTAACCCATTCTAAAGCACTGTTACATGCTGGACAATGTGTTGGCGGTACTATCTGTCTCAATGTTTGTCTTTCTCCCAAATATGATAATATTATAACAAACGAGTGACCATTTGTCAAGAATTATTTTTGGGGAAGTGGGATAAAATAAGAGAAGAAATTTTGAAACACTCTGTATGCCCACCAAATTTTTGAGTTGGGGAATAGCTATCATGTTTAAACTTCTCATGAAGGGACTGCTCAATTTTCCAGCAGTTGTAGATGGTGTCGTGATAAGTTCGTTGAATACGCAACTCATAGCCTTTAAAACCACGACTTCTTTTGATCACATGCCGCCAGTCTTTTCCACTAGCGATTCCAACCTTGATACATTCACGTTCAAAGGTTCGGGTATTTACTAGAATAACTCCATAAAGAACTCCTTCTTTGTCTTGTTCTTCTGGGTGATTATTAAAATATGTTTGGTTATAAACTCCACTCATATTTTTACTTGCCACTTATTACAAGTTTCTTCTGATAAAACAAGGGTGGGAGTGGCAACTCTGCACCACCCTTCGGTTAAATTTTTAGATATATCATGCAGAGGCTCATAGAATTTACACTCTCCACATGGATTTGTTGGTAGAGGTTTTTCTCTACGAAGTTTGATTTTCTTCAAAGTTCTTTACTCGAAAACAGTAGTTATCTGCTGCACTTTCTGCATATTCTTCGCTGTGTCCGTCATACTTCTCTGAAGCAATAAAGACTGAATCGTCTCCTTGAGTTTCATAGTAACCACAGCCCCAAGTACCATCAGAGTATTTAAATACTACTGCTTCACGACCCTCTTTTACATAGGTGTGATATGCCACTCTATCTGATTGTTTCATTAATTGTTCCTTAGTGCAATCGCACTGATAACGAGGTATTCCACATACCTCACAGTCCATTTGTAAATACATTAATCTATCCTTGCTACTATTTGTGGGATGATTTCTCCTGCTCTTATAACTTCTACTTGGCATCCGATTTCTAATCCCAGTGCTTCTATGATTGCCATATTGTGTAGAGTTGCTCTACTTACTGTGGCATCGCCTATTTTGATTGGTTCGAGTATTCCCACTGGGGAAACACATCCTGATTTACCTACTTGCCATACAACATCAAGTAGTTTTGTAACTACTCCTTCTTGTCGTACTTTCTTGGCAAAGGAGGCGCGGGGATGGTGAGAGGTATAGCCAAGCTTTTCAAAGTAAGTATTGTCTATAACTCTCCACACATTTCCGTCTTGGGGGAATTCTGTATAGTCTGCATCAACGGAGGTTTTAAAACCCCACTGAGAAAGAAGATGCATATCTTCGATATAATTATTCGTTGGATATGGTTGCACTCCGTATGCAATAAATGTTAGATCTCTTTCTCTAAATTCGTTGATGTCTTTTAAGTTTAGTGCACCCGCTGCATAGTTTCTTGCATTTTCAATTGTAAGTGGTGCGACTATTTCTCCTGTGATCTGCATTACTTTTGTACTTTCTGCTTCGTCTGTCCATATTTCACAGGGAACAAGATATCTCATTTTGTCTGTAATATCCATTCCAAGTTTGCCATCACCTCTTGTTAAAGCAAGGGATAACTTTCCTCGAATATATTGTAAACTTACCGCAGCACCATCAAGTTTTGGAGTAACAACAAGTGCTTCTCCATCATAATGTGGTGTATTTTCTCCAGCATATACTTTTTGTAGAGAATACATGCGATAGGCATGCGGATATCTATTATCATAGGATTCACTTCCTACTGTTTCTGAGATTTCATACTGTTCAAGTAATCTATCATATAATTCGTCAGACATAAAAGGCTTACCATTGTAGTAAGCAACTTTTGCTTGTTTGATTAATGCCTCTAAATTTTTCATATGTATATTATACTAAATTTAACAAGACTTGTCAAGAATTATTTTTCGTATCCAAACAACTCAAAATCTTCACCAGCCCAAAGTTGGATCTTTTCTTTTCTTTCTCGAGTTTCTACTTCTTTCCATGAAGGATGACGATTATCATTTTTAACAGGTAGTATTATGTCTTTTGGTAAAAAATCTAATTGAGTAATATCTTCTTGTAGAGATTCTAGTTTTAAAACTACATTATATCCTATTGATTTTACATACTTCCACATAGGAAAATATCTATACATTAATCCATTGACTTCTGTTGCATCATGTTTTAGTGTTGCGTCTAAGCAATAATCAATAAATTCATCAAACGTACTTACACCCATTTGTTGAAGTTCTACCTTTCTTGAAACAGAAAAATAATAAAAACTGGTCATTCTATCATAAGGATTTCTAACACTAACTATTTTAGTGTAGTACTTTGCATGTTCTGGAACTATACGACAATGTTTATCTGTCAGATTACTTTGTATTGGAGGTCTCTGTAAATACCCAGCACAATGCTCTGTAAAAATTGAATCCAAAGTTACACTTGCTGTTTTTGGAACATCAATATAAATAAATTTATGTTTATCAGAAACTATCATAGATAAATTTCATCTAATAATTCTTTAAATTCTTCTTCTAATATGTTCTTACTTTCTGCCAGAGATAATATCTCTACTAATCCTTGAAAAAGATTTCTACTGTTATCAAAATCTATAGGCATAGATATACCTTCTCGACTAGGTTGCCACTCTTCTTCAAAATCTAAATAAAATTTTCTAAGGGATATATATTCGGTATCTCTAAAAGTAGAAACCATAAGACGAATCTGTTCATGCTCAGTTTCTTGTATTACTTTTTCGTATATTGCGGGAGTGTTAAGGTCAATCATTCTTAATCACTCGGTTGAGAGGTACTATACTCGTAATATTTTCGGGTTGCAAAATTCTATAGGAATCTGTATCCCAGCAAAATAATAGTACCGTATGATTTGTTTCTTTTGCTCTATTTCTTTTCTCTTGTATATACTTGGTAGAAAAGTCATTAGTGCAAACATTATATTTTAATTTTCTTGAGTTTTGACTTCTGTAAGTGATAATAGCATCACCAGCTTCGTCGAGTCTCTTTTTCAACTCTTCCTTTTTCATGTTTCCTCCAATTTAGTCTAACGAAAACTCTTTTGTATTGCTAAATTGCAGAGGTTACTTTTTAAGAATGCAAAAAACCAAGGCAGTAACCTGCCTTGGTCATTGGTTAAATCACACTAATTGTTTAGAGCTTCTACGATATTTGCAAAGTAAACAGCTGCTTTACCTGTTAACTTTGAGATGATTGCTGAATCAACTTCTTGACCTGCATCACTCAATACAGAAGTAAGTCTTTCTTGAGCATCTGTAACAGAAACTCTACCACCGCCTGTTGAGCTACCGCCTGAAGAGGCTCTAGCTGCTGGGGTTTTTCTTACATAAACACCTGCTTTTGTTAATATCATTCTCACGCCGTTTGGAGATTCTCCTAAGTGTTCGGCGATTTCTTTAACAATCTCCATTGATGTTTCAGGTGTAGGATCACTTTCCTGATACATGTCGATTGCTTCTTGCTTGCTTTCATCTGTCCAAGCCATTCGTTTTCTCCTAAAGTTAAATTTTTGTTTGTATTCGTTAAGAGAGAAGGTATTACGATAGCCAGGTGCCCATCCAGTGTTTGTTAGCATTTGGTTGTAATATCTGTCGCTCAATAACTCATTTCCTAAATATAATTATATTATAAGAAATTTGAAACCATTTGTCAAGATTTATTTTTCGGTAACTAAAAAAGGTTTCCTACTTAGAAAAGTACTTGATAATCATGCCAATCTTTTCTTCTGCGTTAGCGATTTTTTCTATTTGTGTTTCAATAGCTTCAACAATATCTGGATGTTCTCCAATCCCTGCGGCAGCTCTCTCATACACTCTAATATTTGCGATTGCTACTGCAATTTCTCCTTCTAGTTTTTTAATCAACGCTTCTAGTAAGTGATTCATTTATCTTTCCTCTGGTAAGTCGGGCATATTATCCCCATAAATTTCTCTACACTGTTCCTCGAAATCGGAGTCCCAGTATAACTCGTGTTTTTTATTTTGCCAATCTTCTATTGCTTTTTTGATTGCATCTTCTGCTAAGACTGAACAATGAATTTTTATTGCAGGCAGTTGTAATGCTTCTGCAATATCTTTATCTTTTATCTGTTTGGCTTCTTCTATTGTTAATCCTTTTAACATCTCAACAAACATAGTAGAACTTGCTATAGCAGAGCCACAACCATAAGTCTTAAACTTAACATCTTCTATAATATCTGTATCTGGATTTAATTTTAGTTGTAGTTTCATTACATCACCACAAGCAGGAGCGCCTGTTAATCCAGTTGCTACTGTTGGGTCTTTAGGATCAAATCGTCCCACTGAAAACTGTTCAGGACTATTTAATACTCCTTCAAATCTTTCTACTACTTCTTTACTGTATGCCACTAATCTAGCTCTGGGTCATAAGAATCTTGACCATCCTCTTTTAGTTTTCTATCAGAGGCGTAGTAAGATGCTTCTACTTTGGGATCATGATCCCAATTTTCTTCTAACTTAATTTTTTCTGTCTCCATTATTATCTCCTAATGCGCCTTTGACAAATCCATTGGCAAACTTTTCAAGTCTCTCAGGAATTAATAGTGTTAATACCATAAAAGGTAAAAATATAAAAAATATACTAAAAACAATTATGCTTGATAATATTGGTCTTTGTGCCAATATATTCTGAGGTGCTACTTTATTTATTATTTTTAGTGATGGAAAATAAATTTTCCACATAGAAAGTAATGCGCCTGCTAGCCAAAATGCTAATAAGTATTGCCAAAAATCTGTCATAAATATTCGTTTAAATGCTTAAGACTTCCTAAGTCATAAGCAAGTGATCCACTGTAATGCCCTGCATTATTAATTAACCCAAAATAGGGCGACTCGCACTCTGCCATTTCTGTTATCCATATAGTGTAATATTTTGAACCATACTTTTCTTCATAGTTTGTTCTTGTATCTTCTTTGAGAATAGTTGCTATGCAGTTCTTTCTTACTGCCCAAACTTTTTCTCCTACTTCAAAAGTTTCTGATACACACTGCTCTGGTAACATTGCATTTTTAATTGCTTCATAATCTGAATCAGGTAATTTCTGTGGAATACCTAATCGTTCTATAACTGCTTTGATAAATGCTGGGGAGCGATAGAGTGCTTTTGCAATTTCTGAAATGTTTGCCCCCGCAATATAATAAGTCACTATGCTCTTCTTTTCGGCTTCAGTGACTCCTTTTCCTTTGTTCTGTGATTTTCTTAACTCGCGATATTCTATTGTTGATTTATGCTCATCAATAATATTGTTGAGCCTTGTTGTGTTGTATGCGATATTAAGAATACTACATGCTTCTTTCTTTGTTATAGGAGTGTCTGCCTCTAACAAATTAATTACATGCTGTATATTAGTTTCTGTTAATTTTTCGTGTTTTTTAATCCTTGCTGCCAAGTTGACTCCCTAATAAAATAATTGTATAATGTATTATTTTTAATAAATCTTTTTCATTTTTGCCATCTTTCTTTCCATAGCGTTGTGCATACTTAATGACATTTCCTAAACAAAAACCTTCTCCATGATCTGCATCAAATATAAACTCAGTAGATTGTATTTTATTCATACTGTAATGTGCATCATAGGTAGAATCTATATAAGTTTTTAACTGTTCTAATATGATATCTTCGTTGAATTTATACTTGCTCATCTTGCTGTAATTCTCTTCTCATAATCTGCGAAATCTTCATCCCACCAATGAGGTTTATCACGATGTGACCATGCTGCAAAAGTTGCTTTATCAAGATGATAATAGTCTCGATACGATTGTATTGGATTATCATAATCTCTTAGCTCTTCTGGCATTGCCAAACCGAATGTTGTAAAACCGACACGAGGAAGATTTACAGGATCTGGTAATTTATTTACTACTTCTACTACTGATTTATGTAGTTTTCCATAGCGGTAATGATATTCATCATTGAGTGCGTTTGCATAGCAATGAACCCACTCGTGATTATCCAATGATTCCCTTGCCCAGATAGTGCAGGGATGATTATACATCATTGGAAGGTAGGGAATGGGTCGTTCCTCTGGAGGCAAGTGTTTGATTTCAGCTTTCGCTTTGTTCATTACTTCTCTTTCCTCTGCATTTAATGCGCGAGGAACATAACCCAAAAGTTTGTCTATCCAAACTGTGGTGCAAAGTATTTGGGCAGCTTCGAGTGGCATCTTGACAATATGTTTGTCAACATGATACTCTGCTGCTTTGTCTAAGTCCTCGTCAAGATAGAATAAATTCATCTATCTCTCCCAGCACTTATAACCTTTACAGTCCTTAACATTGTAGCCAAATGCCTTACAATGAGGACAAGGTTTGTCTTTTGATTGCTTTTTTAGTTCTGTGAATTTTTTCATAACTTATATTATACAAAATATAGAAGGAAAAGTCAAGAACTATTTTTTATTTTCCAAATGCTTTGCCAGCTTCTGAGATACCAAAGGCTCCGAGAGTTACTACTACCAGTGAGGTATATACTGTGTCGCTTATTACTAAGTCCATACCCCAAAATGCCGTAATTAAATCAGCAAGTGCAAATAAACACATAAAGCCAAAAGATATAAACCCAATAATAGATTTTTCATTTATATCATTATTATCTAAAAATAAATCTATAAACTTTCTCTTTGGAGCTGATAATTGTTTCTTAGCTGCCTCTGCTTCTTCTTTCATTGCACCGATAGTATCTTCGGCTTTGTCTAGCTTTTCGATCAAAGCCATATACTTATCTAAGTCTATTTGAACTTCGTTTCTGCTATCTACTCCTTCTGACATTATCTATCCTTAGCTTTGCCCACGTTTAGTGCACACCAGTCCATGACCATATAGACTTTCTTCATTAGTCCATCATCAACTGGGGTTGGGGTTAATGCAGCAATTGCTGAACAAACCATTACTATAGTTGGTACTACGGCGATAAATGCTCCGATCCATTCAAAGAATGCTATCATAGCTTTCTCCTTTTGCTCTTTCGAGCCTTTGCCTTTTAGGCTATTTCATATTTTATGATAGTATTAAGTTTTATATCTTCCCATCTTTTATCATGGATTCTATATGCTAAAATACTATCAGAATCCGACTGGTTTATTTTATTACTAAAATAGGTCGGATCTAAAGTACATCGAGCTATTCTTTCTTCACCAGACACTAAGCTGGTGAAATAAATATCTACGACATTCTTTTCTAAAACTGATTTAATATCTGAAAAGCGTATCATAAAGGTTCGCCATTCAGAGGATTTTGATTGTTAATTTTTCTTTTTTCTGTTCTTGATGCTTGGTAATGTTGAATATAAGGTTCTGATACCCATTTCATATAATCTTCAACTTTTATCCATTCAAGGGGTAAACTTTCATTAGGAATATTATTTTCTTTTACTAATCTTTCTAATACTCTTTGATCCCACTCTTCTGGAGTTTTCTCTTGTTCTACTATCCATAAATCTACTACTAATTTAGAAAGTTGATTATTTGGAAAGAAAATACTACCACTTAATAATTCTGTTTTAGACTTATCTGCCCACTCAAACCAAGCAAAAGAAGGTACTTGTTGTTTTTCAAATACTTCCCAATCTGGTTGTCTTTTAAATAGTGCATCTGAATCTACATAAAATATATCATCATCTGTAGACTCTAGTGCCCATTTAATTATCATGGGCTTTTGTCCGCAGTTAAGTTCCCAACTATTGAGATTTTCTACTTCGTAAATCTTATAACTAACCTTATGTTTATCCATTGAATCACGCAGATTATTTGCATAAAATTCATAATTTGTATCTTTTGTGTAGAAACTAACTACTTTCATTTGTTATTTTTCCTTTTTGTAAAACTAAATGCACTGCATGTGCCCAATGTATATCTTCTACGAATAAGCAGTGCACTGTATCATATCCTAATTTTTTAATTGCTGTCAATCTTTGATTCCCTGCATAACAGAGAAAAGATTTACTTTCGTCTCGTGGTTGAATTAGATCTGGTCTTATTCCTCTTATTGCCAAATCATAATTCTCTTGTGTATTGTTAATCAAAATAAGTGGAGTTGCGAGTCCTGCTGTCATAATGCTATCTCGCAAAGGTATATTATCTTTGTCCTTTACAGGCATAAAAATAGTATCAATGTGCACCATTGTAGGTGCGTATTCTGATTCTTCTAATTTGTTCTCTTTAAATAAATATGCCGATACTTTATCGACTGGGGACTCAAGAGTCCTTATGCTGGTATTCAATACCTAATTTCTCCTCAATTTGTTTTAATCTTTCTGCTAAGCTATGTATTTCATCTTTTAACTCAGTAGCACCGCCTGGTGCAACAGGTGGGTGAGTCCATTCCTCTAACTCTGCTACTCTATCTTCTATATGTTCAAGCCAATCTTCATTTTCTTCAAAACGATTTTGCACTAAGGGATTTCTTTCAAAGAATTTTGCACCTTTGGACATAATTCTGTAGTGATGTAAATTTGATAAATAATCTTTAATTTGTTGAAACATTTTCTGTGGTTACTGTTCTATAATATATTACTACTTGTTTTAGTTCTTTTATATATCTTTTTAACTCTTGCATGTTGTATGCCATAAGTTCATAATCAGGCACTGACATAGCAAAAAATACTACCTGTCCTGACTCTTTTTCAACTCTTGCTAAAAACTCATCTAAGTTTTCTGCACTTACCACATACCAATATGGCTCTTTTAAATCTATTTCTCTTGGTAATATTGGTTGTGCTATCTGCCTTTCTATCGGCTTTGCACTAACCTCAATCTTTTTTGTTGGGAACAGACTGCACTGTGAGACCATCATCAGCGGCATCAATATCCCTGCTATCGTTTTCAATTCCATCGAATACTTCCTTTGTTGCTTTATTTACTTTTGGTTCTATTAAGCCAGGCTTTGCAGCTGCTAACTTAGTAAGGTTATGTCTTTTAAATATGTCAAGATAACGATTCATTTCCTTTTGTATTTCTTGACCTTTTATTTGTAATTCATTTAGTTGTGATGTCTGTAAAGCAAAATCATTTTGTAAGCTACTAATTGCTTCTTCTTGCATTTGAACTGCACTTTCTAACTTGGCATTATTTTCTTTTAAGGTAGAGTTCTCGTTCCATAAAAGAAAACATGCACCTGCTAAAACTACGCTAATTCCTAGAAATACTTGATTCATCTTTCCATTTTTCCTCTTTGAGCATCGTTACAAATTCTTGAATGTATTCTTCTAGTGTCATTCCTCTGCTTTCCGCGTGTGCCGCGGCTTTTAGTAGTAATTCACTATCAAACTTAATTTTCATCTCAGACATGAGACCAATCTTTTCCTTCAAAAAGAAGTGCTTCTGCTTCTCTGCGTCTAGTAAGTCCTTCAAGAACTTTACCGCCTGCTTTGTTCCATCTTTTAATCTGTGCTGGCACATCTTCATATTGCCCTGCATTGAGGACTTTTAACATTGTGCTTGATTTAAGATTTGTTGGACCGAGATTGTATGTCCATGATACCAATGCATCAAACATGCACTGATCTAATTGATTTTCTACTGCATTTAAGACATGATTTTCATACTCTACTAATTCTTCAAGTAGCATTTCTTCTGCTTGATCTTTTGTAATTGTCATGCCTTCATGAACACCTTTAATGTGTCCATATCCGATTGTCCAAACTCCTACTGCATCTTGATAGGCTTGGAGTTCACAACCTTCAAACTTTTTAATTAGGGCTAAGCCCTCTGCTGATATTTTCATATGCTAAAACTCTCTCCACAGCCACACTGTGCTGTTTCTTGTGGACTTTGTATTACAAATCTTTCATTTAGTCCATCTTCTTCCCAATCTATGAAAATCTCTTTTACATATCCCCATGTCATAGGATCAACTGCAATTATATTGTAAAATGTTGCATCACTTGAAATGCTTGGTTCATCAAGATACTTCAAGTTATACGACCACCCATTGCAGCCATTTGGTAGTAAGGTGAGTCTAACTCCCCATACTTGTTTATTTTCTACTCTTTGTTTGAGCTTTTCTAGTGCTGTATCGCTTACTGTTATCATGCGGTATTAGCCTCCGTATTGATTCTTCTAGTTCCTTTTGCAATTTATTTGCATAGTCTAGTAATTCTCTGTCTTGACTTTGACGCTTTGCCTTAAGACGAAGCGTACTCTTGCGAGTACGCCTCGATTTAGGTCTTTGACAATAGACAATCAAACAACATATCCTACACTGGCTACTACGGCTATGCCGAAGAAGCACACTAATGTAGCTTGTTCTAATATATCTCTTATGTCGTCATATTTATCTATTTGTCTAAAACTATCTATAATTGATTTCATTTAATATCCAATACTTTACGATTGGAGTTCGGAGTTTTAGACAGTGCGATAGTCAATAGTCCATCTACTAATTCGACAGAGTCTACCTTTAAGTCTGCGTTTAATATAAACTTTCTCTCAAAAGATTTAAGACTTAGTCCTTGATGAGTGAATCTTTCACTATCACCAAGTTTGCGTTCTTTTTTCCCCTTGATGAGCAGTTCATTATCTTCATGAACTAACTCAAGTTCCTTCTTAGACCAGCCTGGCACTGCAACTTCTATGCGATAATTGCCTGTGCTTGTGTTTTCAACTATGTTATATCTTGGGTATGAAGTATCGGTGTTATG
>Ga0099851_1000321_pt1 | contig 19723 bp, 7 predicted proteins | sample CB_VirMetaG_6_FD_78176 | JGI IMG/M metagenome (GOLD analysis project Ga0099851, IMG submission 78176) | Freshwater to marine saline gradient viral communities from Chesapeake Bay - CB_1508_2 Viral MetaG | ecosystem: Environmental > Aquatic > Marine > Coastal | place: USA: Chesapeake Bay... | reverse complement strand
GCTACTGCAACATCATTTGTTAAGTCTGGTGGTACTTCAACACAATTCCTTAAGGCAGATGGTTCTGTTGATACTAACACTTATCTAACTTCTTACACAGAAACACAAACTCTTGATGATGTAACTTCTTTGGGAAATAGTACCTCCAATGGGATTTCTGTTGGAGTCGCTACTGCAACATCCTTTGTCAAGTCTGGTGGAACTTCAACACAGTTCTTGAAGGCAGATGGTTCTGTTGATACTAACACTTATCTAACTTCTTATACAGAGACTGATCCTGTAGTTGGTGCGGTCAATGGCATTGTAAAAGCAGATGGTGCTGGTAATATTAGTGCAGCAACTGCTGGTACTGATTACTTAACCCCAAGTGGTGATGGATCATCTCTGACAAATGTCGATGCAACAACACTTGATGGTATTGATAGTACAAGTTTCTTAAGATCCGATGTCTTTGATAGTATGACTTCTGGTGGATTATCCTTTAGCGATAATGTAAAACTATATCTTGGTTCTTCCAATCAAGATGATGCATCTCTTTATCATGATGGAACAGACACTCGTATTGAAAATAGAACTGGAGATTTAGTTCTCGAAACTATTGATACTGGTGAAGGTGGAGCAGGTGCTGATATTGTTATCAAAGCAGGAACTGGTAAGACTTCTGTATTGGCAACTGCCAATGGTGCCGTAGAATTATGGAATAATAACTCCAAGAAATTTGAAACTTCTGGCATCGGTGTCACGGTAACGGGTCAACTAGATACTACAGATCTAAATGTCGCTGGAGTGTCTACATTCCAAGGAAATGTAAATCTTGGTGATAATGATAGATTAAACTTTGGTGATGATGGAGATCTAACAATTTACCATGATGGAACTTATAGTGTAGTTGCAGATTTTGCTGGTGGTGGTCTTTATCTTAGTGCAAGCAATTCTGTTATTATTAGTGATGAGATGGGGATCGAAACACTAGCATCATTTACTAAAGGTGGATCAGTAGAACTATATTATGCCGATGAGAAAAAACTTGAAACTTCTGGCATCGGTGTCACGGTAACGGGTCAACTAGATACTACAGATCTAAATGTCGCTGGAGTGTCTACATTCGTAGGAGTTTCTACATTCCAAGCAAACTTGTTTGTCGATGGAACTATAAATAGTACAACGGCAGTCAATGTAAATGGAGTTAGTGTTATTCAATCAGCAGTCGATGAAGCACTTGCCCTCGCAATCGCACTAGGATAAAAAACTATGGCAAATACTTTTATAAGTAAAACTAAATCTAATGTGGGAACAGCGGGAGATACTATCTACACTGTTCCTGTATCAACTACGTCAGTTATTATTGGTTTTAATTTGACAAATACAACATCAAGTGCTATCACTGCAGATGTTTTTATAAACAAGTCAGATGTTAGTGCAGACGATGTTTATCTAGTAAAGGGTATTGAGATACCAACTGGAACCCTGTATGACTTCAATGCAGGCAATAAAATAATCTTGAACACAGGAGATTTAGTCACAGTTACATCCAGCGCAAATAGTTCTGTAGATGTGATCTTAAGTATTTTAGAGCAAACTTGATAGGAGAATACTTTAGATGGGATACCTTGGTAAAGAGCCAATCCGCATTAAGGGAAAACTTTTCGACTCCAATAATCATGTTGGAACTGCTTCTTCCGTTCTAACTTCTACAGGAACTGGAGTAAGTTGGACATCAACCAGTGATTTGTCGGGAATTGTTACATCAATTACTGCTGGTTCTGGTATTTCCGTTGATCAATCTACAGGCAATGTAACTATTACTGCTACTGGTGGTGGTGGTGGAAGTAGTGGTATACAAATTCTAGAAGAAGGTTCTTCGGTTGGAACTGGAATTACTATACTCGATTTTGTTGGTTCAGGAGTAACCGCTACTATAGTCAATAATACTAGAGTAAAAATCGATATCACAAGTGGTGGTGGTGGTGGAGGAGACGGTGCATCAATAGATCTTGGCACTCCAACAGACTCTTCTCTGACTGATGGATTGTTAACATTTACCACTACAACAAAAGTTACTGATGCTATTGATGAATTGAATGAAGTTCTTTCCAAACTAGCTCCAGCAAAACCACCAAACTTAAGTACATTTACAATATCACTTCAAAGTTCTTATTCTGCTAGAGAAAGTTCTAGCGGAACTTTAAGGTCCAATGTTACTAGTGACAGTACTCCAAGAATAAACAATGTTACTCAATTTTGGGACGGAGAATCTGGAACTCTTACATCTGAAGTTGATGGTTCGGTAACTGGAACAAAAGGTTTATCCGCAGCATCTGATACTGGTACAAATGGTGATCTGGTCATTACTGCTGATTCTGGTTATCCAACATCTGGAAATGGTGCAAACTTCTGGCAAGCTTTGACCGCATATATTCAAAGAGTCACAGCATTGTCTGTCGGTTCACATACTATGCAAATGAAACATAGTACTACTGGAAACACTAACGTACTTACATTCTATGTTGACAACCCAACCACAGTAACAATAACCAACACTTCCTACGATATTAGTAGTTCAAGTACTACTAAGGTAAGTGGTGTTCCAACGTTATCATCTGGTACTACCTTTACTGTTGATTTTACTGTAAATAACGCTATTAAAGAATTTTATAATAGTACAAGAATAGCAACTGTTTCAGGATCATCTATTCTTTCTGCCAGTGTTAATCATTCAATCAGTGGAGTTCAGGCCGATAGTCCCGTTCCTGTAACTGCAAAGACATTAACTGTTGGTTCAAATAAGTATAGTGAATCTCCCACTATAACTTTTACTGGATATAATTCTCAAAATATCGCAGGTACTGGTTCCAACCTATCACTTTCAGATACTAGAGTTGATACGGTGAGTACTAGTGAATCGACAAAGAGGAAACTTTCTGGTTCTGGTCAATATCCTACCAGTGGATATGGTGCAACATATGATAGTAACCAGGCATTAAATACTGGTGTTTATGTTAATGAGATGCAATATATAAATGGACAATTCAAGTATCCACCTGCGGTAAACTATACTACTTTTGAACCAGGTGGTGGACCAAACTATACTTCTAATATGGGAACTGGTACTAGATGGTGGTGTTATCAACATACTACATCACTTAATGCCATTTCTGCATTCACCCTTACAATTAGTGGTTCTTCTGGATTTAGTGGTACAGAAACTAGTGGTGTTGAAATATATGCAAGAGTTGATGGATCTAGTGGAACTAATGGATGGATTAATTGTAATTCTGCATACCCTGGAGTTGGAAGTCCCACTAATGATGGAGATCCAGCTCTGGTTGTGGGTAGTAGTTCCGCCACTTCCAAAAGGGTTACTTTTGGAACCGCTGCTAAGACTGGAACATTATACATAAGAATAGGGTTCCCATCTGGATCTACTAAGTATTTTACTGGTGTATCAATTTCTCTAGGATAATAAAATATGGCATTAACAGATTCCCAAAAAACGAGTTTTGTATTCAAGAAAGCTGTATCTCAAGTTTCTGAAACGGACACAGGAAGAGACTTTTTTGAGGAACCTTATTCTGGTAGAGACATTGTATTGCCAAGTCAAGTTTGGAATGAAGCTGGTTCGATTCCAAATACTGCTCCTACTCTTACTGATGGACAAACTAGTGGAGTAGTAACACGATATATTGATAGAACTATGAGCGCCGTTGCTGGTGCTTCGAAGGCTTTCTATTTGGCAGAATTAGTCGATTCAATTCCTTTTAACTTTGGTGATGGAAGTTATAACTATACAATAAAAACATCAACAAATTCAACAATTCCTTTTGGATCTGGAGATTGGGTTGTAAACAATGCATCGGGAACTCTACTCTTTTATGGCAATTTACCTAGTGGAGTTTCTGCATCAGTCCCCCCGAAGATTAGTTTTTTCAGATATACTGGAGCCAAAGGAGTTGGTGGTGGCGGAGGAGGAGGAGGAGGAGTCACTGTTCAGGATGAAGGGACTACTCTATCAACAACTGCAACCACATTGAATTTTGTTGGTAGTGGTGTAGTTGCATCTGGAACTGGAGCAACTAAAACGATTACCATTTCTGGCGGTAGCGGTGGTGGTGGTGGTGTTACTGACGGAGACAAAGGAGACATTACAGTATCAAATAGTGGTGCTACCTGGACGATTGATAATGATACAATCACCAATGCAAAGATGGCAGACGATGCCATCGGTCTCAATGAACTTTCTGCTACAGGCACACCAAGTTCCTCAAACTATCTGAGAGGTGATAATACTTGGGCAACGATTACAACTGGTATCACTGATGTTGTAAGTGACACCACACCACAACTTGGTGGAGATTTAGATCTCAATGGCAACGACATCACTGGCACTGGTGGTATTAATATTACTGGGACAATTAGTGTTGGTGGAACATCTGGGCAATACCTTAAAGCAGATGGTAGTTACAACACTAAAGTATATTCAACATATAATATTTCAGACACTGGTTTCCGTCCTATAGCATTTTTTGATACAACTAACGTAAACACCAGTAATGAAAGTTATGATATTAAACGATCTAATAATTTTATATACAAACCATATACAGGTGAATTGAATGTTGGCAGTGTCAATGCTTCTGTTTATCTTTATGGGCCTTATGTACGGTTAACTGGAACTAGTGGTGATGTAATTCGTATTGATTCGAGTAATGCAAACTTAAGGTTTGGCAGTTCCGATTCTATGCGTTTGAGAAAAGATAATGATAGTTCGCAATCTATAGATTATTTTAATATAAATTTATATGGATCCAATGGTGGATCCAAGGAGCTTCGTATCACTCATGGTGATGGTGCTCCAATAAGATTTTATAGTGTTGGTAGCGTATTCGCATCTAATCGTCGAGGAGGAATTTTTGTAAATTATACTGGAACTCCCACTAGTGATGCATTATACGTTAGTGGTACAACTAACTTACAAGGAAATACTAATGTTAGTGGAATTGTAACTGCATCTGCATTTGTTGGTGATGCATCATATTTGTCAAATGTTAAAAGTAAAGATGTAACTCCATTCTCAAACTATTCCCAGAGAGCGAGTTATGCAGATGCTATTTCTGGAATTAACACTGCTAAAATCGTTGGCATAATGACCGCTGGTGACATCTACCAAGACAGATTCGACTACTTTGGAGATGATGTTACATGTAGTTATGATGGAAGCATAATCTACGTCGCTGCTCGACAAGATGAAAAAACACCCAGATCATCGAGTAGTGGGGTTGTATATGCATTTGATGGTAATTTGAATTCTCTTGGACCAATTGTAGATGACTACGATTCGTTTACTGGTGTTGGCGATGGTTTCGGACGACGAATAGAGACCACCGCAGATGGAAAAACTTTATTTGCTTTAACTTCGGAATCGTATGGTAGTAATTTGGGAAGTATTGTTGTTACACATTACGATGAGTATAAAAAAACTTTCTCTACTGTAGGGATTATTACTGTCACTAGCTTTTTACCATATATTGATAATCAACAATTTAATATATCTGACTTTGATATAAGTGCAGACGGAAATACTTTAACTGTTTCAATAAACAATGTTAGTGGTTCTTATAGCGACAAAGTTATAATATTAAAAAGAAATGGGTCCAATACTGGAAATGTTGGCCTAGGGTTAACTTTTTTAAATTACGAAGTGGTTGGAATTGTTACTGGAATATATCAAACTACAAGTAATGCTGATAGTTATGGTCAACTAAATTCATTGGATCTGAGTGATGATGGAACCACTCTTTTAGTTGCTGACGCACAATCTGAAGTAACAGGTGAAAACGATGCTTCTGGTTTAGTATATGTTTATAAAGAGTATATTGATAGTGGAACAAGTGCTGGAGTGGGAACAACAAGTACTTGGGTACATGTCGATACTCTTTATAATCCTGGTGGAGATGTTAACGCATATTTTGGAACCTACAAGGATATTAATTATGATGGAAGTGTTATCGTTGCCAGACAGGATGATAATACTTACAATGTTTATAGAGCAAATGCGGGCATTGGTTCTACCACTCAATACACCCTAAGTTATCAGATTCCATATACAGGATCTAGTTCAAAAGTAAAACTTGATAAATCTGGAACTTCTCTCATTTATTCATCTATCGTATTTGTTGGATCATACATTTACAGATTTTTATTATATAAATTGTATGATGATTCCTATAATTTTGTCTGTGAACTTGATGATGGATTAGGTGCTCTTGGCAGAGACGCACGTTGTTTAGAATTCACTGCAGATGGTAAAAAAGTAATATTCGGAAAGTATGAAGGTAGATTATCTGGTTCCACACAATATGGAATAGCAGGATTAATTGAACTTGGAACAGAAACATTTTTATATTCAGATCCAGCAACTGGTAATATTGGCATAGGGTCAACAAATCCCGAACACAAACTGGAAGTCGTTGGGGACGCTAGAATACACGGTGCTTTATATGATAATGCAAATAGTTATGGTACCTTTGGACAAACAATAATTTCCGATGGATCTGGTGGATTCGAATGGGGAGCAGCATCTGGTGGTGGTGGTGGAGGTTCAGTATGGGAAGTAGATGAAACTATCAGTGGAATCAGCACTACACATAAAGTTGGTATTGGTTCTACACAACCAAATGTACCTTTAGATGTTGTTGGTACAATTAGAGGAAATGGATTTGAAATTTCTGGAAAGGATTCAGTAACATATTCATCCAGAAGTGAGTCTTCAAACTATTCAGATTCAATTGCTGGAATTACTACTTATACTAAAGTTGGCATACTTACTGCATCAAATGCTGCAACTAATGATCAGTTTGGATATGATGTAGAATGTAGTGCTGATGGGAATATTGTCGCTGTTGGAGCTTATTTAAAAGATTCTCCTGGTACAGATGCTGGTGCAATTTATGTCTTTGATAGAACAGGAAGTTCATTCAAAGAAATTGGATATTTTCCTGGTTCTTACCAAGCAGGTGAAAGCTTTGGACAAAATGTTCTCGTTACTAAAGATGGAACTAGAATATTTGGTACTGATCGCTACAGTATACGGCATTATAGAGTAGTAGGAGTAGGAACAGAAAAAACAGTAGAATGCAAGGAAAGAATAACTAGACCTTATGGTTCTTCGGGGAGTGATAACTACTTTGCTATATCAATTTCTTGTAGTGCAGATGGTCATCGATTGTTTGTTGGCGATTCTTTTGGAGAAGATCCAGTTAATAATAATGTTGACACAGGTGCAGTTTATATCTATGAAGTTACAGATCAAGGCAACTACAAGTATTTCGATACAATAACCCATCCAGAAGCGAGTACAGAAGCAAGTCAATTTTTCGGAAGATCATTAAAATGTAGTGCAGATGGAGAGACACTAATTGTTTCTGCTAAAGGTAGTTTTACGGGACTTGGTAATGCAACTTATGTTTACGAGAGAAGAAACAATGAGTTTGCAAATGTTGGTATTATAACTGCGATTGGAAACACATATTCTTCTGACTATGGTACTGATACCGACATAAGTGCTGACGGCAACATAATTCTTGTTTCAGATCAAAGCGATGGAACATATGGTTCGGTATTTGTTTATAGACGTGTATCGACAGCAACTACATCATACTTACATCAACTCGCTGAAATAAGAGGTACTACAACCACCAGGCAGAATTTTGGATCAGCTGTTGCATGTAATGCTGATGGTTCAATTATTGCCATTGGTCACCGTAATGATGATCCACTTCCTGGAGGTGGCATTGAGGGTTCGGTAGAACTTTACAGAAGAATCGGTGATAATGTTAAATTCATTGGAAAAATTCACTCACCATTTCTTGCTTCTGGTGAATTCTTCGGTTTACATGGTCTTACTCTAAGTGATGATGGTAAGAAACTTTATGTTGGAGCTTCAGGAGGTAGACTTACCGATGAAGGTGGTACTTCAATTGGACCAGCATCAGGAGTAGTATATGTATATGATGCAGAAGTAGAATCTTTTGTCTATTCTTCCCCGAATGGAAATATAGGAATTGGAGTTTCTAATCCATCACATAAACTTCACGTTAATGGTACAGTAGCAGCAAATTCCTTTGTTGGTGATGCTTCTGCTCTAACAAACGTGCCAGCAGCAACTTCTGGAAGTAGCATTGTTTATAGTGGAATTGTAACTGCTGCGACTTTCCAAGGGGATGGAAAATTTTTAAGAGGATTGTCTCCGACACCTCTGGCATTATACTCTAGTCGTTCAAAGACATCACACAAAGCAGAAGTCCTGGCTGGTGTTTCAACTTACTCTTCAGTTGGAATTTTATCTGCTACTGGATCTACAGGCGGTCAAAGTTTTGGGGAGTTCTTAGATTTAAGCGCAGATGGCAACATACTAGTTTTCCATAATGGACCCACTTATATAAGTGGGAGCAGTTCAATTGTTTTTGCATACGATACTTCAGGAAATGCTCCAACTAAGTTGCAAGAATTCGAGGGTCTATTTGATTGCAAGGGATTAAAAATAACACCAGATGGAAAAAGATTATTAATCATTAGGACAAATGGTTCAAATAATGGTGATTTAGTTGAAGTTTGGGACAGAACCAATACAGATGATAATTACGATCCAAGATATTTCGATCAATTCACTTCTCCATTCACTAAAGTAAGCAACCTCAGACACGTCGGTCCTTCTTATCCAGGGACAAGTCAAGATGATGATGATGCTGTGATATTTACTGAAAATTCGATTGCAACAAGCAGTGATGGAAATGTTATATTTGTTGGTGCCCCTGGTGCCAATGTGCGAAGTGGTGGGTCCAGTTTCTCAAGTGCAGGGGCACTTTATGCGTACAGATATGTACCAGAACACGTTGGTCTTGGAACAACCATGTTCAGCCAGAGTTCGGTATATATTCCTTATGCCGATACTGAGTCGTATGCTCAGTTTGGCAAATCTGTTGCATGTACCTCAGATGGAAATAGAGTTGTTGTCGGCGCTCCTGGTCTTGGAGTTACTGGAACAGTTTATGTTTATGATTTCATCCAGAAGAGAGACTTTTCTAGTACTGATGCTGACTATCAATTCGTTCTGAGATCTAATTTAGAAAAGGTACTTACCAGCACAGGGAGCGGCACACTTGGAAATGATTTTGGGGGAGATGTGGATATATCTTCCGATGGAAAATATATTGCAGTCAGTGATTATAACTTTACACAATCTGGACAAACAGTTAAAGGCGGAGTACATATCTTTGGGGGCAGTGGGATAGGAACTAATACATCTTATGCCTTGATACAGACTTTAGTACCAACTGATTCTACAATTAGTGCGACAGACTATTTTGGTGTGGGAGTTAGGTTCAATCAAGATGCAAGTCTCCTGTTTATTGGAGACGATAAGCAAAGTAATGGTAATATTCAGATCTTCCACCGTCGGGATGATGAGTTTGTATATTTGTGCCAATTAGAAGATAGATTTACACCAATTCAAACACCTTTTAAAAGATATGGCATTGCATCTCTCGGCGGTGGTGGTAGGATGCCAATAGCACTTAGTGCAGATGGAGAAAGATTAGTTGTCCATGCGAGAGGAGGACAACTACCAGGTTCAAGTACTAATGCAGGTTATATAGAGTTTCTCGATAAAGTTGTAGAGAATAGATTAAACTCGGATAGAGATGGCAATATTGGAATAGGAACTACAGCAAATAGTTCATATAAATTGAATGTTGTTGGTGATCTTAATTTTACTGGCGATCTTTATCAAGATGGAACCCTATTTAGTGGTGGCGGCGGTGGTGGTGGTGGTGGTGATGTCGTAGATGATACAACACCACAACTCGGTGGTAGTTTAGACCTCAATGGTAATAACATTGTTGGAACTGGTAATATTGATATTACTGGTAATATTGATATTACTGGTAATATTGATATTACTGATCTTAATGTAGCTGGCGTATCAACCTTTGTTGGTATTGTCACCACCACTAGTGATGTATTTGTTGGCAATGATTTATATGCCACAGAGATATATGTTAGTGATTGGAGACTTAGACAGAATCAACTTACAAACTCTTACATTGGTGGAGCAGATCTACGTGCTAATGTTGAACTTAGAATTGGTGATACAGGTAATTTCCAGCGTACAGCAACATTTGATATAACCAACAAGAGACTGGGAATTAATACCGAATCAAGCGCAAAGACACTATATGTCAATGGTGATTGTTATATCGACGGCAACACTGGTATAGGGGAATTAAATCCATCATATAAACTAGATGTTGGTGGGGATATAAACTTCACTGGAGATCTTTATCAAAATGGATCATTCCTTAATCTTGCAGGATTTAGTACAGCAAATGTTGCTGCAGATTCTTTAGTTGTCAGTGGTATTTCTACTTTCGTTGGTGTCGCAACATTCCAGGATAATGTTAGTTTAAAGGCAACTACTTATATTGGTGATCGATATAGTAGCACTGGCGCTTATTGGAAACTTCAATCAAATCAAATTTCAAATTATTATATTGCTGGAGCAGATATACATGCAAAGTCTGAACTTAGAATTGGAGATTCGACCACTTTCCAGCGTACAGCAACATTTGATATAAACAATAAGAGACTGGGAATTAATGCCACCAGTGTTACACACACATTGACTGTTAATGGAGAATCTTATCTAAACAACGGACTTACAGTTGTTGGAATCACAACCACTGATAACCTAAGTGTTAGTGGTGTTTCTACTTTCTTGGGGAACATTACACATAGAGATGCAATTTTCCATAATAATAGAGGCAATACTAAAACATTTACAGTAACTGTTGCATCCAAAACATCTGAACACAGATACGATGGATCTGGATCTACATATGGATTTGTAATTGACGGAATTCAAGCACCATTCATAACTCTCACTCCAGGATCTACCACTTGGAGATTCGATCAATCCAATTATAGCAATAGTGGACATCCTTTACGTTTCTATCTTGAAGCAGATAAAACAACTCAATATACAACTAATGTAACAACTGCTGGTACACCAGGTTCTACTGGTGCTTACACCGAAATAATCATTGATGAGTCAACTCCAACAACTCTTTATTATCAATGCTCATCACATGCATTAATGGGAAATGCAATTGACACTCAGGCTGTTAATAAGAATATTTTCTTAGCAGACGAATCATTAGATACCACATGTTATCCAATATTTGCTACTGATGCAACTGGATTCAGAGAACCTAAGACTGACTCAAGTACTTTAACATATAATGCTTCTACTGGAACATTAAATGCAACAGCATTTGTTGGTGATGGTTCTGGACTGACTGGATTGCCATCTTCTGGCATTCAAGCAGTTATAGATGACACATCTCCCCAACTTGGAGGATCTTTAACTCTTGCTGGAAATGACATCATTGGTACTGGTGATATTGATATTATTGGCGGTGTTAATGTATCTGGAGTATCCAGTGCATCTTACTTTGAAGGTAATGGTTCTCGTATTACTGGGATTGTTACCTCACTGGTTGCTGGTTCTGGAATTTCTATTGACCAGTCAACTGGAAGAGTTACAATTACCAACACTGGCGGTGGTGGTAGTGGTGGTGGAATCACTGGAGTTGTATTTAAGGAAGAAGGAAGTACAGTTGGTACAGCAGCGACAATTAATTTTGTTGGTTCAGGAACCACTGTAACTGTAGCAAATGGTGTAGCAACCGTCAATATAACTTCTGGAGGTGCTGGTGGTGGCGTATCTGATATTGTTGAGGATACAACACCACAACTTGGTGGTACTTTAGACCTCAATGGTAATGATATTATTGGCACAGGTAATATTAGTATTACTGGCATCATAACTTCAACTCAATTTGTTGGCGATGGTTCTGGACTGACTAACATCGTTTCCACTGGAACTGGAGTTGTTATTCAAGATGAAGGTTCTACTCGTGGAACTGCTGCTACTATTAATTTTACAGGAAGTAATGTGCAGGCATCACTATCAAATGGTGTTGCAACAGTGGCAGTAACTCCTGGTATTTCCGAAACTTTGGCAATTGCATATGCGGTCGCTCTCTAACCTAATAAATACTAAAAGGATTTTCCATCATATTTTATTAACATGGCAAAGAAGTTAATCTATACGTATACCTTCACTCCTGGAGTTGCGAATGAAGGTAAGATTGAAGTTACTGGAAACTATCCGTCAAAATTATGGCAAATTGTAACTGATACTGGAACTGGAGGATTATATCCACATACATTTATTAGGGATGAATATGCCTCCACCACTGGAGCAATTCAAATTATCACTGGCGGAAGTGGCGATTTAACATTAGCAGTATCAGGAACAACATTTAATGCAACAAGTGGTGTACTAACGGTATCAACCACAGCAAGTCACGGATTAAGCACTGGAGCGACTATCAAATTCCGTGAAAGAGGTTTAACTTTTACCTGTGCCAAGGATAACTATGAAACAGAGCACAGTTATCCAAGAACAACTGATCCAATTTATGATACGGCAATATCAATAACTGTAGTAGATAACGATACGTTTACAGTTTATGTCGGGAGACCTAGTGGTGGGGCAATATCATCACAAAATGAGATTATCTATAATTTTGCAGATGCAACTAAAGGTGGTTCAACGTATTATAACAAACTTTTAAACAAAACGACATTAACATTACAGCATGATACTTCACATCTAGATCCTCTGGATGATTTACAAATTTTTGTCGATGAACAGGAAGAAAAGGTAGATTTTTCAGAAACTTTTGTTGATCCTGTAAGTAAGTTAAGAGTATCAAACCCTCAAAACCTAATTGATACTGACTTTGAATATGGTCTACAACCAACTAAGTGGGAAACCATGGAATTGGTTAATAATATTCCATCATTCTTTGCTAGTAGTAATGACTATTCGATATCAGATGTAATTTCAGTTACGACTGTCGCCAATACAGAAAACGTAAGTGTATTAACTAGATTCCCACATGGTTTAAGTGTAGGTGCTCCAATTGATGTCCAAGGACTTACCAGTAGAACTGCTGAGGGTAAATTCCTCGTTACTACAGTTATATCTGATACTCAGTTTACATATAAAGCAAAAAATGTACTCTCAACTAGTGAGACAATCAACACTAGTTACACAGTTATAACTCCTGGTGAATTCTATAGTGGTTCTAAAATTTCAATTAGTGATGAATATGGCATAGAAACAGATGCTGCAACTCCATCTACATTAAAATTATACACCGATTACCATCATGGTTTTGCTGGGGGATCGAGTTTATATTATATCAATACAATTGGTAAAAAACAATTACAATTAACTGCACAAACAACATCTACTGCTCCAGATGGAAGACCATATGTTGATTCTGCGGATACACTTTCTACAAGTTTATCTGTAGATTCAACATTAACTGAAACAAAGCAAATGACTGGAACTTATGCTCATAAGTTCAGTTCTAGTGCAGTAAATATATCTAATGATACGATTACGTGGCCATCACATAGTCTTCAGCAGGGTGATGTTCTTCTTTATGTTCCTCCATCTGGAGACATCCAAATCGGAGGTCTAGATAGATTCCAAATATACTATGTGAAATCTACACCAACAACAGATACAATTACTCTTTGTGAAACTACTAATGGTAATTATTCTAGCAATCCCACGATTAACTTAACTAGCACTGGAACATCTGATTATGGTCGTCATCAGTTAATTTTAGGATACGAAATCGCACAATCATATAAACAAGTTAATGCGAGTGATACTCAATTTAGAACCAGGGCCTACGTCGATGGATCAGGTTCTGGAAGAGATATGAGTACTTACACAGTTGCGGATGGAAATGGTGGATATTTTGGTTTAGGTGGAAAAAAACCAGAAAGATATATGCTTGCTAGACGATCTGGTTCTTTCAATTATAATCTAGTCAATAGTAGTTATTGTTGGTATTATTCTCCATCTTTTTACTACCCATTTACCTTTGGAAAATCTGGAACAACTCCTGATGGGTGGGATTTCATTGAAGATTTTCAGAGATGGAACCAGCCCAATTATTCTGGTGCTATATATGGAACAGGACTTAACTTCAGTACTCACTTTTATAACTATCGAAGCATCTCAATATATTACGTCAATGGATTCCAACGCAATAATTCTGCAACTGTAAATGAACCTCTCGGAGAGGTATTTTTCTTCCCACTACAAAATGATTCAGAAGCAGACACATTTTTTATCCAAAATCATGGTCTCGAAAATGGATCAGCAGCAACACTTTTAGTCAATAGTGGAAATGATGTCATATACAGAAATGATGCTCCATACGTTTACACAAATGCAGTAACAGGTACTTATGGAAATAATACATCATTTACTGTATCAACTAAAGGTCCAGATAGAATTACTCTTGGTCCAGTAAGATTACAAAGTGCTTCTGGTTCATATAATATCGATGGAACAGTTACTAACGAAACTGCGAATACATTTTATATAGATTCACATGATTTAATCACCGATACACAAATTACTATTGGTACAGGTGCTGGTGGAGTAATTCCATCATCAACAAGTGGGGCTTCCATACCAAATAATACAACTAGTCTGGATTCTGTGTATGCAGCAGTTGTTAGGGGTATGAATACAGTTAAAAATACTATTGATACTGATTCTGGAGGTGAGTCTTTATTATTACTTGATGGATCACAATCGTATTATCCATTTGGTAGTAGCAATAGAACCTTCAATAATGGTCGTCAATATTTCTATTCGTATTACTCATTTAACTATGTTTACATATACAATAGTTCTCTCCAAACCATTCAGCAAGTCAGGTCACAATATCATTTTGAGGGTTCATATTCAAATAAAGTTGCTACTGGAGTGTCTTGGGATCAGTTTGAGGGAACCGCCCTCGAAGGTTTTGGATTTAGACACATAAGAACACCATACACTTTCAATTCAACTATTCCATATTATATTTTGGGTAATCAAATTCCATCTTTGGGACCTCTGGGAGGAACTTACGCAGCTTTGAGTCCAAGTAGATTTGCATATAACTATAGTGGTTTGACCAGAGAACATACGAACTTGGACAACAGCGTTGCAAATTATACCTCATTAGGAAATGGTTGGGGTTATACTTATGATGCTGCATATTTCCAACCAAATAGTACATATCATGGATTTATCCATATGACTATGTGGATTACAAATAGTAATTGGCCCTCATATTCAAGTAGTTATTCTCCTAGTATTTTCCAAAACACTTCATTCTATCCATATTTCAATTTCACTGGCGCAGGCGGCCAAGGTTTTATGTTTGAAGTCATGATTCCAATCAATGCTGGAACTACTGTATCAAAATATGGAAATTCTGGATCAGTTTTAACTAATTCTGCAATTGCAAATGCAATTGCAAATGAAATATCAAGTGTACTAACTGAACCAAATCTTTCAGTTGATTATTTAAATCCTGTTATTGTTGAATCTGTTAATGCTAATAGATTTAGATTAAAAAGTCCAACAAGTAATCTTCCATATAACTTAACAAATTCAGGAAGTGCAACTCTAACATTTGAAACTGGAGAAGAAACAGGTGCATTGGATGGATTCTATAGCATAGATGTATCAAACAACACTGATATGTCTTCCTTCGTCAATAGTCAAATTCCAGCGAGAAAACTATCAGTTCCATATTCAGATGTTGTCACTATTAATAATACTAATTATTTCAATTATCCGAATCATAAACTAAAGAATACTCAAAGACTTTATTACGATGCTGGAGATGATACCCCAAGTGAACTTACAATCGGAACACCATATTATGCTTTAGTAAGTGGTCCAGATCATTTTAGTATATCAGCAACTGCTGATGAGGCAGAGCAGAATATTGAAAAAGAATTTACAGTTCCAACGGCAGGAATTTCAACTTTTACTATAAATTCAATATCTGGCATTTCCTCTGCTCCAGGTAAAGTTGGACTTACTTCTTCGACAAACGTAGTAACTGGAACTGATACTCTATTCAAGAGATTTTTCAGAACAGGAGATACTTTAAAGATTTCAGATGCATCTGTATCTCCACCTAGATATACAGATTATATAGTATCTTCAGTTATTGATGATACTGAGCTTACTATCGTAAACAATCCACCAGATGATATCGCATCAACCAATCATTATGTTGAAACTAAAGTAAATGTGAGACCAGATGGTGCATTCTTGCACAGACCCTTTGATGGTGGCGTTGAAATTAACGCTGGTACCTCTCCAAATAGTTCTATCGTTAGACAAACTCGTAAATATTTCCGTTACCAGTCTGGTAAGGGCATTCAGTGTTCTGTTGCTATTAACTTTAACCCATCACGAATTGCAACAACACTCGTTGGAACTTTAAATGGAACTTTACCATCATTAACATTCAATATTAACGTCAATAATAATGAGACAATATCTTATAGTATTGCTGGAAATCATAGAGATGGAAAAGTATTTGGAGGAAATTCTGCTATTACATTGGTAAAAGGAGATATACTCAATTTACTTGTAACTTCACAGGGACATCCCCTTTGGATCAAAACTGCTACTGGAACAGGAACTGGAAATGCTGTAACTACTGGTGTCACAAATAATGGAACTGATAATGGAACAATTTCTTGGGATACGTCTTCAATTACTGCTGGAACGTACTATTATCAGTGTCAAAATCACTCGTCAATGTTTGGTGAAATAATAGTTGAAGATCCACTTCCTGCTGGTCCTCTTGCTACGATTACCACAGAATATCCACACGGATTAACAAGAAATAACTCTGTTAATATTACTGGCGCTAGTGAGTCTGTGTATAATGGAATTAAAAGCGTTGTAGCATCCACCGATTTTACCTTCACTTATCAATTAGCACAGACACCAACGACTACGATTCCAAATGGAATTATTGAGTATAACATTGACTCTTGGTCAAATAGTGCTGTTCGTTGTGGATTGTTTGATTATCAAAACGGAATGTTCTACGAATTTGATGGATCAACCCTATATGCTGTAAGAAGATCTTCAGTTCAACAGTTGTCTGGAACAGTTTCTGCTTCATTCGATTCCAATACCATCACTGGAAGAAATACTAGTTTCTCTAGACAACTTAATTCTGGCGACTATATTGTCATTAGAGGTGGAAGTTATAGAATTACAAATGTTGCATCTGATACATCATTAGATATTCAACCTGCATATAGAGGTGTTCAATCGTCTGGAATTTCAATCACTAAGACAGTAGACACTAGAGTTGCACAAAGCGATTGGAGTATAGACAAAGCAGATGGAACTGGACCTTCTGGATTTGCTCTTGATATCACAAAGATTCAGATGGCATATATTGACTATTCTTGGTATGGTGCTGGTAAGATTCGTTTTGGATTTAAAGATGCGAATGGACATGTGAAGTACATGCATGAATTCTTACATAACAATGTAAACACTGAAGCATATATGAGATCTGGTAATATTCCTGGTCGATATGAAATTGAAAACTTCACAAATGTTTTGCCAACTTATGTTCCTTCCTTGTTCCACTGGGGTACTTCTGTTATTATGGATGGAAGATTTGACGATGATAAAGCGTATCTGTTTACAGCATCATCGAATTCACTTTCATTTACGAATGGTGACTCTAATGATGCCACAACCACTGCTAATGAATATATTTCTCAAGTATGGAACTCTTCAACCAGACAATATGATTTCTATTTAAGTCTAACATTTTCAAATACTGATGCAAATAAATTCTCAACTGGTACCAAATTATATACTGCTGATGAAGAATTAAATGGAGAGGAAGTTGCATATTCCTTCTATAGTGGAAGTAGTTTTATCGTTAGAATTTACCTACAAAGCAGTAGAAGTTATTTTGGAGCTCCCGCTGTTTATCCAAATGTCCCTAGTGGAACAGTTGTAAGTATTGGTGCGCCCCCAAGTGGTGGTGCGGCAGTTGATCTTCTTCAGGAAGTTCCTTTGATTTCTATTAGACTTGCACCATCCGTTGATAATAACTTAACTGGAGCAATGGGTCAAAGGGAAATTATTAACCGAATGCAGTTACAGTTAAAATCAGTTGGTATTACTTTATCACATGACTGTAATGTTGATTTGATATTGAATGGAGGAATTAGTAATCGTAACTTTGAAAATGTTCAAACACCTTCTCTTTCTGAACTCATTAAACATGAAGCGGGAGATAGAGTTATTGGTGGAACCAAGATTTTCTCTTTGAGAGCATCTGGTGGTACTGAAAACGCTGCAGGTAGGAGATTGTCAAGCACTAGTGACTTTGATATTTCACAAATCACTGACCTTGGTAATGCTATTCTTGGTGGTGATGGAACGTTCCCAAATGGTCCAGACGTATTAACAATTGCACTAGTTCCAGTTGACACTGCAGAAATTAATGCATCGACTCCTCTTGCAGTTTCAGCAAGAATTACTTGGACAGAATCTCAAGCATAAACTTATTTGATCATCATTATATAACTCAATATAAGATTTGTCAACCACTTGACAGATCTTATATTTTTGACTAGAATCACTCTGTCAGGGTTAAGATCAAGTACTATAAAGATTCTATGGAACTCTATTACTACTCTTTAATTAGTATCTTTTGTATTCTTGCATTCTTGATGGTTGCAGATCCAAACTTTAGTACATACTTTTATTTGTTATCTAAACTAGTTCAGACAAATATAAGAGGATTATACTACTTAATTAAGTTACATCCATATAACTTCATTACTTCATGGCAGATACGATACAGATCACATCGTATGGCAAGGGATATAATGAAAGAAATAAATAAGAACAAAGAGGGTTAGAGAATGCTTTCTACCAACTACAGACTAAGACTTGAGTTCATTTGTAAGTGTATTGCAAATGGAGAAGAAGTCAAACTTGAGGATATGATCTGGGCAGAGAAACTTGGTAAAGCAAATACCACTGCCCGTGAGATGCTCAAGAGAGCAAGAGGTCGTGCTGCAAATCCAGATATGGTGGAGGGTAGCATGGATGATTTTATGAACATTATGGGATTGGGTGATCCTGATCCATCAAATCATCGTACTGGATTTGGTAGTGCTGATGAGATTGTAGATTGGTTTAATGAAGAACGTCCTGAAGATTGGAGGCAAAGAGATTGACAGAAACAGCAGTAATCTATTCTAACGGAAGTCAAGAGTGTGAGAGAATGGCATCTCTCTTAAGATCTCTTGGAGGTGAATTTTTGGAGTATAAACTCAATGAGCATTTTACTCAGAGAGGATTTGAATCAGAATTTGGAATAAATGCAGAATACCCACAGATTAATATTGGATATAAACATGTCGGTAGTATGAAAGAAACCCTACAGTACATGAAAGAGCAGGGATTGTTTGAATGACATACGACGAGTTTGCTTCAAAAGGTCTTGACTATTATATGGATATGGTGAGACTAGTTGATATCAAACTTAAGTATCGTATGGAACTGACTAATGATGAGAAAGATATAAATGGTTACATTACAGAAACTCAAGAAAGAAATAAACTAAATGAATTAAGGAACCGTTTTGAAAAGTGTTGGGAGATAGAAGAATGAGACCTCTTATTCTCATTGCTTGCTTTACGCCACTTGCAGCGATCTACATAATTATGAAACTCG
>Ga0099851_1000320_pt1 | contig 19768 bp, 16 predicted proteins | sample CB_VirMetaG_6_FD_78176 | JGI IMG/M metagenome (GOLD analysis project Ga0099851, IMG submission 78176) | Freshwater to marine saline gradient viral communities from Chesapeake Bay - CB_1508_2 Viral MetaG | ecosystem: Environmental > Aquatic > Marine > Coastal | place: USA: Chesapeake Bay... | reverse complement strand
CTGGGCGGCACACACAAACCGCCGTGATCTGCGTCGTCGTGCCGCCACCGAACTGCCCAAGGCCAGAGCCCCTGACCTACAAAAAAGCCAAACCAAAGAAGGAACCCGTATGACTATCGAAGCAATTGACCTGTGGCACAAGCGTGCCCGACCCAACCCCACCGACACTGACTTCAACGTCCAGTTGGGGTGCCATCTTGAAGAAGTAGCCGAGATGCTGGCGACCTTGGAGTTTGGTCGTGACGGTACGAAATATGAGTCGTACGCCACCACGCTGGGTGTTGTGAGCGACATTGCCACCGCGCTCAAACGCGGCTGGACAGTTGCGCGCATCAAAGACCGCAGAGAGTTTCTCGACTCCTTGGCCGACCAGATCGTCACAGCTGTCGGTGTGGGGTACTGCGCGGGGATGAAGACCACCGAGGCGGTGGCGCGTGTGAACAGCTCGAACTGGAGTAAGTTCGATGAGAATGGGCAGCCTACGTTCGACCGCAACGGCAAGATCGCCAAGCCCGCCACCTACGTGGCGCCTGACCTCGAAGGGTTGTATTAAGGGAGTTGCGTAGCGCGGACTGAACGGGGTATACTGTGGCTTTCAACCATTAGGAGCTACTGATGACTTCTCTTGTTACCCTCGGTACGGATCGCGCTATCCGCACCACCAGCCGGGTCGTCGCGCAGGTGTTTGGAAAAGCCCACCGAGATGTGCTTCGCGCGATCCGCAACCTCGAAACCCCCGAGGAGTTCAACCTGCGCAATTTTGCGCAGATCGAATTTAAAGATGACAAAGGCCGCGCGTTCCCGGAATACACGATGACCCGTGATGGGTTCATGTTCCTCGTCATGGGCTTCACCGGTGCCAAGGCTGTGGACATGAAGCTCAAGTTCATCGAGGCCTTCAACGCGATGGAGGCCAAGCTCGCCAAGCAGAACGCCCAAGTCGAGTGGAAGGTGGCGAGGCTGCAGGGTAAGGCGATCCGGTCGGTGCTGACTGACACGCTGCAGGAGTTTGTCCAGTACGCGAAAGCGCAGAACTCGGAGAACGCCGAGCGATACTACGGGTCGATCACCCTGATGGAGTACAAGGCCCTGAGCTTGATTGAGAAAGGCGCCAAGGTGGGGAAGAACTTCCGCGACACCCTCGATGGGATGCAGGTCGCCACCCTCACCGTTGCCGAGAACGTAGCCCGCCAAGCGATCCAGCGCGGCATGACGCAGAAGATGCACTACAAGGAAATCTACCAAATGGCCAAGATGGACGTCGAACGTCTGGCCGACGTGGTGAGTTTCACACAACCCCAAGAAAGACTGACATGACCAATCCCCTAGACATCCAAGTGGCCGGCGGCCACTACAAAGGCAAAGCCATCCAGCCTGTCGAGTACATCTCGGCCAACGGGCTCAACTTCTTAGAGGGCTGCATCGTCAAGCGAATCACCCGCTGGCGCGACAAGCCCGCCGAGAACCGGTTCCAAGACCTTGAGAAGATCAAGCACGAGATCGACTTGCTGATCGAGATGGAGAAGCGGTATGGCAACGAGTGACTCCCAACTGACGCAAGAATACTTGCAAAGTATTCTGCAATACGATCCCGAGACGGGGGTGTTTACGTGGGCGGTTAACCGCAGCCCGATGGCCGCTGGTCGACTTGCGGGTCGCTGTGATGAGCGGGGGTATTGGCGCATAACAATAAACAACCACCGGTACCGGGCGCATAGGTTGGTGTGGTTGTATGTGCATGGGGTGTGGCCCACGCACCAGATAGACCACATAAATGAGGACAAGGCGGACAACCGGTTGGCCAACTTACGAGAGGCTACGAACCAGCAGAACCGCCAGAACCTCACCAAGCCCTTTAGAAACAACCCCTACTTAGGAGTTAGTTACTACAAAAGCACCAACAAGTGGGTAGCGCAGATACGATATAACAATAAGCTCAAGCGTATAGGATATTTCGCTACTCCCGAAGAAGCCAGAGATGCCTACGTTGCCGAGAAGCGTAAGCACCACCCGTTCGGGATGTTGTAATGGCTAAGCAAACCCCCGAGGGCCGCGTGAAGGCCGCGGTCAAGCTGGCTATGGCCCCCTACGGCGTGTACTACTTCATGCCGGTGTCTAACGGTATGGGAGTCATGGGGGCCCCCGACATACTGGCTTGTCTGAACGGCAGGTTCATCGCCATCGAGGTCAAGGCCGGCAAGAACAAGCCCACGGCCCTGCAGATACGGGCCCTGCAGAGCATCCACGACGCCGGCGGTCTGGCGCTGGTCATCAACGACACCAATCTGGACTACCTCAAGGAGTGCCTCAATGCCCCAAGACAAGCCCGATCCAATTTCTACCTTCATTGCACAGCATCAACGCGAGAATTCTGCCGACTTGAAGCGCCTCAAGCAGGTGCTGCGCAAGCGCATGCGGTACGCCCTGAAGACAAACCTGCCGTGGCGTGAGCCCGAGCCGCCAACCCCCGAGCGCGATGACGAGCCGTATAACCCGAGAGAAAGCTAATGCCTTCAATACTTACGATTGACCTAGAAACCTACTATGACAGTACGTTTTCCCTAACCAAGCTAACCACAGAGGCGTACGTACGCTCTCCACTGTTCGAGACCATCGGAGTCAGCTTCAAGATCAACGACGGCCCCACGACGTGGGTCAAGGGCCCTGACGTAGCCGAGGTCATGGCCTCGCTGGACTGGTCGGATAAGTTAGTCTTAGCGCAAAATTGCGCCTTCGATGGAGCTATCCTCGCATGGCGCTACGGAGTCAAGCCGCTAGCTTGGCTGGACACGCTGGGTATGTCTCGGGCTCTGTTTCCCCACGAGAAGTCACACAGCCTTGCCGCGCAGGCCAAGCGCATGGGTATCGGTGTCAAGGGTGACGAGGTGCTGAACGCGCTGGGCAAGCGCTACGCAGACTTCTCCCCGCAGGAGCTGCAGCGGTATGGCGACTACTGCATGAACGACACGGAACTTACCTATGCGCTGTTCAAACGGTACATGGACATGGGCTTCCCCAAGCAGGAGCTCAAGCTGATCGACATGACGCTGCGCATGTTCACCGAGCCGGTGCTGGAGCTGGACGCGCCGCTACTCAAGACGCACTTGGCCGAGGTACGGTGCCGCAAGCTGGAGCTGCTCGAAGCCGTGCGGGACAGCATGCTGCAGAACGCCGACCCGGACGCCGTGCACGCGGTGTTCACCGAGGGTCTGGACGGTATCAAGAAGCTGCTCATGTCCAACGAGAAGTTCGCCTCCGAGCTGCAGCGTCTGGGTGTGGAGCCCCCGCGCAAGATCAGCCCGACCACGGGCAAGGAGACATGGGCCTTCGCCAAAACCGACGAAGCGTTCAAGGCGCTGGAGGAATACCCCGACGAAGCAGTGCAGGCACTCGTGGCCGGCAGGCTGGGCAACAAGTCCACCATCGAGGAGAGCCGGACGGAGACCCTGATCGACGCCGCCGATCACGGCGCGTTAGCCGTACCACTGCGGTATTTCGGAGCGCTAACTGGAAGATGGAGTGCAGAGTCTAGCGGTAAGATCAATCTGCAGAACTTACCCAGAACAAGTAAGCTCAAGCAGGCTATCCGCGCTCCGGTAGGCACCAAGCTATGCGGGGCGGACTTGTCCAACATCGAGCTGCGCCTTGGGTTGTGGCTGGCTGGGCAGGATGACCGTGTGCAGATGCTGGCCGACGGTATGGACCTCTACAAAGACTTCGCAGCAGACGTGTTCAACGTAGCCTACGATGTTGTGGACAAGCAGCAGCGGCAGGTTGGTAAGGTCTCGAACTTGAGTTTGATCTACGGCACGGGGGCGGCCAAGCTCAAGGACGCTCTGCGCATCATGGGCGATGTGAAGCTACCTCTGGAGGAGGTCAAACCGATCGTGGACTTGTACCGGCGCCGGTACAGCTACGTGGTGCGGGCATGGTCTGAGGGGGAGCGCGCCTTGCACGCTATCTTGGCGGATCAGCAGATGCCTATGCTGCGGGGCGGTATCTGCGTCGTGGACGGTCGCAAGGGCATTCGGCGCCCTACGGGCATGTACATGCAGTACCCGAACCTGCGACGCGAGGTGAACCCGAAGACGGACAAGCCTGAGTGGGTGTTCGACTCCAAGCACGGGCCCGAGCGCATCTACGGAAGCAAGGTGTTTCAAGGTGCCACACAGGCGATTGCACGGGACATCATGGCTGTGGGCATGCTTCGTCTGGGTAAGACCTACCCCGTGCGTATGACGGTGCACGACAGCGCCTACTGGCTGGCTGCGGAGGAAGATGCGGAGCACTCGCTGGCCTTCGGAATCAAGTGCCTGACCGACCCGATCTCGTTCTGCCCGGGCCTACCCCTCGCAGCGGAAGGTTCCTTTGGCGATACCCTGCTGGACTGCTAAAATCGGGGCTTCAACAAAAGGACCCTGAAATGCTAACTCACTCGTACTCATCCATAAAACAGTATGAAAACTGTGGACGGCAGTATCACGAGGTACGTATCCTAAAGAAGTTCAAGTCTGAGGGTACGGAAGCTACGATGTACGGCACAGAGGCCCACAAGGTGCTCGAAGACTACATGATGCTGGGCACTCCTATCCCGGAGAAGTTCAAGCAGTTCCAAGGCTACGCCGACACGATTGGCCGCGCCAAGGGGGACCGCCTGTGCGAGCTGAAGATGGGCATCCGCGCCGACTTCACGCCATGTGGGTTCTTCGACAAAGACGTGTGGTTCCGCGGCGTGCCTGATGTGCTGATTATTAACGGTGAGCTAGCGCGTGTAGCTGACTGGAAAACTGGCAAGTCTAGTCGCTACGCTGATACTGACCAGCTTGAGCTGATGGCCGGCATGGTGTTCTCGCACTACCCAGAGGTGCAGCGTGTCAAGGGCGCACTGGTGTTTCTGGTAGCTAAAGACTTCGTGACCGCGGACTATACACGCGATCAGTTTGCTGCGATCATGTCGAAGTGGGCGGGCAAGGCCTCTCGTATCGAGGCAGCGCTGGCCTCCGGTGTGTGGAACCCCCGCAAGAGCCCCTTGTGCCGTTTCTGCCCCGTGTCCTCCGATACCTGCGAATTCAAGGAGTAGCGATGCCCCGCAACCCCCGTGACTACGAAAAAGAGCGGAAGTACGACAGTCAGCCGGCTGTGATGGCCAAGCGCGCCGAGCGCAAGAAGGCCCGCCGCATGTACGAGAAGGCCAACGGGGACTTGCCTGCCGGCGTGGATGTAGATCACAAGAAGCCGCTGGCCAAGGGCGGGGCGACCAAGCTGGGCAACCTGCGCGCCGTACCGGCCAGCAAAAACCGGTCGTACCCCCGCACCAAGTCCGCTCGAATGAAGTAAACTGTCTCCGCCGGATTGTCTCCCCGGCGTTTTGGTTGAGTTGCCAATAGCCCGGAAGTTTAGCTTCCGGGCTCTTTTTCCGTCCGTACTATGCAAATCGTTGAAAACAAAGCACTCCAATTCGTCACCCGTAAAGCTGAGCAGATCGCTGCCCTCATACCCAAGTCCAAGATTCTGGAGCGCAACGGCCCCCTAGCCAAGGTGCTGGTTCACTGGGGGCATGAAGAGTGGCAACTGCTGCGCAACCTCGGTCTGAAAAACCCCCCGCACCCAATCTTGGGCCGCTACAAGTGGCCCGGTATCTACACCCCGTTCGATCACCAGCTAAGCACTGCCGCGTTCCTCGCGGCTAACTCTCGTTGCTACTGCCTGTCGGAGCCGGGCACAGGCAAGACCAACGCTGCTGCATGGGCTGCAGACTACCTACTAACCAAGAAACTCGTCAAGCGGGTGCTGGTGGTGTGCCCGGTCTCGATCATGGACACTGCGTGGCGGGCCGACCTCTTCAGAACGCTGATGCACCGCAGTGTGGGTATCGCCTCCGGGACAAAGCGCCAGCGAGAGGCCGTCATAGCCGCTGACTATGAGTTCGTGATTATCAATTTTGATGGCGTCAAGGTGGTACACCAAGCCCTAATGGCTGGTGGGTTTGACCTCGTTATTATTGACGAGGCGACTAGCGTAAAGAACGCACAGACCGAACGCTGGAAAGCCCTGAACTCCTTATGCAAGCCCGGCGTTCGCGTGTGGGCCATGACCGGCACCCCTGCTGCGCAGTCGCCGTTGGACGCCTACGGCCTTGCCAAGTTGGTCCGGCCCGACTCGGTGCCGCGCTCCTACGGCATGTGGAGAGACCGGGTGATGATCAAGATCACGCAGTTCAAGTGGGTGCCCCACACCAACGCCAAGGCTATGGTGCACGAGGTGCTGCAGCCGGCCATCCGGTACACCAAGGAGGAATGTCTGGACCTGCCCGACCTGCTGTACGCCACCCGAGAGCTGGAGCTGAGCCCGCAGCAGAAGAAGTACTACGAGCAGGTCAAGACGCACATGGTGGCGCTGGCCGCCGGCGAAGAGATTACAGCCGCTAATGCTGCAACCCTAATCAACAAGCTCGCCCAGATTGCGCAGGGAGCGGTGTATACCGACACTGGCGAGGTCATCCAGTTCGACATCAAGGATCGGTTGGCGGAGCTGGTAGACATCATAGAGTCCACCAACAACAAGGTGCTGGTGTTTGTGCCGTACCGGCACGTTACGGCGATGCTGCGAGACGCGCTGGACAACCTAGTAGTGCGCCTAATCGGGGCGGACCCCAATTCGTACGCCGTCGAGGTTATTGACGGCGGGGTGCCGGCCACGCAGCGCGCAGACATCATCAAGCGGTTCCAGACCGAGGATCGCGTCAAGGTGCTGCTGCTCAGCCCGCAGGCAACCGCACACGGGATCACCCTGACGCGAGCGGACAACATCGTGTGGTGGGGCCCTATCACTTCGACCGAGGTGTACCTGCAGGCCAACTCCCGTGCGCACCGCGCCGGCCAGACCAACAAGGTCACAGTCACGCACCTGCAGGGCAGCCCGGTGGAGCGCCGTATGTACGCAGCCCTGCAGGGCAAGGTAAATGCCCACATGGACCTCGTAGAGCTGTACAAACAAGAGATTGACAATGTATAATTCAGACTCACATCAACCAAAGGAAACAAAATGGACGCTGACAAACTCGTGAAGGCCTACGTTCGCATCCGCGACGCCAAAGAGCAGATGGAGCGCGAGCATGACGAGAAGATCGCCAAGCTCAAGTCGGACGTGGAAGCGCTGGAGCAGGCTCTGCTGGAGCTGTGCAAGACTACCGGCCAAGACGGCGGCAAGACGCAGTTCGGCAGCTTCAGCCGATCGGTCAAGTCCCGGTATTGGACAAACAACTGGGGCCGGATGTACGAGTTCATCCGGGCGAACGACGCCATTGACCTGCTGGAGCAGCGGCTGCACCAGACTAACATGAAGCAGTTCCTGATAGATAATCCTGATAAGCTGCCGGAAGGTTTGAACGTAGACTCCAAGTACTCGATCATCGTAAGGAGACCTAAAAACGTCATCACGTAACTCACTGCCCCCTGCCTTTTAACCAACCGTCGTAAGACTGCCATGTACCAAATCGAAACCCACATCCCCCTCCCCGCCAAACGCGTCCGCACCGGTGTCGCCACGGTCTACCCGCTGGCCGATATGCACGTCGAGGACAGCTTCCTGATCCCCCTGCAGCCCGTGACTCTGGCCGATCGTCGTCGCGTCGGCGCTGCGGTGGCTTCCTTCGCTCGTCGGCACAAGGCCGATGGCGTGTCGTTCGCTGTGCGCACCGTCGAAGACGGCCTGCGTGTCTGGCGCATTGCTTAGTCTGTCTCCTTCCTAACCCATCACTTTTTACGGATTCCATATGAGCAATATCACTCTCTTCAAAAACGGCAACATCGCACTCCCCGACTACCTGCGTCAGTCCGACGACGTCACCAAAATGCTGGCCGGCAACAGCGGCGGCAAGCAAATCTCCATCAAGGGGGGTGTGTGGCGGATGATGGTCGGCGGTGAGGAGGTGGCCAAGAACGAAGAGCGCGCCATGAACTTCGTCGTGGTTGCTGCCGCTCCTAAGGTGCACCGCACGTTCTTCAAGGACAAGTACGAAGAAGGCAAGACGGTCGAGGCCACCTGCTGGTCTGCCGGCGGCGATGTTCCTGATCCAGAAGTGCCCGCTGCCAGCCGTCAGAGCTCGGCCTGCGCCACCTGCAAGAACAACATCGCAGGCTCCGGTGAAGGCACCTCTCGCGCATGCCGTTACAGCCGCCGCATCGCCGTGGCTCTGGAGAACGACATCACGGGCAACATCTACCGCCTGCAGCTGCCGGCCAAGTCGATCTTCGGGCGCCCCGAAGGCGACAAGATGCCTCTGGATGCCTACGCCAAGTTCTTGGCCGGCCACGGTGTGCCTATCACGGGTGTGGTGACGGAAGCCCGCTTCGATACTGCTGAGGCTGTGCCGGTGGTCAAGTTCCGCGCCGTGCGTCCGCTGTCCCCCGACGAGTGGGAGATGGCTCAGGCCTCGGCCAAGTCGGAAGACGCAGCCCGTGCGGTGGAGTTCAAGATCGTGGTCAAGCCCAAGGACAAGCCTGCAGACCTGTACAGCGCAGCACCAGCAGACGCACCCGCACCGGTGGCCAAGGTCGTGGCTGCACCAGTGGCCGAGGATGACATCCCGGAGCCCATCAAGCGTTCGTCGGCCAAGAAGACTGAGGCCGCGCCTACCACCAGCCGTGTGGACAGCGTGATGGACGAGTGGGCAACTGATGACGACGCCTAAGAGATCGCAGCGGGTACGTGGCTACGACCAAATCGTAGCTGCAACGGTGATGGGCGCCCAACCTATCACTCCCGCGGTCGAGCTTGGACGGTTTTGCGTCGAGCGAAATGTGCCGGTCGAGTCAGTCGCTGCCCGGCTAGGGGTATCCCGCCAAACGGTGTACTCTTGGTTCACTGGAGCGCGCACCCCGCGCCCCAAGCGATTGATTGATGTGATCGAACTTCTTGCCGTACTCCGTTCGGAGTCGGCATAATCGCTCCCTCTGGGGGATAGACCCGGCTGATCCCCGGGTGACAAGGCGGTACACGGGCCCGCCTCCCCCAGACCTTTTACCCAAACCCTCAACCCCGTGAGGCTACGTGACAGACTTTTTCCAATCCGTCCTGCCCCCAGCAGGCGTCTACTGCATCGTCGGCATCTATGACCATCGCCCCAAGCAGACCTTTCACGACACCCTAGAGTCTGCTTCCGCCCGGGCCGACGCCCTACACAACCAAGGCATTGATGCGTACTTCGCATTGGCTGCTTTCAACTCACACAGCCGCAAGGCCCAAGAAGCCCGGGAACTCCGGGCCTTTTTTGCAGACATCGACTGCGGCGAGGGCAAACCCTACCCAGACCAAGCCAGTGCCGCGAAGGCGCTGCGAGAATTCCTCACCCTCACCAAGCTCCCGACCCCGACCGTGGTCAACTCCGGCGGCGGACTGCATGTCTACTGGCCACTGGTCACCGCGGTTCCTACAGCAGCATGGAAGCCTGCCTCCGAGGCCCTGAAGGCCCTGTGTGCCACCAGCAAGCTGGCCATCGACTTCTCATGCACCGCCGACGCGGCTCGCATCCTGCGTGTGCCCGGGACAGCCAACTACAAGCAGGACGTACCCCGACCAGTGCAGATCATGCACACCGCGCAGCCAGTGGAGTTCGATGACTTCGTCAAGCTACTGCCCCGCATCGCTGTAGACCTCTCGGCGGCCAAGGCGTTCGGCATGGACGAGACCACGAAGGCCATCGTGCAGGGCGAGCTCGACCCATGCAACTTCGGCAAGATTGTGCGCCGCAGCATGAAAGACACGGGCTGCGCTCAGATCAAGCATGCGGTGCTGCAGGCCGCTACGCTGGAGGAGCCCCTGTGGCGCGCAGCGCTGTCGATCGCGTGGAACTGCACCGACGGGCATACGGCGATCCACAAGCTCTCCAAGAGCCACCCCGGGTATACCGCGGAAGATACCGAAGAGAAGGCGCAACGCCTGACCAGCAAGCCACATACCTGTGCTTGGTATAGATTGAATTCGCCCAGCCACTGCAACGGCTGCAAGCAGAACGTGACCAGCCCGATCGTACTGGGTCGGTACGTGGAGGCTGCTGAGACGGCAGCCGATGGGAGTGTGCCTATTCTGGCCCCGGTGGAGACCAACCACGAGGGGGAGATTCAGTTCGTCGACGTCAAGATTCCTCCGCTGCCCAAGGGCTACTTCCGGGGTGCTGCTGGCGGCATCTATTTCCGGGTGGGGTCTGACGATGACGACGCTGACGTCGTTGAGGTCTACCAGCACGACCTGTACGTGACCGACCGGTACTACGACTCCACGGACAGCGGCGACGGCGAGGGGGAACTGGTGGCCATCAACGTGCATCTACCGCAAGACGGCTTGCGCCGGTTCTCAGCGCCCATGACTGCGCTCATGGCTACAGACAAACTCCGCGACGTGCTTGTCAAGCACGGTGTTATTGCTTTTGGAAAACAGGTGAACCTAATCATGTCCTATCTCGCATCTGCCGTTAAACGGCTTCAAAGCAGTGTCAGCTCCAACCGCACCCGCAACCAGATGGGGTGGACTTCGGAGAGCACGTTCGTCGTGGGGGAGCTGGAGTACACACCCTCCGGCATCAAGCTGGCTCCTCCGGCCAGCGGCACGCGCCAGTTGGCTCCCCTGTTCCACCAGAAGGGCTCGCTGGACGGCTGGAAGACGGTGATCAACTTCTACGATCGCCCCGGGCTGGAGCTCCACGCGTTTGCGTTCTTCGTCGGCGCCGGCGCCTGCCTCATGCAGCTGCTCAACAGCCAGCAGATTCGCGGTGCGGTGCTCAACCTCGTATCGAACGAGTCCGGCACCGGCAAGACCACCCTGCAGATGGCCATCAACTCGATCTACGGCAACCCCTCCGAGCTGCTGATGACCAAGCGGGACACGATGAACGCGAAGTTCCACAATCTCGGCATGCTCAACAGCATCTGCCTGACGGTCGACGAGGTCACCAACTCTTCCCCAGAGGAACTCTCCATACTGGTGTATGGCGCAACCAGTGGCCGAGCCGCGCACAGGATGGAAGCCCAGTCCAACAAGCTGCGCAACAACAAGACGACGTGGTGCACCGTCATGGTCACCTCCAGCAACGCCGTGATTACCGAGGCTCTGCTGGCCAACAAAGCGGCTGCCGACGGCGAGATCAAGCGGATCATTGATCTTCACGTGCCCACACCCTACGGCATCAACAAGCAGGTGTCGGACTCGGTTTTCCGCATGCTCAGCGACCACTACGGGGTGGCCGGCCCCATCTTCATTCAGCACGTAGTTGCCAACCGGGAAGCCATCGCGCTGGAGCTGGCCGCTCTGCAGGAGCGTCTGGACGAGAAGCTGAAGTTTGCTCGCAGTGACCGTTTCTACTCCGCGCTGCTGGCCGTGGGCATGATGGCGGGTCGCATCATGGAGCGCTTGAACCTGCACAACATCAACGTGGGGCGCGTGTTTGCCGCTGCTGAGTCCGTCATCGGCGAGATGATCGAGAAGCCCGAGTCTGTCGTGGGTAATGCCCGCACGCTGGCGCTGGAGGCCCTCTCGCAGTTCCTGACCATGAACATCGCCAACACCTTGGTCATCAACAGCGAGAACGCCAAGGGTGCCGTGATTGAGCCCCCACGCGGGCCGCTGCGCATTCGGTATGAGCCTGACACGCAGGAGATGGTGATCGTGGCCTCCGAGCTACGCAACTTCTTCGTGGAGCGCCGGGTGGACTTTCGCAGCAGCATCGAGGAGTTCGTGCGTATTGGTGCACTGGCCACCACACAGCCCATTACCCGGCGCCCTGCCGCCGGCGCCCACGGTTCGCTCAGAGGGGCACCGACCCGGTGCTACGTGTTCAATGCCGAGCGCCTTGGCATGGCCACCCTGCAGAGCGATGGAAGTCCCGAATGACCTGCAGGTGCTCAACCTGTTCGGGGCTGAGTACTTCATAGACTGGACGCGCCTCGCCCGAGGCTGCTCGTTTTTCGTACCCACCACGGCCACGGCCAAGCAGGTAATTCAGGCCCTGAAGCCCCACACCAAGGGGCTCAACGTAGAGTTCGAGGTGCGCGCCCGATGCGAGTACGGGCGGTATGGCGTCAGGGTCTGGCGGGTTTTCTAACGCAACTGTGCGCGAACCTCCCGCAGCCACTCAACGACCTCCACTTCGCTTTCGCGTACCGCTTGCAACTCCGCGGACCGTTCTTCTTGGGTCAGGTCTTCCGCACCGGCTTTGCTAGACAGAAACTGTTTGTATTTCCGCGTGTCCGAGAGCCTACGCAACGCCGTGTTGATACCCTGCGCTAGGATCAAATCCTGCTCGTTGTCCTGCGCGAATTTTTCCGCGCGCATCGGGTCGGTCTCTGCGAGGCGCCGCAGCGTGTTGAGCTTGGGGGCTACCCTTTCCCGCAGGGAGTAGAACTCCTCAAGGCGGCGAGTGCCGACCGGGTCGTACAAAAAGTTGCTCAACATCCAGTATCGGTTGAGGGGTCGGTCCATACGATCCGGATTTATGGCCTGATCGGTAGCCATCGTGACAAGCCCCGCAACCGAGCCAAAATACCCCTGCAAAAAGTTATCAATCTTGATTGGGGAGATTGTGAATTTCTCGCCGAACGTTTGGCTGGTAAACTGCGCGATGGCTTTCGCAAGTTCGCTGGTATTAACCGCGGCGCGCTCACTAGGCAGAAGCCCCTTCTGGAACGTCCCCTCTAGGGGGTTACCCGTAAAGAATGAGTAGTTGGTGATCGCTTCCACTACGGGTTTGATTGCCGCGGGTACCGGGGTGAGTCCACCGATGTACTGCTCGTACGCATACTTGAGTGCCGTGATGGCTGCCTCCGAGGCCTCCATGTCTTCGGCGGTTCCGCTGCGCCGCATGTACTCCAGAACCATTTCCGCGGGTACTTTGAACAACGCCGCGAGTTCTCCGGGCACCGGCAGCTTGATGTTAAGCCCCGGAACGATCCAGTTGCTATTGCGGTCGCGCGCGCTCATCTCGTCATACTCGTCCGTACCGCTTACCAGTATTGCGTAGATAGTGGCGAACGCAGCCATCGTGGCCGCTTTGCTGGCAAACACTTTACGAGCTTGAGCTTTCCCAACAGAGGCTGAAGCACCTTTGCCGGAGATCGCCCGATACAGCACATCCATACCCTGCAGGTACGAGTTAAAGAAAGGGATCGTAGCTGTCATAGCACCTACAACCTCGGAAGAACCTCGCCGACGGAAGTTGATGAGCTCGCGGGCCCGGGTCTGCGCGAGTAGCGCGTCGCCGGTCTCTTTTACCGTCTGGTCGTATACCGCTATACGAACTGCCAAGTCCGAGGCCCGTGTAATCCCTTGCAGTCGATGGATCACCCCCCGCAGGGGGCCTCGCGCTTTGAACCCGAGGTCGTACATGATCGACTCCATCGGGTTAAACGTGTTGATGTCAAAATCACCAACCATGCCCAGACGGCCAAACTTCTTGACCGAAGGGTGCCGCCGCCCCATGATTTCTGAGAACGCAATTGCGCCAAAATTGCGTATCGCTGGGGCGATCATCTGGTACGGCTTTTCCACTCCGGAGGTCACGAACGCTCGTTGAATGTCCATGATCACCTGCCGTACAGCGAACGGCGGCATAGAGGTTATGGTTGTGCGCAACAGGTTCGAGAACCCGGACAGCATCTTCACGACGGCACCCTTGGGCGCCCCTAAGTCCTTGAACGCTAGTACGTCATACCGCGAGGGAAGCTCATAGGTTACCGGGCGCCCGGCCTCAAACGTGGCCACCGTCAGCTCGGGGTTTGCGCTGCGCGTTTTGGCTTTTAGCTTAGTCGCATACCCCATCTTCTCCAGCATTTGAAGCGTAGTTGCCGTAGCATCTTGTTGGACGATCTGGTGCGTCATCCAGCCGGCCATGTTGGTGAAGTTGGACATCACATCCCCTACTTCCCGCTTTGTCGACCCCTTGAGGGTTGGTAGTCGGCCCAACTGTGCTATCCCGCCGCCCGTACGGCGTATGTTCTTGAAGGTTTCCTCGAACTCAGTGACGCGATCCAGCGGAACGTACGCGATGTTGTCTTTCCACAGAGTCCCCTGCTCGGGGGTCAAGCGGCCTACCTGCACCAGTTGGTCGATCAGGACCGCGCGGATTTTGTCCATATCGCCGGCGATTGCGAGTACTTCCGGATTTGCACGAAGTTCGGCGAGGGCCACGTCGATCTGGGCATTGGCGGACTGCGGATTTGCGTTGGACAGCTTGTTGATCAAGAAATCACCAGTTCCCGCAGCGTTCGCCTTACGCATATCATCAAGGCGTCGAGCTTCCAGCATCTTGGAGATCATCGAGTTTGCCTGCGCCAGCGTGTACCCCTTCGACTGCGCCCACGTTTGCGTCCGTAGGAGTACATCGCGCATGGACGGTTGGCCATTGATCCTGAACGTCTCGTAGGTACCCGTGGTTGGGTTACGGGCAAGAACTCCGTCGACGAACCAGTCACCCAGCAGCTTGCCCACGTCCTGCGCTTGCCGGTTCAATCCCATCGGATTTAAGATGCCCCGTGCGGACCGCACAGCCCCATCGAACAAGTTGTTGATGCGGCGCTCTACCGTGGCCATGCTGTCCACCGTCAGCGTTCGGAACCGATCTGCGGCAGTGACTTCTGCCGAGGTCTCGAACGCCCTAGCTACTTTTTTGGCCGAGCTCTGGACAAATCCGGGCTCGTCCTGCAGCAGCGCTGAGGAAGCCACGATCTGCTCAAAGTTTGTAGTGGGTTGGAATGGGGCGGTTCTGTACGCCGGCGCGATAGTTGTGGTTTGCGGTGTTGGTCCGGCAGCGCGCAGCGCATCGTCAATGAAGGTTTCGAGGGGCTTCATGCCCATCGTGCGGATACTGCGAGCCAGTTTTGGCATGCCAAACCGCGCTGCGATACTGGCCATCCAGTTGCCGATCTGGCGGATCGTACCGGGCAGCTTGCGCTGCTCAGCCATGCCGGCCAACGCCTCGTCAACGGCCACCGCGCGCTGCTGGTCTGGCTGTAGAGCGGCCACGTACGCTTGGTTCTGCGAGTCGGCCAGCCAAGCGTCGGCGAGCGATTGAACTTGGGCGCTCTGCTGATACAGCTTGAGCATAGTCCGGTAGTACTCTGCCGGCGGCAGCAGGTTGCGCAGCCCTTTGTGAAACAGCTCGTGAAACACCGTCTTCTGGCCTTCGAGCCCACCCGCGATGCCGTCCCTGAACAGGTAAATTTCGCCGGTTTCGGTCACCATGCCCGCCCGCGAGCCCGCTTGCTGCGAGGGGTCAACCTGCGTGATGCTGTCGAATACCGTGATGCCGGCGCCATCCGGCAAGTCCAAAGACTTCGTGACCTGCTCGACGGTGGTTTGCAGCTCCGCAGCACTGATGGGCTGTGCCGGCGCGGCTTGCGGCTCGGGCGTGCGGTACGCATCACCGCGGTAGATCACCCCACCCTGCTTCGGCCGAGCCTCTTCGGCCTCCCGGATCGGGTCAAATACTGAGCGCTTCGGGAGGCCGAACGCTTTGCGGAGTTTGGGCGCCGGCGGGGGTTTGGGCGCCGGCGGGGGTGGGGCGGCTGCGGTCTCGGTCTCGGGCTCCGCCTCCACGGTAAGCTCCGGTTGCGCGCCGCCACGCAGGAGCTGATCGATCGCCAGAGGCGACGGGGTTACTGCAGCGGTAGGTGCTCCCGCAGGAACAGGTTCTGCTCCAACAGGTCCTGACACAGCGCCCACTCCGGCTCCGTCAGATGGCTCAGCGAGTTCGGTATCGGCAGGCTGGGGTTCGCTTGGAACAGGTACGCCCACGCTAGGCTCAGCTGCTGGTTGTCCAGCCTCTGGCTCAGGTCGAACGTCAGCTCCCGCGGCGGATTCCGGGTAGATCGCATTGAATATGGCCTGTCGGTTTTTGTCTTTGTTGGGGTTCTTGGCAAGCTCCTCACGCAGGTTTTGGACCTGCTCAGGCTGCATAGCCGTAATAGCGGCGACGAACTCCCTACCCTTTGGGCTTGTTGACCAGTTGAAAACTCGCCCGCCAACGGCGTCTTTGGTCAGCGCGGGATGAACTGGTGCGGTTTTAGGGCGTAGCGTGGGCTCGGGGATGGCTTCCGTTGGTGCCGTAGGCTCTGGGCCAAAATCTAGCGTGGGCTGGGCCGCGCCGGTCGTTGGTTGGCCGGCGGGGGTCCTGCGCAACGGCAGCCGCTCCTGCCCAGCAGCTTCTAGTTCTTTCGCGGTGGGGGCGGTGGGCCCCGACTCGACCGGTGGCGCCACGCCGCCAGAGTACCCAACCCCGGGTAAGAATCCCTGTATAGGTGATCGCGGCTCTTGCGTAGGGAGCGGTGTAGTTGTCGGTCGGCCCTCCGCGGTTCGGCGCAGGGGCAGGGCCATCTGCCCCGCGGCTTCTAGCTCGTCTTGCGTAGGCGCAGCAGGCGCCACCTCCGGGGCCATTGGCAGCGTGCCGGGCCTACCCATACCGCCCATTTCGATCTGCTGGGGGTCAGTTTCCGAAAACGCGCTCTGCTCAGGGGTGCTGGGGAGCCCTCGTGCTTGTGCGAGCTGACGGTCAAACGCAGCCGTAGGTGCTGGCGGCGTCACGTTGGGTTGCCGCGCAGCAAGAGCTTGCGTATTGAGCTCGGCCTGCACCTGCTTAATCTGCGTGACGAGGGCTTTGTTCTGCTTAGTCGGGTTTTGCAGTAGCTCCTGCTTGCGCTGCTCTAGCGCCGCATAGTCTCCTGAAGCCAGTAGGGCTTGATCCTCCGCGGCGCGGTCGCGCCGGTCGACGTCGGATTGCCGATCCGCGAGAAGTCGGTCTTCTAGTTCACGTTGCAGTTCGGTACCTGTTGCCGGACGGGTCTCAGCTTCCGGACGCTCCCGTCCCATAGGACCGGTAATACCGCCCAGCACGCCGCCCAGCACCCCTTCTTGTGCGCTTTGACCTGCAACCCCCCGGAACCTTGCCTCTGGAGCCAGCACCCCGGCGTCGATAGCGGCTACGTTACCCGCATACCGTTCTTGCCCGCCCTGCGCGCCTTCAGTTCCGCCTTCGACGGCAACCCCACGAGCCACTGACGACGGCAAGCTAGCCCCTACAGCGGCACCGGGACGTCCAACAAGCAAGCGCTCAATAGGTCCCGTGGCCGAGGCCAGCGCGCCAAGGCCGGCTCCCAGCACCTGCTGCCCCGTGCCCTCACCACCATAGGCTTGGGCTTCTGCGGCCAACGCTCGCGCCTGTTCATCCGACATACCTTGCGCGCGGGCGTTCTGGTAGGTCTGGTCATATTGAGACCCCTTGACGGCACCCAACCCCATACCCGCGCCGACACCGATGTTGGTGCGGAACCCAGCTTGCGCTGCAGCTTTCGCTGCGGCCTTACCCGCGTCTGTGGCCAGAAACGCGGCCTTGCTCACGCCGGCAGCTTTGGCCCCGGACAAAAGCCGAACCGCCTGTACAGCCTTACCGATACCCAGCGTCGCAAAGGAGCCCGCAGCCTGCGCCAGCATCTCTACCGGCTGGTCCCAGATCATGTCTAGGTAGGCTTTGACTTCGGGCCCGAGCTCCCCGGTGGCTTCCGCCTCCCGGATGCGCTGCTGGCTGGCCTGCATGGTGGCCTGCGACTGCTCGCTCTTCTGGGACCCTAAAAACTTTGACGCGGCCCCCAGCGTCTGCGACACGGGGTTTTCAGCACCGGCGACGTCTGACAGCGCCTTAAACGCACCAATTGCCCCTTGTCCAAGCGATAGCCCAACGTCCCCGATAGCTTCCCCGGCGGATCGGGTTTGGGCTGCAGGGGCTAGAAGCCGCTTGACTGTGGCCTGTACGACGCTAGTAGGCGTGCCATCAGGGAACTCTAGGACTCGTCCATCTGGCAGCTGGGCCTCTATCGTCATACAAACCTCACGGGATCAAGTTACCTTGGGCATCAAACCGCATCCGAGTAGCCGGCGCTGCGGGGGATTGTACTGGGCTGCCAGCATCTGGGCCAATTGCTGCGAGTGCGGCGCGCAGGCCGGCAACTTCTTGCTCCAACTCGGCCTTGCGGGCTTTGTCTTCGGGACGGAAAGCATTCTTGTACTGGCCGAGATCGCGCTGCGCAGAGGTCAAACGCGCGGTCAGGTTCATCCGGTTTTCTCGGGTACCCGCAACCCCACTTCCGCCGGCTCCGCTACGTGCGGAGTAGATGTTAGCCACGTTCTCGGTGGACCGCATCTGCTCGCGTTTGAGTACGGCTTCCTGTGCCAGTTTCTTGTCTTCGCGCTCCATATCGAGGGCGAGCTTGGCCTGATCAACTTTCCGTCCGTACAGGGCAGTGGCCGCAGCCGCGCCGGCACGCAGACGATCGGCTTCGATAGTCGCAATCTCTTTGTCCACCTGACGCTTGCGGGTGCCTGTGGCGGTAGCGGCTTCGCGGCGCAGCTCCTCCAGCTTGACGCGGTCTTCGTCGACACGTTCCCGTGCAGCCTCGAACTTGTCCAGTCGGGTCTGGTAGCCCTTCAGGCCCGCGGCAGCACCGGCGGCGATGTTGGTCAGCGCGTTGGGAGACTGCCCGCCCATGATGGCCAGACCGGCTTCGATCAGGGTGTTCTTCAGGTTCTTGCCTTCGCCGGCGGCGATGCGCTCTTCCTTGGCGGCGATGCTTTTCTCTCGCGCAGCACCAACGGGGCCCAGCTTGGCTTCTTCGGCTGCCGTGTCGGCTTCTGCCTTGCGGATCGCGTCGGCCTGCAGCTTGGCGGCGGCATCCATGTCGGCAGCGGCCCGCTCGCTTGGGTCGGTCCCAGCCAAGCTCTGAACCTGCTTCATGTAACTCGCGGCATCCATAGGCCCTTGCGCTGCAGGCGCCGCTTGGGCGATGCCGGTTGGAGCTGGACCCCGAGCGCCGCCGACGGGGGGTACCCTGCCTGTCGGAGCCGGCCCTGCGGCAGCCGCAGAGGCAAGACCGCCACTTGGGAGTGGGCCCATTGGTGTACGCCGCCCTTCGTTGCCAAGCCCGTATTCGCGTTGGTAGGTCGGGGCGGGCGCTACCGCCGGCAACCCGGCGTTTTGGCCTTGTCGAACTTGTGCAACGGTACGGCCTGTGCGTAGCGCCTCCAGAAACGCCGGCAGAGGCCGCATCTCTTCGTCCGCTTCAGATTCTTCGCGCCCGACAAGCAACCCCGCAATGCGTGGGTCCCGCTGCAGCTCCGGCAGGGTGTAGGGGGTCATGCCCCCACTCTGGAACGACACGATGCCGCCGTCGGCGAACATGTTGTCTGGGATGTCGGCAGCTGCCAGTCCTGCAGCGATCTCGTCGGCCACGGTGCTCTGGGGAGCTGGGCCTTGCTGCGGGGCCATCGCGCCTTGGCGCATCTGTTCCCGGTCCATCATCTCGGCTTCGACCACCATCTTGGCCAAGGTGGAGATGTTCGGCCTCTGCTGGCGCTGCGCCAGCTGGTGGTCCCCCAGCCGCCCGGTGATACCGCCGCTGGCGTAGCCCTGCACCAGACCGCCTTCGGCCTTCATAGCCAGACCGGCCAGCGTGGTGCCGGCGCCGATCAACTGAGATGTGGCCGATGGGGGTGCCTGATACATCGACGTGGTGGTCCCCAAGCCGCGCACCTGACTACCGAGGAACTCCAACTGCTCGTAGGGAGCACGCTGCTGGTTCAGGAAGTCCTGATACTGCTGGCTGAGGATACCCTGCACCTGCTGCTGCTGTTGCTGGCCGAACTGAGCCTGCTGGCCCGTGATGTCCATCTGCTGGCCGAACTGCAGCTGCCCAAGCGCGCCTAGAGCGCCGGCACCTTGCACCGCTGTCTG
>Ga0099851_1000315_pt1 | contig 19839 bp, 28 predicted proteins | sample CB_VirMetaG_6_FD_78176 | JGI IMG/M metagenome (GOLD analysis project Ga0099851, IMG submission 78176) | Freshwater to marine saline gradient viral communities from Chesapeake Bay - CB_1508_2 Viral MetaG | ecosystem: Environmental > Aquatic > Marine > Coastal | place: USA: Chesapeake Bay... | reverse complement strand
TCCGACGAAATACCACGGCTCATCCTATGGCCTCCACCACTGTAAACGACATGCCGTAATTGGCCGACGCCGTTTCATCCCACAGCACACTATTGCTATTCAGCCTCCATTGCCCGAGTGTTGACGAAACAACGACTGTGGCGTTATTTGCGGGCGATGACCGCAAGTCCGGCCAAATATCCAACGTCACGTTGCCGCTGCCGTCTGAATCGGCATCGGCCATAACCATATGCAATGTCGTCGTGCCCGCCGAGCCGAGTTGGATGTAGTCCCCGGCCTTCAACCAGCCCGTTTGCGAAGCTGTGGCCCCGTCAAGAATAAGCTCATCACCAGATTGGTTTGCGCCGTTCACCAGCGGCGTGCCGCCAGCCGATCCTCGCGGCGTTGCCGCAAGCGGGTCACCCATCAAAAACGTCCCGCTGTACCCCTTCAATGAAACAAGCCACCCGATCCACGCCCGCGCGTCGGCGTGGCCCATGGGCGGCAAGAATATGTCAGCCTCCCACCGTTGGCCCGCGTGCGCAACGGATTGTTGTTTGTAAGTGAAAGGTGATTGGGTTAGCGTGTTGGCGTTGACTTGCCGGAAGGTCACACTGTGCGGGCCGATATGGGTGGGGAACGTGAGCGGGTACGATATAGCCATCAGAACGCCTTTCCGAACGCGCCGCCGCGCCGTTTTTCCGACAAGACAGCGGCCTTTGTGCTTTCAGCTATTCGCGGCATGAGCGCTATTACTTCGGCCCTGACGGTGCTCTGAACGCCGGTTGACACGTTGATCGTCTGGTTAACGACAACACCCCCCCCGCCGCCTATTTCGTGGTTTGGCACAACCGTGCCGCTCCGCGACGGAACAAACAATTCCGGCCCCCGTTCCCCGACTATATATGCGTGGCCAGACTGAGCGTACCCGCCGTCCGCAAACGCCCCGGAAATGCCGCGCATGATCAACCCGACCAGCCCGGACCCCTCACCGCTGGAAGCGTCGAACGACCCAACAAGCTGTTGAACGACAAGAATGCGGTAGAGTTCCTTGACCACTGCGAGCGCCATATCCCTAAAAGCCTCCTTGGCGGTCTTGGTCCCTTCTACCATCGCCATGAACGCGCTTTCCATGCTGTTCTGGATGTTGTCGGCAACCGTTTGCAGTGTTCTGGCGCTTTCTGCCGTCGTTTGGAATTCTTCCGCCGCCAGGGCAAGCAGCGCGTTATATTCCTCTTGGCTTTCGATCAGCCCTGAAGCAAGCGCCGCGTCCAACGTTTTCACCGCCTTCTCGTAGTCCCGCGTGGCCTTCCATACCGGGTCAAGCGCGCCGCGCAACCGCTCGTATTCGTTGGCCAACGTATCAACAGCCGAGCGTCCTGAACTTCTGCGGCGATCTTGAACAGGGGCAATCTCAACAGGCATACTGAATAATTGGTCTTCACCGATAATCGTGCTTGTCCTGGTGTACGAAGAAATGTTGCGCGCAAGATTTGCCACTTCTGCCGACGCGCGGCTGAATGCCTCTGTTACCTCTTCGCCCGCACCCGCGAGGGTATAGGCGTTAATGATGGCATCGTTCAGGCCCTTGACAAATTCAAGCTGCTCCTGGTTCAGACTGCCGCCTTCGCCAACCACCCGGACGAATGCGTCCCGCAAGCGTTCCATGGCCTGCGCCTGCTCTACCGGCCCATCTGCAAGCGCCATAGCGTCGAAGTACGAAACAAGTTGCCGGGCTTCTTCGCCAGCAATGCCAAGCGACTTTGAAAGGCTTGCTGCCTTGCCAATGGCCCCGCCGAACAGCATTGACCCAACCGACCACGCCGTCGCCATCTCGTTAAGGCTGTCGATGGTATTCTTCAGTTCTAGATTGGCCAGCTGCAAATCAAACATGGCTTGCGCCTCAACGGCGCGCATGACCTCATCCGCGAGGTCGCCATACCGTTCCACCAACTTTGCCACCGCGCCGTCAGAGACTTGCCGCAGCGTTGTCTCTAACTGCCCGACCGCGCCATCCAGTTCGTCAACATCCTCGCGGAACCCTTCGACCGCGCTTGACCCGCCGCCCAACGCCGAAATCAGACCCGGCAGCGCAATGCCCGCGACAAGTCCAATGGCGCTCCCTATCGTGCCGAACGCAAGGCCGATGTCTGGAAGCTGGATCGCCAGCGCTCGAAAGAAGTTGCCGCCCGCCATAGTCTGCTGGCCAACTTGCGACAATTGCATCGACAACATGCGCATACTGTTGCCGGATGTGAGCGCCGTTCGGCCCAACTTGGACAGAGCCCCGGCGCTTGTCGTCGCGGCGCGGCCTGACACGGCCATACCCTTGCCGACCATTCCGACCGCACTTGTTGCGCGGTTGGCTTGGTCCGCGACGCCTTCCAATGCGCTTTCCGCTTGCGCGGCACCGGCGACAAGGGGGCGCGGGTTAAGTTCAAGGATCAGTTCTGCCAAGGTAGTCCCTTTCAGCGCGGTCCAACGCGCCAACCATGCGCACAAGCCGCTGCTTTTGCACCGGGCACGTCATGCCCAACCAAGCACAATACGCCGCTATCTCCGTGAACGGTATCGGCCCGACCGCCATCCCGATTTGGCGCGACCCGCGAAGCGCGTTGTATGCTGACCACATAAACAGGTTATCAGGCAAAACGCGGTTTGCCAGTTCCGGCGCGCCCTTGGCCTCAAGGTATTCTGTGTCGGCGGCGCTGTATCGCAGCGACCACAAGAGCGCGTCTATCAGTTTTTTTCCGTGGCCTTGTCTGCCTCGACATAGAAGGCGGCCACATCTTCCACGAACCGGGCGAAATCAAGGAATGCGTCGCTGATCGCCGGGATGCGAGTCGCGGCAAGGGCCATGAACCTTTCCTTGTCGCACACCATCGGCCTGCCGCCGTCCTGAATATTCGTCGCCCAATCAACTACACATGCGTCGTAGATTGCGGAAAACCTGTGCTCGCCGTACTTTCGCTTGTTCGCGTCGGACGCTGCTGCGTATTCGGAACGGTCCTTCATTTTTTCTGCAAGGCCGAGTTGGTCGGCCTGCCGCGCCAAGTCCGCCTGGTCAATCAGCGCAAGATATTTCGGGTTTACGTAACCACCGGGCCTGCAAGTGATCGTTATGCAAGCGGCTTCCCCTTCGGGTGCCAGGTAGGATAGTTCGTCCGGCAGCGTCCTAGTAAAAGTGCGGTCTGTTATTGTCGGCTGGTTTAGTTTCATTGTGCCCTCGGTCAAAAGTGCGGGCGGGCTGACCGAGTGCCCGCCCGCTGATGCGCATCAATCCTTCGCGGCCTTCGCCGCAAGTTCGGGCTTCTCGGCCAAGCCCAACTCCTTCGCCTCGGCTTCGGTGATTTTGTCGCCCGGGCGAAACGTCTTAGGCACGCCTTTGACGATGCCTGTGAATTTGCGGCGCGCTATCATGCCACCGCCCTCGTGATCTTCACTACGCAGTCCTCAGTGGTCGCGTCGTATTGCGGGTTGATAACAACCTCCTGAATGGCGTTCGCCCCGGAAAAGTCCAAGTTGCCGGAAGCGAACGCGCATTGCGGAAACTCCAACGTGTATTTTGAACCGGAAACAGACCCGAGAGGGAATGTAACCGAAAACGCGGTGTGGTTGGCGCGCGCGGCATTGTAGATCGCAAGAAAGTTGCTTTCGACGTATATTCTGGCGGTGATGACTGGCAAAAATGCGCCCCTGGCAATCCCGCAAAGGTCATTCGATGCTAGTTTTGGTTGGTCTTCCCTGCCTTCGAAGGCGAATTGGATTTCCGCCCGCGCCATGCAATCCAGCGTGTAGCCGTTGAATACGACTGTCCCGACATCAACCCCCGACGCGAGCGGCGTTACATTCGTTGGGTCAGAATAGGACGCGCCAGTGATTGCCGTGGTCGCGGCCGCGTCCGAGCCCATCCCGCGCAGATCGAGCGAATAGCCTATTTCCTCGCGCGATGCGAGCACCAACGAGCCGCCGACCGCCTGCACGCCGCGATAGCGCATCATGGTGCTGGTGCCGCCAACACCCGCCGGTATTGTGTTCTCAATAGCCACGGTCTTGACAGTCTTGCCGTCCTTCAGGACGTTCGTAGCCCACGCGCCTTGCAGCAGCGTCTCAAGGATGGGGTCAAGGTTGCCATAAACCAGCTTACCGCCCATCGTCCCGGATACGGTTATTCCGCCCACCGCTTGCCCTGACCGCGCACCGAGCGCGGGCAATGTGCGTTGCTCGATAATTTCAGGCGTGGCCGTTATGAGCGCCGCGTCCGCCAGCGTGGTGAAGCCCGGTGTTGCCGGTATTGTGCCAGCCGTGGTTTCGGCCACATAGGCCGAACGAAGCTGGGATGATGCGGAACCAGTCATGGTTGCCCCCTTATTTGAAGCCGTAGCGCACGAACGGCGCGTTTAGCGTGGTGATCAGAAACGGCGCGTCATGCGTCGCCCCAGCGATGTACGGGTGCTGATTTTGCGGCGAGAAACGCACGAATGCGTCAGCCGGGTCGGTGATCGCAACACCCGCGTTATCAATCACCGCATTTGTCAAAAAGCCCTGGATCGTCTCGACGTAGCCGCGCCACGTTTGCGAACCCTTCCCGCCCTCCGTGAACACTTGGACCTGCAGAACCCCGATATGGTCTATGCGGTCAAGGGCGCGGCCAATCGAGCCTTGGAGAACGGCCCCGCTCTGAATAGTGAGCCGCAGGGAGTTAATGGCTGGTTCGAACAAATGGCCGTCCATTCCGACCGGCGTTGCCCCACCCCACTGCGCGACGAAAAACGTTTCAATCGCCTTCCGTTCAAGTTGGTATGTCATACCTTGGTCCCGTCAAAAATGGCGCTGATCTCGGCCACCGTAAGCGCCACCATACCGCCCGGGGCTTGTGCAGAGTGGCCGTTTTCTAACGCCTCAGCATACGGCAGGTTGTTCTGGACGAACACGGACGGGTAAAGGCCGTCCGCCCCGTACCCGGGCATTGCGGCAAGGCCCCGCTCCACGGTCGCCCCGCCGCCAGCGTCTACCGTCTCAACCACCCCAGCCTGCGGCGCCCCTACGGAAAGCATCCAGTTTCCCCGGAACCTGCCGCCGACATACCCCGCCGGGGCGGGGCGCTTCCACAATGTCGGGTTGCCGACGGGCGACTTCTCAACCACGCGCCGCAAGGCTTCCCCGGCTACCCGCGCGACCATGATGCCGATGTCACCCTGCTTTTCGGCCCACTCCCGTTTTAGCTCGACCTCGAACATCTTCGCGCTCATCGCTATACTTCCCGCGCCACGGCGTAAAACAGCGCGCCAGCCCCGGCTATGTCTTGCACGGCGCGGACAACATACTCAACGCTGTTGATTGTCACGGCATTTCCTTCTGCGAGCGAAGTAACGCCTTCCACCAAAAGCAGTTGGTCCCCCGGCCCTACCTGGTAGTCTGGGAAAATATCCCTGACGGGCCTTTCGTTTGCAAAAACGGCCCGGCCTGTTTCCTCGCTGTCCGTCTCGGAATATGCCCCGGTGGCCGCGTTATACGCCCCCTGCGCCGTAGTCGTCACCGTGGCCGCATGAACGGCATCGGTTATGTCGTCTGCCACGGCGTCAAATGCCGCGTCGGCAATATCGGCAACGGTTGTCATCCACGCACCATCGCCGCCGCAGAGGCGAGCCGCCGCCCGTATGGCGCAAGCAAGCCCTCAATCGCAACTATACGCGGCGTCTCCCGCGTCGTCGCATATTCGGTTTCTGTTTCGACAGGCCCGGCCTTCGACCGCTTGCGCCCCACAGCCCCGTTCGTAACCGTGGCAAACGGGTTTAGCCCGCCTTGGATCAGGTAGGCCAGTTCCATCTGCGCATCCTTGACCGCCTGCGGGATTGTATCGCTATCAATCACGTAGCCGTCCACCAGAACATTGGATATGCGCGGCCAGTCGAGCGCCTGCGTGGACGCCACCCGGATTCCCACCCACACATAATTGGCGTCCAAATACACCGTAGCCTTGCGCAGATTGATTTCGTTGGCCGCATCTGTCCCTGCGAGGGTCCAGCCCAGAGCGGTTGCGCGGGCGGTGTAATCCGCAAGCGTCGCGTAAGAATCCGACGATGCGCCGCCAACTGTGGTTGTGAGCGCCATTGGGGCTACTTTCTGGCCTTGGGCGAAGCCTGTTTCGGCTCATCCCACAAGACATGAACCTTGGCATCAAAATCACTTTCGTTGATTTCGACAGGCCCGTTCTTTGTCTTGATCGTTACCGTCTTGCAAGTGTCAACCATTTTTCGTTCCTCTCAAAGTGGCTTAACAAGGGGCGCGGCGAACCGCGCCCCCGCCTTAAGCCGCCTTAACCGAGAAGCAGAGCGATGTGCTCCGGCTTCCACGCCTTCACGCCATACAACGCGTCAACTGCGATCATGGCCTTCTTCCGGCCCTTATACACGGAGATGCTGAATGCCAGACCGGAGTGCGGGTCTTGCACAACCATCATATCCTCCGCTGCGTCGCCGCCAAGCGGGTCGGCGGGCGGGCGCATAGCGAGTTCCACAGCGGAGCGCGCGAACGCAAGGTTGTCGCTGTGGGTCGCGACCACGGTGATTGCCTTGGTCGCCGCCGACATGGCAACCCGCAGTCCGGGCTCTTGCAGGACAATCGTGCCGCCGCCGGACACATCCGCGTCACCCGTGACGACAACGTATTTGTTGGTGTCGCCCGCAAAGGTGATCACGTCGCCCGCGAGAATCGTCCCGGTTCCAGCCGAGGCAAGCGTGATCGTGGTGGCGCCGACAGCATAGCCCGCGTTGTCGGTTGTGGCAGACGCGGCGGTCCCCGCCGTGTGTGTCCCGAGTTGCCCGCTTTCACGAACCGGCATACCTGCCAGATCGAGAAGCACGCCTTGGCGAAGCATCGAATCGGTGCCAGCCGCGTTGACCGCCGATTGCTTGCCCAAGAAGTTCGCGCCGGAGGTAGTGTTGATAACAAGCTGGTTATCGAACGCCCCGGCCCCGTTGTCCTTGAGAATGCGCAAGACGTTGGACGCGTCGGTGTAGTCGTTCGCAGTCCCGAACGGGGTAGTGGCTGCGGTGCCATAGGCACGCGAAGCCGCCGCGCGGGCCGCTACCACAAGGTCGCCTTCAATGGCATTGACGTGGGCGCGAAACGCCTGCGCGATCATGTTGCCATAGATGGTTTCGTAACCGGCACCGTTATTTACGCTCTTGATACCTTCGCCAGTCCACGGGATTTCAACCGTTTCCATGGTTGAAAGCGTCATGGTCTTGTTGGCGACGGTCTGCCCGGTGCCTTCCGGGATCGTCATTGCCGGGGTTAGGGTCGTGGGCGAGACGCTGGGGGCGAATGCGGCGCGAACCGTGTCACCCTTTGCGGCGGCTTCCGAACCGCTGTTGAAAGTAACTGCCGGGATCATCCCGACAAGCTCGCGCCCGACGCGATCTGCGGCGGTGTAGATGTCCGCCGCCAAGTCGGTGAGAGTATGTTCAGCCATGTGTTTAGCTCCTGATTAGGCGGTCATCCTGAAACCCTGCCGCCGTCCTTGATGAAAGCCGCCCGCGCTACATGGTCCATATTGTCCCACTCTGCCCGGGTGGCTGTTTTGGGTGGCGTCCCGCCGTTTGCACCAGGCTGCTTCCCGCCGCCCGGTTTGCCGCCGTCGCGAACCGCATAAGGCTTCGCGGCGGCAAGTTCCTTGGCGAGATCGGCCAAGGTCGCTCCGTGGTCGGCACCGCTGCCGATCATCGGTTTTCCATCCGAAGTCATTACCTTCGGTGTTCCGTCTTCGTTGAATTGCAGCCGTGCCATGGCGGTTGCGGCGATGTCCTCGATAGCCTCGGGGATGAAGCCAGCCTTTGCCAGTTCGGCCTTCATCTCTGCGCCAGCGTATCGGTGCATCATGGCGGTGAGCCGTTTATCGCGGTCCCCCAACTTGGCGTCGTAATCAGCGGCCATGGCGTCCAGCTTTGCCTGCGCATCCTCGGCCACCTTGCCGCCACCCTTCGCCTTTTCTTCAAGCTGGGCGATTTTCGCGGCAATGTCATCCGGCTTGCCGAATTTTGTGTACGCGCCGACGTTTTCGCGCTCTTTCTGCAAGGCCGACTTGAGGCCGGTCAAGTCCTCGGCAGGCATCAGCTTAGCCAAGTCGAGGGTATGCTTGCCCCCGTCTGACTGGATAGCTGCTTTAATGGACTCGGGCACACCCGCGATGTCTGTAAGTTCAACTTTCATTTTTTAGCTTCCCGCTACGGTTTGTGGCGCGTCCCGCGCCGGTTTATGGCCGTGTGGCCGGTGATCATAGGGCGGCAGCGGCCCATGCATCCGCCTCGCGCCGCCTGAGTTCTTCCAGCGTGTACGCCTCGCCTTGCCGGTCAACGAACCTGTCAATTCTCAAGCCGCCGTCCCGAAACAAGCGCGCCTTAGCAACGCCCAAAACATCCTCTTGCACGCTCTCTGGCTGGCGTCTCAGCCATTCCTCATAAGTCACACCCGCCGCAACTTGGCCGTTCATGCTGGCCCGCGTTCCCGGCGCGGCGTCGTCAACATCAACCCCTAGTTCGCGCCAACTCTTGAGAACCGGCGTTGTCGTACTGCGGCAATTCACGTGGGCCGGTGGCCGTGGCCCCTTGCCTACTTCGTACACCTTCCCGTCACGGCTGGCGCATATCAACGTTGTCCGGCTGTCCAATGTGCTAACCCACTGGATACCCTTGAGAATGTCCCGGTTGGCCTCATAATATGCGTTGCGGGCAGCGTTGGCGGTGTGGTTGACCGCTGTTTGCACCGCCGCAGCGGCGTGCCGCCTGTTTACATCAAGTATGCCGTCACGGAAGCCGTTCGCCCTGGTGCCGCGAATGTCGCGGATCATCTGGTCAGTTGTGCGCCCCTCTACTATTCCCATGCGGATCGCGTCCCGCATCCTTCGCGCGGCTGCGGCGGTCAACTCCGCAAACCATTCGCGTAATAGCTTGCCTTGAAACGGCCTGCTGTTCACAGCCGCCACCAACTGATCACCGCTGATGCTGGCGTATTCCAGTCTGACCGGGATCACGCGCCGGAATAGCTCGCCTTGGTATTCGCCCTCGTACCGCGCCAATTCGTCAAGGTCTGCTCGCAGCGCGCCCGTGGCGTTTTCGTACGCATCTTCCAGGATGCGCCTGACATCCCGCAACAATGCTTCTTGCCGCCCCCGTGAAATCGCGCTGATGTCCTCGGACAAAAGCCGCTCAACGAGGCGCGCGTCAACACGGCGTAGTAGGGCGACTATCCTGCGCACGGTCGCGCTTGATAGCCTTTGCAGCCCGATTTGATGCCGGGTCAAGGCGTCTGCGATGTCGTCATTCGTCCCCATCTTCACCACCGAACAAGTCGCCGGTTTCGTCTTCTATGCGCTGCGCTTCTTCATCCGGGTCGATGTCGGAACGGATCAAGCCACGCCGCGCCAGTTCGGACAAGAACGTCGCGCGGCTCAATTGGCCGGTGTTGACCGCTGTCAGCATAACTTGCGCCTCTTGCGCCGTCATGGTGCCAGCCCCGAATTCCTTATTAACCGCGACTGTTATTTCCGCGTCCGGCTGGCCATCGTAAGCGGCCATCCACCCCAATGCGCGCTCAAGCGAATCTTGCAGTTGGTCCGCCGTCATCGAAAGCGTGGACGTTTCCTTTTTCGCGTCCAATACCTCACCCGTTGCAGACTGCGCGCCGCCGCGCGCCAGCAAAAGCTGCAAGCCGTGCATCTCCATTTGGAATTCGAGGTCTTTAAGGTCCTGCCGCCCCGCACCGATAGCCGCCCCAGTGTGTTCTACCCATTTCAAGTCGGCGTTATCGCCACTCGACTTGACCGCCTTGGACGTGCTGATGATTATATCATCTTCTTCCGCGAGGCCGCGCGCAAACAGGATTGGCACCCGCGCGACGTGCAGGATATTGCGCTGGTCCGATTGTGATTGCCAATGCGCGATATTCACATCCGCCAAGTCATCCAAGAGCGGCTCGCCAGTAAAAAACCCGGTGCGGTTCGCGTAGAACGGCGTAACCGTGATTTCATCAAGGCCGGTGAACGTTGGCTCCTGGTGTAGCTCCCATGCGTCCCGCTTCGCTTGCTTCCGGTAAATCCTGACCTGCACGCCTGATTCTGTCCGGTCGAGAACACGGACCTGCTCGATGGTGATGTCGGAAAATTCGTCCTCGGGGTCCGGCTCCGTAACGGTTTCGAAAATGCGTATCTGCGACAGGACCGTTACATTATTTACGGTCTCCGTCCGCCACCCAAGAATATCCTCGACCCTCAGGGAGATAAGGTACGGTCGCAAGTTCATATCGCGGGCCTGCGCCCGTGTGGTTGTCTCAGCCCTCGGGGGCGCGTCAACCATTATGAACGATATTCCGGCCCCGGAAAGAGCATCCTTGAACACTTGATCTGCGAAGGTGGACAAATCCCGCCCCGCCAAGTCAATGTTGCCCGCCCACTCCTCGATCTCGCGCGGTGCGGTCACTATTTCAACCGGCTTGTCGAATACCCTCCCGGCCATGTCCTTGACCGTCTTCCGGTAGCCGTTGAACAGCCACGACAACCCGAGCCGCTCCTTGTATGCCTCCTCCGATTCAGCCGTGAACCTCGGTAGGTACGCAGTGCTGGCCGCGCGCATTGCCCGCGTGCCGCCCATCAAGGCCCGGCCCCTGGCCGCCGCGCTTTCCATTGCGGCGCTGGCGTCCGACCTTTTAGCAACTGATTGCGTCATATTCTGAGTTCCGTCTGTTCGAGGCGGGGCTTCACAATCGGCATTACCCAATGCGCGAAGTAGCCCTCGGCGTCGTTGTGGTGGTCATGCCCGGCTGTTTTGTCCGGCTCGCCGTTCTTATCGTAGACTTGCTGTTCCTGCGCATCTGCGAAGGTTGGGGCGCGGCTATCGTTGACCCAAAGCCGCCTTTTCGAATAGCCCGCGTTTAACGCCAAGATTCTGTCCTTGACGGGCGGGTTGGTGCTTTTTGCCCGCACCGTGAACCCGGCCCCCCTTAGCAACGAAAGGTCACTCTCGCTTGCCTTCACTGTCTTGCGGCTCGACCCGGATGCGTCCGGGTATATGTAAACCGGGTGGCCCGCGTAACGGTCCTTCACGACACTGATAAGGTGCGGCGTATCGCGCAACTTCGCCAATTCCCCCACAACATGCCAGCCCGCCTTGTCGCCGCCGTCATTGACCCCGTTTGGCCGTTCGACATTAATAACAGACGCCATGTTGTCGACGTTGAAGTCCTGCCCGATGTGCAACGCCTCACCCGGCCTTATTTCCTCATCTGATCTGTTGGCCAGACGGTCGTAACTGCGGTAAACAGTCCCCGCGACCAAGTTGACAAACTGCCCAAGCAAGTAGGCGTCTACTAACTCCTGTGGGTATGTTTCCATCAACGACGGAATGTAATCGGGCGGCAGGTTCCCGGAGTTTTCATAGGTGCTGCTTTGCACCATTGAATAACTCTGCTTTGGCTCCTTCTTGAACGTCTGGTAGACGAACTTAAACCCTTCAGGGGTAGTCGTTACCCCCACCCCATTCACAACGCCGGGCACTTCGGCGCGCAGCCGCGCGATGATCTTGCGCCACGCATCCGTTGCCTTCGCGACCGGCAGGATATCTATTTCGTCAACCAGCGCGCGGGCAATCTTGAAGCCGACTATCGAGCCGGGATCGTCCATGGATCGGCAAATTATCGTGCCGTACCAGACGCGGCCACGGTACAGATGCACCTCCTTGTCGCCGCTGCGCACAACCACCCTGAAGCCGAGCATCTCACCGACTTCCTGAATAGTCGGCCAGAATGTATCCCGTATATCCCTATAGGTCGGCGCGAAGTATCCTTGCCTTTGTTTCGGGTGCTGGCCCGCGAATAACATCAGGTCAACGCAGCCAATGAACGTCTTCCCCGAGCCGAAGCCGCCGACGAAAGCCCGGAATTTCGTGTTCAGACCAGCGAGGAATATCCCTTGGGGGGCGCTAGTCGCTAGATCGTGTGACAAGCACGTCACCGACCGGATCGCGGCTGTTGATATTCACCGTCAATGAAACGGCGTCGTCATCCTCACCGCGCCCCGCCTCATACATGCCAAGGTGCTTGGCTATCTTGTCCAACGCCGCTAGCTTATCGTGCATCCTGATCGTCACGCGCCCCGGCCCGTCAAACGATGCCCACGAGATCGCGGCTACCTGCTCCTCCGTGGCCCCCGAGAGGTCCGCGACATACTCACCGCTATCATTCACCTTGAGAAAGTGCCAGATGTTCGCGAACCCGACTTTCGCGAGTTCATTCAGCACCTTGTCCTGCGTGATTTCAGTTCGCTTGGACATTCTGGCCCTGGCGTCGGCTATTTTCGCCTGGATTTCTGGTTTCTTCAATTGTTCGAAACCCTGCGAATAAGCTGTCTTTTCGCTATACCCAGCCGCCTTTGCGGCGCGCGTAGCGTTGAAGTCGACCAGGTATTCTTCAACGAACCGTTCCTGCTTTGGGCTGAGCTTCTTCTTTGCTGTTCCTGCCATCCTCGACTTCCCGTCTAATGATGTTCTTTATCGCGCATCCCGCGCACAAAAAAAGGCGCCACCAATACCGGCGCGCCCCTTGCGATGATATTAATTTACACCCATTAGGCTTCCGCGTCAACCGGCCTACAGCCCGAGAGCGTCCGCCACCTTTTCCAAGCCTTCCGATAGCCGCGCCATGTGCCGCCCCAATGACCTCCCCCGCGCCCCGGCCATCTGCCCGGCTGGGCGGTTATCTATCACCACGTGGTCAATGACGGGCTTTGCGGATAGCGGCACATGCCGGTAAATGGCGTGGAATTTCGAAAGCCGGTCCGCCTGTATTGCTATGGCTGCATCCGGCTTCGTGGTGCTGTCTACCTTTACCTTGCGTATCGCTGGCTGGCTGCGTTGGGTGCGTTCCCACGCGCCTTGCAGCATCGTCGCCGCGTTGTACTGCCTTGCTGTTAGTTTGCCCTTGTTTCTGTAGACCTCGGCCCACGATACCCTGCGCGCGCGCTTTACCCCGTTCGGGTTTTCCTTCTTTCCCGTCTCTGGGTTGGTCCATGCGGCGTCCTCGACAACAACCATATGCCGCGCGGCTGGCGTTTTCAGTCCAAACGCATCGAATGGCGTATCCAGGGCCTTGGGCTGTTTTTTCCGGCGCTTCAAATCTCGTGGGCCTCTCGCGCGCTAATCATCATACGGTACCTTCCGCCACTCGATAAATCTGGTCGGCGTTCCGTCCGGGCGGCGGATGTTCCGCCGTTCTACCATGCCACGGACGAACATGCTCGCCATTTTATTGCCGATGCGCTCTTTCTCCAGCCCGATCGCCGCGCGGAGATCGTCTGTTGATACCCACCCGTCTGGCATTCTTTCGTAAACCAGCGCCAGTTCTGCCGCGTATTTCGGGCTCACCCCGACGGCCGAAGACTTCCACGGGCCTTCCTGCGGCTGAATCGCCCTCCACATCTTTGCATAGAGTTGCTCATACGCGCCCGGGCCGATTGCGGCAATAGCCCGGTGCGGGTCAAGCCTTCGCACCGCCTCGATTTGTGCCTTGTTTCCGATGACGCGATCAAACATCATGCCACCCTCAGCCTATGCCAACGGGCGAGTACGCGAGCGGTCGGGCATCCCCATTTTTTCGCCAGGACATCAAGCGCGATATACGCGCCCTTTGTCTCCCATATTTTCTTGTCCTTCTTGTCCCAAAAGTCAGGGCCGGGGACGGTAGGGCATGGTCTTTCCTTTTTGATCTTCGCCACAACGGCCTTCCGCTTGGTGTACCGGAGGCGAAGCGGTAGCCCGTATCTCGTGACGGCCCTGGATACAGACGCCACATGGCACCCGCACACCGCCGCTATCTCGCTCAACGTCTTTTCTGACGCGTACAATTCGGCAAATTTCTCGCGGTCGCTCAGGATTTCGTTTTGTCCATTCATGCCTTGGCCCTCATGCTGCTAAACCCAAGTTCTGCGCCGTGCCGGAAGAAAACCGGCTTCGACCCCACGGCAACTAAGCGCCGAAGTTCATCAACGCCCGACGCATATCCCGGGTCACGGGCACACCTGCCGGAAACCGCCGTGACGCCCTTCAGAACGGTTGTATGGTCACGCCCGCCGATCTGGCGGCCTATCTCCGAGAAGGAAAGCAACGTGGTTTCCCTCAGAAGCGTGTAGGCCTCTTGTCTTGGCCACGATACCCGGCGGCTGCGTTCCGGGCCGAGCAGGTCGGCGCGCGTCACGCCACGGGCCGCGCAGATGGTATTTAGAACCCGCCTTACCTGACCGATCATACCAACACCCCCAGCACAAGCGCAGCGGCCAACATGAACCACAAGCCAAGGTTTACCTGCCTCAACATGATAACACGCTCGCGCAACCTGTCGTTCTCGGCCAGCGCGTTCAATTCTTCTTGGCTGGCCAAATCTTCGAACTTGTGCCGCCGCGCTATCTGGTGTATGTTTCCATTCATAAGCAGTTCCTCCCTTTCTCTAGCTGCTTCCGAAGCCCGCCGATTGGTCCCGGCGGGCTTCACCATTTCTGGCCGATTGTTCCGCATTCGTCAATACCTTTTATGCGCCCACACCCCTGAACCTCGCCATTATCTCCGCAGCTTCCTTGCGCCGCTGTTCCAGTTCTTCCTCGGTCATGTCAAATACTGAACGCCGCGCGGGGCCTTCCGGTTGTACATGCGCTGGCTTCGGCATCAACTTACGCGCAATCTGGTAAATCGCCCCCGGCTTCGGTTTCCGGTTTGGTTCGTCCCGCATGTACTGAACGCAGGCCCGTTGGATGTACTCCCTCGGCAGCCCCTCAAGAACATCTGCCCAATCAGCGCCGATAGCAGCCGTCAGCTCTACCGGGTCGTCATCGCGCCAATAGTGGCTGAGAAGCGTCAGCGCCCTCCCCCCAATCCATTCACGGTGCCCCACGCGCTCCTGCGATAAATGCGTTGAGCCGTTCGGCTGATTTACTGGCAGGCTTTGCATCGGCTTTCTCCTTCAGCGCTTCTGTGATGTACGGGATGGGGTCTTGCGTTCCTGATTTCTGTGCGGCTTCGATTGCCGCGAGAATGGCCGCGTCCTGTGACCCCTGCCGCCATTTCCCGATGACGCTCTTTGCTTGGCCCTCCCGCACCCCTCTCGAAATAAGGAACCGGGGGCCGACATCCCAAAGCGCCCTGCTGACGAGCGAGATTTCTATCGTATCCGGCGCGTTAGAAGCGATAGCTTCTAACGTAATATCCTTGTTACTTTGTTCTTTTGTGTGTTGCTCCTGTGTTAGCCCTGTGTTAGCTGCCGTGTTAGCGGTGCCAGCCGGAGCCTGATATTTCTCGTAATTACGGATAGTTATAAGCAATCTGCCGTGTGTTAGCTCTGTGTTAACCGCGTGCTCACCCCTGAGTTTGTCAATAAGTGTCCGGCAGACTTGGACCCCAGCCCCTGTTCCGTTGCTAATCTGGCGGTAGGATGTCAGTAATTGGCCGCGCTTGACCAAGACAGTTTGCCCGCTGGCATCCTGCCTTGTGTCCTTCCATGCAGCTGTTGCTATCATCCACGCCCAGACGCCGACGCGTTCCGGGCGGCCTGCAAAGATAGGGTGATCGAACATCCCCCGGTTCATTGCGAACCATCCGTTTGACATTTCCCGCCTTTCTCTTTGGCAGGGCTTGCACTGTGCTGAGATGTGCAGTACATTGCGCCTGCGGATTGGACACTCGCACCATAGGCTAACGGGCCACCAAAGGCAAGCCCCTGAGTGAAGACTTGGGGGCTTGCTCTTTCAGAGGCCCATGTCACCTTGTGTTTCTTTTTGTTTAGGTTGGATACTATTTTTCTTCATTTCCTTGTACTTCGCCCACGCCGCGCTTTTTGGTTGTGTCTGCCCAAGCCCTTTGCACCAATAATCGTTCCGCAAAAGCACTTTAGCCATCCTTCGCCATGATGGGGCCCATTGTTTCGCCTCTAGAACTGGCGGTGCCTCGTCTGGGATCTTTGAGTACCCCCTCTTATGCCAACTAGCTATAAACTTCTTGAATCTGTGGACGTAATGGTCACGGGTTTTTGGCGGTAGCGTTTTCAGGAGCATGTTTGTAAAGCTCTCCCATGTGTGCCCATCGGGTAAGGTTATCTTATTATAACCCATAACATTGCCGCTCTCTTGGACATATAAAGCCCCGCTATTCGCCCCGTTAACGCGACCAACCAATCTAAACCAAGTTTCCGGCTCCAAAATATGATAAAGCCATAGCCCTCTTCTCTGGTCGTCGCCAAATGGTTGGCACAGTCGTTGCTGCGACAGCGGCACCCCGGCCATTTGCATTTTGTCATAAATATTGTTATGTGGCTTATCGGCGAACGCCGCGTGGTAACGCCAGATGTCCTCCGTCAGCCAATCATATATTGGGTAAACATTGTAAACTTGGCCGACAACTTTTGTCGTCCATCTCCACCCGTTTATTGTTAAATTCCTTTTCTCCCATGTAGCTATGGCGCAATACCGATGGAGGCTTTCTTGAGCGCGGATGCCGATAAATCCAGACGTTCTCTTTCCTTGCCCGTACCACTCCCCGAAGAGTACAATGAACTCTTCAAACTCCATCCCAGGAACAGCGAACGGGTAGTCCGAAACAGTTTTGCACCCGTGTGGCTTTTCTCTTATCCAGTCGCTTTCCCTTTCGTCATCCCACGCTACCCATTGTGGCTCGTATTGGGTTAAAGCGTTTCTCAAGCGCATTTGCACGCATATCCAGTGCGGGTCTATATGGTCCCGGTAAAGCGAAAACATTTCCTTGACGTGCTTTATTGTGTCGGAATACTGCGCCTCCATATCAATATACATAACCCCGACTTTGACGCCTCTCTTCTTCGCTTCATCCATGACAAGATGGAACAGAACACTACTGTCCTTGCCGCCAGAAAAAGCTATATAATAACGCTCTGTAGCGTCGAATGCCTTTGCTATTCTGTCGCGCGCAGCGGACAGGACATCGGTTCCGATGTAGACCTTCCCCATTTTCCACCTCAATAAATATCTGATTGACGGCCAGGGTTCGCATCTGCCATCGTGACCACTTCACGTCCGGTGGCGGAGAGCCATTTGTTTAGGTACTCCAATGCTAGAGCGTCGGCTCCTGCCTGTTGCTCCCCTGTTAGAAGCTGGTAGCCGCCCCTAAACTCAGAAGGTACGCCTGTTGCTGCACACATAGCAGCCTGGCCAAGCCATGCTATCCTGTTCATAGCCTTATTCGTCAAGTAGTGCTCACATGAATTTTCCCACTCTCCGATTACAATCTCTAGCCCCACCCTAAAAGAATTAAGGTCGGCGAGGAAATCTCTATACATCGCGCGGCAGTTATCAGCCGTAAGCCCGGATGGAGGCTTTGTCTCGTAAAACCCGGCATTATAGCACTCCCATTCGTCAAACGTGTGGAACACCCTTTCTGGGTCATCCGTGTTTGCCGCCCGAAAGTCCACCTCCCCTTCCGCATAATCATCAGATAGACCGGATATCCTATCGAAATCGTCAACAGTAATAGACCCGGAGGCTTCCCACGCTTCAGAAAAATCTTGGTCTGAGAATACCTCAGCCAAACCTGATATTTGGCACAAACGCAACACTTCGTCCTGGTCCATCCCAAGCTCTTTCGAGATTCTAGCGTCGGTCCAATTTCTGCGCTTTAGCTCTATCACCATATCAGACATAGCCTCAACTTTATGCTTACCGCGGGCGCGGTTATGCCTGACGGTCGATGCCATCCGCTCTTCTCTTCCTACTTGCTCAGAGCGTATCTGAACTATCGGAAGGTAGCCCTTAATTCTGCCTGCTACTTCCTGGCTTTCCTTCCCGACGCGGTGGCGGTGGAAGCCGTCTACGACGACTACCCCGTCATCTTCTTCGTTGCTCACAATTGGTTGGGTGTACCCATCGGCCAGGATGGATGTTTCTAACAACTCCATTTCTGGAGGGGCAACGCTATTAGGGTTGTAGTCATTAGCCCTAACAGTTTCCGCCGAGACCCACCTAACATAATCAACGGGCTCACTGGCGAATGGGCTCACCCTATGCAGCTCCTTCCTTACTGCGTTCAGGGTCTCTACTTTTTCGCTTAGGCTCATGTCCTCAATTTGGACAGAAATTTGTTTAGCCATCTCTAAAACCGGCTTAGACACTGCCATTTCGTTCCTCCATTGCCGTCTCATTCCTCCTTGCCCAGCATTTCCAACTCCACCGGGTGTACGTCATCGCCCCAATGGTCGTACAGCTTACGCGCGCCCTCTGTGGTCCACGCTAATTCATCCAGGAATGCCTCGAAAGTTTCAAGCGTCATGCAAACCAAGGTTGGCTTGCGGTCGCCGCGTGCGAATACCACGTCAGCGCCGTCTTGTTCTAGGGCCTGGTACATCTTCGCCAGCCCCGAGGCAAATCGCTTGGCCTCCCCCGTCCACCCAAGGGCGGGGCCAAAGCGCAAGTCGGCGGCATAGCTGCCCTTAGCCGCCCCGCTAAGGGGAACGCGCTCAGCCTCTACGCCCCGAGCGGTAAACCAGTTGACTATCTCACGCTCGTAGCCATTGCCCTTTGTGCGTGATGCTTTGCTCATTCCGCCCCTCCTTTTCTATGCCACTTTTTTGGCGCGCAGTGCGCCGCACTTCTGGCAAATGAAAGTCTGTTCTATTCTTATCGGTCTGGTGTCGGCTTCATTCTCGTAAAATGAAATCCTTTGCCCGAACGGTTCCCACGTGTGGACATGTCCGTCCCCGAAAATTATGAACCGCAACAATCTAAGCATTTCGTCGCTCCTGTCGCGTCAGCATTTCGACGCGGCCCAACGCGCGAGCCTCGATGTTTTCAGGGGAATTGATCTCCTGTCCCATCCTTCCAAGTGTTTCGATGATTTCAATCAGTTCAAGTCTCGAATACTCGTTGAGCGGCTTACCTCGCCATATCATTTTAGCACTTTGCATCATCTCACCTCCACTTACAGACTGTCGTATCTAAAGGGCTCAGCCGGGATTGGCATTGTAATGGTTCCTCCGGCAAGCTGCTTTGCAAAAATTTCACTCATCGCGAGCTCCGCTTTTCGAGCCGCGATAATCGTGCACGACATCGAGCAAAACGTCTCACGCACGCCTACCGCCCTTACTCCGTTCTTGTACGCGAATGGGCCTACTTTCGTTATGGCCGGGAAGCTGGCCCCGCACACCGGACAATTTTGATGCTGTTCAGTCATTCCACCCTCCTTTGGTTAATTTGGCGCGGGTGCCGCTCTATCCCCCATCTGGGGGCGCAGTGGCCTAGGACTGCCTCGCGGCACCCGCTAGGGCAGAGGCGGTCAGCGGTCAAGCCGCCGAACGGTGCGCCGAGGGAACCGTCGTTCCTGCCCATCTCATCTTTTTAACACATCGCCAGCGTCATGTTAAACAAACTTCCTGTTTGTTAACACGACGTGCTTTGTTGCGCCGACTCACCCATCCGGTATTCCGCCACCCGCTTGCCGCTGGATGTCACCACCATGTCGCTGGTGATGTTGTGCCCGGCGCGGCGCAGGTCGTATATCCTGGCCCCGAGGCGAAAGCAGCCGTATTCGCGCAATGCCTTGATCGGGTCAAGGCGGTATCCCGCTTTCAGGTGGTCAAGGATTAGCTGCTCTTGTGTCATCGGTCTCCCTCGCCGCTGCCAGCGCCTTCACGCGCATGAATGTTGAGGCGGCCATGCCTTCCCGCGCAGCCGCCTCGTTGATGATGTCGCGCTCGCGCTCATTGACGCGGGCGGTGATTGCCAGTTGTCGGTTGATCTGCTTCATGCCGCCTTGTACAGCATACGTTGCCGCATAGCAATAACTTTTTAGTTGCTATGTT
>Ga0099851_1000312_pt1 | contig 19977 bp, 23 predicted proteins | sample CB_VirMetaG_6_FD_78176 | JGI IMG/M metagenome (GOLD analysis project Ga0099851, IMG submission 78176) | Freshwater to marine saline gradient viral communities from Chesapeake Bay - CB_1508_2 Viral MetaG | ecosystem: Environmental > Aquatic > Marine > Coastal | place: USA: Chesapeake Bay... | reverse complement strand
CATAGTAGTTGAATCCTTTTCCGCTGGCCTGTGCTTAATGGGCGAGTTAGATCAAAGAACGCGAGACTATAAATATCAGAAGGACGAATTTTTCATAGACGAAGATGATGAAGATGAGGAGCTTGGGCCTGATATGTTTGTTAGCTCGTTTTAAACTGAAAAATAAATAGAGTAAATTGTGTCAGACACTCGGGTAACTATAAATGGTCTAAGGCATTACCTCTGCGATGGTGTGCCTAAACCGCTGCCTTCAGTCACCTCAATCCTTAGTGCCACGCAGTCAGAAGAGACTCAGAGAAAGCTTGCGAACTGGAATAAGCTAAACCCCGGCGTAGCTGATGAGGCTGCCACAAGGGGGACCTGGATCCATAACAGCGTTGAGAACTATTTAAAAGGTTTACGTGTAATTCCTCCTCAACAGTACGAACCTTACTGGCGGGGAATGCCTGAACTTTTAGATTCCTTACTGGGAAACGCTCGGGTTCTGTGGTCTGAGAAACCCTTTAATCAACCAAAATGGTCTAAGTATGTAGGTGACGACGGAGTAGGTCGTATACATTACTATGACTCAAAGACAGGTTACGGGTATGCAGGATGCTGTGACCTTATCTATATGAATGAAAACGCTGAGATAGTACTAGCCGACTTCAAAACAAGCAACGGACCTTACTCGGCACGCTTCCCCAAGAAGGATCAAAATATTGATGATAGGACTCGAAAGGCTTTAATATCAGGGGTTTTCAAAACTAAAAAAACAAGACTACAGCTAGCTGCTTATAAAGCAGCCGCTGAATTATGTCTAGGTATAAAAATTTCAAAGACTCAAATAATAGTAACAACAGCAATAGAAGAGTTCGATACGCAGATATTTACGTTCGGAGAGAATGAAATAGAGAGCGACAGTAAGGCCTGGTTTGAGACAGTCAAGCAATTCTACGAAATGCAGAACTCGCCGTAGAATTAAGGCCCCGACTGAAGAGAAGACCTCTCTTAAGGTTTTCTTTCTGCAGAATACAGGGCACATAGGGCATACTGGGTACCTCGACAACACTCCATGAACTTCATTTGCTCCATCAACAAAAAAGTCGTCAATTTCTTAAATGAGACTACAGGAAAGATTGGACCAGGAGGGAATTTTCAGGCATTTAATGAGAATTGGAAGTCTGCGCGTCTTACTACGACGCAAATAGCAGAGGAAGTAGCAAAGAGGCACGGTTTATGTGCCTGGCATCTTGTAGAAGGTAAAAGACAGAAGAATAATACAGGATTAATACAAGCGGGCTTGATAATCATAGACATTGATAACCAAGCGGACGGTAAGGATGAGAATGGCAACAAAATACAAAAGCAAGAACTTACAGCAGATGAAGCTTTAGAACTAGAGATCTGCAAAAAATACCTTTCTCTTGCATATGACTCTCCATCCACGACGCCAACGTGGCCTAGGTTTAGGCTTGTTTTCTGTTTAGAAAAACCCATCCTTGATCCAGGGTTTTACCAGTGGTTCACTAGAGAGATTTGCAGAAGTATCCCAGGCTCAGACATACGAGCAACCCAGTGCCCAAATCTTTTTTACGGATCAAAAAATGAAGAAGGTATTTTAAAGATTACAGATAAGTTTATACCTGCACACAAAATAGATGAAGCATATGCTCACTACATAACACTGCCTCAATCCATCGAGAGCGAAAGTCAAGACGGAGAAGAGATATTAAAGAAAGTAGAAACGAAGGCTGACGGTTTAGTTTTCCTCAAACTTGTATCTCAGAAAGTACGTGGCGTTCTAGCGGGGGATGAGGTAGATGATCGCAGCTCGACCATGGCTGCTGTTCTTAAAGAATTGATTGGTTGGAGCAACTGGCTACAGGAACGTGGAATAAGCACAGACGTGTCCCCCTTGACAGTGGCACATAATGCGTTCTATGCTATTTACGACTACCCCCCAGACCTCGATGGTAAATTTTCCCGGATCTTAGGCTCGATCCAAACTCCTCAAGAGCTGCAGCCTGCAGTAGCCCTAGCTTCTGAACACGGCGAGGTAGCCGTCTGGAAGAAAGTCAAAGCTCAAAACAAAGAGCTTTTCGAACAAAAAGCAACCGAGGAAGAGAAAAAAATCCTCGGTGCAGCAAGAGCAAAACCAGCCAACTCGGTTCTAACTCTTGAAGATTTTAATCTTGACATCCCTAGTCAAGAGATCACATCAACAACATCAACATCAACATCAACAAATCAAATGACTACACCGCAATCTCCCACGCAGTTAATCAACCTTCAGCGGAACAGCGGACAGAATCGACAGTTCTCAGAGAATGATGTAGCAGATATTATTGTAAGCCGCGAAGGAGATAACTTCTTATACGATAGCAATCTAGATCAGTTTTACACCTATGACGAAGATGAGGGTATTTGGTACCTTCAAGACGAACAGCATATAAAAAAGAGAATCGTTCGAGCTTTAGATAGCTTTGTTAGCGCTGGGGTTCTCCCTCGCTACACCGCATCCACGGTTAGTAGCGTCTTCGCTATCTTAAAAGCCAAGCTTCTGCGGTCGATTGAAGGTGGAAGGAAAAGTATTTGGGGAGCCGGAAGAAAGTTTATTCCTTTCAAGAACGGTGTATTAGATACCGAAACTCTAGATTTTCACGTCGATAACCAGAAAGAGCTTTATCTGCGCAGCCGACTCTCCTATGAATTCGATTCAGAGGCTCGTTGTCCTGAGTTCCTGAAGTGGATTAACAAAAGCTTAGACACGGGACAATCACTCCTAATTCAAGCCTTTGCTCGAGCAATCCTTACGGGATATACATCCGGAGAGCGATTCCTCCATTTAGTCGGGCCTGGCGGAACCGGCAAATCGACAATGCAGCAACTGATGATCGCGTTGGCCGGTTACCACGCGACGCACACAAGTAGCTTAGAGATCATCGAAGAAAACAGGTTTGAGTCATACAACCTAATTGGTAAAAAGCTTCTGCTTCTTACAGACGAATCAAACTATAACAAACGTATGGATGTACTCAAGAAAATCACATCCGCCTCAGACACCTTAAGGGCAGAGAGAAAATACGGAAAAGAAATCATTACATTTAAACCAGAGTGTTTGGTGTGTATTGCTAGTAACGAACACATCTCATCCAACGACAGCAGCAGCGGTTTAGAGCGCCGTCGTCTGACAATCGTTATGGATAAAGTTGTCCCTCCGAGCGAAAGAAGAGAGTTAATTAGTGTTTACGAGGATCGTATCGATGGTGTCTTTGCAGATGAAATGAGCGGTATCGTGACTTGGGCCTTAGATCTGGGCTTCGATAAGATGCGAGATGTACTCGCTAATCCTGTAAAGCACGTACCTTCTATAGCCAAAACGAACATTGAAGCACTTCTGTTCAATAATCAATTCGTTAGCTGGCTGGCTGAATGTTGCCTCTACGCTCCTAATTCAGCCACAGTGGTTGGCCGTGGCGCTTCGAAGCCCTCTACAGACGAATCAGAGAGAGGACTCTATGTTAAGGATGCCTACCAAGAACTTTATGCGAGCTATGCAAACTTCTGCAAAGCCTGTGGTTACAAAGCAGCTGCTAAACCGCGCTTTGTGGAGCGCACGAGAGAAGCTCTAGTTAACATACTCAAACTGCCAAACTGCGGTAGTATCACTATGAAAGCAGGGATGCCTGCGATCGCGGGTCTACGCCTTAAGGCATTCGATCTACAAACAGATAGAGCGTCGTACGGTCCAGACCGCCTGCCAAGCCCTGTGGAATTTGCTCAAAACCCTGATCTAGAGCTCTGGAAAACAGCTTTTGAAAAAAATGATGGCCAACAAACTTAAAGCAATTCCACTCGCAATTATCTGCGGTACTGGAATCAGCATTGCGACCCTCGTAATGGCTCCCCAGTACGTTGGGGCGCCTCTAGCCTTCACGGCTGGTGTATTCGGAGGCGCTGCCACAGTCGCTGAACGTAGGCTTAGGGTTCAGGTAACTCAGGAACAACAGGCACGAGTCACGGCTGTCTTCAGTGTCCTCTACGAAAAAAACAGGGGCATCATCGACCCTGCAGAGTTATCTTTCCTAGCCAATATCCCTGGAGATAGAGCGTACGCTTTTCTACTTGCCCTGGCCGAGCAAACCAACGGACAAAGAATCGACACGAAAACAGGTCTGGGATCAGGCTCTGTCTTTAGCTTCGCCCACAGTGCAAATGCTTTAGAGCAGCTAACGAAGAATGCTACGAACTGGGCTCAAGCACAGACGAAGCAACTTGAACAACAGTTAGAAGCACAACAACAGATAATCTCCTTAATGCAGCTCAAAGAGCAGCAACAAACAATAAAAGCCGCTCAGTTTACACAGGAGGTACAGGAAGACCCGTGGAAGAATCAGCGATGACTGAGTTTTCACCTGCTGCCCAGGCTGTACTGACCGCTTTTGGTAAGTACCCGTTACATGGCGATCACATCGCCAACACTTTGATGCACGGCGCTCTCCCTGCCGCAATTAGAGAGATCGCGGCCAAATACTCCTACGAAGTTCACGGTGAAGGCTGGTACGAGCTGGTGGTGGATGCCGCCGACCTTTATGCGCTTGCTGATGAGTTAGAGGGTGTCAAATACGGCACTTATCGCTGTGAGCTGCAAGCTCAGTAGTCACCTTCGCTACTGAGGTAAATAACGAATGAAATCCCAACCAGAGAGGGAGGGATCCTCAGACTCTTTCACAGCTTTTATCACAACCGGAAGCTCACGGGCCAATCGATAGCCGATTGAGCGAGCGATCTCACGATGCTCCTTTTGGGTATCCTCCTTCCCTCGAAGGCCTACATAGTGTATAAAACTGCGCACCGTACCACTCATGTGCATTCGTGTGGGTGTGTATAAAGGGAGGATATTTCGAGCACACTCACGAGCCACGCCGGAGTCAAGCATCTCGTTGTAAAGACTCTGGATTTGACTATCTAAAATCTCCAGACGATCCCAAAAATACTTGCACATGTAAACAGGCAGGCGGTCTACGCTGCTCTGTCTGTTTTTCTGGGCTTGGAAACGAAGCTCGAACTGAAAAGGTTGCTCCTCAAGCTCTAAGGTTTCGTTAGGTGCGCAGTACCTCTGAGATAGTTCCTGAAATACAAATGAACGATGACGCAAAATTTGCGGCGAGATAGCCCTAGTAGTAGAAATCTCAAAGCTGGCAGAAGCCTGCTCAAACACACTCCAGTGAGCGTGCTTAATACAGTAAGTTAAAAGTTTTTCGTACTCCGCTCGATCAGGGTCTTTAGTCGAAACCCTGGCGTGCCTTGCGATTATCTTCTCTGCATCAGGCGTAATCCAATCAAGGTCAGCCGAATGCAGTTTCACTTAGCTTCGAGGGAAGGTTTGCTGGTATCTTAACCGAGCCGTCAATTCGCGGGGATTAGCGGCGATCTTAGAGACATCCATGGGGCCGAGCCCAAGGCGCATACCAGCTAAGCGAACAGGAGCGTCATTCATCACTTCTTCTCACCAAACACGGAAGGGTTAGGCATATAAAGATTATCCGGCATCGTATAACTACGAAGACCCTCGGCAGCGGAAGGGTCTAAGTTATTTAAGAAATTCTGTGTGGGATACATAGTCAGAATCCGCATCTGTGTACGAAGATTCGGATCAGACAAGTTAGCGGTTTTGGAGATATAAGACTCTTTAGACATATCCTCGGCACGATTCGGCAGCGCCAGATCGCGTTGGTTGTAGCCAGCAACGCCCGTAGGTTGATTTGAAGGAACGATGTTCCCTTCCCCATAGGTCACGGGGGGAACGGCGCTACGTTTCAGATCACCCAGACTGGTTTCATACTGCGCCTGGACCCGATTGACATCATCGATATCCAGAATCCGCTGCATGGCGATCTGGGTTGGAGTTGTCTGGTAGCTAGCAGGAGGAACCGAAGCCAAACCTCCAAGTGGTTGGAGGCTCTGCGAGGGACCTAAACCGCCAGGGCGCTGTAGAAAACGTTGCTGTTCCATGAGACCAGTCTAACTCCGTTTAGGTTGTTTCTCGCGATTAGTCTCTCGACTAACAACGCGCAAATTAGAGGAACTGTTGTTCTCAGGATTGTAATCCTTGTGATCGACTTCTTTACCGTCTCCTTTGTGAACGCGACCATTACGCTCCATAAAGCGACGAGCTTTATTGCGAGCTGCACGCCTTTTCTTTTGTTTTTCAGTACCCCCGTGTTCTCGGTACTCTTTTTTGTAGTCGCGTTCGTATGCCACGGGGAGTTTTTTACAACTCTAATCCAGCTCGGAACAAATCAGCGACATCCATACCGCGATTAACTACTAAGTGTCGCGCAAACTCAGTGAGATCTTTTTGGAAGCGTTGATAAAGCCCTGTATATAAACCAGTACTTACACAGTAAAACTCGTATAACTTGTCTAAAAACTCTGCCTTGGACTGCTCATCAGCTGTATCCCAATTATCCAAGATCTTCTGATAGTCGAACTGAGCGAAGGTCATGAGCTCCAGGGAAGGAAGCTCATCTTAAGGCATTTGCCGAGATGATCCAGCCAGAAGAAGCTCCTTCAACAAGAAAACGAGGTCCGAGATTCTTTTTAGAGTACAGAAGATACTTGCCATTCTGTGAGATATAAGAGCCCCCAACAAGGTCAAGCTCTCCAAAAGGATCGTGCACCCAGAGCTTAGTCTTATCCGCCGTTATACCCACGCAGCAAATCCAGTGGCCACCTCCAACCGGGTTACTAACAGGACCCTTATGGAGGATACCCATAGGAACAGGGATCCCCAGACTCAGCTGACGCTCAATAGTGCTCCAATCTGCATTCTGAACAAAGCGTGCAGTAACCCCGAAGTGCCGGAGTGCCTCAAGCTGCGAGGAGGCTTGTGTCGTATCTCCGTATTTGTAGACCTCGTTAATATATTCGTCATCACCTTTAATAACCCCAGGATCGAGAGCTGAGAGAAGCATCGCGCAGCTACTGGAAAAACAAGTACGAAGAGGATCTTTTTTATTATCCCTCTGTGAGTAATAAGGAACATCCAGTTTTATATCTTTCTTTGTTTCAGTGCTTTCCGGGGTATCTACATCGTTAATGATCTTCCAGTGATCGGGGAAGATCCACCATTCTCGGTCGGGTTGCGCCTCTAGGAAAACACGTTGATGGCTTTCACCCGAGTACATCCGAATCTCAAGCCATTGCCATGCGCTACCTTTCGGTACGAACAGCTTCTGCTCGGCAGAGAGTGCTGAGGAGTCAATCGGTTTCCGTTTTAACCAAGTGTCACGCTTGGCCAGGATCGACTTACCGAGCATAGGATGTTTGACTTTCTCCAAGAATAAAGCTTTTTCAGCTTCACGCCGACGAACCAGACCGGGAACAGGTTGATCGTTACCTGCTTTGACCCAGCGAGACAATTCGGAGGCGACCACGCTGCGATCAGCGCCCTTGTTCAACAGCTTTAAAAGAGTGCTGTTAATGAAGGCAGTAGGACCGACGTTAAAGACAAAGGAGACGAGAGCGTCGTATTCGTTCTGATTAATAGACGCTGTTACGAAGCTACTAACAGTTTGCTGAGCACTCTCAGTGTCTTTCCAAAGAAGGTGCTCGGCTTCCTCCTCGGTAATTTGCATATTCTCGGTCACATCAGGTCCGGTATGCCCAAACCCAATGGTTAAGACTCCTGCCGGACAAACATAACTTTTTAAGCGAATACCTTCGAACTTCTTGATTAAATCAAGACCCCTTTGAGATAAACGCATTGATGTATTTCTGCCTTTTACACTTTGGCAGATTCTGAATATTTAAGATGTGAAACTTTGATTAAGCTGCAGTTACTGTTACGCGATATTCGGTTTCACTACGACCAGTACGGAATACGTAGAGGGATGCAGTATCGCCGCTAGTAACACTGTAAGTAAAGCTCGAGTCACTACGACGACTTAATTTAGGAGCCTCGGCAGTGCCGGCAAGAGTGCCATCAGCTTTATAAACTTCAACTTTCTTAACTGCAAAATTTTCTGCAGTCAGAGTAATAGTTGCGGTACCTGTGGTCCCGTAAGTCAGTTCATAAACGTCAGCCAGTCCGAGACTGCCTTCTGCCGAGAATGAACGATAAGAACTAACAGTCACATTATTACCATTGCTGGTACGAATCTGACCGAACCGCGTAATACCAGCAGGTGCTGCACCTAATTCGCGATTGAAGGTAGATTCAGCCATGACTAAACTTAAAGTCTCTTCTAGAACAATTCTAAGGTATGTACAACAAGGTCAACGCCCTTATATACGAATTAATAAACTTCTTAGATAGATTTATACAACTTAAAAACAAACCATGGATTAGAAAAATATTAGATTACTGCAGGGAAGATTGGGCGGCTTTCAGAGCTGAAGTCGCCATGAGAGAAGTGGATAAACAAATCGAAGATATCCACGAGGCGTGGAAACTCGAGGAACAACAAAAACAGAAGCCGTTATACAGCGAACTGCCTCCGGATGGATCTAGAGCGCAGGAACTGCTTGGAGGGGAAATGCGACTCAGCGCCCCTTGGACTGCCGAGAGCTCTGATAAGCCTTAGCTTTGGCTTTAGCTGACTTAGCTTTCGGCACACAGTTAGGGACTTCCTTCCCATCCTGTTTTTTCATGCCAACCATTTCGTAATTCTTCCAGCAAGGATCCTCTCCCTTCATCTGACTAGCCATCAATCGCGACCCTCCGTGTTGCGCTCGTCTTTACGACCACGCTCTCGCTCAATTTTATACTTACGTGCACGTGTTTTAGCCCTAGTGGCCTTAGTCATTTCCCCACGACGAGCCCCTTTCTTAGTTGCCTCCTGAGTGCCCTCTTTCAAATCACCAGATTTTTGCAGCTGTTTGGTAGCGATAGCGTAAGCCGAAGACTTACTCATCTTCGGATTTTTACTCATTATCGACTCAACAGCATCATCCAAAATCTGAGGCATGGTGACACAAAAGCTTCTAGAATTCTAATAGCTGAGATAGCACCATGATTAACTACTTATCCGAAAACTGGGCTGAAATCGCAGGTATCCTTGCAGCCGTGCACGTGCTCGCGCTGGCAATCGTCAACGCAACGCCCACCCCTCGTGATGATGAGCTCTATGGAAAGCTCTACAAAGTCATCGAAGTGATTGCAGGTATCGTCACCCGGACCGCTAAAAAGTGATTTAGGCAGCAGCAGGAGCTCCTAACCAATAAACAGGTACCAAAGGAAGAGGATCGGTATCCGACTGGTTAACCCAGTGCAGGATCCGATCCTCTCTTTCTTGCGTCCAGAAGTCCTGAGCCCTGTACCACTCGAACCAACTTTGAGAACTCTTTTCAAGGTTACAGGCACCGCAAGCGGCTATTAAATTGTTTTTAGTGGTCGCCCCTCCTTTTGCCTTAGGTACCACGTGGTCTAATGTGGTTGGCTTTGATCGACCGCAGTACGCACAGCAGCCCCAGTCTTCCAATATTTGTTTACGGAATCGTTTTCGGGCAAACCTCTTCTGTAAACAGGTGAGGTCAAAGAGTAGATCCCGTTCGCTCACAAATGTGAGTGCGGCTACATATAGTTTAGGCCAGATTTGGAAGACCTAGTGAATCAAAGATCTAAAGAGACCTTAAAAGGTACAAACCGGAGGAGCTCACGGCACGTCCCACGGGGGACCAGGTTCCGCCGGACCACGCTGGGGGGATACCAGAGTAAGTGGTTAACCCTCCGCTTACGTGATCCAGGTAATAGTCTCTTCCGACCTGAAGATTAGTTTGATTGTAGTCAATTGACTTAGGCAGAAGAACAGTTACAGGAGAACCGCTCGAAACAGTGGATTGAGCAATACCTAAGTAATTAGAGACGCCGGATAAAGCGGGGTAATAAGAGTACTGGCTTAGATGATCAAACACTACAGTATCTATTCGAGAATTTGTAGTGTTGAAATAAATAAAACAAACACTATTATGCTGAGTATCGACAGTACTACGTAAGTTGGTAACGTTTGTCGAACTGAATACAGAGGGAGTACCGTAATTTATAACATTACCCGAGATCTCACCAACGATGGCGGTACCGTAAGAGCTGTTATTAACATCTTGATAACCAAAAACAATTTTATTGCTATAGGGATCATAGGTAGTTGTAGTCCAGCCAACTCGACTTGCAAAGCCCCAGGGCTGTGAATACTCCAAGGAGTTACCGGAGATAGATGCAAGAACCGCTGTACCAGATAAAACAGTAGCTGAAAAGAAATCTTGATATGTAACAATAAATTTGTCATCAACAGGACTATAAGCGCTAGAGATATAATTAACACGTGTATCAAATTGAGTCTCAGGGCCGATACTAACTACATCACCACTTAATGTACCTAAAGTACCATAAGCAGCGGTAGTAGTATTATTATAGAAGAAACCAACTTTATCTTGGACATGGTTATACGCCATGTCCCACTGTAAAGCGTTGACATTATTGGTATAAGCAAACCCAGAGGAGATTCCTCGAACAACCCTGCTATCAACAATCTTCGCAGGGCATACAAACCCTCTTCCTGTAGGGTTACCGCTTATATAAGCACCTAAGAACGTATCGCTATTAGGTAAGTAAAGGAGTCTATGAAGAGCTGTATTTGTACCTCCTAGAATATTATTAGCGTTATTAGTTACATTCCAAACATAATCATTACCAGAATAAGTAGCTACCTCTAAGTAAGTAAAGTTGGTCCTAAGGGTATCGTCGCCAAAAGTAGCAAGATAACCAGCATTAGGAGCAACAGCAATAGCCATATCCGTAGTGGCGCCTGAGCCCACGACTCCGGATGTTGTGTTATAAAGAAGTTGATTATTTGTTACCTCTGTTTGATAAACATAGGATCGTCTACTAGCGTTATTATTAGCAATTAATTGATATACTTTATTAGTACTATTATCATAAACACAATCTACGTTTATTACAGAAGTATAGTTAGAAAGAAGAATATCAGGAGTACCGTAACTAGGAGGATTAGTATTCCCAGAAGATAAAACAGTTAAGCTAGAAACTCGTCCAGTGCTGTCTACTCCCACGGGGGAGCCGCCGCTGATCGTAGAGGATGCGGTTAAACTAACAGCGTTACTATAAAGAGAAGCATTAACCGCAGCAGTTAACGCAGCATTACCGGAAGATAATGCGGTATCAGCGTAAACTTGTGCTGCAGCGCCAGAGGCAGCAGCAGAGGGATAGGCAGATAATGCTGCGTTACCCGAAGCTAAAGCACGCCACGCCGTAACTTGAGCAACGCCGTCGTAACCGATAGAAGTCCCCGCAAAAACTAAACCGCTGGGATTTGTCGCTAAGGCAGCCTGAACAGTCTTATTACCTGTACTTAAATCTCCGCCACCGACTAATCCCGACCCAGCGACTAAAGTACCGAGGGAATAACCACTAATAGTACCGCCAGGCGGTAACTGACTCAGGCGACCGTTCTGCAGAACTAAAGGATTCTTCTGAGCCATTGCTACCGCCTAGATAACTCTATTGTATCCGAATCGATATTAATTAAGCGGAAGGCGGGTTCCAATCGGGATTAAGCTCCCAGCCTCCGATGAGTGTATAGGTATATTTCCAACCAAACCAGTCACCAGGATCACTGACACCCTCGTGAAGTACACAGTTAGATGTATTACAGTCCATAACCAAGAACTCAGGGGCTGCAGGATCCCCAACCACTACCATGCTGTCTGTGACATTCACAGGGGTATCATCAGCTATTAAATAGAGGCTGACGTTAGGGACCTCAAAGTCAGCCAGACGGCAGATAGTTTTCATGGGATGTTTGGAGATGGGCTAATTATAAGCGATTATAGAGAGTCAGTTAAAACGATCTGGGTAGGGCCTGCACCCATCCCAACAGCCCTCCAAGGGAATGAGCCACTCCAGGCCCCAACACGAGTGGGATCTGTAGTAAAACCGCTGGTCTCAGGACTCAGATAGTACGAAAGACCAGCAGAAATCCCAGAATTAGTTCCATCAATCGAACCAGGCAAGCGAACATATACCGTACCGCCGCTTGTAGTTGTGTTTTGAGCGACTCCAATATAATTGTTATACCAGTCCTTCGTCGGTGCAATCTGCTTAGGCTCACTCAGAACCCACGCGATTCCCGAAGCGGTTGCGGTAGTGGTGCCGGCACCGGCTATAACAAGGGCTGAACCAGAGTTATTAACACTCAGGTAGGGATAAGTAGGATAAGTAGGGTTTGTTAAGAAGGAAGAAAGAGCCTCGGCCCTGCTTGTACGATCAATATAGTAACCGCTGAGGTTGAAGACATGTATGGTAACTGGTTCTTGTGTGGTTTGATAAACATTATTCTGTTTATAACAAAGGATATTACGCGAATAATAAGGATCGTAAACTAAGGAAGGATAGAGGTATTGAGTTCGAGAAGAAACAGATTGAGACGGTCCGTAGGTTAAAGTACTTCCAGATACGGAGGCAACGATGACCTTAGCTGTATAAGGAGTCAGGTTAGTTGAATTGTAAACAGTAACAATCTTGTCAGCAGAGGCGTCATAAGCACATTTAACTTGAGTTACGTCCGCCTCGCCATAGAGAAACTCTGAAGACGATAGGTAAGAAGAAACTCCGCTGGTATTAACAAGCAAACCCACCCCTAAGTCATAGTTACTTTCAGGGAAGGTTACGTAGAACTGCTCACTGGAAGAATCATAAGCAGAATCAATAGACTCAGTAAAGTAAGAGTCAGTTAAAATTTGATCAGTAATACCAAAATTAAGGGAATTACCGTTAATTTTGGCGAGAGAGATGCGGCCACGCTGGCCGACATTATAAAAGTAACCAAAAACGTTATCACGGGGGTGATAACAAAGTGATCTAGCAACTGCAGGTGCAGAACCTCCAGCGAAAGGGGCACCTGCGCCAAAGGAAGTAACTAAACCACTTATGTTTGCTACAGCAGTCTCAGCATTATAAACAGCAACAAACCTTTGATCGGCAGTACTATACGCTAAGTCAATAGAAGTCGTATTAGCAGAGTTAAAGATAATAGGTGTGCCGTAGTCTATATAAGCACCGTTTATTCTGGCTGATTGAGCCCAACCATAATTGGATGCTGAAGTATTTCTATAGGCTAAGAGGAAAGCATCTTGAGCTGCGTGATACTCGCTGACACAAAGTTCGAGCATCGCACCCGAAACAAAAGGTGTATAACCGTTGTTTCCGTTAGTAAGCGCAAAACCGTCTTGATAAAAACGAATGGTCTGCACTTGGCCCGCGTCGTCAACGCCCACGGGGGAGCCAGAGACGATTACGCTACTAGCGACATAAGACTTGATAACGCCTTGAGAGGCAGTGCTGTCCAGAATCGGATAAACAGCGTTACCACTAGCGATGGCGCTATCAGAAAGATTTAGGGACGCATTACCGCTCGCAAGCGCCGCAGTAATATTGGCTTGAGCGGCTAAACCGCTAGCGAGAGCCTCCTCACCAGTCCGTAAAGAGGCCCCATCATCAGCTAATTTATCTCCTACAAAAATTAAACCACTCGGATTCGGAGCAAGGGCAACATCTAAGCGAGCAGAGGTTGATAAACTTCCACCACCCTCAAGGCCACTACCGGCAACAACGCTACCTAAAGTTAGCCCGATAGTGGTATCACCAGGCGGAAGCTCGGTAGTAACACCACTAACTATGACTAAGGGAAGGTAATTTGCCATAACCGAAAACCTCGTTACTCCATCGTAAACCCAATCAAAGGGTATTGAGCACTAAGAAACCGCTAGGGGAAACAGCGCGTGCAACCGGTGCCCACGGTGCTTGACCTGACCAGTTAGTCGGTGTCGTTGGGAGCGTCGTAAGGGCTCCACTTTGAACTGCATGGCAGTAATAAAGAGAACCAATCTCCGCTGTACCTGATTGTGCTGTATATACAGCACCCGGTAAAGCAACAACACAAGTACTACCAGAAGCTACCGATTGAGTAGCGATACCTAGAACGTTATTGTAAGATGAAGCTTTTGGTGAATAATCGTAAACAATAGATGGTTGAAATACGTTTACGACTCCTAATTGTGCAAATGCACCATACGAATCAACGTCCCTATAGGCCATAACAAGACGATTGTCTCGCGAACCCCAGGTAGGTATTGCATAAAGATCGCCAGGATTTAAAACACCCGATCCATTGAACTGCAGATATTCGCCGGATAAACAAACAGAAAGACCAAAAATGCCGGCGGTAACGTTAGCTTGATAGAAAGTTCTATAAAAAATCTTGTCGTACTTGTTGTAAGTACTCATAATCGGATATGTACTGTTTTCGCCTATGGTGGCACCTGCAATTACCTGGAAAGGCTCTTGTTTTTGAACAAGATAATCACCTGAGATTTCGGCAGTAGAAGCGTAAGTTCTAGTGGTAGTTTGCTGATAGTAAAGATGTAGGTATTTATCTATGCTCGGCTCATATACAAGGTCATTGAAGTAAGTATTCCAATTACCACGTGTGTACGTGGTAGGGCCGTACGAAACACCGCTTCCTACACTATCGATATATCCCAAGCGTAAAAAACCGCTTGCGGGTACGGAATCGCCGTAGGCTAAAGCGAAACGATTGGAGTTAGGATCTAAAGCAATGTCAGGCCAATACGTAGTTGCCTGTGAAAAAGAAGTCAAAGCACCGGGAAGGGCCGTCATCGTCAATTTATCTATACGAACACGCTGAACCTGTCCCTTTGTAATACTGTTATTAAAATAAACAAATACATGCTCCTTAGAGTAAGGGTGATAATATCCTTTTGTATAAAAAGTAGCCTGAGCGTTGGCTAAATGTGTACGCTCAGAGCCCGTAAAGTTTAAGAAAGAGTCTAAAGTAGTTGTGCTAAACGGTATAGAGTCTAAATAAGCAACATATAAGTAATTATATATATTTACAAGGAATAAATCGGCTTCTGGATCGTAAGTAACAGTTGTATATTGGTTTCCACTACCAAGGGAAGTTTGAGGAACTACAGGAGTACCGAATACAAAGTTATCGTACTTATCAAATTGACCGGTTACAAAATAAGCATAGCCACTGGAATCTGTATAGAAAATAATCCAAAGATCTTTCTCTTCAATATAGAAAGGTTTAGATACGGAACCCTGGCTACTATCGAGATAAATCGAGGGGTCTTGACGGAAATATTTAAGTACTTGCTCAGCTGTAGCTACAGGTCGGATTGTCTCAATCTGTCCAGCGTCATTCAACCCAACAGCTGAACCGGCTGTAATAGCAGTCGCAGCAGTAAAAGTTTGAACAGGTCCAGTCGGATTAACGGTTAAAGCAACGGAAATAGCAGCATTACCCGAAGCTTGGGCCTGAACAGAAGTTGCAAGTGCAGCGTTACCAGAAGCAAGCGCGGCTTCAGATAAAGGAACAGCGGCCACGCCGGAGGCAAGCGCCGTATTAGCTAAAACAGCAGCCGAACCGTCGTTTCCGAGGGCGTCCCCAACAAAAATCAGACCGCTGGGGTTAGGAGCAATCGCAAAATCAATTCGAGGCTCATCACTGACATAACCGCCGCCGACTAAACCGCTACCAGCGACAACCTGAACCGTTGTATACCCAGCTAAAGCGGAGTCGCCATCAGCCAACTCGGCAACAAGACCGCTAGTAAGAACGAGAGGGCGACGAGCTACCATTGTCTAAACCTTAAATAGAGGAGTTAGCTATATAACTCCAGAGGGGGTTGGAGCTGAACGTGGAGGGCCGTAGGCGTAATAGCCAGACCTAAGTTGACAAGCGCTGCGTAACCGTTGGAAGCAGCCACCGTGCCAGACGCAGAGGTGAAGGGAGTAAGTTCACCCTCGGACTTAGATAAATAATAATACTGACCGGGAACTAAGGTAGATGCTGCAGTGATATTCACATCGCTAACGGTCGCAACGTCGTCAAGAATAACTTGAACAGTTGCAGATGCAGAAGCAGCATCAGCCGTCAAACCAACAACGGAGTAATTTTCACTCGGTAAACCGCTGGCAGCACTCGCAGGGAGGGCGTAAATACCGCTTACGTAAACAACCTGACCTTTGATCAGATTGACGCCCGCCGTAAAGTTCTGAGTCGACGGAGGAGTAATAATCGAAGAAGAACCCTGATCGTAAAGAACAATTGAGGGCTGGATCTCAACGTGTAACTCAGAAGTACTTAGAGCAGTACCTAAGTTGACAAGGGCCGCATAACCACTGGGGGCGGTAACAACACCAGAGGCAGTGCTGTAACGAGTTAACTTACCGCTGTACTTAGAGAGGTAATAAGGCTCGCCTACTGTGAGCGACGTTTCGCCCACGAGGTTCGCAGCACTTACAACAGCGATATCATCGAGGATTACGGTTACACCGCTGTTAGTGGGTGCGGCCTCAGATGTGATGCCAATCGGCTGATGGAGGTTAGGAGAAACACCACTAGCAGCACTGGCGGGGAGAACATATAAACCACTTACATATACAACTTCGCCCTGGATTAAGTCTGTACCAGCGAGAAACTCTTCAGAAGTAGAAGAGGTGGTAGTAACACCAGCACCATTAGCTAACCATACCTGCGTATTAGCAGGTGTGAAGCCTGTGTACCTTTTATTAAATATCGCACGATCCGTCACGAGAACAGCTCAGACCTACGTAATCAGATTATAAACGAAAGCGTCCTACATTTTAAAGTCGATAGGTTTTAACCGGAATAAGCGATTAGAACCGGCGGAGAAATTTCAATAGAAAGCCCAGAAGTACTGACACAACGGCCCATAAAAGTTTGATAGGCGTCGCCAGAATACGAAGCGAACTCTTCAAGCCAACCAGAACTGGAGACTAAAACACCAGATGAGGCAATCGACAGATAAAGAGGTTTACCAGGTATTAAATTAGAATAATCTGTGTAAACTGCATCAAGATTAACTGGAACTACCGTACCTAAATAACCCGCTTCCATGGCCACGCCGACCACGGATGCGGTTTGAGTAGTCTTAGCGGAAGCTGTGTAAATAACTCCGCCAGGGGCGACATAAACAGCCGCGCCCTGAGCGATGTCTCCCCCAGCGGTAAACCGCGCAATCGTCATTTTATTCTCGTCAGGCTAAGTAATAGCCTACACAGAATAAGACTGAATTACGACAGGGACTTAATCTAAAGCTTAATTAGACCAGGGGACACCAGCAGCTTTAGAAGGTGCGCGTTGTTCATCGATTTGCGCCTGCAGGGCAGCTTCAATTTCAGCAACCTTTTCGTCGCCGCCAAGGGCTTCCTTGACCCAGCCGATTACGGTGTCTTCCGTAAGGTCGGCGTAAGGAATCAAGTTGTCGGGGCGCTGAAACCCCACGCTGCCATAGGCACCTGCGGAATAGGTGTCATCTTTGGCATCGACTGTGTAGTGGGCGGTGAACACAAAGCCGTCGTCGGTTTCGCGCTCAAGGGTGTTGATTTTCCAAGTAAAGGTGGTGGCCATGATGAAGAACCAGACTGGTACAGAGTAGTTGGGTTACAGCCAGTTGGGAAGGGTCGGCTGCCCACCCTTTTAGTGAGTAGGACTTATGGCTCTAGCGCGGTAACACGAGCCTTCAGACTTTCGATCTCAGCCAACGCTTCCTGCAGCGCAGCCGTCAGCAGTGGCACAAGCTTGGACTGGTCAATGCCTTGGTAGACAGGATTACCTTCATCATCAACCTCATCCTTGGTGCCAGTGACGCACTCAGGAACTACAGCTTGTGCTTCGTGCGCGACGAAGCCATCGACCGTCTTGTCAGGATCCGCGATGAAATTGAAACGATGAACCTGAAGCTGGTTTAGGCGATCAGCAGCGCCAGTCAGCGGGACAACGTTTTCCTTTAGGCGGTAGTCAGAGGAAGTGTTGTAGGCGGTGGCGGTTGTGGTGACAGAGATAGAGCCGACAAAACTTGTTTCTCGGTAGAAAGCTGCGATATTGCCATCTGAAGAAGTGCGCTGCAACAACAGAGCACTTCCGGCAGACTTTGACAAAATCAACGCTTTACCATTAACGTCGTAAGTCAAGCCTTCAGTTGTTGTAGTTGGCGGGCTAATAAATGAAGTTGTCCCAATAAACACAGCACCCGAGTTCGTAATCCTCATCCGCTCCGTCGGGCTGCTCGCTCCGTCGGCGGTAGTGGAGAACACTATGCGAGCTGGATAGTCACCTGATCCCGCTGCTGCATCCGCAACTGCATCAATCCAAGCAAACTGTGCGCCAGTGTTATCAGAAAAAATGATTCTTCCAATGGGTTCGTTAGCAGTTATCGAAGGCGCTGCTTCATCTCTTTGCAAATTGAGGATCCCAAACGACCCACTTACAAAAGTGTTGCCTTTAATTTGAAGCCTTGCATATTGAGAGTCACCGGTATTAGCACTCGAAGACGTGCCAACTAACAACCTGCCGGAGCTGTCGATGCGGGCGCGTTCAAGAGAATTTGCCCAGAAACCAAGAGAATTATCGTTGTGATCATATTGAAGCCGGCCAACAGCAGATGACCCACTATCTGCAAAAAAGACACTACCTGTTGTGGTTGCAGTAGAGGAGATGGTTATTCCAGCGGCACCATTCCTTTCAAAGTTGGCAACAGAAGCAGTTACTGGTGTAGCTGCCGAAGCACTGGACTCAACAACATGGAGAATATCGTTAGGACTCGTAGTGCCAATCCCTAGTTTCCCGTCCGATGTGATGCGGAGGCGTTCGGTACTTCTGGTTTCAAACCTGATGTTAGAGCTTGAACCTGCCCCACTTTGTCCAGCGAGGATTAAAGGCTGCGTAGCCGTAGTTTGAATCCTGGCTTCTGTAGCAGTTTGCTCAATCTTAAGAGGATTATTGGTTGAATCTTCATCCAAAAGGAGCGTGCAGTTTGTCCCAGCAGCCGTGTGGAGATGAAGCAGCGAACCAGGGTTTGCAGTACCCACCCCAACATTCCCACTACTATCAACAAACACCCGCCCAGTGCCATTAGTCGAGATGGCTACTTGATCTGCGCCGGGGGAGTAAATGCCGGTGTTATCACCTATAAAGGCAATAGAGGGTGAAGCAGCGGACCCCGCAGGAATACTAGATAATAACTGCGTGAGAGAAACTCTCTTATTAGAAGTATCAGAATCTTGTACTACAGGAAAATAATCAGCCCCAGCTAAGCTGGAAATAACAGAAAATTGAGATATTTTTTGGTTAGCCACGTTAGGTACTGCTCTCTAATTCGAGAGTGAATCCATCTTCTAACAAGATAACACCAATCGAATGAGGTGTGCCTGTTTCGAGGGTAAAGTAACCCTCAATATTAATCAGAACAGGAGGCTTAAGTTCGATAGCGTAACCAGATGTACTGATAGAGCGCCCAACCCTAGATAAGTTTGCTCTAAAAAGTGGCGAACCATATAACTGCTCGTAGAAACCAGAAGAGCTAACGAGCGTACCGGATTGAACCGGAGATACATATAGATCCTCACCAGGTATCAGATTGGAAGACTGTGCATAAACACCATCGTTATCTACTCGAACTAAGGAACCGGCTGCAGCCGTATCTAGCGCAATGCCGATTACCGGTGTTCTAGCTGAGGATGACGCTATAGACGGATAAAGTAAGTTGCCGGAAGAAAGGTAAACAGCATCCCCAGCGGTGATAGCACTACCTGCTGTAAAGCTAGAGATAGCCATTTACCTTTCCTAGATAACTACAGTTTAACGTCCTTGTCCGCGATATTTTTTCTTCCCACGTCGACGAGGGCGCGAGAGAACCGATTGACCGATTGAAGTGGTCTTGGGCTTGCGCTGGATGAGCTGGGTGTTCTTGGGCTTAGCCATCTAATAATAATAGTTGAGGCGTGGATAGTTTAGACGGAAACCCAGGCTGTGCCGTTCCAAATCTTGAGGCTGTTAGAAGTTGAATCCAACCAACCCGCACCAGGCGATACAGGACTTGGGGAAGCTGTACCAAAGGCGACAGCACGAGAAGGAGAAGATTCGT
>Ga0099851_1000302_pt1 | contig 20086 bp, 35 predicted proteins | sample CB_VirMetaG_6_FD_78176 | JGI IMG/M metagenome (GOLD analysis project Ga0099851, IMG submission 78176) | Freshwater to marine saline gradient viral communities from Chesapeake Bay - CB_1508_2 Viral MetaG | ecosystem: Environmental > Aquatic > Marine > Coastal | place: USA: Chesapeake Bay... | reverse complement strand
GGGCGCATTGCTTTCAACTTTTGACCAAAATCAAGAAGATCCTGAATGTCAGTCCTTGGTGATTCCAAGCACTGCTCCCAGGCTGTAATCACCTTCTCAAGCTGCCAGTCAGCAGCAGCTCGCATGTCCGTCATAATCCCTTCTTCATCGCAATCCTCAAAGGGAAAGCAAGAAAGCTCTTCGCAGATTGTGTCAGTCAGTGGGTGTTCAGTCATCAGTTGTCCTCTTGGGTGGTGGTGGTGGTGGTGCGGAAGAACTTGATTGAAACGTCTTCAATGCCTGTTCTCCGGCACTCACCGATACCAGTATCTTCATTGAAGATATAGTCGCTTAAGGGTGTTCTTTCTGCCTCCAATAACTCAACACTTCCTTTTTTAATGTCTGAAACAAGTTGATCTAAGAAGTTCAAAACCTCTTTTTTTTGTTGCTCGTAAAGTGGATCAAGAAAAGTTTTAGGCATCAGTTGTCCTCCTTTGTTGTTGTTGTTGTTGCTGGGCGCATTGCTTTTTGAAGTTCAACAATAAAAGATTTTACGGCTCGCATGTCATCAGCATCAAAAATAATTAGATTGCCATGATAAACACCATTGAACTTTTCGTAAAGTATCTCATCAGTCAGTGGATGGTCAGTCATTGGTTGTTCTCACCCAATGACAGGAGAAGAAAATTTTCATCATAAATCTTACGAAACGATTGGGAACTTGACCCTTTACTGGAAAGTAAATCATCCCTTGGCCATCGGGTCTGTTTCCAAACAAATAGCACTTCCAGCCAGAAGGTTCTGGTTGATTGAAAATTGGGTAGGTTTTTAATCCCTTTGGCTCAGTCATCAGTTGTTCTCCTTTTGTAAGGCTGTTGGGATATAAAGGATGCGGTCAAAATCTCGGTCTCGATCTTCCTCGCGGTGATAAACCCAGTTTATTTCGATTCCTTGCTCGAAGTAAAAACGAAGGCAGGGCTTCCCTCTGCTGTCTGGGTACCGCTTAAATCTTTCCTTTTCAATTGCAATGCAGAGACTTAGGTTTACAGCCCTATTTTTAACCTCATCCCCATGAAGATAAATGGTGCTTCCAATACAAGGCAGTACGAATTGATTGGTCATCAGAAAGTAAATCGAAGTGAGGTTGTTTTTTCTTGAGTCGCACTGCCGTCAAGCTGCGCACGCTCCTGGATTCCTTTGATTACGGTTTTTGTTTCATTCCCATATTTCCACAGTTTAGTTTCGACAGGTGTGCATTTGATGCCGTCATAGACAAAGGAATCTCCTTTTCTAAAAGCTCAACTTCTCTCTTCATTTCGACTTCTAGCTCTTTGATTTCTTGCTTGAGATCAGCAATCAAAATGAGCCGCGTAGCAGCGGGAGAGGTGGTCTTTGTAGCCGTCGAGATGGTTGGGGATGTCATCGTTTAATCGATCGAGGGTTGCTGGGCTGGGAGGGGGGAGAGGGGCCGAAGCCCCAAGATGCTGCTCAGGGGCCTGTAAATTCTCCAGTTGCGTGGGCTTGAATAATGGGAGCTTGGTCGGTAAAAGCCGAATAAATCTGAGAAGTCGCATGAAGAAATACAGAAACGAAGAGGGCGGTGCCAAACAAATGCTCAGCTTGATCGAAGCAGACGAGACAATCTTCGTGCGAACTTTTTAATCTGTAACTTGTTGTACTTAGTAACATGCCAGTTAGCACATAAAGGACAGTGATAAGGCGTGCCCGGATAACTACCCCGCCGTAAGTGCGCTGTGGCAGATTGACGATTGACGTGCGGTATTTTGGACGCACACATCATGCGGGCACGCTCAAGGAATTGATCGTCACCCAAAGTGAGTGGATCAGTGTGATTCTTCAAAAGAGCTGCTTAGTCGTCCTCGTAAGTGATGGGGAGCACCGTGCGGGAGGCTCGCTGCTCGCCACTTGAAGCGCGGTCTATGGCGTCGGCGGTCTCGGCGGCAGCGCTGAGCAGCGGGCCGACAACAGGAGCTAACTCGCTGCAATAGCGTGCAACGGAAGTCCAGATGTTTTCGGTTTTAGGCATTGATGTTGTTGCGGTAGTGGGTCAAAGCGGCGTTGATCAAATCGCTGCGAGTGGTGCCTTGTGAACTGGCAGCAAGCTTGCACTCGAGCCAGGCGTGATTGTCAGGAAGAAGCGTCAGCGTGATGCGGTGCTTCTCCTGCTCTCGGCGCAAGGCCTCATTAGTACGAGCTAGTGCTCGGCGGGAGTCAGGGGAGCGATAACGATCAAGATCCTCGGTTGTGATGAGCCTGTGTTCGACAGCTCGCTGCATCATCTGTTGCACGCACTGTCGAGATACACCAAGCTCGTGGGCGAGATCGGCCCACTTAGCGAAGCCGCGACGTTGGTACTGGGCTTCGGCTCGTTCGATGAGTTCGGTGTAACGATCAGCAAGAAGTGGTTTAGGCATGCGTATGAAATAAAGACGGAAGTTCAATAGTGACAACAGTCAAGCCGCTCCACCCCAGATCTTCCAAAGCGGCGGCACGGCGATGTGCGGTAATGGACTCGGTAAAACGTGTGGCTCGGGTGACGTCTTTGACTAAAGCAATCGGAGGGCCTTTAGGCCCGTGATTTGCTGCGATGTAGCCACCCTTAGCGTGGATCGTGTAAGCAAGGCGCTTTGAAGGTTCCTGCTGGGTAGTAACGGCTAGTGAATCCAAGAGTGCGAAGTCTGGCATTAGCGTGAAGAATCTCAGTGGCTGAAGCACATGTGCAGTAAAGCACTGTGCCTGTAATGGTATTGCAAAGCTCGTAAAGCTCAAATGCAGACAAAGACATGCAAAAAGCAACGGCAATTCCGTAGTCGATAAAAGCGGCGGGCTCGGAGAGTCTCGCTCCACCCCGTACGCTCAGTCTGCCAAGCTCAAGGGGAGCTGTGCCTGCTAAAGTGGTAAGTACTACCACCTTCTTTGTGTAAGATACACTCAGGAGCAGCATCATATAGATTTAAGCACGCATCGATGAATTGATTGACACGCGCTGCATCTAAATGGCTAGTTATCAACTCTATAGAGACTTCATTCCTGTGGTTGGTATTGCTCTCAATTAAATCTGATAATTGCAGGCAAGCTGCGCGATTAAAGTAGCCCCACAGATGCATCGATAGACTTATTGTTTCCATGAATGTCTCATCGTTTAGCTGACCTTTTGTCAACTCAGTGTGAAAAACCTGCACGATTTTTCTTTGAGTAGGTGAAAGGCTATCGAAATTTGGAAACAGCTCTCGGATTGTTTCGTCCCCGAGCTGCTCAAAGAGTTGCTCAGGAGTATCAGGGATGTTCATTAGGGAAAAAGAATAAGGAAAAGGCCGGGGGTGCCGGCCACTTGGGTGCATGCTCACACCAGCGCCAGGCAAGCCTCCCGAGCTCGGTCAATGCGTTTCGCTGATGTGCCGCCCCAAAGAGATTCGAGGCGAGCACGCGCACGCTCGGTGGAGTCCTTTGCACGGCCTCCGTCGTGGGTGGCATGCTGGGTGATGGCGTTGAACAGGGCATACGCAGTCCCACGAACGCCGGGGATGTCGTTTATCCCCAGCCCGGTGTTGCCGGAGTAGTGGCTGCGGATGGTGCCGATCTCGGTGAGGTCGCTCAGCTCACGGGGGCGCTTGTCGCCAGTCCGCTTGTCACGGATTGGGGTGCCGAGCTTGTCGGCGTAGGTTTGCTGCAGAACCCGGATGGCGATCTCAGGAGTGAGCTTGACCTTCGTAAGCTCACGCAACTCGTCAACGGATTGGGCGAAGGTGCGCCGCTCAATGTCGATCAGCTGCGGCAGCTTCTGGGTGAAGTCCGTAACGCTGCTGGTGTGGCGGCGACGTAGACCGGCGCCCTCCTTTGTGGCGCTGCTCGCCGCACGGCCAGTCAGGAAGTTGAGCTGGTTGGCGCAAGCGAGGCGGACGTCACTGAAGAAAACGCCAAAGCCACTTGATCCGTCGTGAGAATTGAAGATGTGCAAGTAACGACGGACGCGATCACCGGGGAGCACTTCGCTCTCGGTGTTGATGGCGGCGGTGGCGTAGACGCGTCGCCCGTTGCGGATCGACAGGACAGTCTCAAGTTGAATGTCCTCTCGAAGATAATCGAGGAGGTTCACCAGGGCGTTGTTCTGAACAGGGGTGTAACCAGTGCCGTGGATACCGAGTAGCCCGTCGTTGTCGCTGCGGACAATGGCGACGTGGTCAGGGGACTGAAGCGGGCCATCGGCACCCATGAAGGTGACCGGTCGACGCTCTGCGGTCCAGTTGAGCCCGGCGATCTCGAAGGCTTCAGCGGCGGAAGCACGCTCGGGCACGAAGGTGCCGAGCTGGGCGGTCAGTGGGTTCACCGCGTAGCCGTGCTCGCGGTACTTGCCGTAGACCATGGGGCCGGTGCCGTTGGCGGCATAGGCAGTCGAAACGGCGTTGAGGCTTTTCTGCATGGGAATAGGGGTAGGTGTAACCATCCGCGTTGATAAAGGAGACGCAGCCCTCCTGAGTGTTGCTTACTTAGTACCAATCCAGTTCAGATTTTGTAATGCGATCGCCGTCTAGGCGTAACGTGGTGTTAATCCTATGAAAAGGAAAGCCCGTAGAACTGCACATCGAGACATAGCTGAGCTCGACATCAAGATGCTGCCCGGTATGCAGCAGGTAGCGCAGATGTTTAGTGTCTTGGTGGAGAGGATCCCCTACGCCCCCTAGGCCTTTTGTGTAGTGCTGGCAGGCTTGTTCAACAATCTCAGTGATTTTGCCTGGAGGAATTGGAAGTTCAGTCATTCGCCTAAGTGAATCAGGTGGGTTTCGAGGTACTTGTGAACCTCGTGAAGTTTGTGTGCAGCTTTGCTGCGTTCAGTGGTGGCCTGCTGCCAGGCGCCGTCGGGTTGCACGTAGTAGTCGCGCTGGTTGAACTCGATAGCATTGAACGCCGTGATGGCTTCATTCAACCGGTTCCATGCAGCGAAGTAGCCCTCGGAAAGCATCGTGGCGCTTGTACCGTTGAGGTGAACGGTGGGAAAAACGGTGGGTTCAGTCATAAATAGCCTCGGTGTAGTGAATGCCGTCAGGCCCGTACTTCAGCAGATACTCAGGAAAAGCCTGCTCAATGCGAGCTCGGTTGCGCGTGTCGGCGCATTGCCAGGTCTGCGCCAGCGACCTGCAGAAACTGCCGCCGCAGCGGCGCATGGTCGCGAAGGTGCATTCCAGTTGACGGGGGGTCATCGTTTCCCCCACTTGGTCGAAAGGGCAACGTAAACAGTGGGTGCATCGGTAGCAATGCCCTCTTCCTGCTCGCGGCGCTGCAGCTGCTTGATGCGTTTCATCTCGGCTTCGAGCTCGGGGGAGTATGTCCAGTTGTGACGCACCTTGCGGCTTACCACCAGATCGCCGTGTTCAATGCAATCGAGGTTGAGCCGCTCCATCCGTTCTGTCAGCCACTGTCTGTGACCGATCAGCTCGGCGGTGAGTCGCTGAGCCTGAAGCTGAAGCTGATGCGCCGCACTTAGGCGGCGTCCTATGGCGCCCTCAGGGGCGTAGGTGCGGGTTCGTGTGGTTTTTTGCATGGAATTGTGCGTTGTGTGCGGAGAATAGCAGGGGATCACAGAATTGTGCAACTAACGGCAGGCAACGCCGCAGATGAACTGGGGCATGCGGAACACCCCAGCGCAGTGATCGTGAACGTCGGTGTAGTGCTGGGCATAGGCCAGCGCCGTGCGCTTGTTGGTGAAGTAGTGGCGGTCGCTTTCAACCCTGTGACGAAAGTCGCCGTAGTAGGCAAGACGAGAGGTGATGACAACCCACTTGCCTTTATCTTGGGTGACTTGTTTGTCGGAAAGCTCTTTGTAGCGGGCTATCCGTTGCTCGTAGGGACGGTCGAAGTTGTACTTCATAGGTGCAAAGTGACAGGGCCAGTGGTTTGCCCGTACAAACGGGCACCGCATGAGAGCGGTTTGTGAATTGCATTAACGAACTCCACGCCCTCGTGAGCAATGGCGCTCTTGCAGGGGTGGGACTTGCCTTTGAACTGGACGGTGTAAGGGCAGACGTCTTCGCCCGCTACGGCTTTGCGCAGCAGGTGCTGGTTGACATGGATGCGCTTGACGCACCCCGTCGGGAGTTTTTCAATGTTCATGGCGCATCCAGAAACAGCAGAGTTGGTCGATTTGTTGGGTGTCTTGAGTGGCATACATGCCATCGCCAGTGCGTTTGATCACCCAGCGGGCGCAGCTGTTGGCGTCGAGGATGTCCGGCCATTCGGCCTCGATGTAGTCGATGGTTTCAGTTAAGTTCATGGTGGCAATAGTCAGGTTGAAGGTCGACGACAAACTCATCGTCCAATTCGGGATCGAGCTCGTGCTCGTCCTCAGGGTCGGCCCACCACCAGGGCTCTATGGGCTGGTTTGGATTCATTAGGAACAGGTGTAGGAAAAGGCTGAGCCAAGGCCCAGCCAAGGAAGACGCCAGCTGCCAGCAAGGCAGCCGGGTGAACAGGACGACGCATGATCAGTTGATGGCGGTGAAAGCTTTGCGGCGGCTACCGTGAGCCGGGATGTAGTAGCCACCAGTGCTTCCGTCGCAGGAGTGACAAGCGGCGCAGGTGGTCTTATGCCCGGCCTCGGCAGAGGCGGGGCAGAGGGTTAAGCCGGCCGGGGCGGACTGGCCTGGCTCTACTACGAGATACGGATGCCAGCCGTGAGCAGTGGCATCCAAATAGTCGCGCATGCCGTGGCATGACGCTTGCAGGAAATCGCGATAAGGCTCGGCTGCCTTGCGCCGCCACTGCGCGGTGTAACCGGTGTGGTTGCGGGCATGGGCCAGGCACTCACGCCAGACGGTCTCGGGGATGCAGAACGGGTCACCGGCAGAGCCGATGCGGAGGTCATGTCCATCCAGGACCGAGTAGCCAGTCAGTCGGGCATAATTGCCACGCTTGTAGCACTGCCAGACAGACAGCGGCGCTTGATGCCACTTGACATAGCAGGTCTTCTGCACGAAATGGGCACAGCCACCGCAGACAGAGACGTTTGAGCCGTCGCGGTAGCCAACGTTAGGGGCAACGTCCTGGCGCAGAATCCAGGTTTGGAGCATTGCGCCAGTCTTGTCGTTGGCTGATGACTGCGCTAAACCAGTCACGATGCAGACGATGGGAGCACCGTCGATGGGGGAGGAACCCTCCCAGAGGATGAGGCCGTTTTTGTTCATGCCAGTAAGGATTAGTAAAGGGTTCACAGTTCATTGACTGATAACAGTCATGAATCAAACGCGTTTGATCACGTCAATAACTGCGTCAGCAGGTGCGTCTACACCCCTGACATGATTAGCAAAGTGTTCAATTGCATCGTCCATATCGATGCACTCACTGATCTCGGTCCAGCCAAATAGGCCGGACTCGGTAGTCCATGTGATACTGAAAGTCATTCGCCTGATACCTCAATGGTGTGTTCGAGTGTTTCTACAATGTCCATGCAGTTGTTAAGCATTTGCACAACATTTGGGTGATAATCCTTGTCATTTATGACAAGCTGCTCCGCTTTGTGGAGCAGGTCCCACACTTCGAGTGCTTTTGAATAGCGGTCCATCAGCAGTACCCCGTCTCGCGGATACGGACGTTGCGGACGTTGCGCATCGTGGAGTTGATACGGGACACCAGCATCTCGGCCTGAGCATGGGTGCCGCACACCCAGTGCGGCGGTGCCATATCCGCGCGGGGCGGAAAGTAGTCGGCATCAACGTGGAATAGTTTTTCAGTCATTAGTTCACACAGTGGTGGTTGTTGTACCTGCGGAGCATTCGCATGTAGCGGGTCTCCTCTATTTCGGCAGCTGTTCGCTTGGCTTCGAGCTTCGCGAGATAGTCCCGATCAAAATTCGGGACTTGCTTGTAGGACTCGACGAGAGACCGCGCATGGCGAGCATTCTCAAGGATTTCTGCTCCGACGTTCATTTGAGGTTGGGACGATTGGGACGTTTTCTACGGGTTATTTCCATTCCGTATGTTGCGGCTTGATCGATGTAATACCCCTCACGAACGGGGTTCCAGCCCCGCATGGCGTCAGCTGCCTTATGGCAGTCGGACACGATGTAGCGGAGGGAATAGGAGTCCAGCGTCTTGGCATGGCACTCCCACCTATCGAAGTGCTCGGATGTGGCGTGCTGCTGGATCATTGGCCTGCCTCAATCAAGGCAAACAGTTCCTGTTTGCAGTCGGCGACGGTGGAGCCGACCACGGTGTGGAGACCGTACATGCCGTAGTAGGCGCCTTCGGCCTCGGTGATCAGAGCGATGGCCTGGGGGCGGACGCCCTCCGGGCGGGGAACATCTGTGCGCCAGATGAACTCCAGGTATCCGTCCGCATCTGCGCGGCGGGAATCAAATTGCATGTGCTAAAACCTCAGCTAGGGGATGGGTGCCCGGTGAAATGCCGGGCAATAGCAGCTAGGGGGACTTGAACCCCCATACAGAAAGCCCGCCTCCACCAGGAGACGGGCAGACTGCGCCTTGCCGCCGGAGCGGTAGCCGCTAAATTCTTGCCTGACTGCCAGTCAGGGCTTTTAAGTTGCAGAGCCGGACGACAATCCGGGTTGCGTTATTCACAGGAAACCAACGGTTTACACCAAGGGCAGCGTGTTCAAGAGCTAGGTCGTTTGAGGACCGCACACTCAGAGAACCGGGATCATTGGATGAATCACCCGTGCTGCCTTGTCAGGCCGCAATCTCCTTCCCACTCACTCCCAGGTCGGTCAGGGCCACCGTGCTGATCCCTCAGCACCTGCTACACGCAACGTGGCTTGTCCCTCTGGTGGACAGAACTTGGGCGCTTTCCCGTAACGGTCAAGTGACCGCGTCCCTTGATTACACGAGCTCCGCAGAGCCACGCTTGGGGACCATCGTCCGGCAGAACCGCAGGCATCGCCGCCCTTGGATCTTTATCCGCGCTTACGTTCCGTTGCTGGCATCGCCAGCCGCAAGCTTGTTTTATGGGGCAGCTACTATCGGCCGCGGTTGCTTAATTCATAGATGAGTGCCTCCTTTAGGTGAGTTAAGTGTTGCATGGATTGACTGGATTGTCAACCAGTTGGCCGGGAGTGTTAGGTGGGACGTCTAAGCGTCGCATGACCTGAACCCCTCGGTTGAATCAATGATGGCACAGGGTAGGGGATCTGTCAAGCACTCAACTATGAATTAGTTGAGTCTCGTGAGACTCACTAGCACGCTGGGGGACCTTTCGGATTAGAAAGGAACCGCGCGCGCGCGGGTGTGCCTAACCCAGTATTGCACAGCACGGGCGAAAGCGCAAGCCCATTGGCTGAGTCTCATGAGACTCATGTGAGGGTCACGAGTCTCAGGTGAGTCTCACACTGAGACAAACCCGAAGGGGGGTACACCTGTGCATATCACTACCAGGCCCTATAAAAATGTATATATATGTCGTCCTTATTCTTGAACAAGATTGCTATCATCACATAGCCTTATCCGCAACTTGCGGATTGCCTTAGCATGTACAGCGGAGGCTTTGTGGCGAGTGAGCCCGAATTCAATAGCTAATTCTTTAAGGGATTTGCCATCAAAGAAATAACCGGTCACCAAAGCGCACTCGATGGGCTCCAAGGTGTCGAGTGCGACCTCGAGTTTCTCGTCGCGCTCGGTGATCAGAGCAGCTAGCTCCGGAGACTCGAAACCGCTCGGATCGGGCGACGTCAACACTTGGTCTATCGAGTTGTCACTAAAGCGAGACAACGCGTCAAGGGACAAACAATGGGCAGCGTCACAGTTACCCAGCACGTCTTGGATGCGAGCAACTGATAATTTTGTCGCTTTTGCTAAGTCTTGCACGGTCGGGTGTGTCTCCGTCTTAGCGTTGTGTGCTACTACTGCTCGTTGAATCGTGCGCATATCGTCCTGGACATTTATAGGTATCCGAATTGTTTGAGCTGTGTTGTAGATAGCGCGGGATATTGATTGGCGGATCCACCAATAGCTATAAGTGCTAAAGCTGTAACCTCGTGCAGGGTCAAATAACTCTAGACTACGCATTAAACCTAAGTTACCTTCTTGAATTAAATCACCTAAATCCAATCCACGTTGCGTGTACTTCTTTGCAATGCTTATGACTAAACGAGCGTTGGTTTCTACCATAAGGCGCATAGAGCGCTGACCACGCAGCTTGACACTGTGTGGCGCATGCTCACGGCCCCCGGGGTAGTCGACATAATCGCGGATACGTCGACAGTGGTGGAGCTGTGCTTCTTTTGTTAGTACAGGGAACCGCGTAATACTGCGCATATACGCGTCTAGCTCAGATGCCATGCGTAGTTCAGCGCAGCTGGGCGTGTAAATCTACTATAGAGCCATTATTGTGTATGGTTTTATTGAAGTTGAAACCTACTAAACGTTCGTCAGAACGGTGTGTGCTCTTAAACGTAGCCTCAACGTCAGCACGTCTAACTTCCCAAAGCTCACCTCCTTGTTCAGTTATTAGTTTAGCTTCATTAGGAAAACGCACATCGTCAACTACGACAGGAAGAGCCGTGGCGCTTTTTATTTCGTGGTATCCGGCAAGCCAGCATTTAAGCCACACATCGGGGTGCACATGATCACGGCCCCATTCAGTACCGAGAGTGCGTAACAAATCTCTAACGCTTATGGGAGGATAAATACCTCTAACAGCGGCTGTTTTATGCATTAAAGCTTCTTTAGCTTCTTCAGGATCGTACCCAAGAGACATAAGAAATGTAGTCGTCATGTGCTTAATAGGAGTAGCGAAACTATGTATCTTGAAGCCACGCTGGGTTAAATACTGAGCTACAGTAGTCTTACCACAACTAGGAGCAGGAGAATAAATACCAATGAGCATGATTAAGGGGTAGACGTGGGAAAGCCTTTGGGATTAAGCATAAGTAGAAAGATTGCGTACACTGAAGAAGCCGCGTCTTTGTACGCTTGCGGAGGTGTAGGTCCGCCTCTTTCGGGATCACCTAAGCTAAGCCAAAGTGACATAGCTATATTGTCTAAATTGACGTTTAGTACAGATTCATCAGACATTAATTGGCAAATACTCATTAAAGCATAATAAGCTAATTCGCCCCAGCTAATCCCTAGCGTGGCACGCAGCACATCGGTTACTTCCACCGCTAAGGCTTGTAGTTGGTCTGACTTTAATAAGTCTGCAGGATCTAAATCTATGTGGCGCATGTAAGCCTCTAGGAACGCTCCATGCAACGTGTTAGCCACGTAGCCGTGAATAGGACTGATGTGAGTCATGCACGCGCTCGGGTGAATCGTTCTACTCGTGCCTTGAAGTGCAGCATGTACTGAGTGAGCTGCTTACGGTTGAGCTCTTCTATCTGGGGGGCTTCATCAGGGATCGCAACCACAATGAAAGCTCTGGTTATGTTCAACCCTTGAGGTTTGTAGACATAGTTGGCCGCAGCAACATAGGCAGCTACTTGCAAGGAGTACTCGTACATTTTGGCGGGATTGCGCAGGCGGTCAGCCGTTTTCCAATCCAGTAACGAGGGCTGATCTTCATCGTCGTCCAAGTAAGCAATGCAATCAAACGCTCCGGCGTATCGCAGGGGGTGATACACCGCGCCTTCTGTTAAAAGCGTTTTGCGTATTCGATCCAAAAACGCCCGGCTACTGTTCCAATAGGGCGTGTTTAGAAAGTCAAACTTAGGCTCTGTACCGTCTAAGAGATAGCGCTCGATCGCATCATGATGCCGCTCACCACGGAAGCAGGCGAGATTACAAATATCATCAGCGCGTTCTTCACCTACGGCTTCACGCCATAGTTGAAGCTCAGTGTTATCTCGGGTAGCACCGAGGATTGTCGTAACAGAGCGGCACGCTCCCAGGGGAGTTGTATAAGTGCGTTCTCCGTCGACTTGGGCACGCACGGGCTCGTATTTAGGCAGTCCCTTAATTTTCATGCGGCTTGACCTTCTTCCTCGTAAGGCACGCCTTCGATTGGCATTAGCAATGCGTTAGCGTCGCAGTTAAAGACGCGCATTAAATCACTGATTAAGTTGGGGTCGATCAATCTAGTTTTACCGCTAGCAACTCGGCCAAGCGAATAAGCAGAAGCTCCTGTCTGCTTAGCCACAGATGTTAAAGACAGATTCAAACGAAACAAATGAAAACGAATGTTGCGGCCTAGTAGTTTAGTAGTGTCCATAGCATTAGTAAAAAAAAAAAAAAAGAGGGAAGCGTATGCTTCCCTTTTAGTAACTAGATCAGACAGTCGGCGGAGTGAAAGGGTCTGTCCCGTCAAACAAATTATCTAGGTTGCAATAAAACTTTCCATAGCGATCTACTATTGTTGCGGGCAGGGCTTTAGGCGGTGAAGCAATAAGTGTATATGTAGTGTCTTTTTTAACACCTGTTTTGCTAATTTTAATATCGTAATTGGCTGGATCTCCGTAATCGGTGTCTTTGTAGTACTTAAACAACTGATCCATAAGAGTTTTTTGAGTCATCTGAAGAATCTTAAAACTATCAGATTCGTAGCTATAGACAAGAGCAGCTAAAAAACGCTTGATAGGCTGAAAGCCCTCTTGCACTTTAATGTTTGCCGGCAGCTTTGCTGGCTTAGTTTGCCAACGAACGGGCAAATTTTCGTCAGTCCAACCCTCGAAGCCAGTAATACCGGCACCGAGAATACGAAGACGAACTTCTTCTGTAATTTTAGCCGGATTAATGTAGTTGCTTTGAGACTCTTTCTGGATTGCTTCTACGTCGTCTAGGAGAAGAAAAGGGCTCATGGGGTGGTACTCAGGGGAAAAAAAGTGAAGGATGTGCCGAAGACCAGGAAGTTACCTGGCCTAAGGTCCAGTGTATGGGATAAAAGTGCATATGGCAAGCATGTCTGTGAATCTGTCCTAGATAGGACTAGGTTCGCGCAATCTTGATGCACCGCTTGTACTTTCAGGCGGCTTTCGCTAGGCTTACAGAACGCTCCAGACAAAAAAAAACCCTGCCATGGGCAGGGGGAGCGCATTCACACGAAACTAGCTTAATGAAAGATCAAGAAAAAGGCAAGCCTATTGCCTTACTTGAAGGAAGCGCCATTGAACTCCTAAGACGGGATGTCTTTCCTGACACTTGGGCTTTCGTGCCCGTAGCAGGAAAAGCCACCTACATCAAAGAGTGGACAACTAAGCCTCTCACTCGTGTTGAGTGCATGACGGCTTATCAACTAAGAAAAGACTACGTCGGCTTGGGTGTTGTCACGGGGGCATTCTCGGGTGGTCTAATCGCGCTCGATATTGATGGCTTTCAGGCCGATTCTCGCTACATGGATGTAGCGGGCGAAGCATACGAAGCTCACGGCAATGAAACCACCATTGCCTGGACTTCCGGTAAGCCGGGACGCCGCCAGATCTTCTATCAAGTTCCCCCTCACTTAGTCCTCGAGCTCGAGCATGTGAAGACCTTGATCCTTCGGACGGAGGACGGCAAGTGGCATTTGGGACATGGGGACAAGAATCGTGGAGCAGGTGGTGAAGTCGCTGCAGCCGGCAATGGTGCTTATGAAGAAGTCGTGCTGCGGTTCAATGCGTGTCAAAGCGTTGTTCCAGGCTCACCACATCCAGATACAAAGCTCCCTTACCGTTTTTTAAATTACAACGCAGGAAAGGTGGCACCAATACCTTCCTGGATATTGGACGTTCTTAGAGAACACCGTAAGCCTGTTCAGTGGTTATCAGAAGCGCAGCAACGTGAAATTATTGAAGAACTTGGAGGGCAAACTGTTGTACCTCCACGTCAGATTCGTGGCTGGTTTTTTAAAGATGAAGTTCAGCGGCTATTACAACCACGGTTAGCTGATCTCATCTTTAAACATGAAGTATTCGACGAATACGGCTGGAAGGAAAGAGGCGGGGAAAAGCCTCAAAGAATGAGTGGCTGTCCATGGCACGGAGGCCAAAGTGGAACTACGTTTCAATACGCAGCCGAAACAGGGTGTTGGGACTGCAAAGCGTGCGGGGTAGGTGGTGACGTCCTCGATTTCGTGCACAAAGTCCGCACGAACGATATGCACGCAGGGCGGCCGACCGGGTTGGATCTGGAAACCTACGTCGCTGAGATAGCGGGGCAGCTCGGCTATGACTACCCAGCGTGCGCTACAGCCACTGAGGTCACAAATAAAGATGCACCTTTAAAACGCCTGAGTGGCGGTGACTTCTTCAATTCAGTCGAGAAAATCGTCAATGGTTACGACAACGCTGAGCTAGCGCACTACCACCTCATGGAGCTGGTCCGGGATGCCGGGCTGACACACGTCTACAAGTCGGGGCCTCAGGTCGAATCAGCGCTCGAGAGGTACTTGCTGCACCAAGAGCAGGTTGAAGAGGATCCGAAGTGGCAAGAGAAAGTTCGGAATCAACGAGATTTTCTGATCCCAGACTTCATGTCGGCGCCAAGCTCGATCCTTATGCATGCTCGGGGCGGCATGGGCAAAACACGTATTGCTGTGCTCCTCAGCAAGATCGTGGGGCAGAAACTCCCAATGAAAGTGAGGGGTTTGACTGTTGAGCCGACGATCTCGGGGAATGTCCTGTTCATTGGCAACGACATGTCAATGACCGATTACGCCGAGTATCTAGATCAGCAAGGCATCGACACCACAGGAGTTGATAAGTGGTTCCGGTTCAAACCACAATGGCAGCAGAGTCAATATCGCGTGCTACTGCGGTGGCTTCAGGAGATTAAGCCGGTACTCGTTGTCGTGGACTCCTTGACATCGGTGAGCACCATGATCGCGGCGAAGGAGTACGAGAAGGAATACTCCAACACGCTCTACCGCCTGGCGAGGGAGAACGGGACCGCGTTCCCACCGACAACCTTCTTGTGGATCCACCACAACACCAAAGACGGCAGCAAGTTCAGAGGCACAGACACCCTCAGAAATGCAGTGCATGAAACCTGGGAGCTTAAAGAGCTCAGTGATGAGGAACGGGCGCAGTACGGCGACACAGCCATGGTTCTCGAAATCGACAAAAGCCGCGGCATGAGAGGTGGTGACCGCTTCCTGGTGCAGGAGGACATCGAGGAAGCACTGAGCATCGAAGACCTCACACCAACAGTGACGCGGGAGAACCACGGCCAGGGCGATGAAACCCCCCGCACGCTCGTTCTCGGGATCCTCAAGGCTGCAGAGGCTCCGATGACAGCCCAGGATCTCCGCTATGCCCTTAACGCGAAGCTGGCGGGGCTTCGGGGGCCGGGAGTCCTGGTCAGTGAAAAGACCGTAAAGCGATGGGCCAACAGGTGGGTGGTGGCCGGCCTCGTGGAGGAAGCATCTGTGAGACAGCCGGGATCTAAAGGGGGGCGCCCTAAGAAGGTATTCACCATCAAAATCCCTATATACGAGCCTAAAAATGTCCAAAACCTCCCCTCTTTCTTTGAGAGTCCTTCTGCCGGAGGGACTTTGAGTTTTGGACAGGGTTTGGAAAAAAGTGTCCAAAACCTCGAAGTGTCCAAAACCCCCGAGGACGAATTGGTTCAAGAGGGCACCGTCGCAACTGAGACGCGTGAGAATGATCCAGTTGGGGAAAACTTGGGGAAAACCACCCCTCAAAGCGGCTCTGAGGTTTTGGACATTTCGGACAAATCAGAGGAGTTGTCCAAAACCTCTGAGCCTGAAACCCTCTCCAGCACAGCAGTTCCCAAGAACGAGCCGGAGGTTTTGGACAATTCCTCAGGCATTAAGGGAGACCCGCCTTCTACGGAGTATTACGGAGATTGGGACTCTGAGTGCTGGGGGGCCTAGCTCCCTTGCATCTGACTCTCTAACCCCTCGCTTACCAGTCCAAAAACACCAACTTCCGACTTTCCGGTCAAGCCCCAGTCGCCAAGGGCAAAGAGGCCACCCTCTGCGCCCTTGGTTTGCTACCCCCCGAGGTCGGGAGCAATCCGCCTAGCTTTTCACTGGATGGATTGAGGAGCCTTCTAGCCTGGTCGGCGCTCTTGCCGATCAGCTCGACGAAGACCAGCTATCGCGGAGCGTGCCGTCTTTATGCAGTGACGGCAGAATTAACTTCCCTATGAAGTCACGGGCTTGAAAGTGAGAAGCTGCAAGCATTTTTGCTAAATTTTTTAGCTCGTCTATATTGGTGCAGTTATCGATTTGCCTAAAAGCAGCTTCTTTAGCAAAGCTACGTGTAAAATCGTTCATCTCAAAACTGCGTTTATCTTAGTATGCCGTCGCTAGCTACCCTCGACCACATCAAAGCACTACAGAATGTTGATTTCGACTTTATACGTAGTGGACAATCGGTAGCTCTGCTAAAGCTGCGTCTCACCGAGCTCGGGGAAGCTGAGGGTCCGCTAGGTATTGATACAGAGACCACGGGCCTTGATCCATTAGTCAATCAAGTGCGCCTGGTGCAAGTGGCGAGTAAGGATTACGCTTTGATTGTGGATCTGGATGGCTGGCGAGAGGAGGGTAAGCGTGACATTCCTTGGGCCTCACCCGGTCTCGTGCAGCTTAAAGCGCTGCTGGAAAGTTCTAAGCCGAAAGTACTACAGAACGCCGCTTTTGACTTGAACTTCTTAGCTGCAGAAGGTGTTGAACTGGGTGGTTCTCTTTTTGACACCATGATTGCTGCCAAGATCGTGAATAACGGTACAGGCGCCAAAAACGATCTGGGTAGCCTTGTAAACCGTGTGCTCAAAACACCGCTTTCCAAGGAGCTACAGAAAGCTGATTGGGCAGGAGACATTTCTGACGAAATGGCCCGCTACGCGGCGCGCGACGCGCTCTGCCTCCCGAGGCTGACCCCGCCTTTGGTTACCGCGCTCAAAGAAGCTGACACTCCGAGCCCAGGGAAGTTGTGGGCCGTCTTTGAGCTTGAGATGAAAGCACTCAGACCCATTGCCAGCATGTGGCGGAACGGGTTCGGGTTTGACGCCACGGCGGCTAGTACGTTGTACACTTCGCTGTCTGAGGAGGCTGAAACACTTAAACTGTCATTCTTGCAATCGTTAGATACAGCGATTAAAAAAGAGAACCCAGATGACCCCACTGTTTGGTTACCCCGTGACAAAGACAATTCTTTTAACACCCGTGAAAAAGATTCAGGAGCTGTTCGATTAGGGACAAAGCGTTACAAAGGGTTCAATCCGCGCTCGCCTAAACAAATGGCGCTTAGGTTTGAGCAAGCTGGTATTTTATTGCCACCGGATAAAAAAGGCTTACCAAGTCTGGATCAGAACTTGCTCGCATTTTTAAAAGCGGAGTACGAGTTAATTGCTATGTACCTCGAGTGGAAAAATGCTGTGACTCGTGTGTCGCATGTAGAAAAGCTCCTTGATTCAGTAGGGCCTGATGGACGTATTCATGCGAGCTACCGGCAGATGGGTACGGAGACTGGTCGTCTCAGCTGTGCGGGTCCAAACCTACAGCAAGTGCCTCGGGGAAAGGAGTTTCGACAGCTATTTCGAGCTCGGGAGGGGTACAAACTGGTTGTGGCCGATTTCAGCCAAGTGGAGTTGCGGGTAGCTGCTGAATTGTCTGGAGAAGAAAAGATGTTGGATGCTTACCGGGCAGGTAGGGATTTACACACGGAGACTGCTGCTTTGATAACTGGTAAAGATGCTGACAGTGTTACTAAGGAAGAACGTACCTCATCGAAAATCTGTAATTTTGGGCTTTTGTATGGGGCAGGTGCTGCTACTTTGCGTAAGCAAGCTGTTGCACAGTACGGTATTGACATGGCATTAGAAGAAGCTCAGCAGCTTGTCACTGGGTTCCGTTCGGCATATCCACGGTTGCATGAGTGGCAACAAGAAGAAGGTACAAAAACAACGACATCTGTATTTACTAAATATGGTAGACGTAGAGTTTTGGTAGGGTTTAACGACAAATACACTACTAGAATTAACACACAAGTTCAAGGTACAGCTGGTGACATCGCCAAAATTGCTATTGCCATGATCTGGGATTGCCTACGGGCGGCCAAAGCCACCGAAGCCTTTCTCATCGCCATGGTGCATGACGAGATCGTCCTCGAGGTCAGAGAAGGTACAGAAGGCCGTTGGATGGCTTCATTAGCCGGCGTTATGCAACGTGCTGGTTTACAAGTCTGCCATAAGGCTCCTATTGAGGCCGACGCGTCTTTTGGTTACACATGGGCGGATGCCAAATAGCTTAATGCGTGGTATGTTGTATGAGTGCACTGCTTTTTAGCTAATGTTGACAGGTCAAGAGTTGCTTTCTTTCGTGGAAGCTAACAAAGATATGAATCACTACGACATGGCGCGTGCTACTGGCTACTCGCGCTCAACCGTAGGAAAAGCGGAACGTGTGCTTATTACCAAGTTCATGAGAGCTTTGTTAGAAGCTCAAGGCTTGACGCTCAAAAGTGGCGCAAAGCCCGGTAAAACTGCGAAGTATCTGACTACGGTGCATAGCACTGGAGGTGTTCTACTAGGCAAAACCTACGTGGAGCAGTTCGGGATGGAGCCCGGTGATAAGCTGCGCATTGCGGTCGACGAAGATTGCATTCGTCTGATTCCGGCACCCGTTGAGCCAGCAACAGCTTCCGATGAAGCCTGCACAGTCCCTGCATGAATAGTGCAAGTGAACTCCGAGCTCGGTTGTTGAAACGGCTAAACCAGCTTGCAGAACGCTTGCCTAATGGGCTCCTCCACCGTTTGGTAGAGGATGCCCAGTTTTTTTATGACTGGAATCTTAAAAAGAAAAAAGCTAGGTCGTCTTCGCGGCTGTCTCGGTATGAGTAAAAACAAACCACCTAGCCTTTGCTGCTTTGGACCCTTGTGTCACCGTTATAGCGCCCCGTCTTTGAGTAACTATTTAGAGGAATTTCGCTCATCCTCATGAACACAATCTGTCCTATACGAAGTCCAGGGTATAGCGGAAGATCGTAATGTCGCCTTACGTTTACTAGCTCAAGTGTAAGCTTACTGTTGCAAAAGCCTGGATCAATCCATCCGGCAAGAAGAGCCTCGTACCCCTCCCTGGCCCTGCTCGATTTCAGTGCAAACTGAGCGCAAATGTAATCAGGTATTTTTTTAAATGTTTCATGCGTTTCGGCCAGGACAAATTCTCCTGGGGTCAAGCGATAAGGGTTTTTCTCCGTCCTATTCGCGATGTCTACATGCAGCAGGTCTTTCTGCCCTGCGACTTCAATCATCAGTCTACTGCCCAGCCTCACATCAAGCGAGGCCGGGTTGATTAGATCTTCAGACCAATCTTCCATCGCTCCGCCGTAGCAAAGCGATTTAATTTCCCAGTCACAAAGCACAGTCATTTAATAATCCCAGCGGACCCACAAACCGCCCTCTCTTCGTCCTAGATGGACGAAGCCACGCGATGCAGCGCAGCCAACGCTATGTGGCCAATTCTCCCTGCAGTACGACTGGACTTCCCAGATGTCAGCCCCTTTCACGTAGAAGTCCACGGCTCCAACGCCTTTCTTGTCGTATAAGTGCTCGCTGCGGAATGCACCGCCAACCTCGCGATTGATTGCCGGCGGCCTATAGCCAGACGTGATGACGATCGGCTTGTCGCCAAATTTGACGCGAACACGCTCAAGGAATGCCGCCAGTTCAGCGGCCATATCCACTTGGTATTGATGCTCAAACCTGCGTGCCTCTTGGCCAAGCGCAAATTCACCTAGCGTTATGTGTGGGGTTAGCCGGGTGCTAAATGGCGACTCTGGCCGGATCGTTGCAGGTTCTGGCGCTGCAGCCTGTTCCCCAGTCCACAGCATGCCCTCAGCTTTGCGCCTGCGAGTAAGGCCCCCCTCGAATGAACTGCCCGGGTTGCAGTAGAGCAGCAATGCCGCCGGCACGCTCTTGTAGGTCCGTTCTCGCAAGCAACGGCTAATTGTCTCGAAGCCGCCTTGGCCGAAGAAATAGCTCCCCAGGTTGAATGCAAACGAGATCAGCGCCGATTGCTGATGCTCCTTCATGGCTGACCAGTAGGGGATTGAACCAGCCAATGCCGTAACAATCCCGTCGATGGTTTGCTGCAAAAGGGCGTCGCCGTCCTCTTGGCTGATCCGGTCGCCAGGGATCACCGGTGAACCGTCAGCCTTTGTCGTGTTCCCCCACCCAATCGACCACACCCCAGCAGGGCAGAGGTAT
>Ga0099851_1000295_pt1 | contig 20265 bp, 44 predicted proteins | sample CB_VirMetaG_6_FD_78176 | JGI IMG/M metagenome (GOLD analysis project Ga0099851, IMG submission 78176) | Freshwater to marine saline gradient viral communities from Chesapeake Bay - CB_1508_2 Viral MetaG | ecosystem: Environmental > Aquatic > Marine > Coastal | place: USA: Chesapeake Bay... | reverse complement strand
GAGGTCAAATGTTACCCCATTAATCGTTAATGTAGTGGTGTTTAATGCACCATCGGTAATCCCATATCCAGCTAATGTGGTAGGAGTACCGGTAATCTTAGTCCATGCTAGTGAAGTAATCCAAGATGGGTTAGCATAAGTCTGGTCTGTACGTACATCACCTACAGTCCATGACCTATCCGCAGACAAGTCATATCCAACTCCATTGATAGTAAGCGTTCTTGTAGTAGGGACAGCACCGACATCACCAGCAGTAAGCACAACGGCACCTACGTACCCGTTCACACTTACCACAGCATCAGTGTTGTCTACCTTGTCCCAAGTAGAGCCATTGAATATTGCCCAGTCACCTACCTGCCAGTCAGTAATCCCATTCAAATTAGTATTACCGGCCACATTAACCACGTAGTAGTGTCCCTGTACGCCTACCGAACTCTGTAGAAACGGATTGTTCGTAGCTGCATTCCAAACGCCTTGATATTCAACTCCACCTGCCAGTGCATTTATCTGGTTCTGAACCTTACCAAATGCCTGCAAGATGGTGTCTGTAGATACTACAGTGCCACCTGTTACGTTCAGTCCTGTTAATATCTTATCTATTACAGCACTGTTGCTTAAAGTAACAGTCGCATTCCCTGGGCCAACCGCAGTTGCTTCACCAGAAAGTTGTGTGATGTAAGCTCCCTGTGCCTGATACTGTGGGATGTTAAGAGTCTTACCAATATAAGTAGCAGCACCGCTGGTACCAACTGTAGTAAGCGTGTCAACTGTATTTAAATCCCAAGACCTGTTCGCAGACAGATTATATGTTACGCCATTAATTGTAATCGTTCTTGTCTGCGGCACATAAACAGTGCTGTCTAAGCTACCATCAGCCTTAACAAACTCTGAAGCAAGTCCTCCTTCAACAATAAAAGAAGCTGCTTCAATACTATATACTCCAAGGTTTACGTTGCCAGTTGCTCCAACATAAGGCACATATCCCTGACCAATAAGCCCACTAATGTCACCTAACGAAAAGTTTTTGGTCTCATTGAGGTTCTCTACGTCCGTACCTATCAACAGGTCGTTGAGGGTAGGTATAGAAACTATGGGGTATGTACTTATCCGTGCCATTCGCTGTCAAATAATTAAACAAATATACTAAAGATAAGCCTTATTTTTTAAAGAAGAATCTAATCGACAAAATGACGATTGGAATTAGCAGCAGCCATGCCATATTAAGTGCGCTGGGCTTCTTTTCTACGAACTTCTCATAGGTCTCTTTACTCTCTTCTTTGCTTACCTCGGTTTGATTGTAGTCAGCAACAGCAACAGTTATTTTTGTAGTGTCCACAACATCACGCTTAGTCTTTTTAATTTTGACTGCAGCATTAAAATACTCTTTACCCCCAATGACTATGGGCATTGTGTTGTCTATTGGGACAACCTGAATCTCATCAATGTCTTCTTTAATACTGATTGCGTTCTGCTGAAAAACAACGCTGTCCTTCTTCTCTACAACAACGCTGTCTGTGATTGTCTCTACTTTATTTTTAGATACAGCTACCTTCTTCGTAGAGCACGAAAAAACTAGAAGGCTAAGGCAGATTAATGTAAGAAGTCTTACCATTTGTACGTACAGCTTTTAACTTTTGCTTTCTATTTTTGCCTTTAGTGTAGGATACGTGAACCCAATCAGGGTTTGCATCCGTCCCAAATTCATGTATAATTTGGTCCCAATCTAAGTTAGCAACAATAAAGTCAAAGACCATCTTGTTGGTAACCCCACTACTACTGCCATCCATGTCGATGTCAATCGCTTCACCCTTACAATGCTGAGACGATGCGCTGCCCTTAATGAATTTATTAAGAGCCTGTGACCTGTACCCAGAGCTGATATGGATAGGGACTCCAAAGTGAGCACGAATAGGCTCAAATACTTTTTCAGCAAGCAATTTAAAATTCTCCAAGTGCTCTTCTGTAGGTGTATTATCTATTCCATTACGCTTTGCAGAATCACTTCTGGTTACTTCAGCAAGAGATAAATGCTTAGATATTTTCATTTTATATCGTCAATATCTGACTTTATTTCTTTGGCTCTATTTAAAAGTTTTTTAAGCAAAGCCCAGATGTTAACCTTAAACCCTTCTTCAATATTTTCTTTAATAGAAACTAGCTCAATAAACATCAACAGAATTGCGCAGATTTTGGTAAACATGAACTCAAATCCAAAAGCAGACTTGACAAATTCGTTCAAAAGAAATTTGTCCATCAAAAAAAGAAACAATATGCAGACTTCATAAAGAAGCATCTTACTAACTATATTCGACAACTTCCTACTCCTTATGCTTGACCAACCATTTATTTTAATTGACTTAAATATTCCTGTGATAGTATCAAGAATAATTGCTGCCGCTACAGCTATTAATAGCCCGTATATAGGGGCGAATAGGAGCAAGATGGACGCCAATATGTATTGAAGATATTTCATCGTCCTTGCCCTTTATATGGCTTCTTATAAAGTTTACTTCCTTTGCTAGTGCTAGTCTTTGTCTTAGCAGCCACACCTTTACTGTTTGACTTCTTAACGTATGTGCTTGCAATTGAAATTTTAGCCTTTGCCATGTTACCAAAGAGCTACAAGTTGAACAGCAGAAGTGCCACTGGCAGATGACCAAAGTTTAATCACTTGTACTGGTAATACTTCTCCTGCTTTAGCACCAAAGAAAGTAATTATATCTCCTCCAATGGTAGTAACTCTTACGTTACCTGCTACTCCAACGTACAAATAACATCCCTGATTGCCAATTGTGGTCTGAGGACTTGCAGCGTATACGATGTAATTAGTTGGAGTTGTGTCAAAAATGTTTGCATTTAAAAGTAGCGTAGTTTCATTTACAACCTCAAGTACTGTTGCTGCAGTAGCGTCAGATGTGCTGTAGACAATGTCACCAGTTTTAACATTATTAGTAACAAATGTTGCAGAGCTATCTACAAGAGATAAGGCCACAACAGATGTGTTTGTTCCTTGTTCAAGTATAGCAGGAAAAGGAATATTAGCGTCATCGGTTTTTACAGCCGTTAATGCTCTTGAGAAAGTTGTTTTAAATACTGACATAATTTTTATTGTTTATAAGGAAATGCTCTATTTAATGCGTCTCTGCGTGCCTTGCATCCACAATCTTTACCAGTGGCTTCGCTAACTGCTTCGACTACTCTTTTAATTCCAGTAGCTTTAGTAACCTTTTCAATCGTGTCTCCTAGTCCTTTGCTTTTCATATCATTATAAGAAATAATGGCATCAACCCAGATAGAGCTGATGCCTTGTTTATTACGCTTGTTGTGTAACTAACTTATTATTCATCGCCTTCTGAAGGTTGCTCAGGCTCTATGCCTTCAACCCATCCTGCGAGGAACTTGAAGCTTTCGATGCCTTCACTTGAAAATGTAAACTGATAAAACTCAAACTCTTCATCAAGAAGCTTCTTCATGTCTTTAGCCATAGCCTTGATGCCATCCTTGGTGAACTTGTAGTCCCCCTTCTCGTTCAAGTCCAACACACCATTTGATTCAGTGTGGGCATTGTCAAGACGGATGTCCTCACGCTTCTCATTGTAACTCTCGAATAGCGGCTTAATTTTTTCCGCAATCTTTTTTAGCTTGACCTCAGCCTTGCTACCTTTTTCTACAGGGGTTACGTTAAGTGCACGCACTAGCTCCAATAACTCTGCATTTGATTTGTTTACTTTAGTTGCCATTTAATTTGATTTTAATTTGAACAAATATACTAAACTTTTGAAACTCTTTTACCCATACCCACTCTTGACTTCTCAGACTTTTTAGCTGCAAGCTTTGATGGACTAATCTCACTCTTAGTTTTTGGTGTCTTTGAAGACACTCTAGTTGTTGGACGGCAGTATTCGTTCTTACCGCCAGCACCACAGGCTTTACCAGTCTTGGTGTCCTTCCACTTCTCTTTCTCCCAACGCTTTAAGCTAGAGCCCTTCTCAGACTTAACTACATTGCCTGATGCCTTACGACACTTGGCAATAGCCTGTGATGCCCTCGCTGAAGGGAACACATCATACGATGCCTTAACCTTTTTGTAGCAAGCGTCTTTCATTTCCTTCTTGGAACACTATATCTTTCTCCGTCCTTTTTTACAATCTTATTTCCAAGAACCCTTTCAATTTTTTTTGTTTTCATCATTGAAGGATGCTTTGGTCCTTTTAAAATTTTTCCGGTGCTTGGGTCTATGCTTCCCCAGTGACCACTTTTATCAGGAGTTAACCCTGATTTAGTAGCGGCTTCATAATTGTATCCGTACTTTTTATCAATTTTTTTTAACTTTTCAGTATCACCTTTTGCTTTACTGATTTTGTTTTCAAGACGTTCGTATTTTCTTTCGACCTTTTTATTAAGTCTTTTACTATTGTCTATACGATTTATTTTATCGTCTACATTATTCTTTTTCATTTCTTTTTAATAGAGATAGAATTCTTCTTAGTCTTGCCTACATTTCCCTTAAGAAATTTCATAGGTCCATCTAAGGACTTCTTAGACTCGTACTTCGCTGCTTCCTTGATACCTGTCTTCATTAGTATTTGCCTCTTCGTCCTTTAGGTGATGATTTGGTTGAGCCTCCCGGCCCGGCCCATAGGTTCTTACAGGCCCAATACTTGGGTGTTAGTTTGTCATTTGCTGAGTCACAGCCATGCCTTGCTTTGAAGCTCTTGCGAGCAGCAGCACTATAATTATGACCATAGCCCTTTGCTCCAAAGTGGAGGAGCTTCTCCTCCCCATTGGAACAGGCCTTAACCATCTTCTTCTTGCCCGGTCTATCCGAAGCAACAGGACGGTTACATGACATCTTTGACTTATCAGCCATTAACTTCTAAATGCTCTAGTAGTGTTACCCGGGTCTGCTGGAGCCTCCTGTACTTTCTCTACTTTAGCTACAGGGATGTTCTTTACAACTGGTGCCTTCTCAGCCACCTCGTTCTCTACTAGTCCTGACTTTACTTCTTGCTTTGCCATTATTTTTTTGTTTTACCTTTAAGATAATTCATTGCTGCTTTAGTTTGACCTTTAGTATCACTAGATTTAGCTATGGCCGATGCAAAGTCAGAAGCACTTGCTCCTACCTTAGCCATACGATTTAAAACTTTTCCTGCAGCCTTACCGCTATCCATACGCTTTACAGCTTTTTCTGCAACTTTAGCTATTTTTTTTGTGGCTCTAGCAGCCTTGCCGCTTCCTCCACCATACATAGGTGCCATGATTATTTCTTGCCCATTTTCTTGGCTACGCCACCTGATTTAATTGCAGACTTAGCACCCTTAGATGGTACGCCACCTGACATAGCCAAAGGCTTGGCCTTTAATGCTCCCTTGATAGATGGTCCACCACCTGAAGGAGGTTGCAACTTGGAAGATGCAGGAAGATTAGGAATGTCCTTTTTCATTTTTTTTGTTTTGTTTTAAAATTAATAATCCTTGTATTTCTGTTTAAATGTAGCTAATCCTTGTAATTTACCCAAGCCAGATACTCTGTTCGCTCCACCAACCCTACGCTCTCTGTTCTTAGATAGCTTATCCTTTAGCTTCTCTTTTCCAGCTTGAATAGCAGCAATCTCTCTAGCTTGCTTATTCTTAAAGGTAATTGCATCAATCTCACTGCGTAGGCTTTTAACCTCCTCCTCAGTTGATTTCTCTTCGGATTTCTTCTTTTCTGCCATAAGTATAATTTATTTACCTTTGCTTTACAAATGTAATAAAATTAAATTAATGAAATCAACACCAAGTGACTACCTAAAGTTTTGGCGTGTAATTAGATATTACGTTAAGGCCAAGCACCAGATAAGTCAAGCAGACCTTGACATCATCCTGTTCCTGTACTCCGAAGGATATTTTGGTAAAGAGAAATTTGAGCAATATGTGCAGCTAGTTAGCTGGGATAAGGACCGATTTGCCAGCCTATTAAGAGAAAGGTGGCTTGAACGCTTCAGAAGAAGAGGCACTGACGGACGGGCCCTGTACTCTTTGAGCGACAAGGCAAAAAATTTAGTAAGAGACATCTATAGAAAGCTTGAGGGAGAGGAGATTCCGACCAGTCTCTCCTTCAACCCAATGTTCCTAAAGAATGTCTCCTACAATGATAAGGTCTATCGGAATATGATACTTGAAATGAACGCCTACAACAGGGCCAACAAGTATCGTAAGCCAATAAAAGAGGATGACAATGATGGTTAAAGCACCACCACTACGTCACGCTCAGAAATAATTGTGAACTGCTCGTTGTTAATTAGCATCGTGAAGCTGTGCCCCTTGTCGTAGTACAGCTCGTCCATCTCATCAATGACGTCCACGTCTGTGCCTACAGCAATCACCTCAGCACGCCTATATCGCAGCTGATTGGCATCCTCACCAGATAGGATTAGACCGCTCTGGGTCTTAATCTCCTCCTGTATGTCCTTAACAATAATGTATTTCCCTATTGGTCTCATAGTAGTCTTATAAATGATGGCGTATTCTCCCCAACGTAGGAGCCTGCAATGTTGTACTCGTAGAACTCAATGGCCTCATCATCGGTCATCCCATCTTTTATGAGTATGTCAATGATTTTGTAAATGTCGTAGACAATTTTTAAGTTATTGTCATCAACGCCAATGATGGCATCATCGAAGCCATCCGCTATTTTGAACGTATCGTCTGGATACAGCTCAAGTATTTGGTCCAGTTTACTCTGCGTCATAGCTCCGAGCCATTGTGATGATGGCATTAGTTGATAAAATAGTGACCGCAACGCTGATTGCGTTCTGCAACGCTGAGCGTGTCACCTTAAATGGGTCTATGACGCCCATCGCCACTAGGTCCCCAACTTGACCCGTCTTCAAATTGTAGCCGTGACCCACCGGAGTGCCTTCTTTATACACGTCACTTGGCTTTAGGCCCGCATTTGCAAGGATTTGCTGGAATGGAGCCATCAATGCGTTGCGCACAATGTGCAATGCTGCGGTCTGCTCAGCACTTTTTGACTCAGAGTCAAACAAATCAGCGCTCTCATCGAGCAATGCCTTGCCTGCCCCGGGCAATATGCCCTCTTCAAGAGCGGACCGAACTGCACACACAGCGTCATCGACCCTGTCATACAGCTCCTTCTGCTCCAAGTCAGTCTGGCCGCCAACAAATATGACACCAATCCCACCCGTTAATGACGCAATGCGCTCCAAAATAAAGTCTTTGTCAGTTTTGCGTGTACTTTGCTCATGCAATTGCCACAGTTGTGCGACTCTCTCGTCTATTGACCCTTGGTCAACTTTTACATTACTGCGAATAATTATCGTTTTGTCCTTACCAACGATGACTTTTGCCGCATGACCCAAGTCACCATAGTTAATAAGGCTCAAATCATCACCTGTCTTCTCACTAAAGTACGTAGCACCCACGCTGACCGCAATGTCCTGCATCAACTCGTGCTGCTTGTAGCCGAAATTAGGAGGAGCAACAGCCACCACCTTCAAATTTCCCTTCATGCTATTGGCCGCAAGCGTATTCACCACGTTCACATTGCACGGAGAGATGATGAGCAGCTTCTTCCCCTCGGAAATTATTGGCTTCAGCACGTTCTCAATCTGCAAAATGTTGGCTATCTCAATGTCAGCCACCAAGACCATCACGTCATCGAACACACACTCGTCCTTCTTCACGTCATTGACGAACAAATGGCTCAAATAGCCCCTGTCAATCTTTAGTCCCTTAGTAGTTTGAGAATAGGTCTCACTAGTTTGGCTCCGCTCAACAGTAACCACACCACTCTTGCCGACCTCCTTGTATACCTCAGAGATAATTTTGCCTATCTCCCGGTCATTGTTAGCGCTGATAGCAGCGACATCAAGCAACATGGACGTGCTCACCTTCTTACTCTTCTTGCGGAGCTTGTCCACCACCTTAGCGCTTATGTCCACCATCTCTCTCAACACCTCCGTTCTGTTCATCCCCTCAGTAATGTGCTCAAGGCCTCCTAACACCAAGCCCTCAGTCAGCACTATAGCCGTAGTCGTGCCATCGCCAGCAGAGGTAGCAGTCTTGTCAGCAGCCTCCTTCATCATTCTTACCGCAAGGTTCTCAACAGGGTCTATCAAGTCAATAGACTTGGCAACAGTCACCCCATCCTTAGTTACAGTAATGCCATGTGTGTGATGCGGGCTCTCTATCAACACCGTATTGCCCGAAGGGCCGAGAGTTGACTTAACAGCCTTGGACATCTTGACGATGCCGCTAATCAATTTGGTCCTACCCTCAGTACCAAACTTTAAGTCCTTGGGCGAATAGCCCAGTCCAGATGTTTCTACCATTTGATTTGATTTAGATTTCAGTAGACCATCCATCAGGATGGTATAATGCAAAGATAAGATTTTTACCACACTTGTCAATAATTGTGGCGAAATGTCGACTTTAAACCAAGTATGCAGGATTAATGTCGATTAATAACCTGAGAATCAGGTTATTGTCGGAAATGACAATTTATTTCCCCTATACTACTATATATATATTTCTCTCCTTTTATTTTTTTCTCTATTATATTCTCTCTTTAAAATCGACATTTTCGACATAAAAAAAATAAAGTATTAATAATCAATTAGTTAAGAAAAAAAAATCGACATAAAAAACGACATAAACCCATGTCAATAATGTCGGTTTTAACCGTAAACAATTCATTGGGAATAAAAAACTGATTTCGTTTTAAGTATTCTGTGCTTCAGCATAGAATGATGTCAACAAAAAAAGGGTACCCAACATGAGTACCCCTTTCCAAAACAAACCCAAAACAACTATGTAAATCTATAGGCATCAATTCGGATTAATTCCGATAACCTTTAAGTTAATTGACATTATGGTTAACCCATGTCTTCAGGACCTTCCATCATCTCAGCTCTCATGTATCCCATAGATACACCCTCAGCAATCATGCCAACCTTGTCCATACGCTTCATGATTTTTTTATTAGCAGCCATCTGCGCAAGGCCAGTCATACCATCAGGACGATTGTTAATCAATCTCCCGTTCTGGACATCAAGTCCACTACCCATCATTACGCCACCAGCGTAAATAGAGTTACTAAGCTTTAACTTCTTCATATCATTTTTTTTAGTTGCAACTACGTAAAGGTAAAAAAATTTTTAGATATCCTGAGTGTGGGGGCTATATAGCGGTTTGACGAGACAAGCTCTCCACGGAAACCGACTTTTTTTTTGGGGGTGGGGGGTCGAATTCGTTGGCGCACCTCGGATTTTTTGGCGTTTTGCTGGCCCCATGGAGGCCCCTTTGCTGGTCCCATGTCTGCAGAACCACGGGCACCACGCCACGCCCCATGCCACTGACCACGGCCCCGTCCCTGGTGGTGGTACGCTCCAGCTAGCTCGCTACATACATAATACAGCGAGACAAGAAGAGGATTCTCTTTATCCCCCTCCCTTCCTTGGTATACTAAAACTTAGCGCAACAATAGTTGTCATGCTAACTAATTGACTTTAAAAAAATTAATAAAAAAATAAAAAAAAATTCGTCAAGCTATTGACATGAATTAAAATTGTACTATACTTGTACATGATTTCAACCAAACCCTATAATATTATGTTACAAGCAATCAACAAGAAGCACCAATCTAAAGTAAACAGAGCCATTAATTGGCTAATTAAACACAATGAAGCCAATACCCTAAGAGACCATGCCGATGGGGACGGGGACGAAAAGGCTTGCAAGAAATACGACCGCATTTGCGAGAAGACCTTTGATAAATACCTAGAAATAATTAGCGAACTACCAAGTCGTGAAGTGAAGCAAATTGAATCATCAAAATATTATTAATGACCAAACCCAAACCTTTATGCGAGTTACAACAAAAGTAAACAATGCTATTTTGGTCTTCAAGCTAGGTAAGACCACGAACGCCAAAATTTCGAACGGCAAAGAGAAAATTTTGCAGGTATATAGCTTCTCGGATGCGCAATTTACCTACGTGTCTGAATCGGTAAAAAACGGCCAAAAAATTGACCCCAAGACCTTTTTTGACCTTGCCGATTCCGTGTGTTTTGATTGCCCTTTTAGGGCCTATTTGAAGTGCTATACACACAAATACCAGCAATACAGCGGGTTTATTTCGATGCTAAAAAGCATTGCAAGAGAATTCAAAAACGTGCAGGAAGTACCTTCAATCCACTTGTTGGAAAAGAAAATTGTTGAAATTTCAAACGATAGATATATTCGTTTTGGCACGTACGGGGAACCTACTTTATTGCCATTGAACTTGGTTTCAAGCATGGTCAAGGCCAGCAAATCCCACACGGGCTATACCCACCAATGGGCCAAAAAGCCCGACTATGCAGCCTTTTTCATGGCATCGACTCATAACGAGAATCAAGCAAATATGGCCCAAAAAATCGGGTTCCGTTCCTTCATAGCCACGGACAAACCTTTGGCTGGTGCTGTTGTATGTCCTGCGAGCAAAGAAGCGGGCTTCAAATCCACGTGCGAAAAGTGTGGCCTATGCAGTGGACAAAGAAAAGGCACCAAAAATATTCAAATCTTAGAGCATTAATTTTAACCAAACCCCAAAAAATCATGACTGAATTACAAAAAGCGAAAAGATGGCTCGATTCAAATGGAATTGATTGCTATGCAAATGACGACCAATTATACGTTTATGTGAAAGCCCTTGGTCGCTTACACCCCATATTGGTATCGACATCTGAAGTAATATTCAGAGCCGAGTTATACGATAATGAATTAAAAAAAATAGCTAAGAAATAAAACCAAAACAATTATGAAAAATCTAGAACAAACCCTAGCAAAAAAATTATTAACAGACTACAAAGTTTGTCTCGATGTATTGGAAAATTACCGCCAAAACGAAGTTGAAAAGGGATTTTTAAAAGGGGAAATCTGTGTTTTAATGAATATTGCGCACTCTATTTGGGGAAGTGACGAAATAGACCTTCGTTCTCATTTTGAATTTCTTGAAACCCTAAAAGAAATCGCCAATGCCGAGCCCCAAGCCAACTTGGTGGAAGTGAGTCGCTTTGAAGCGTTCGGCCTGTATAAGCATTACTCTGCCAAGAGCGTAAGTGCCATGCATGAGGGCTTTACTGGGGCCTCCGAGTCCTACTACGATAAGGCCGAGAAGTGGCTTGATATAGCCGTAAAAATTGAGCAATCCGATGCCGATGGCGTAGGTAAAAATTTAATGCACGTATAAACTAAAACAAATAAAATCATGGACTACAATTTCTTTCTTTTTACCAAGCTACACGAAATTATATTTAATCCGAAAACCGAATATGACAGACTATTCGATGAGTTGATAATACTATACGATGAGTGGGAACAATGGGATATAGTAGAGTGTCCAAGTGACCTTGGTACATATGAATCAATTTTAAAATTCTTAAAAGAAATCAAGGTTAACTGATGACGGCTAATTGCTAGAAAGCCCGTGAGGGCTCTTAACCAAAACAAACAAAACTATGGGTAAATTTATTACGGCCCGATTTAAAAGCGCTTGCGCTGAGACGGGCAAAACAATTAAACAAGGCGAGTCAATCTACTTTGACGGCAAGGCCTACAGCATGGACTCAAAGGTCTACAGGGACCAAAAGGATGTGCTCCAAACCTTCGCCCACATCAAGGCAAATGAGGACGCCTATTTTGACAATTTTTGCTACCAAAACAATATCTAAGCCATGAAGGATTCATTCTACATTGCAGGCATTGGATGGGTGCGTGAGCGTGTAATAAACAGGCTAAATGCTGACGGCATAAATGAGCCATATATTGAAATAGAATTAATTAAATAAAATAACCAAATCCCCCAAAACAAAATGAGAAAAGAAGAATTGCTTTCGACTCTTATCGCCTTTGGAATCATGGCGGTAATCATTACCCTTGGCGTATTGTACGGCATGGAATTAAACAAAATAAACTACTAAAAACTATGTTCTATCAAATCAATTTTGAAAAGAGACGGGAGCTAGTGCAGGACGTTATCGACCGCTTGACCCGATTAAATGCTGAGCAGGGTGCTCAATATTTGCAGGAGTTAGAAGCCCTGCACCAAAAGTTCAACTTAAATTTAAATACGGACGCCATGGGTGTCCGCTATTATCCAACCAATCAAAATCTAAAGTAATGGACCTATTTGAAGCAATAGACACACTACCCAAGCGAGTTCAAAAAATACTATGGGAATATGCTTGGGAGGAAAAGAGCTACGAAGCTTGTGAGAGAATGCTGGCCGACCTTGAGGCCGAGGGCTACACCTTTGAGTTTGGCCTTGATGCTGAGCCGTTCAACCTAACTAAAATAAAATAGTAGGTGGAAAAGAAAACTTATTATTCCGTGTGGACAAGTGGCATAAATATCTGGGAGGGCCTAGCGTCCACCAGATATGAGGCCATTGAGCGGGCCAGAGCCCAATCGGGATGCCAATTAAATTTGGTAGCAAAAGTAAAAAAATAAGACATTGCGCTTGCAAATGTCTATTTCTAGTATTACGTTAGCATATAATTAGTTTAAATCATAACCAAAACAACCATGATTCAATTAGACACCCGTAGCGGGCACAACCAAGGAACCATCGAAGAGTTCAACAAGGTATCACAACAAATGTCTGATGCCGACATCTTAGAACACATCTTGACAAGATGGGCAGACGACAGAGAATTAGAGGGAATCACTGCCACTTTGTATGGGTCGACTTTCAACGACATTGATGGCAATATCCTAAGTGTTAACGACCTTGTGGTATTGATAGACGACACAGAACTCGTTGAGAATCCACCAAAGAGAGGCGATGTATTACAGATTACAGCACTACTTGACTTAGAGTCAAATTTTGTTGAATGCGGTAAGTATAGCCTATTTGCTCACAGGTTATTAAAAGTTAAAAAATCTTTCTAGACATGGACATTAGAATTATTGACGGATTCGTGTGGTTAATTGTAACCCACAAAGCAAGAGAGGTCTGGGATGCGGACCTGTTTGAATTGTTTATCATTTATGACGATGGCTCTGAGGCCTCGGTCTACGGGTACGGGATTGATGCCGCACTTGAGATGGTAGAGAAGCATGGCCTAGAGATAGGCATAGAGGTGGGTTACATCAATACATAGTTAGTGGGCCCTGCATGGGCCCGCAGTCCACGGGTGAGTGCCCGTGCTGATGAGCTCCGAAAGGACGAAACTGCAACCCAAAAAACAATTTAAAGAATGAAAAAAGAAATGAATTTCGACCACGAGGCGTCCTCATTAGTGCGTGCACTAAATGTAGACCCGCACTCATTTGCGAACCAATTAGCGGCCGTAATGGCCATATATGAGGCCAGCGATGAAGAGAAGCTAAGTAGACTTAGCCAATTACTCCACACCTGTGTGGACTACAGGATTATTTTGTTGATGGCCACGACTAGTCTAGTCGGCATGGTTGAGCAGTACAAAGACTCAGTAAACATCAACGATTTGTTTGATAATTTATCGAATAACTAGCCATGAAGAATGCGCTGTCAATTGTAGGGGAGTTGATGAAATTAATTTTCATTGGCCTCCCTATTGCGCTGGCCATTTACATCGGCCTGCACATTGGACTTGTGTTTTACATCATCTATAAGAAATTCAAATGAAAAATATCAGCAAAGAAGATTACATTTTAAAATTAATGTATGATTTCGTTAGCACTTTTGACAAAGAGTTAAAGAAGACATACAAGTCGATTCCAAAAGATAGAAGAAAAGTATTTACATATGAGCAATTTATTGTAGCACAATTTTCAAACATAATAGAAGATGAAAGTAACAATCACTATCGAGGTGCCAAATGACATGGACCTCGACCACACCCTAGAGTGCGTCACAGACGCTCTCTTTTATTCTGACTGCGTCACATCAAAGGAGGAGAACTTTATAATCGAATTAATTCAACAAATCAAAAAGCAAAATGAGGATTCAAATTGAAATTGACGATTCAGTCCTAGAGGACGTGTTCGTTACAGCTATCGAGGGAGGTAGCAACTATTGGTATTTCCTTAGCGAAGATGCCGTAAAATTGATAAGAAAGGTAGTGCCTAGAGAAGAGGAGTCGTGCCTATCTGTGGCCACGTTCAAGGCGGTAATGAAGGGAACTATTATACCTATCAACGATGTCGAGAACGAGGAAGATATTATCGGATGGGTAGGTCTAGACACAATGGCTGATAGGCTAAGCAAGTTAGCTACAAGTGATGACAAATGGGCGTTACAGGCCCACATGAATGAGGAAGGTGATGCGGATTCCGCTGACATTGTGTTCCAATACCTAGCCATGGGGGAGGTAGTCTATGGATAAAATAGTTGAGGATGTGCTGGCCAAGTACAGGCAAAGGTCTGAGGTTGGCATAGCCAAGTACGGGACCACTCTTAATGAGAACAAAGCCACCTTAATTGAGTGGCTTACCCATTTGCAAGAAGAACTAATGGACGCTACTTTGTACATTGAAAAATTAAAGTCAGATTTAAACGAAAAATAATCAATTTAAAATTATGGAGGATTTCAAAAATTGGCGAGACTCTGGGATATGCTACACTAGAAAACACTTTCTATCCCTTTTCCCAGACGTTAAATTGCTGGGTGCCTGTGACGATGTGATGGCCTACGATGGTGGATACTACATCCAAATGCTTTGGGACGGGTCGTACTACGAGTGCAACACCAATCGGAGTAAGGACATAGAGGAGGTGGAGAAGAATCTTTTTTTAGAAAAAGTCATGCAAAAAATAGACTAATATTAAACATTTTAATATATTTACATCCATGAAACAGGACGTGTTTAATCAGTACGTAGAGCGGGTCGTGGACCTGTTCGGGATTACAAAGGAGGACTTCTTCTCCAAGAATAAGAAGCGGGCCATAGTAGATGCTAGACAATTGGTCTACTACCTATGTGCCAAGAGACCGATGCAAATTACTTACATCGAGAGGTACATGAATGAGGGAGGGTACAGCATTGCGCACCCATCAATCATCCATGGCATATCTGCTGTAGAGAAGCGCATAGCAGAGGATAAGGACTACGTGTCCGTGGTTAAGGAAGTCGAGAGAGCCGTATTTATTTAATGATATGTATACTTCAGAAGAGTTTTATGACGAGACGTTTGAGTTCACCTATGAGGACTCAGACTATTTGTGGAAGGGTGACTACAGGGTTGAGTCCTACGATGAGGACGGAGACTACGACACGCCTCCTAGTGGAGAGACCAAGGTTAAGCTAATTCATACTACGGAGTTGCTTAAAACAAATGATGAGGGAGAGTACGAGCACATCTTACTTGACCACGACTTGAAATATTTTATTACAGAGTACATAAGAGAAACCCTATAACAACTAATGGAAAAGAAAAAATCAGTATTCGACAGGCTATCGGCCATCAACGTCAACGAGCACGTTGAAAAGAAGGACAACCTCACCTACCTATCATGGGCATGGGCATGGTCTCAGACCAAGAGAGAGTGTCCAGACGCAACCTACAAAATTCTGGAGACAGAGTACGATGAGGCCCTTGGCTTCATGTGTCACACCAATGTAACCATCGAGGGTGAGACCCTAGAGATGTGGCTTCCTGTGATGGACGGCAAGAACAAGTCCATGAAGAAGCAGTCCTATGAGTACGCTACCAAGTACGGCACCAAGACCGTGGATGCGGCAACTACGTTCGACATCAACAAGACCTTGATGCGTTGCTTGGTGAAGAATCTAGCGATGTTTGGTCTTGGTATCTATATCTACGCTGGCGAAGACTTACCTGAGGCTGAGACAACGGCACCTACGCCTGCTCCTGCAAAGGCTAAGCCTACTACAGGACTAATTGATTTGGTGGTTGACGATGAGAATTGGAAGGGAGTTGTTAAGTACGCAAAGGACAACAAGGCACTTGGCTTTGACAAGATAGGCCAGCAGTTGAGCAGGAAGTACAAATTGAGCAATGAAGTTAAGCAAGCACTCGTAGACCTAATCAAATAATGAAGACACTATTGGAGACAATTGACCTAACAGGGGAGCCAAATATCTTGGCTCTCCTTACAGATGACAAGGAGTACTATAGTGGTATAGGTAAGAACTACCTATCCAACTCTGACATCGGAACGCTACTGAATAACCCAAAAGATTTCGGTAAGTCACGGGAAGACAACAAGGCTTTCATGGATGGCCGTTACTTTCACCAATTGATTCTGGAACCCGAGAAGGCCAAGCTAACTCCATTCGTGGACGTAAGCACAAGGACTACCAAGGAGTACAAGAACTACTGCGAGACCAATAACCTACCGTTCTGTATGCTCAAGAAGGAGATGGAGGAGGTAGAGAATCTGGTTGACATCATCAAGGGAAACATCACATTCTACGATGAGATATTTAGAGAGGGCAATCAGTTTGAGGTACCTGCTGTAGGCATGATACAGGGGATGATGTGGAAAGGTAAGGCCGACATCGTTGGTTGGGACTTCTTGATTGACTTGAAGACTACCAGCGACATCCATAAATTTAAATACTCAGCGAAGGCGTACAACTACGATTCGCAGTGCTATATTTATCAGCAGTTGTTCGGCAAGCCATTGGTGTTTTATGTGATTGACAAGGGCACGGGCGTACTGGGCATTTTTAAGCCCACTGAGGAGTTCATTCGCTCAGGTGAGGCCAAGGTAGGCAGAGCCATAGAAGTCTTCTCTAAGTACTTCGGAAGCACTCCTACAGACAACATCGAGAACTACTACATAGATGAGTATTTACTTTAATCAATAAAAAAATGGAAGAAATAGAAATAGAATTTACCAAGGGTAGTTTTGATTGGGAGAAGGGTGATACAGGTCAAATTATTAAGTTAGTTAATCAAGGACTTTCAATACTTGCAGTAATTATCCTAGATAAGGATGGAAAATTTGTTACCTCTTTATTAAGTGATAACGCATTTAAGAGAATTGTTTATTAAATTAATAATAGGGGAGACTAAGGGACCCCACCTACCTGCAATTGGGGTGTGAGTTGTTAGCAGGTAGTCTCCCTTTTAAAATAGTCAGGTGGCGGAAAAGGCAGACGCACTCAATATAGGAAAAATCAAGGTGACTCGAGGTTGAGCTGCTCCTATGGCTGAAGGCTCACAACTACAGGTTCGAATCCTGTCCTGACTACAACTAACATTCACTTAGCCTCAGAGGTAGGTGTTGGTTCAAATAGACTGAGGCATACAAAAACAATTTACACAATGGCACAAGACGAAAAAATCTTTGCAGATGGTTTCTCCTTCAAGAGAAACGAAAAGGCTCCTGAATTTGTAGTAGGGAGACTATCTTTAAAAGTTGACGATGCAGTAGCATTCCTCAAGGAACACCAGCGTAATGGCTGGGTCAACCTGAACGTGAAGACCGCTCGTAGCGGGAACCACTACGTTGAGTTAGACACCTATGAGGCACCTTCTGGAGCCAAGCTAACTGAAGTGAAGGCTAAGCCACAAACGAAGGTGGTACTACCAGAGCCCGAGGATGATGGTGAGTTGCCATTCTAATGGAGGAAAAATAGGGGGAGACAATCTCTCCCTTTTTTTTGGCCTTTTTGCCTGACGAAAATGTCAACACAAACTCCCCTATTCTTTCTATATATAATTTCTATTCTTTTTATTTTTTTTTAATTAAATTTTAAGAATAAAATTGACATAATCGACAGTAGTTTGATAATCAGTAACTTACACGACATAAAATCGACACCCAAACAACATAAAATGACACAAAACGTAACTATTTTTAAGGATATCAAGGATACTGACACTCCCTTCTTCAGGGACATACGTCTTATTCTACTCCGAATCAAGGATGGTTCAGAGACCACACGGGATTTAGTCAAGCGCATACGCCTAGAGAAGCGTAAGCCTGAGAGACAAGAACTAAAGAAGCAGTTGCCTGCGATATGCTTCAGCGGTACATTCAACAAGCGTACAGATGCGTCCCTTATTCAGCACTCAGGGTTTATATGCTTGGACTTTGATGGCTATGAAAAGTCAAAGGACCTACTCCATGACAAGGAGAACCTGAGCAAGAACAAGTACGTGTTCTCCGTATTCATTAGTCCCTCAGGCAATGGCCTAAAGGTGTTGGTTAAGATACCTGCGGACGCTGAGAACCACACCAACTATTTCAACAGCCTAGAGAAGTACTTCAACAGCCCTTACTTCGACAAGACTAGCAAGAACTTGTCACGTGTATGCTATGAGTCTTACGACCCATTGCTACACATCAACGAGAACAGCAGTATCTGGGACCTGATTGAGGAGCCTGAGTACACCGAGGTAAACAAGACTAGAGACCAGCCTACCATACCAATCACGGACGAGAATAAGATTGTGGATATACTCGTGAAGTGGTGGACAAAGAAGTATCCCATGAACGAGGGCCAGCGCAATCAGAACTGCTACGTCCTAGCCATGGCCTTCAATGACTTCGGTATCAACAAGGGCCTTGCGTCCTACGTCCTGAATCAGTACGCCTCTGAGGACTTCTCCGTACGTGAGATTTCTAGGACCATCGACTCAGCGTATAGTCACACGACCAACTTCGGTACCAAGTACTACGAGGATGAGGAGCGGATTAATAACATCAGAGCTAAACTCAGACGTGGTGTATCAAAAAAAGAGATTCGCATCCAACTGCAAGACTCCCACTTGGACAGCGATACCATCGAATCAGTCCTTAATAAAGTAGAGGAGGAGAATGCTAAGCAAACATTCTGGGACAGAAACGATAAGGGAGTAATCAAGATAATACACATTCAGTTCAAGCAATTCCTTGAGGACAATGGCTTCTACAAGTACTGCCCTGAGGGAGGAAAGAACTACGTGTTTGTCAAGGTCACCAACAACTTGATTGACCACACCTCAGAGAAGGAGATTAAGGACTTCGTCTTAAACCATCTGCTGGAGCTGGACGACATTGGCGTGTACAATTACTTCGCTGACCAAACTAGGTTCTTCAGGGAGGAGTTCTTATCCCTGCTGTCCACGATTGACATCTACTTCATAGCAGACACCAAGGGTGCCGCATACCTGTACTACAAAAACTGCGCTGTAAAGATTACCAAGGATGGCGTGTCCACGCTGGACTACCTAGACCTTGGAGGCTATGTGTGGAAGGACCACGTGATAGACAGGAACTTCGTTATGTGCGGTGTATCTGAAGGCTTTGATTTCAAAAAGTTTATCAGCAACATTAATGGTGGTGACGAGGGACGTATCAAGTCCATGGAGAGCACGATAGGATTCCTGTTGCATGGATACAAGAACCTTAGCTTCTGCCCTGCAGTAATCCTGAACGATGAGGTGATTAGCGACAACCCTGAGGGTGGCACAGGGAAGGGATTGATTATGAATGCGCTCAGCAAGATGAAGAAGCTAGTCGTGATTGACGGCAAGTCATTTGCGTTTGAGCGTAGCTTCGCCTACCAGCTGGTGTCAGCAGATACACAGATACTTTGCTTCGATGACGTGAGAAAGCACTTTGACTTTGAGAGGCTATTCAGTGTCATCACTGAGGGTTTGACCTTGGAGAAGAAGAATAAGGACGCCATCAAGATTCCGTTCGCCAAGTCTCCAAAGATTGCCATGACAACTAACTATGCAATCAAGGGTGCAGGCAACTCATTCGCAAGGCGTAAGTGGGAGCTGGAGCTACACCAATACTACAGCAAGGACTACACGCCATTGGATGAGTTCGGCAGGCTAATGTTCGGTGACTGGAACGATGACGACTGGTGCGAGTTTGACAACTACATGATTGGTTGCCTTAAGAATTACTTGAAGACAGGCCTAGTGAAAAGTAAATTCGTTAACTTAAAAATACGTCAGCTATCTGCTGAGAGTTGCCATGAGTTTATCGAGTGGTGTGGACTGGTTGACAGCACAGAGCGTAACGTGATGCTACAGACAGACGTGAGGCTGTACAAGAACGAGCTGTACTCCAACTTTGTAGAAGAGTATCCTGACTATGGTCCACGAGGACGCATGAGCATAAGCAGGACTAAGTTCTACAGGTGGTTGGTGTCTTATGCGATATATAAAGAGGGGACCTTTCCTGAGGAGGACAGGGACCAACAAGGACGATGGATTATTATTAAAAGCAAAAAAGAAGATGAAGACTAATGTAATTATCTGGAACTACGTGTTCCATTGGAATGAGTACACAGGTAAATGGTATGCCGTACACAGGGACAGGTACCT
>Ga0099851_1000282_pt1 | contig 20588 bp, 34 predicted proteins | sample CB_VirMetaG_6_FD_78176 | JGI IMG/M metagenome (GOLD analysis project Ga0099851, IMG submission 78176) | Freshwater to marine saline gradient viral communities from Chesapeake Bay - CB_1508_2 Viral MetaG | ecosystem: Environmental > Aquatic > Marine > Coastal | place: USA: Chesapeake Bay... | reverse complement strand
CCACCTTAGCAGTATCCGCGACCCAACCACCGCCGAAGGGATGCTGGTGCGCTGCAACGGGACCATTACCGTCACCAAAATCAAATTTAGTCATGGCTAACCTCTCTCTCACTCACTATAGACATCCTAGTGTTTACGGGTATCATTTGTAATCTGTTCATCTTTGGTTTGTCGATTGAATAGATGTACTAAAGCACGCCCTACAGCTTCTTTAGAGACTTCATTACCCCGAGTAACAATATCAATAAGACTTTCACGAGTCACTAGAGATTTCATAACTTACTCCATAAACGATCATCTTCAAAGCTTACATACAGAATATAGCACCGTGTCAAGCAAAAGTCAACAAAAAAGGCGCTAAAAAGCGCCTCTAAAAATGTTTTTTTATTGTTTTATAGTACACTGTAGAGTAATAAAATTACTACAGCGACTCCAAATGCATATGTCATATATCGAACAATTTTATTGTTTTCATATAAAGTTTTGAGATCCCATAGGATATCGTGAATTTTTTGTTTCATCTTACTCCATCTACTTTCTTTTCTAGATATTGGATTCGGCGCTGAAGCGACTTCATTTCAATTTCAGCCTCTTCTTTAGAATCTTCAAAGATTTGTTTATTGTTTATTTCTTCTAAAGTTAGTGATTGTTTTGTTTCGTAACTTCTTATAGCATTTTTATATATATCGAAATCATTTTTTACATCATTATATCTTATTCTAAGAATTTCTAATAAGCTTATATCGGTTTTTATACTAAACATTACTATCAATTCTTGTTTAGTTTTTTGGATGTCTGTTTTCCAAGCTACTTGTTGAAATAACCAAAGCGAGCCTGCTGCAATCGAACCAATAGTGGTAAGAGCGGCTAGCCATAATGTTATCATTTTTCTATAAGTAACTATAAGTTCCATATAGTTATTTATATAATTTTAGAAAACGTTTTCGAATCTGTTACATCAAAATAATGATTATACCAACCCTGAATAAATTCTTTGAAACTCTCTTTCTCACAGCGATGGTTCATTCTTTTTAGATAGATATAATCTTTTATGTCAGATAGTGTTGAACTATCTTTCACGGAAAACACATTAGGATTATCGGTTGTATAGTCAGCGCGCCCATAAGCGGCGACGATTTTTCCATGTAGTAATGCTTCAATACCAACACCACTATTTACAAGTGCGACGAAAAGAGAATTTTCAATCAATTGATGTATACTCATACTGGTTGTCCATTCAGCATTATCGTACTGTAAAGTGAGAGTTCGAAGATCGATCATAGAAGCAGGATTTGCTGGATGCCCTTTGACCCATACCTTGATATTCTTTCTTTTTGCCCACTCCAAAGTTTGCAAAAGTGCATTGTAAACTGAAGTATCACTATGGTACTTGATAGTTTCATCATGAGGTAATTGACACGGAAAAAAGACATAATCTTTTTCCTTGAAATCTTCTTTATAGTCTGGCTGATCAAATTTAGATTTATTTGAAATAATTCGTTGTTTTAAAATATCAAAAGCACCATTATCTTTACAACGTGTAGGTTTGATACTCAAATCTGCACCCCAACCTTCTTTATCTATAGAGAAGATTGAAGGAATTACTTGCTGCATATAGTATCGACCTTTATTTCCTAAATCGAATTGATACTTCTGTTTATGAGGAACATAAACGATATCATATTCCGATCTTTTATAATCGGAGGGATCAAATTGCCATAAAGCTTTCTTTTCAAAAGTAACTGAATCTCCTAACTCTTCGTGCCGTCTAAGCAAATGCTCATAAAATGGCAGATAGTTTGTTCTAAGAGGATGATTTGGTGAACCTTCTACGGCTGGGACGGGGCCTTCTTTAAAACTGCAATCTAGTCTAGGTGCTAAAATAAGTACTTTTCTCATTTAAATATACCTCACTTTTCTTTCTCTGCCCTTTGCCTGTCCAGATAATACTATCAGGGCTAAACTCCCAATCTATATAAGTTTTCGGCATCTGACAATAGTTCTCTTCATCTTTGAGTCTTAGATGTGCTCTATGTAATGCTCTTTGATCGACAAACCATGGCAAAGACGGATGAATATTTATTTCATTCATTGTAATTTCTAAAAGTCGGCTTCTATGACTTACATATACTGCACCAGCCGCTACATGAGTGCCTTCTTTTTCCCAGCCTATAGTACCGGGTAAAGGATCACGGAAGAACAAAGAATAATCTATTTTAGAGAAATCAGACCAATTGATAGGCTTTCTAATAAAAGAGTCAATGTCTAATATTAAAAGATTGTTATGATGAAGTTGCTGCCCGAAAATAAATCTTCCTATCGCAAAACAGCTTCTAGACTCCGCTCTGTCATACTTAGAACGATAGTCGAAATAGTGTAAACGAAAAGAAGGAAATTTTTCAGTTATCTTTTTTTCTAATTCGCGAACATCTTCTCTCTTTTCACTTTGAATATGAATATGAGGAGTTTCGCCATTCATATATGCAGAAGTGACGAAAGCTTCTCCATGTTCTAGGAAATACTTTCGATCACAACTGGCAAATACTATATTTTTAGGTTCGACCATTCGTCTCATTTGTCAACGTTTACGCAAACTTTTAATTAAAAAATTTATCAGCCAAAGAAAGAAACATATTCCTCCAAAAACTAGCATTGGTAAAGTATGAAAGACCAATAGCCATAGAATAGTCCCTATAGCCGCCAAGCTCAAAAGAATTATGAAGAGAAATACAATTGCATCACCAACACTTCCTATCTCTAGTTCATGAAGAACTTTACCGAAAAAATCCATGTTCACTTACTCCATTTGTGTGCATTTTTATAATCTTTCTGAGACTGTTTATTATATTCACCGAAAGAGGCATTATCGCCAGGAATATAGTCTGCTACTTTGAAGCCAGCTTTTTCAGCTTCTTTTAGATATTGGTCGAATAATTCTTGGAGGTCCGTTCTCCAGTGTGGGCGAACTTCACCGTCAAACCAATGTTTTCGCCCCATCTTTTCAAGTCTAGGAATAGCATACTTCAAATGAAATTGAGTACCCATATCAGAATAATGTAAGGCATCAATTTCATCGGCTGTTAGATTTTCTCCATCAATGCAATTCCAAGAACCTTCGAACGGTTGAACGACTTGTCTATTTTGCGAAAAGAATCCCATCATTCGTTGGTGTGACTCTGGAATTTTCTTCATTCGAGATAATGATAGAAGAATCTCTTTGGTGATAGCCGCTTCACAATTCCATTTAGCACAACAGTATCGCCAAGAATCTTCTCCGCCTTTCGCCATCACCGCTACACCAGGCTTGAAAGGCTGATTCCATAGACCAGAAAGATCATTCAAGAAAATGAAATCACTGTCACAATAAATTGCTTGCCCCTCAAATCCACAAGCTTCCGGTATAGCCCAACGAAATCCTGAAAATGGCGTCGCCCATGTTCGCATATCCCATCCTCCCCAAGGAGAATCCGGATCATGATTAGCTCGCATCCATGTAATATCAACATTTTCTTTAGTGTTTTTTCGTACACTATATTCGAGGACTGCTAGTGATTCGGCATCTTCGCCATTAGAGGAACATCCAACGAATAGTTTTATAGTCATATTATTCCTTTCTAAATTCTACAGTAGCGACTTTTTCAAGCCCTTCAAAAAGGCGGTCGCGAAACTCCATTTGTTTTGTATAATCGCGTGAAAAGAAATTGGATTGATACATAGTGTTCCAAACACTCGCGGCTACAGACATTTTCTGTTCTTTAGTCATTTCACACCTTTTTGTTTAGAGAGATTTTCGAGTAAGTCTTGGATCATTTGGTTTTCATCGAATTGTGGTGTATACCCAGTTTCTAGAACAAATCGAGAGTTATCCATAACTTTATATAGCGTGCCTTCAATTCTATTTGTATCATAGAATACATTGACACGGCAGTCAAGTGTTTTCGCTAAATTTATTACATAAGATTTGATCTGAATTCCAGAACTAGGACCAACATTATAAACATCATATTTTGGTTCAATTTTTAGAAGATTTTCAATGATTCTAGGAATTTCAGCTACATCCATGTATTCACGAACGGCATTTCCAGTTCCCCAAACATTTAGTTCGGCAACATGTTTGTTTGCCTTAGCATATTGAAATTTAGCTATCAGCGCTTGTGCAACATGTGCAGTGTCTAAATCGAAGTTGTTATTCGAGATAGAACTGTAAAGATTAGGTAAAACTAAAGTGATAACATTTTCGTGATTTTCATGATCATCATTCCAATTCTGAAGTAAGGTAGTGCCAAAAATCTTTGACATGCCATAACCTAAATTAGAATGTTCTAAATTTCCTTCCAACAAATCGAATTCGTATAGCTTTCTAGATTTCACTGGATACATACAGCTACTTGAAAGATTGAATACCTTCGTGGTAGTGCGAATGTGTTTTAGGCACTCTAGGAAGTTTAGGTACATCGTGCTATTGATAACTTGCTTATGATAATTGTTTTGTGCAGAAATACCACCAACATCTCCAGCCGCATAAACAATAATATCACATTCATCAATGACAGGTGAACTTGCTTTACACCAGCGTAGGAAATCCTCACAGTCCATCAAGTCTGCTTCTTGGCGTGTAGGAGTTACCAGCGTGTGTTCATCTTTCCAAGTGTTTACTAGCCCAGAACCTACCATTCCAGTCGCACCAAAAATTAGAATTTTCATGTAACACTCTCTAAAATATAATCAACCTGATCCAGTTTTTTACGAAGGTCTTCCGCATAATTTCCAATCATAAGACCCCGCTTGTCGATAGCTTCAGCCATTTCATAGCCATATCCATCCGCAACATGATTGATTTTTCTCATCACTGGCTGATTTAGAAAGTTACCACCAATAATTGGGCGAGAGTCAATCCCAGCTTCCAATAATGCTTTGACAACTGTACTTCTCATTCTTCCACTCGTAAATACAAAAGGAAATCCAAAACAACTCAAATCTTTATGATACGGCAAAATGTCGAATTCGAGATATTTTTTATTAGAAAAAATATCGCAATAATATTTATGATTTTGGTCGCGAATTTTTTTCGTTTCTGGCCACTTTTCGAGTTCAATCATTCCTAAAAGTCCAGAAATCTCTAGAGGGCGTAAACAATATCCTACGGTAACGAAGGTAAAAGAATCTTTGAACTTATCACCAGAAGGTGCATATAGTCTCGAACCTTCTCCCTGTTCTCTCACCCAACCATGTGCGCGAAGAGATAAAGCATGATGATATTCATTTTCTCTCATATATTTGAGAAAACTGACCATGCCTCCTTCCATAGTATTCAATTGATGACTGAAGAAGAAACTATGTGTTACAGCATCACATTTACTATATTCTAGATTTGCTCCATATCCTTCACAATTGTCTAGAAAAATCATTATATCATCTTCTAGAACCTGTCTTACATGACTGATAAAATCGTTTGTCATAAGCCCTAGAAGATTTACCAAAAATACTGCTTTAGCATTATGTCTTTCTACAGCCGTGTATACTTCTCCCACATCGATTTGGTATGTATGATCCACATCAACGAAAACTGGAATGAGCCCATATTGTACCAGTGGAAAATAAGTAGTAGACCATGAAACCGCTGGAACAATTACTTTATCTCCAGCTTTCAATCTTCCTGTACTCACAAATGAAGCAATCATAAGAAGATTTGCAGATGAACCAGAATTAGCCATTACGTTGTGATTCTTCGAAAAACCATATTCAAAATCTCGAACATGTTCTCCCATAGTAAACATGCCACGATCTAGAAATCTTTTCAAGCCTTCGATATCATCTTGCTTCAAGCAATTTTTAGCGAGCGGATAATGCATTTTGTTCCTCCGAAATCATTTCATCAATCATATCATAAATACTGGTAGTTGCTTTCCAACCTAATTCATTTTCTGCTAGGTGAGGATCGGCAATAAGACAATCGACTTCCAATGGGCGATAATATTTCGCTACAGAAGCTACCAGTAATTTATCATTATGATACGCTTCGATGGGTTTGCCGAATGCACCATGCCAATCTAAATTGATGCCTAGTTTTTTATAAGTGATATCAATGAAATTTTTGACGCTATGCCCATGCCCAGAACCTAAAACATAATCTTTAGGTTTTTCCTGATGCATCATTGCGTACATACCTTTGACCATGTCCCGCGCGTGTGACCAATCGCGTACCGCCCAAACGTTACCAATCTCCAATACCTTTTCTGGAGTTCTTACTGCATGTTGAATAACCTTCCTCGTCACAAAAGTTTCTCCACGCCTCGGAGATTCGTGATTGAATAGAATACCATTCACCGCATAAAGATTGTATGCTTCTCTATAATTTCGAGTAAGCCAGTATGCGTACAATTTAGCGGCGGCATATGGGCTTCTGGGTTGAAATGGAGTACGTTCTCTTTGTGGAGCGGGTGCGTCTCCATAAAGTTCTGAAGTGGATGCTTGATAAAACTTCGTATTTGGCAAGTGAGCCTTAATAATTTCAAGAAGTCTTAAAGTTCCTAGTGCGTCTGCATTTGCTGTATATTCTGGAGTTTCGAATGAGACAGCAACGTGACTTTGAGCGGCTAAGTTGTAAACTTCATCCGGCTTTATAGATACCATAAGATTCATCAAGTTCATACCATCCGTCATGTCACCATAGTGAAGGTGAATCTTATCGAATAGGTGGTCGATTCGATCTGTTTTGATCAATGACGACCTACGGACAAGCCCATGAACTTCATATCCCTTTTCAAGGAGAAGTTCGGCTAAATAACTCCCATCCTGACCGGTGATACCCGTAATAAATGCTTTCTTCATAATGTGTATCCTTTATACTAAGAATGGATTGCTAAGACGGACACTTCCATGAATGGAGTTTCTTGTGAACGTTTCAGTGGTATTACCTCTACCATGAAATCCGCCCACGTTTCCTACAACCAATGTATTCTTCTTAACCTCCACTGGCTTCGCTTCAAGCCCCATAAGTTTTAACTCTGTCTCAGAAACACGAAGCGATCCCTCCGAATGATCAATCAATCTCCATTCGTCATATGTCTTTTCGCAAATCTTTATGCTTTGCTCATATAACCATTGAAAATATTCTACAGTTTGATTGGTGCTTCCTCGGACGTAAACGAATGCTCCCTGTTCAGCCTTCACGTCCTGACTGAACCACCAAAACTTCAATGCGGGAAAGAACGTATCAATATGGAGGTTCTTTTGATTGTCATTATCATCTGGAGAGTTTCGGACCCGCTGATAGAACGTATTCGACTTTTTAGCTGAATCAAAGAAACCACGAATGGGTGAGCCTAGACGTGCGCCCAATACATTTTGAAGACTCGGATGATTGATAACACTTTCAAAGATACTATTCAACACTGGGGCTTTTTGGGCGTTAGACGTACAAAGATTATCTAGGCGTTTGTGAACAACGGAAGGAAACTGTTTGAACTCACCCGCAAGATATTCTTCAACTTCATCGAATGTTGGAAACATATCTTCGATGGCTACAATACCATCCTTCATGAAGATATCAGCCATTTCTTTATCATTTGAAAATCTTTTGACTCGTTTTTGGTGTGCTAGATTAGCTGCCCAAGTTCTAAAAACGTGAAAGCCTCGGCGAGCATTTTGAGGATCAGCAAGCGAACCTTGCTGCATTCTCTTTTCACCGCCGAGGGTAAAAACATCAATCTTGCCACAAACTTGAACCATCAAAGATTCGTATAGTCGCATAAACTCTGGATAATCAATATCATCCCTGTCCATTTTTCCGACAGTTTCAATAATCGTAGAGTTACCAATATTATTTTCTAGAAGAAACTTAGTCAAATCTGATGTTGCCATTGCCAGGAATCCCCTTAAATAGAATATTGATCATTTCATACAACTCACGACTGAAAGGCATATTATCGTTGTATTTTGGTCCAAGAACTGTATAGTGGATTTTCGGATTCATCAACCACGCAGAAAGGGTGAACGTGGAAAACGGACCCATAATTTCCATCGCTGTAACACATGACTGCCAATCTTGATTAGCCGCTTGAAGCGCTAGAGAAGTATTCATGAGCGGTTGATAATCCAACTCACTGATTACTCTTTCCGCTAGATCGAAATCGTCGCTGAAAACATAAAATCTATGTGTGTGGGGGTCTTGACGGCTAAACTGTTCGATTAACTCACGATAAGTATTTTCAGAGATTATTTGACGATCTTTTCCACGTATATGGAATACGCGAAGCACTCCAGTAAAAGCCTTTTCAGTTTTGACCTCAAAGCACTTCATAACTTCATCGTAGTGTTTCACTAGAAGTTCAAAGTTCTCTTTAGTCCATGCGTTTTGTTTTAATGTAGAATCGCTAACACGAATAGGAACGTTAAGAGACAGATTTGGCTCCAGAAAGTTGTGTTTAACTGGATCAACAACATTACCGCCTGTAGAGATTTCAATTGCTTCGACATATTCATACCTTTCAATCGCTTTTGCGTAACCAACCATTGTCTCTAGCACTTGCATACCAAGACCACCACGAACATTCAAAATCATTCATTAACTCCAGATTCTATTTGAGAATCATTAAAAAGACTATCGTTAAAAGCGATGCCATAAAATACAACTCCTAAGAGTGCTACTATGACAAATAAACTCAAAATGAAGGTCGGATCGTTTCGCATCGTTCTAAACTCCAAGGGACACGAATTTTACGTTGTGTAAAATAATACATCATATCTTCTTCGATTGTATCTAGAACACTCTTGGTTGTAGACCAAAACAAATACGAAGTAGAAAAATCTAAATCATCTTGAAGAACGTTTGTCGTGTTCGTTTGCATATCAAAGTAATACTTATAAAATTTGCCGGTCCATCGACCTCTCGCATCTTTCTGTCTATCGATACCAATCATCATGAAATTCTCGCATTTACAAATACAAGCCCAGTTCTCTTTATAAATGGCTTTGCCATTGTGGAAACGTCTCGGATTGCTTCAGTCAAATTCTCACTATAATGCAATCCATATTGGGCAAACTTGTCGATCCAATATTCAGGTAGCTGACAATTAACGTGATGATGTCCTGCTTGTCCAGGGAGTGCATGAGTGACGATTGCATATCTAGCGTATGTGAAGCAAGGCATATAATTTGGAATATATTGCTCTTCTACATGCTCTAGAAATTCGACCGACCAGGCAAGATCAAATCTATCAGGAATATATGGCTGATAAATCGGAGACCAAGGATTTTCTGAAAAATCATGAATATAGAAAAATGGGCTTTTTGTTTGACCATCGTTCTCAGAACCCACATCACTACTTTCTCCAGTCCACGTTAATATCGACCTTCCTGCATCCTCTGGAAGCACTGTCCAATCGCCGTCAATACCAATAGCCGGTTCATAACCTAAATTCAAAGCGAGACGAACTTGCCCTCCTGGTCCACAGCCAACATCAATAAAAGATCGACAATCATGATTTTCATACATATATCGAACGGCACCATAATCCATATGAGTCTTATTCATATGCCCGCCAAGATGTACTGGAAGTTCACTCATTTTTCAATCCTTACATATAAGCTCGATAATTGTACAATAGACATTTTCAAATTTCGTAGTTATGAGTGTGAATATACTTATTACCTTCATTATCATAATATACTATATTATCATCTTTGTCAATATATAATTGATCGTCAGCTTTTTTATATTGTTCTTCAATATATTTGATAGCGTCTCGTTTTTCTTTCTCTTTCACAAAATCAATCATATTCGTCATAATTTTCCTCCTGTACAACTTCAACCAGACTCACCGCTACTTTGACAATACCACATCCTTCAACACATTTCCGATGTTCTTTCAAATCACTTATAGATGGATAAACTACATTGCCGCCGGATCTTCCGCCAAGTTCGACTTCATAATCGGTTTTACACATATAACCAATTACTGATCCGTCTTCTTCACACCAGATTGCCATTTCTTCACCAACTCCTTAAAATACTTGCCATTTATACTGTAATTTCGGTATTCATCGGTCTCTAGAACACCTCTTTGAAACTGTTCTTTGATTTCGGTATAGTTCATTTCACCTTTAGTTTTATGAATACTTAGAATGATACGTTGAAATCCTTCAGTGCCGTTCTTTTTTATTTCATCTTTTATGCCTTCATGCGAACCATAATAGTCTTTCCAGTCACTCATAATTTTAGAGCGTCGTTTAGCACCACGCGCTTTTCGCATGAACCAAAATGTCTTTCTACCTATATATTTTGTATCATCAGGACATATTATAATATACACGAAACCGTGCCAAGAAGCAAGTTCTTTTTCGTCTGGGTCGAAAATTTCACCCTGATAAAGCCAGGGATTTTCGTAACTCATTCATCCCATTCAACATCAATTTCGTTTTCCCAATCCGAAACTTCTAAATTCTCCCCACAAAAAGGACAATATTCTACAGGGTCTTTATCTACATATTGAATTTCAAACTCCGCTTCGCAGATTTTGCAACTATACATTTATTCTATCTCTCCTTTAATTTATAATGTTTTTTTCTTATTTTTAATTTATTATAAATTTCTTCTTTTTGATTCTCTGTATATTTTCGCCAATCTTGAATTTCATCTAAAGTTCGCCAACAGCCAATACAAAATGTTTTGCATTCAGTCAAACGGCAAACCTTGATACACGGGGAATCGATCATATTTAGTCTCTCTAATTTTTTTGACTGCTCCTAGAATACGACTGGGATAAACTCCAAGAAATGTTCCAGCTTCTAAATCTTTTTTTGTGATATGTCTTTTATGTATATGTTTAATTTTAGACCAATTCTCTAGCATGTATTTAGACAATTCATCAAAGATAGTATCTTCAATGATTGGATCATCTTCTTCATAATAGGCAAACGATGCCATGAGATACCATGGCACCGTAAGATTTAGAGGCATTTCTGCAAACTTCAAATCAATCATTGAAGTGGAATCAAACCTTTCTCGACAGCTTTTCCGTCTTCACCAATTATAGCATCTGAAGTGAAAAAGTCAACAAATTCTTGAAGCCCGGGAATTGTACCTAAGTGTTCATTTTTGACATAGAAATATAATGAACGAGACACTGGATATACTCCATCAGCAATATTTTCAAAGGAAGGTTCAACACCATCTATTAATGTGCCTTGAATTTTATCTGTATTCTGATCAAGGAAAGAGAATCCAAAGATGCCGACGCTATCTGGAGATGCTGTAAGCTTCTGGAGAATCAGATTGTCATTTTCACCAGACTCGATATATCTCCCATCTTCACGCATAGAAGAACAATACTCTTTAGCTACCTTTTTTTCTAGCCCATATTCTTTTCGACATACATGATGATTCACCAATTCAACAAAGGCGTCTCTAGTGCCTGAAGTTGGTGGAGGACCATATACGCGAATTTTTTGTTTTGGTAATGAAGAATCAATATCGCTCCAAAGTGTATACGGATTGTCTACAAATTGATCATCAACATAAACTAGCTTTGAAACCGCTTTATAAAGTTGTTCGCGCGTAAGAGAGAATCGTGGGCTATTTGAAGAGTTACCTACGACAATTCCATCAAATCCAATTTTGTGTTCTGTCATGGTGACACCTTTAGAAGCACAAAGTTCTACTTCAGACTTCTTGACTTGTCTTGAAGCATTTGTAATATCTGGATGTTCCGTTCCAACACCAGAACAAAAAAGTTTGAAACCCCCGCCAGAACCCGTTGATTCAATAACAGGAGTTTTGAAACCCGTTCGGCCTCCAAAACCTTCTGCGGCTACAGTAGCGAATGGAAAAACCGTAGATGAACCTACAATCTTGATTTGATCCCTTGCCACTACGTTCGCACTAGTGAATACTAAAACTATAAATGCTAATAAAATCTTACTCATACTTTCTCCTTTGTAAAAAATTGTTGATCGCGAGACGGCCATCTCCATCAACTCTAGACCGCAGGAAGTGCAATGCGTTATGCCCAGCATATCTTCATATTAGATTTCACAACCTCCAGCCGCGCTACAAGCCAGCTCCTGGCTAGCCACTGTCATATCATTTGTCTCGTATTCAGTCAACTTTGTCCAATCCACATCCTTTGGCATTTTCTCCAAGAACGCTTCATACTCTTCCTTGGTGCAATCTTGGTAAGGCGCCTGACGGTAAGTGTGCTCGCTATGAGGCAAGAATGAAACACCAGACATCCATTCAAAATTCTTATAGACCCAAGCACCCACTTCAAACCATTCATGTTCCTTTACAGAAATTGTGACAGAAGGTTTGTGTTCACACCAAGCAATTTGATATGTTTTCCACAATTCTAATTGTTCGATAGCAGGCATATCAGAACGGAAGATGCTATTCTCCGGAGCTTTCATTGGGAATGAGAAGACCCAGGTGTTATCTGGTTTCATAACATCATCTTCAACGGGGAAGCCCATATCGACCATCATTTTCGCTAGAGGGTCTTTCTTATCGCCGCGAACAGTTCTAATATAGTAATCGTTATGGCGAGCATGGATACCACTTCCAGAATCTACTAGCTGAGAAACCGTGCCACTTGGTTTGACACAAGTAATTGCGACAGAAGGATTGATGCCAATCTTTTTTGCCCATTCTTTATTAGTCTCTACGGCAACTAATCTTAGTTCCTCAAGAAGAGTTTTAGTTACATCAAGACCATTCTTACCATTGGTGAGATTATTGTCCATGATACCGGTAAGAGAGACACCAAGAAGTCTTTCTTCTTCACAATTATCTTTCCACTTCTTTGAGATATACTTGAAGTCAGTAAGAGTACATTGAAAAGTACCAATGATGGTAGCAAGTTTTACCTTTTCTTTCAAGGTTTCGACTGAATCGGATGCACGAACGACGACTTCTGATAGGTTACAGAATTCACGGTCGCGGAGAATAATTTCAGAACAAGGATTTGTACCGAAATCGAAATCTGGATTTCTTCGGCCGAACCGAGCAACTTGCATCTTAGCGGATTCACGATTGAAGATACCACGTTCACCTGACTTAGAATTATACAGTGATAACCACTCTTCCATAAAGATGCCAATGTCTGGCGTTTCTGTATAACATGCGGAGTTATTAGCCAATGCTCTTTGTGGATTGATTTCCCACCACTGCCCAGACTTAGCGTGTCTAATACGATCATCGGAAAGATTTGAAAGAGAAATGAGAGCGGACCGACGGACTCCTCCGACCACTACAATTTCTGCAATCTTACAAACGATATCGTGACATTCCAGAGAAGTAAGTTTACGCCCAGCCGCGTTCTGGAAAATGTCAACAAGGAACACGAATAAATCTTCAAGTGGTTCTGGACCACTCGCACGCCCACCGAAGGTCTTTAGAACTTCGCCAGCTTTACGGACCTTTGAAATATCCCAAGCGGGAATTTGCCCCTGATAAAGAAGAGCAATAATTTCTTTTAATCCCTTAGCCCAACCAAGTTTACTATCTCCGATTGGAACAACAGTCTCAGATTTGTGAAAGTCTTCAGCGACTACTGGTAGTTTATTGACATATTGACGTTCGACTGAAAAGCCTACACCAGTTCCATTCATAAGAATGTAAAGAATTTCATCGAAAGCTGCTACCCGTTCAATAGCTACATAAGAGCAATTATATCCAGCAATGTTATCCCTTTCTAATGCGGGCCCTGCGGTCATAAGAGCACGCATAGAAGGCATTACTCGGAGGGAAAGTACAGCTTCTTCTAAGATTGTTCGATCTTCATCTGTTAGAGAAAAATTGTGTTTTTTCTTTAGGTCTTTCTTGAAGAAATCGAAATATCTAGATACAGTTTCTGGCCAAGTTTCACGTCTTCCCTTTTCAGGAAGAAATCTACTGTACTTAGATAAATGGATATAATTTTGATAAAGTGTTGGTAAATAGTTATTATACATCGATTTCCTTCTTTTTGTTTATAATTTTAATTAAATATTCATACAAGCATTCTTGTAGTGCATCGCGATATCAATTTCATCAGGTAAAGAAAAATGGAATGAATCCAGATTTCCAGGTCTATCTAGTTGAACTACTAAAATTTTATCTTGAAATGTAGAGAGCGCTTCCTGTCGAAGCGCCTCTACTAATTTCATATGTTTATCCTTTTCGATTGGCATATTCTACAATCGCCGGAAAATGTTCGGCGATCACTTTCCAAATCGCCGCAGCCGGCTCATAATGTTCTTTTTGAGTTCCGTGTTCTTTAGTTCTAATTCCATATGCTGGTGCACAATAATGTATCCAGGACCTAAGTGTGCCATTCATACACATTGTAGACATTGTAAGCCCCTCTGGTAATACAACTCTCGCACACTCCTTCGCAATACCATTCTTTAGCGCCCACTCATAAGCATCTTTAGCCTCACGAATGACATTTTGTTGCTTCTCTAACCAAATTTTAGATAGCTCTCTATGTTCTGAATCATCCATATTCAATTGAATACTATTTTGACGATTCTTCGGATCTTGAAGTCTTGCTTCACGATATGTAAAATTTGATTGTTCCGCATATCTTTGACTAAACTCCTGGAAAGAAAAAGACCTGTGACGTAATGCTTGTCTAGCAATATCACGGGCAAGATCAACTTCAACTACCACATTGACCATTTCCATCGGGCTCCAATGAGCATGTTCGATAAGATATCCCAACAGTCTTGCAGCAGTGTTTGTATTTAGCTTGTTAGATGGATTAGAAACCCTAGCACAATAAGAAACAATGTCTTCTGGAAATCGCAATGGTTCCATTTCAGGTTTTGTAATTCCAATTAATCGTACATTATAGTCCATTAACACTTCCTCCAATATGAAAATTTCATTCGTGCTTCCAGGCCGGAGCATGAGTTCTTATATATAATATCCTCAACGTCTAGATCGGCTTTGACCATTTCGTTAATATCTTTTTCAGTGATATTTTCAGGCCAAATACAAACAGTAAACCCGCTCTCAATTTGTTTATGAATTAGTTTACAAATTTCTTTGTTTCGAGGTTCGTTATCAAAAACATAAATCGTATTAGATGGCAGAAGCTTTCTAGCAGATTTCATAGCAGAGCCACCGACTGCTACTGCATTACTGAGAAATAGACTGTCTAGAGGACCTTCAACACAAATAACGGTTTTACTAAAATCTACGGCATCAAGATTGTAGATTTGGACAACATCTTCGACGATATTGATAGCAAGATAGCGAATATGATGGTCATCAATCGCACGCATAGTAAGACCGGTCAATCGCCCTTGCCGATCATAGAAAGGTAGCGCAATACGACTTTCCTTGCCTGTGATTTTCTCCCGATACTTTTCCTTCAACTGCCCAATCTTAGAAACATCTTCAACATAGTAAAGTCTATGAAATTGTGTTTCAGGAATACCACGACTGCGAACATACTGAATCGCTTCGTGATCTTCTGAAAGTGTATCCAAACGATCCATCATATGATCTATTAATGAGTCTTTAGGCGCTTCAAAGACTGGTTTATGAAACACCATATCGATATCGGGAGTTTTTTCACTCTGACCACTAAAAGCTTCTACAGTATATTGCTTAAAGAGGTTATTGTCAAGAGTTTTCAGAAAATTTTTGAAATTATATGAAGCGCCGCAGTTGTGACATTTCATTCGCATTTTCTGATATGCGACATAGAAATATCCTCGGGTCTTTGATTTACTTTTCTGAGAATCACCACAAAGCGGGCATCTGAAAGTGGCGGTGAAAGGATTATTTTTAGTGACTTTATATCTCTCTAATTGTGGTGAGAGAAGACTTGCATATTTGATATCAAGCCACATCATGACCAATCTCCAAACAAATTATAATGATGCATTATACATCATAAAAAAAAGATTATCAAGAGTTTTTTTTACTTGACAATCTTATTTTTTCGTTGTACACTACGTATGTAGTGGTTGATAATGATTAGATGAATAAGGTTTTGATTTTGTCTAAGATTGTAATAAAGAACGCTAAGATACCTCCAATAGCAATAATTACTGGTAAAGCACCTTTCCAGCGATTCATTTGTGCTCTAATCTCTTTGACTTCTGTTCTAAGTTCTCTATTTTCAGTTCTAAGTACTTCTATATTAGCATTCAAGTTTGTGATACTAGACTTCAGTTCTGCTATAAGAAATATTATATCTTTATCTGTATCCATCAGCTTTTACTTTCATGGGTTATTCTTTCTTCTTTGATTCCATTCAAGTATAGCACGATTTGATAATGGTTTGGAATTATCTTTAAGTTCTTCTTGATATTTATCTTCCCAGTCTTTTTCGGATTTCAATTTTTGTCTTGCTTCATTTACTTCTTTGGCGATAACTTTAGCGCTATCAATTTCTTGTTGTTTTATTTTCATTGGAGCTTTTTCGAGAATTCTTCCTGAGAACCAGAAAGCTATTACTGACGCTAAGATGTACCATAACATTTCTGGTACTGTAGTGAGCGCTTGCATTGTAATGATAAAACTTGCTGGTTCTACAGCCGCCCAAACGAAGAGGGCGATAACACCAGAAGTCATTGCTGGTCTTTGAAGACGATTGAAGCCATCTACAAGAATGTTGAACCAGTTTTGTTTTTCGGGTGCAGATTGTTCGGCTTGATAGCTATTTTGAACGGACATAAACTGTTCTTGGCTTTGTTTATCTCTTTCTTCTTTTGAACCGAAGAAAGTTTTGCCAAGACTATTGATTCCATCGATTAGTGGTCCTGCTATTATACTAAGAGGATTCATTTGTGTCTACTCTAAATTTGTTTGCACGATTGGTCCATCCTTTTAGAAAGACGGCTTGTGACGGATTATTTGCTACAATGCTTTCACAAAACATAATTCGTTCTTCGACATAGGCATTTATAAAGTAAGGCCCCATTTCTTCATAAGCGGTATTTACACTTCTTCTTGTATTTGGACCAAGAGCACCGTCCACTGAAATGGGACCAAATGCAGCTTCATTTACGATATTTTGAAGGAATTTGATAGCTCTTCTAGGACCATATAGAACACTTGCATCTGTTACGATAGATTGAAGTTGTTCTGGAATTTTGTCGATTCCAGGTGCCCTATAATAGTCTCTTTCGTAAATATCATATGCGACCGATTTGTCGAGATTTTTTACATCTTCTATAGATGCTTGATAACCATAGTATCGTGAAAGAGTTTTTTGTGTCACTCCATATTTTGTAGGGCCACCACGATCATTAGGATGATTTACATATCCTCCTTCTTTATGAATGATACCTTCGATGATTTCTTCTACCGTCATTAATTTAATCTTATTTGTGATATAGTTTTTCTGACTAATTGGGAATGATTATTAGCTTGTTGTTGATTTCTTTTTCTATGTCTTTGAAGAACACGATTGGTAACTTTTACATCATCTGGGCTTGTTCCAGCGATATTTCCAGTACCTACAGCATTTGTTGGTGCATCTTCAAGAATTGATTCTACTAGATATTTGTTTTCATTATAAAAGTTTATAAATTCTGATTCTGTGATGAAAGATTTATTGTTTCGTTCTTCATATTCTCTTAGGAGAAATAGTGCTGCGGCGAAGGTTGAAATTCTTCTTTCAATACCCGTCACTTTTTTGAGAAGTTTTTTCAGGTTGAAAATGAGTTTGTCAAATGGTGTGAGAGCATTTTTTTCTTCACTGGTTCTTGGAGATTTGATAACTTTACCTTCATCATTGATAATGCCGAGTTTATATGCTTCGGTTTCTTCGAATGGTGTTGTCAATCTTTTTATAAATTCGTATACTAGATATAAGTCTACTGCTGACATAACACTTGCTTTCTCAATATTTCTACTATGTTTTGATCCATACTAATATCTGAAGTATAGAAGGTTTTATTATTTATTTCAATTTTTTTAGGCAATCTATTGATAGTTATAAGAAAAGGTTTTAGGATGTCAAGATTTCCTTGAAGTTTGAAGAACAGAAGTTTTTGACAACCAGTATTTTCAAATACATTAAATAGAATGACAAGATGATTTAGAATCAATCTTTCTTTGAGATCACCAGTTTTTCTATATCGTCTGAAGAGTCTTTTGATATATTTTATTCTACTAAAATCTTCTAAAAACTCTTCTTTATCCGTACAGTTAGGATTTATATAATATTTTGCAGCGATAAGTTCAAAATTTTCTTCAGTGATAATCATAAAATTTTATTATTTGTTCCATGATTTACAATTCCCCTTACATTACAAACGTCAATATTATAGCTTCCTGATTGTAACCAAGCGGAAGTATCAAAACCTTCCGCTCTCACATTTAAAAAGCTTCCATTATTAGTATTTCCTGCGGCTACTAATCCATTATCTGCGGGTTTGTGTGAGTTATCTTGAAGAACAACATTTGAAACGTTAAAGTTCCAACAGTCTTCAATCATCATTCCAACATAGTCTCCGAAATTATCATCTGGGCGACGATAGAAAAGACAGTTAGAAACGTTGAATTGTGCGGCTCTTTTAGCCCAAAAACCTCTAGCATATCCATTATAATGATAATTTTCTAAATTACTTGAAAGAGGTACGCCATTACCTATAGTTCCATTTACGAAAACTCCATAGATACATGCTACAGATTCAGAATCTTTAATGGTGATATTTTCATTTCTTCCAAATTGTTTAACTGCAAATTTTGCCCAAGTACAAATGTAATCTTGCACAAGAACCTTGATACAATCTTTGAAAATTATTCCATGTTGAAGTGCCGTAGAATTAACACTCATTTCTTGAGGAGTTGTGTTTAATTTTCCTCGAATATTAATGTTTCTAATAGAAGAGAACCAAACATTTTCGAGATTAATACCTTCACTGAAATAACCAGTAGTATTGTATGAAGCAATTTCAATATCTTCAATATCTACAAGTTTAAAATGTCTAGAACCGGCAGAATCATATTTAATTTTGATCGCAGTTCCAGAAGCTGGATTAGATGTAATCATAGAGAAACCCTTTAGTTTTACTCTATTAGGATTACTTACACCCCAATCCACTCCACTTGAAGGATTATTTTCAATATTGAGAGGCCCATCAATAAAAGCTAATCCTTTACCAGGCCCTTCAATTATCACATTCTTATTCAAAATAATAGCTGGAGGAGTCCAAACCTCTCCAACATTTAAAGTTTTATGAAATGTAGACATTTATTCAACACCTTTAAAAAGAGGTCAAAGCAATCCTTTTAATTACTGTATTTGATACTGCAATATATAGATAGTTGGAATCCCAGAAAATTGTACCATCATGTGGAAAATCAGTTGTAGGGCTTCCAAGTTCTGTAGTCGCATTGTTAGTTGATGGTGTTTTACTTGTTTGAATTGTAAACTTACTATCTGCAATGTGAGTATTAGAAAATGTGTTTACACCCGTTGTAACTACATTTGAGGTTACATAGGTGTTACTTCCACCAATTGTGGTATTTCCACCAGAAACGGTTAGAGTGCCAGTAATGACTGTATTACCGGCATTTCCAAAGAGATTCTTTAGACGAAGAAACTTATTGATAGGAGTTCCATTTGGATCATCCACAATAGGAAGTAAATCTTCAGCGACCGGGCTCGTAAGCTCGGTCAACTGAGAAATCTTTTTGTCTGCCATTATTAGCCTCCAGGGGTAACAGTGAAGGTAGTAATTCTATTTCCTACAAAGTCTAGAAGGTTATTCGCTACAGCACCTGTGATGGTCAAGTTTGCAGAATGTGTGATATCTTGCTCTGGATTGTAGATTGGATTACCAGTCACTGCAATAGACTGAGCGTTGATTTGATATGTTGCGGCTGCGGAACCAGTACCACCTTGAAGTGCTGGCATGGTGAATACAAGAGTATTATTAGCACCTACAAGATTTGAAGCCGTCTGTGCGGTAAATACAGCATTAGCACCTTCACCGCCAGCAGTGTTAGCAATAGTAATGGTCATGGTGTTAGAGCTATTTTTGACCTTGATTGGTTCGTTGAAAACGACATAAAGGTTTGCTGAAACGTTAGCTGCTAGGGTACCATTTGCATTTAGTTTGATATAAATCTGAGCGATATCTGGTTGCCCTAGATATGTGTTAGAGTTATATGCAAGGCCAGAACCTGGATGCGCTGCTACGAGAACTTCATCAATTGAACGATTGTTTCCATGAACGTCAGTCTTGTTCTGACGACGGACCCAACCCTTTGAGGTTGCGATGACGTTTCTCTTTGAAGCGAGCGCATCAGCCTGTGCGAATGGCTGATAACCTGCTTTGATACCTGCTACGGTATTTGCGCCTGAAGCGACTTGTGTAGATTCTCTACGAAAATCCCAGTTAGACATTTTTATTTTCCTTTTCTCTTTTCTGGATTATTCCATACTCGGCATCATATACTAGTAATGTTATTTATAACATCAACTTTTATACATATTCAGTTCGTAAGGTTTTGAACCACCTTTATTATAAACTTGGATTTGAACGATTCCTTTATCACCTTTTAGACTGTAACTATTTGTTTTTCCTTCAGAAGGCTTTTTAGGTCCTGTAGCAACTTTACTATCAATCTCTTCTGGATCAAT
>Ga0099851_1000276_pt1 | contig 20925 bp, 36 predicted proteins | sample CB_VirMetaG_6_FD_78176 | JGI IMG/M metagenome (GOLD analysis project Ga0099851, IMG submission 78176) | Freshwater to marine saline gradient viral communities from Chesapeake Bay - CB_1508_2 Viral MetaG | ecosystem: Environmental > Aquatic > Marine > Coastal | place: USA: Chesapeake Bay... | reverse complement strand
TTTATCCTGGACTCATCCTCGCAGAACACTCCGAAGGTCTTGATGTTGTCGATGCCTTTCTTCACTACCTTGTTCGCATTCTGCACATCGTATCCTGCATTGTTCATCTCAGCGATAATCTCAGGTCGTGCGTAATCCGCTACAATGGTGATGTTCTTCTCCACCCCCAATGATTCGCATCTCTCGATGAGGTTGGTGGTGGTGAGGTAGCTCTCGTATATAACCGGCTCGATGTAGATATCACTCTCGCACCAATACACTCGCATGAGAGCAGTGGGGTGATTGTAACCGAAGTCAAGTCCATATACATAGTTCACGAATCTTGCAGGTCGATGCTTCACGAAGGTCCAATTGGAATATATGTTTGATTTGCTGATTGCCTTCTCTCCCAATGCGTAGATTTGATACAGTGATTCATCCGTTCTCTTGAGGTCCTCGATTTGTCTACGGATGGAATCGGGAAGGAATGGATTGTCGCGGTACGTTGATTTGATGAGGATACTTTCCTCCTTAGGTAGCTCATACAACCAGGATGCCGATACACTTGGATTGTAATCGAAGATGAGCTTCCATTCAGTTCTCATGTTGAGCTGAGTGAAGTCATCATAGAATAGCTCATTAGCTTCATTACACCATGCGAGGTCTCTCTTCCTTCCTCGTATCTTTTGCTCATCATCCACACTGAAGAACTCAACGATGCTTCCATTCGGGAATGTGTAGATGTGCTCCGACTTGTTATGGGAGTTGACATCATATAGATCCATCTCCTTCATTATCTCAAGGAAATCCCTCATGACTGTTGCTCTGAGAGCCGGAAACGTCTTTCTGATAATAGAAGTAACCTTCCCCCTATTTTGGAGAGAGTAGACAATTATCATTTGACAAAGAGAATAAGTCTTAGATGACCTACTTCCTCCCTCATTAATTATAAACCGTACATCCTTATCCTGGAGAGCTGAGTAGTTCTTCTCAAAGATTACGGTGCTATTTATTTCCATTCGCTATCTCATAAGCATGAGCCAACATTCCAAATTGACGTTGATCACTCATGACTGCCATCCGGTTGATTCTGATATTCACTCCCTTCTTGAAATGGATGTATCTCTCCACAACCTGGCACATCATGTCGATTATGTCACTTGTCATCCGGCTTGATGATGTTCACCTTAATCTCGTTGATGTCCTTTCCGTTGGTCGTGATGTCCGACTTCTCGGTTAAGCCATTTAATCGCTGAGTGATTGACGGATTGTAAAGTCCTGCCAACCCGTTCTCAATCTGATTTTGGCGAATCACTCGCTTAATGCGTGTACAGATACTCACATACGTTGAATATCTCAAATCCCTATTCTCAAAATATTGATGAACACAACCAATCTTCTCCTCAGCAAAGTTAAGGAATCCCTCCAAAGTATATGGTCTTGGAATCAATTCATAATCATGCCTTCCATCCTTACCAACAAACACTTGTTTCTTGATTGGATTGTTCTCAATATATTGCTGCCATTCATTGAATAGAGCTTCGAATTCTTCCTCAGTTAGCATCTTGTGTTTTGGCATTATTCCTCTCCTTTACCTGGTGTTGGTTTAGTTCTTCTTTTTCTCTTCGGAATCGGTTTTGCACTCACTTCTTGCTCAATGCCCTCATATTTGATTGGCTCCGGTGCAGTCGTTGTTTCTGATTCCTTCTCAAATAAATATCCCATGCCAATTGACACATAATATTTATACTTTGATACATCTATATTATCAACAACAATGATTATGTTTCGAACCGTTGTATGCTTGACAATAGTTTTGCCTTTATATTCTGCTTTTATTCTCATCTTTTATCCTGTTTAGATCGTGTTTAATATCCCTAATATAGTAATGAGCTGAGGTTACCGGAATGTCAAAGTATTTGGCCATTGACCTGGCGGTTGTGTATCCCTTCTCATAGTATGCCTCGAAGATTATTAACTTGATTCGGTCCTTGACCTCTCTCTTGTATATCTCGATGCATGATTTCTGATTGTGGTATTTCTTCTCCTCTCGTATCTTGTGATTCAAATCCTCTTCATCATCGCAGTCATTCGGTATATCAATCTCGTTGGCATTGACTCTCTCCTCCAGGTGACTGATTGACGTTGACCAAATGATTTGCTTCTTGATCGTGTTCAATAAATAACTCTTGACCTTATTCTCATCCTTTGTATCATCACTAATCTCAGCCACATAAAGATATGAGTTGTTGATGACCACATCGGCAATCATGTTGGCTTTGAATTTGGCGAGGAAATACTCCGTGTAAGTCCTCACCTCATCATAGTGCCTTGATATGTAGCGGTCAAGTGTTGCTTTCATACCAATTCATGAATTGTTTATAATAAATCTTCCTCACTGTCCTGGCACAAAAGCAATCGGTTGTCTTTGTTCCCGTATGCTCATCATATATCTTGTACAGTGCTTTAAGCGTAATCTTGGCGAACTTCGATGCATCACTTGACGTGATTATCTCATTGATATATTTTACTTGATTTTCGCTAAACATTCCTCAATGATAAACGCAATGAATGATACAATGGTTGCTTGAATGAAATCACCGGTGATAATCCACGTTGACCAAAAACTCATGCACTTGAAACATCCAAGTCCTGCATGAAGATAGTTGACCAAGTGATTCGGTCTGATTCGCACTGCGATGTTATCCCACACCATTTGAAGTGGCTCGAAGGATACCAGGAACCAACTGATTGCGAGTGAAGCTAAGTAAGTCATATATCTTGCTTTAATTTTTCAATATACAAGGTCGCATCCATCAATTCCTCCTGGAGATGATTCAACCATTGCATCAAAGGTAACGAATTATTCTCCAATGTTGTACCATATTTTTTGATTCCCATCTCTGAGCGTTCATAATACTTGGTCATGACCTTAGTGAGAATTGCATCGGTTTGGATTGGTTTCTCTTCGGGAATGACTTCCACCTCTGAAAGCATTTCACTTAACGCACTCAGTTCTTGGCGGTATATGCTTCTCGTGTTTGGTTTAATTTCATGAATAATTAACTCCATTAAATCGTATAAATCTTCAAGTTCTTGGTTTGTTTTTTTCATAGCGTCTTTATATTCTATTCGTCCTGTTAGTGGTTTACATCCCATCTCAATTCATTTGACATTTAACCTCATCGAATGCAGCTTCATCCACCTCATCGATATATACCTCATCATCTTCCATCGTTAACACAATGCAATAGTTGACGTTCATCCCACTGAACACATCTTGAAATCGGTTGATGATCATGTGGGGATTCTCATTCTTGGTGCCGACATAGGCAATGAACCATCTATCTCTCATAATACTTAAAAAATTTGATGTAAAACTCTTCATTCACTGAATGACCTTTCAAGAATCTCCATAACTGAAGGTAAGTGATTCCCATATCTTCAGCGATATGTGCTAATTTGTACCGTTTCGATACCCGTGACCTCACCTCTTTCTCGATGAAGTCACGAATGGTTTCTCCCTCAGAAAGGTGAATCGTCAAAGCTCTCACTTACTACCGGTGTTGATTGAACATTCCACACATCCAAAGTATTATAATACTTCCCATTGTACTCACGACCTCTCAGATTGAATTTCACTGTGATGTCGATACCAGGTGAATAGTTGTCGAGTAGTTTGCACTTGTCCTGAGATAATTGGAATATCACATCTTGAGGATACTCTCCATTTGGAACTGTCAACACAACCATTCTCACTGAGAACTTGTCGCTGATTTGTTTGATTGGCTCAATTACTTTGATTGTGCCGGTTACTGTTAATTCCATTTTATTTTGTTTTAATTGTTACTATTGTTCTTGTTGTTTAGTTTCATCATTTTGTTGACTCCAACAATATGATTATTATGATTTAAAAGTTAAAAAGTCTTTTCATTCTATATTTCTCACAATCTTCTTCACTACCTTGAAAGTAAACTATTCTTTCATCATTACTTACTACTTGGTATGTGTCATTAATCAAATGTATTATCTTCATTGTTCTTGTTGTTTAGTTATCATTTCTATTTAAGATATGTGGTAAAAATTGGGACTTATCCTTTCTTAATATCGTAGCACTACTTCCTCACCACTTTCAAAAGTATCATCGACTATCTCAAGGTTTCCGCTGAAATGGTATCCAATTGCTCTCAAAAGTCCTTCGACCATTCTCACTGCTTCGTCAAGGTCAACATCGTTGTGAGGTACTTGGTGTGTCACTGTGTGTTCGTATTGTTCGATTGTTATTTTCATTTCGCTTCTAATAGTTTATAGTAATCATTATAATACTCAGTACATAACTCCAATCTCTCAACCATCTCCTGCTCCTTCGCATCATCACGATCAAAAGAAAGTACGGTGATTCTCTTCTCCGGTGCGATGTGGTCAACTCGGTGTATATCTAAGTTCTCCCACTCGTTTAGTAGCTCGTTGGATGTAGTTACCATGCAATAGATTAATTCTGCCTTAGGTTTGTCGTATAGCCTCATGTAAGCTCTCAGTTGCCACTCATAGATTGCATCATATCCATCCTCTGCCATCACTGGAAAGGTATCCAATGACCAGGATGTTTTGATATCGATGATTGAATCATTGGTGATGATGTCTGCTTCACCGGTCATCAGCTCGTCAACCATTCTCACGGTATTCTTGACGTATCCCTCGAATCGCACGGTATTGAGCAGGTCAATTGAATCCTGCTCTTGACTTAATCCCTTCTCAATGTACTTGGAATTGATTTGACTGCGGTATCCGTAGAAGTTTTCCTTAGCAACTTGCTTGATGTAAGTTTTTGCAGTTTGTCCCATTTCATTCTTACCACGACCGTTGGTCATCAACTTGCCGATGGAGGATGGATGCCACTTCATAATTCCAATGCTTTAAGTTGTACCTCGCTCAATGTCCATTTCTCAATCAATTGCTCCTTTGTGTACTTTCCTGCAGTAATCGATGCCACTGCGGATTCGAATCTCGCATTGTCCAACGCAGGTTTAACCGGTGCAACTGCAATCGATGCTGCCTTTCCATCATCATCCACTGCCTGAAGGGATAGAAGTGATTGCAATGTACCTCTTCGGAAGTAAGTCACTGCACTGAGTACCTTTTGTGGATCCGTAATAATCGGCAAGGTCATGAATGACTCAACCATCTCTCCCGAATCGATATCAATGATTCTCGTCACCACATCATTTCCAACAATTGGCTGAAGCAATATCAATCCATTCTCCAATAGAATCGGCTCGACTGCGGTGAGCAGTGCATTAATGTCGGCATATGACTTTTTAAAATGTGGATTCGTAGCATTCTTTGCTACCTTTCCAATCTGCTGCTTAGCAGTGTGCAACTTTTGATACAGTGTTGCGACTGTTTTCGTGTTCTTTTCCATAATTAGCGTGTTAATTTTCAATAAAGATAATAAACTATTTTAAATTGGCAATAAAATTATCATAAAATTCGATGAAATCATCAAAAGTTCTTGAGATATAGTACACTCCTCCAGCATCTTCAATCATTTGTTGATATACTTTTTGTGCATCTGATTGGCGGTCCTTCCCATACTTCACCTCAATCTTAACTGACCTACCTCGAATGGTTGCCGAGATATCCGCTGAACCTGGTGTTCCCGTTCCTTTGGTCCATTGTCCTCCCATTGCCACTCCATCGGTACGGTACTTTTTGCGATACACTCCCATCGTATTGATTCGCTCCGCTTGACATCCACTCATCTGAAGGAATCCGCAGATTGATTTGGTGAGTGCGTTTGCTGAGTTATCCTGCCAATTGGTTAGGAAGCTATCCACATATGGAAGATTCGGATACTTTGCTCGTGTGAGAGCTCGTTCGAGGTCCTTGATTCGTTCTTTGTTTGCTTTTGTCATTGTTTATGGTTTTAATATCATTGAACAAATTGCCACTCCCAAAACTAATCCAATTCCAAGAGAAGTAATTATTGCAATTGTTAGGTCAAATTTGTATTGTTCTTTTTCCGATGGTGTCATATCTCCTTTGCTTTATCGTTTAACTCATCCCAAATGTCATCCTTTGGTTTCTCAACCTGCACTCCTGGTATACTCAATTCAAAGTACCTTCCATTGTGATTCCTTCCTTTGCTCATGATTAATCCTTTCACATTGGCATATTCAGCTACCCACTTGAGGAACTTCCTTGATTCCAATTCTTTGTATCCATTGAATTCGGATGTGAATTGTTGCATCACTCCACTGTTGTAATGGAATATATTGAGTGCAAGATTCCCCTCCTCAGTCCAATCATAGAAATCTTTCGATGTCGATTGAATGAATCTCTTCGCATCGGCATTGATTGATATTGATTTGGTCAATCCATTGGATAGGAAAGATTGAAGATTCTTTATCATGTAATTATCGAAGCGAATCCAATCATCATCATTCCATGAATCGAAGAGCAATCTCCCATACTCATCCAATGGCGATCGTCTTGAATGGAAGTATTGAAAGAATTCAAGCTCATGCCTTCTCCGGTCATGAGAGCTTCCTGCTCCACTTATAACATAGTTGGTTGTGATTACAATCTTTGGTGACCTCTCGAATGGAATAAATATCTCATCCTTATTTTTTCGATTGACTGTGATTCCTTCCGAGATAATTGAGAACAGTTGCTCAAAATCAAAGTTCCTTTTGACATCATCGAATGCTAGAATCTGAGAATCCAAGTTCACTCGCTGATAAACAAAATCACTCTTGCCAGGATTGAATGCCTTTCCATCAATCTTCACGACTCTTCGGAAGTATCCAAGAGCTGCCAACATCAATGACTTCCCACTTCCCCCATTTGGATTGTCATCAATCTCTTGGTCATTGAAGATGATTGCTTTTTGGTCGGTCTTATCTTTGAATGAATGAATCAGATATCCCAAGGTTGTTTCAAGTGACATGATTCTCACGTCATCATTGGCAGATACTTTTTTAACGAAATCCTCAAAGTCATTTGTTGAGTCCTTGATTGGTGTGAAATCACGTTGGATGATTTGATTCTCCCAAATGTATCCATCCACATCGATATAGCTCATGACCTTCACATCATTCTTGGATACTTTCACCACTCCATTCTTGAATGGGATGAATGATGAGTCCTTTGTATCCTGGAGCATGAAGATATCAATCGAGTCAATCATGTTGAGGTGATTCTCATTGAAGAGATATGGTGAACGTGAACAATAGTTCCATACATTGACCTCATTTTTATCAAGAAGGTAGTTCAAAACATAATCCTTGATTTGCTCAGTTGAGCTCAATCGTACTTTGTTCTCCTTTACCCTCACAAATGTCGGTCGTTCAGCATTCTCCGGATAGTATTTGTTGAATCCACTCTTCACAAGGAACTCACTGTACTTAATTGGCTCGATTTGTATTCCTTTCTTTGAGTCCACCATCCAAAACACATCATCACCGGATGCAATCTCTTCCTTGATATCATCAATGATGTCATCAGCGACTCCCAATTGTTTCTTGATATCATCCTTAGTGATTCCCGACTTTAGTTTTTGTTTGACCTTGTGGAAGGTATCCTTATCTTCAAAGTATTTTGTTGAGAATGTAGCCTTTTTGTATGCTGAATTGATGGATGTTACCATCTCACCATGGTTGAAGCTCGTGCCTTGACAATACTTGGTCCAAATGTACTGTTCAGTGGTTGCCTTATCGATGCCATATTCACACATGACACAAGCCAACTTGAAAACAAAGTGATTGCGACTGCCTTCCTCGAATTTACATCCATGGTCGAATCGTTCAATCAAGCTGATAATCTTATCCTCATCATTCAATACACAAGTTGGAGTACGTTCAGTGTAATTGTATCCCTCATCGGTTTCAATTCCCTCCCATACTTGACAAAACTCATTGAAGTATATTTTCGGATCGTATGATTCAAAACAAACACGAGATACATTTGAATTTTTTACATCAAAATAATCCGATTGGAAGTATTTCCCGAATGCGGTGAATCTTCTCTTGTGTTCGAGCTTATCTGATTTTGGAATACTGATAACTGCCTTTAATCCATTTCCACCTGGAGAGGTGAATACCATCATGACATGCTTGTCATCAATCAAACGAGCTCTCTCCTCATTCATTTTTGTTTTGGAAGGATATTGGTCAAAATCCAATACGCATAATCCCGAATGCTCAACCAATGAATTGTCATTCCTTTCGGAGAATATCCCATTGAACATTATTGCATTCAAGGATGACTTCAATCGGTCGTGTTCAGAATCACTTTTATCAAGTGAACGGATTTTTGTTATTTTGGAAATCAATTCAGGATTCCCAACTTTTATCCTGGTATATATTTCGTGAATTGTGAGCTCATACGGTGTATCTTTTGAGCTAAAAAGATTTTTAAAAACTGATACTTTCATGCGGTGCGTCTTAATTTGTTTCTTTCATTTTCTATTTTTGTAACCCACCTTAAATTTTCAAGTCGATTATCATCCCTCACTCTATTAATGTGATCGCATTCTTTACCTTGAGGTGCCATTCCAATAAACGCCATTAATACTAAGCGGTGAATGTCAATAAATTTTTGCTTACCTTGTTCATTTAGACAAACAAAAATATATCCTTTTACTCGTTTTTGAGGTTTTAATATTTTTTGATTTCCTCCTTTTAGGGATTTTACTCTTCCGAGATTACTAACCTGGTATGATGGGAATCCAGGTATTCCATTAAAAATTTCTTTCATCTGCAACATTTAAGTAATAAAAAAGCCCATTAAGTTTCGTGGTTGCAGCACTACTTCTCAATGGACTTTTAAGTAATTTTTTTAAAGGTCTGCAACACCTGTACAAATATAACGAATAATGATATACAAAAGTTGCATTGAATTAAAAATTTAAAATAAACATGACAATCATGACAATGTAAAAAGTTACCGTCACGGCTATATCCTTTATCTATATTCATTTTAAGCCAAAGCGTGACGGTGACGTTACGAAAAAAATTTGCCTCTCTCACTTTTTATCATATTTTGTAGAGTCCCTATATAAGAGCATCGTCATATTGTCACGCCTTAATTGGCAATAGCTCCTCATATTCATTCTTTAGCACCCTTCTTTTGATTGATTTGAGCTGATTGTACGACTTGCATTTGAGGATATCATCTCTCAAATATCTGCAATATTTCACATCTGCGGTCCCATGAAGCTCATCGATATCATCCTGGATGACCGTTGTGTAATATAAGTCACCGCTTTCAATTGACCAATGATGCTGCTTGATGTTGTGAATCACTGTTGCATGATCACGATTAAACATCTCACCCACCACTTTGAATGGCATATTCAATGCCCGGAGTGATGTCATCAGATACCTCCTCCTCATGTTATTGACTTGTTTTCTATTCTTGGTATCTAATCCATCTCGTTGGATGATTACTTTAATTGCTTTGATTTTCTCGTTCTTTGTCATACCGGCTCCACTTTAAACTTTCCAACAATACACAACCCTTGATTCAAGAGCTCCGATTTCTTCCAATAGCACAGTGCTTTGGATGGAAATGTCCAGGACTGAATCACTGACTTTCCGGAATAGTAACTTAATTTATACATAGCGAGATTAAATAAAATATGATTAACATTCCACCCAATACTAAACTCAACGCAATTCCAAGCATTGATGCTTCATAATTCTCTTTTCTTTTGTAGCTCATAACGTCTGATTAAATTTTATTTGACAAATTCTTTTGTACAATTCCTCATTGAATGTACCTCTAATGTGTTCGTGTGATGATTTGGTTGTCCAAAACCTTGTCATCCTTTGCAGTCTAAATACCATATTCACTCCAATCAACATCGTTATCACTATCATTTCCCCAAGTGTACTCACTTAGGAACTCTCTTTCATCCATCAACCACTCAATCATGTTAAGCATCCATTCTTTGTATCCTGGACCGAACTCCATGACCTTATCGGTTGTATCTTCATCAGTCCACCATACTCCATCCTTCATGTGGATGTCGATGTCATACTTGCAACTTCTGAAATCATAGTTATTCTTCCAATACTCAAGGTTGACTTTGAAGTATATTTTACCGATTTTGTAGTATCCAATCATCGAGCATTGGTCAACTTCCATGAAGTCCAAATCAATGCGATCAATCTCTTTTTTCCAATTCATTTTTGCGTGTGTTTAGTTATGAGTTCCCCATATGCATCCAATACCTTGCTTTGGGTTTGTTTTTCTTCGATTTGCGGAGCTTTATTGGTTTGGTTATAGTTTGGTTGCGTTGAGATAAAATAACTCATTACAAGCCAAAATAATGACAATGCCACCACAGTGCCAAGGATGTCCTTTTGATTTTCGTTTAGTGCTTTCATTTGATTTGTAGTTTGTCGATTAATTGTCCAAGTGTTGCAGCTCGTGTTCCTGCTCTCTGAGTTCCCTCATCATTGATTCCGAATGCCTCAAGCATTTCCATGTACTCATTCCATAGAACATCGTGTTCCTGGATAATTGCGTCAATCATTTCTTGTTTTTTCATAGCGTTGTTTTTAATTGTTTACCCCACAAAGATACAAAAGGTTTCATAAATGCAAAACTTTTTCAACTTTTTTTTCAGTTTTGAACAAAATAAATTGTGAATGCTTGATTTTGCTGAAAGAAACTATACGTGAAAAGTACTTAATCAAGGTGAAATTCACGTAATTATACGTTATAAGATACAAAACGCGTGGTTTTTTTCCATCATAAGACAAGTTACTGCATGAATTTTTCCACAAATTTCAGACAATAAATAAAAATAGTGTCAAACGTTTGTCCCAAAACAAGGGTAAATATGGGACATCCTTGTAACAGAACAAAGATAAAATGTCAAGTTATAGCCTGAAAAAAGTTGACAAAACTCAGGTTATACCCTTAAAAAAAGGGGAGCCTCACGACATCCCCCTTAACACACGCTAATGAATTGTAAATATACTAAAACAAATGTGAAATTCTACACACTTGACCGAATTCTTTGTGATGCAAAAATCCTTCAACCGCCTGAGGGGAATGTTGGAATCCTTTTATGTGATGCCAGGAGTCGGTCCCTGAAGGTGATCGTAACGATTCAACAGTTACTCCAATGTAATCTTTGGATGTCTTGTGGTGAACGTGATGAGTATAAACGTAACGGTGCTTAGATAAGCTCCATTCATGTGGGAACTCGGTTGCCATTAACAAAGGTAAATCTCCATGCTTTGCTCCATCTCCATGAGTGGTGCCGATTAAGTTTTTCCCATAAAGGAATCCTTTGCGATGGGCGATGCTGCAATCAAAAGTAATATTATCAGAATCTTTGAACCAGGTTTGGATGACATCTGCCAAAAAGAATCCGTGAGTGTAATCGTGATTAGATGGATTGAAGGTGAAATGAACATCAGCTACCGCCAACAATGTTTCAAGGATGTCAACATACAATCTTTTCGCAATTAGGAAATTTGAATACCACATCCCATCGGTATCCTGCGGTGTTCCTGCGGTGGTTGTTCTTCTCGGTGTATCAATGTGGAGGATATCATTCCCTCCAATGAATAGAATCTTATCAATGTTGAATCCGGTACATTTGTCAAGAATTCCTTGCACCCCTTCCTTCACTCGTTTAACCGCAATCTGATTGTTGTATGTTTCGCCCGTTTCAAATGCATCGCATAATTTACCAATGTGAATATCCGCAGGATCTATAACCAACAAATGTCCTTCGGTTGATGGATTGCGGAAGATGGTTGGATATTGAGGTTTGAAATCCTTGATGTCCTGGATGATTGATTCCTGAAGTTTCTTGTAATTTGTTTCTTCAGTTTCTTTGAAGTTTGGATTCTTAAAGAATAACGATGCGTGTTTGTTTTTAATCCATCCATGTTTGACATCCTTATCATCTAATCCTAATCCGTTTGATTCAAGTTTGATTGCCCTGTAAGATTCTAAAATTTCAATCTCATCATCCTGCAATCGAAATCTGCTTTGTTTACTCATTTGAATAGTTTAGTGAGAAGTTGTAACCTACCTCTGAAGGTTTCACTCAAGGTCAACCTAACAAGGAATCCTATAATGAATGCCAATATTACAATAAACCAATTGATTTTTGTCTTTGTGATGTATTTATTTTGATACTTTACTTTTTGAGCTTCCGCTTTGATGTACTTTACTTTGTACTTGTATTGGATTTTTTTCTCCCATTTCGTCATGGGAACATACTGCGTGTGCCACATTACAACCGTATCCTTCTGAGTGATATACTTCTGCCAAACGATAGTATCGTTGACAATCACCGGAAATGAATCAACTGAAGTGATTTGGATGGTATCGGATACCTCCTCACATTTATATCCTTTTTTGATTGCCTTGTTGAGATGGTGCTCTGCTGAACACGATACCAATAATACACTAATGAGTATTAAGGTCTGAAGGTTTTTTGATAATCTGATAATCGATTGAGCCATCCGTTCAAAAATTTAGCGTTTTTCCCTGTTGAAATTTCATAAAAGAATCGTTTTCTTTCGTTGATTAATTCATCAAATAATATAGTTGGATTGATAGCATTCGCAGCGTTAATCGTTTTATTCCCGATTATCCCATCTATACTGCACAATACACCACAATGATTGATGCAAGTCTGAAGGGACTTAATTGCTTGTTTTGCACCACTTCCCCATGCCATCCCTGTAACAAAAATTGCAATATTTTGTGACGTAAATGAATCACCTTTAACGCCATCCCAATAACCTTTCTTAAATATTTTAAACCAATCCTCTGAACTCATTGCAAAGAATCTCTCATTGTTTTCGGGACCATAAAAAGATACAAAAGTTTTGAACGTGATTCCTGCGTTCGTATGCCATCCCGTTTTGCCATTGAATGGTGTTGGACATGGATAAGATGATGCCGAATCGGATTTGTCACGACTCAATCCACCCTCCCATTTCTTCGTGAACTTAACGTACTTTTCAATCAATGTCATTTGAATTCGTCTAAGTTAGTCTTTGTCCTGGTGATAAATTTGCGAAGAGCTGCAAGTACATTCTTGCCGGTAACACTCTCATATGATTCGTTGATGGACTTAATCTCAACCATCACACAAAAGAATGCGAATACTTTGGTCATTATCAGCTCAATTGAGATGAACTCAGCGATGATATCCCCTGCGATGTACTTCTCAATCAGAAACGTGAACATAATCGCACCACCGTAAAGCAATGACTTGGAGATTGTGTCTGATAATCTGCGAGATTGGAAGGCTTTCCAACCGCCTTTCTTCACTGATCGCCAAATGCCGAAGCAGGTATCAATCGTGATGGCTAACATAGCCAAGTAAATCATTGGCATGACCGGTGAAAGTACCGCCCAAAAAGAAGCAATTAATATCATAACATTCTGCCTCACAATACCAAGATTGAATTGTTATAACCGTTATCAGTTGGATATCCGCAAGTCCATGTTCCATTCATATAGCAATTTCCTACACACATATGACAATCAATCTGAGGTCTTAAATCAGTATCGCGATTCTCATTACTTGTGAAGATAGGAAATTCCGCTTTGTTCTTTACCAGGTACCGAATCAATCTCATCTCAAAGAATGATGCCTTTTGAGCATAGTGTTCCATGCCGAATGCGACATCCGAACGCGATACACTTGATGAGTTATCACCGAACTGTTGCTGAAGTCCTTTGTTTTTCAATTGGTATGTCAATCCGAAGATTGCATCCTCAGCTGAACGCCAAGCAATCACCGGTTGAATGAATAGAACAAGAGCTTCCTCATCATTACTTAATGTCTGAGCATTGTATTTCTCAAGTAAGTCCTCATAAAAGACTGTTCCCAAGATTGGCATCACTCTCAATTGTGCTTGAGTTGCGATGTATGGAGTCACATCAGTCACATCCACATTGGCAGTGATTGGTGTATTTGTTTTGAGGTAGGTTTCAGTTATAAAGTACAACATTATGCTTGAGGTGTTTGTAAGGTTGGAACTACATCACCGCCTTCTACCGGTGCTAAGGCTGCTAATGCACGAACTTCGTTGGTTGTCATCGTGTTGAGGACCTTTGTCGCTACCAATGGACTCATAGCATTCAATGCATCTTGAGTTTTGGATGCATCTCCCTCAACCTCAACGATTGTTTCATTGATGATTTGGAAGTTGTTGATTGTGAAGTCTGCGGATACCTTAGCAATTCGAAGTATCTCATTGAAGATATCCATCACCTGGTCTCTCAATGGCATCACCACGTTTTTCTCAAAGATAACATAGGCTTGTTTGATATCACTACCGCTTCCAAGTGAACCCGTTGTACGAACTCCCATCAGTATCGGATCTATTGTGTGAGCAAAACAAATCTGCTCGGTGTTCAATCCCGATGCTTCCTGGAATAGTTTATCGTTTTGATTGGTTGGAATGCTTTCAATTTTCGGTAATTGGTCTGAGCTATTAGCAAAGAACGCAACCGCTTTACCTGCATTCGCTGCTCCTTTCATCTTATCGATGGTTGCACGAAGTACATTCTTCTCCTCCTCTGATTGTGGACGCTTAGGGAACATCATTGCGAATGATGGGAATACACTGTTTTGAATGTTTGATTTTGCGAAGTAACTTAATTCTCCCGAAAGATATGCAAAATTTAATGCCGAACTGTATTTCGGAAGCGGATACCACTCCTGACCTAAACACTCAACCTCATATACGAATAGTTGGCATTTATCAGTGCAAGTTGGATGATGTCTTTGGATATCACGCACATCGATTCTTGATGCCCAATCATCACAAATAAAGTAGTTGTTTGGATTTTGCCCTCTTCTCACTTTGTCCGGTGAAACATTCTCGATACGAGTGAGCTTCATCTTATCATCAAAGTACAATTTAAAATATACACGGTTGTGTACAATCAATTGTTCGGTTGTTATCCGGACTGTCTTTTTCAATCGAGATTTCTTTTCAAAGGTGTACAATTCAAGTAACTCTTGAGGTGTTGTTGTGGTAGCTCTCAATTCAATCCCTCCACCAATTACTGCATTTGTTTTGTAATCTACGATGGAACCATGCAGTGGCGATGAATATACCAATTGATTCAATATGGAAGGAAATAAATTCGCCTCACCAAATGGAATCCATCCACTTGTTTGATGCCTTCCATTCACATATGGAAGAGATAAATTTCCCGAACCAATCTTTAGGAATGGTGTTGAAAAGGATTGATGTCCTTCCACCACTTCAGGTGATTCGTTTTTTGTTGTTCTAAATCGGTCAAATAATCCCATGTTAATCGTAGATTGAGTTTTGTATTGCACCACTTACAACCATTCTACCCTCTTCGATAACGATTCCCGTTGTGTCCTGGATAGATGTTGGTGGATATATTGCTGATTCATACACTGAATATCGGTATTGTCCTTTGACCAACACAACATCAACAGGCTCATCCAATAAGAAGAGGTTGAATCTTTCCTTCCAAGTGGACGTGTCTAATGTTGTGAATAGTATTGGAGCATCGGTGGTATCCATTTCATTCTCAAAAATGAACAAATAATACGGAGTCGAGAGGGTGCTTACCTCAGTTAGAGTCAGCACAATTGAATTCACCTCACCTTTATCAATGTATATCATACTATTATATTATAAAAAGTAGGAAAAATGTTTATAAAAAAAGCCACCCGATATGGATGGCTCTCTCTCTTTCTAAGTAATATTAAGCAAGTAATGCATCAACAATAGTTGAGTCAACTTCGTATGCAAGGAAATCATTCTCCGCGATCAATGTCACTGAGTATTTCGAACCATCTGCACGAGCCGTTCCGGAACCTTCACCAACTGCACTCAATTGCAAGTATGGGAAGTACCAAAATAAACCATTTGCATCTTCGATGATTGCGTTCAGGTATTGTTGACCAGCACCAAGAACTTTAATCGCTTGAGATTTCGCTTGGTCACGACGATGGAACATCAAGCTGATTGTTGCAGTTACATATGAGCTACCATTGACAAGGTCAATTGCTGCATCTTCGGTGTAACTTCCGGTATTTCTGCGGATTTCGAATTCAGTGTATAAATCACCACCACCAATTAAGGTGATACTATCAATGGTCCATGAATTTGGAGCTGAGTCCAAAGTGAATCCATCGATGTTATCTTGTTGATTTATGTACACTTTGAAAATCCCACCACTGTTGTTCAAACATGATTTCACAATGGTTTCTAAATTTTCGCACGACATAGGATGAGTTTAAAAAATTTTAAAAAATAGAGGGGAGTATTTCATCCCCTCAAGAATATTAATTATGCAGTAGCATTGTAGAATACAACCTCAGCACCATTCACGTGAGTGAATCCAACTTTCATGTTTGCACGAGTACGGATAACCGGCTCAGCAACTGTGTCAGCAAGATTGATTGCACGTAATGCTTTACCATCACCTTCAGCATCGAATGCATACAAAAGATTTCCACGTAACGTAGCAACAATTTTGGATGTTGTTCCCATTCCTGGACACATTACCATCTTGATACCTAAGTAAGAGAAGTCCAATGCTTGAGTCAAGTTGGCTTGAGTATTCGCAGCAGCAACCGCAGCACGATAAGCAGTAGCTACCGGTGTTGATACATAGATTCTCAATTCTCCTTGGTTAGCGATAACCGCAGCAGGAATAGCAGCGTAAACCAATGCCAATTTAGCAAGTACGTTAGATGCGTTGATAGCAACCGGTGAAGCGATGTCAATCACGTTAGCTGAATCAGCAACTAATGACTTCACATAACCATCACACAATGCAAGTGCAGCAACTTCAGATTCCGTATCACCTAACCAACGTAATTTCTCGATGTTTTCAGCAATTGTTTTTGCCATTTCTCCCCAATAGAAGTCCATGAAAGATGCAACAGTGAAATCACCGTTAGAACCTTTTGTCATTTGTAATGAAACAAATGATTGCTCCAAAGAAAATTGACAAATCTCAGCCATTGCGGATAATCCACATACGTCTACCTCTACTGAAGCAAGTTCATCAGTTGAAGAGCTCCACCCACAGTTTTCGGCTTGCAACACCTGTCCGAATGTGATTGTCGAAATTTTTGTCTTATATTTTACTCCAGGAAGTGTACGGTAGTTATCAACTACTTCCTCATTCAAATACGCACGAGAATAGAATGCCTCGCTGTTTGCTTGTAATAACGCTGATGCGTCAATGTCCAAGTCGAATTTTAATTTTCTGCTCATTTTGTTTTGTTTTTTATTGATTAATTATTAAGGTTTAAAAATTTACTTACTGCACTAAATTTGTCATGCGTTGATAATTTAACTTCAGTCGCTTCAACTTCAGTTTCAGTTACCATCATTTCTTCCATTTGGTTGCGAAGGTCAGCGATCAATGCGATGATTGCTTTCTCTCTCTCCTCAAGAATCGGTGTAACGATTGCAAGGACAGCCTCTGAATCCAAAGCAGGATCAATTGCCATTTCTTCGTTTACTGCATCTTCAACAATTGGAGCTTCTTCCTCAACAACTGTTTCTTCGAGTGCAACTTCTTCCATTGCAACCTCTTCAATTGGTGCATCCTTAATCTCAATGATTTCGCCATCTACAACAACGTAGATTTTGCCATCGATTAAGTGCTCCCCATCAGGTAATTTGTTCATGTTATATTTATTTAATTGATTACTTAATTTCAACCCCAAGAATCCCTCAATAGAGAATCCAACTTGGTCATTGGCAACCAATTCAGCATAATACTCTTTATCAGTTATCTGAGCAGTCACCATTAACGTTCCTTTTGGAACTTCAATACCGAATGTTGAGAAGGCTTTATCTTGCTTTGGATTGTCAACCACCCATGTTTCAAGGATATATGCAGGAACTGTCTTGGATGTATCATGCTCCAGGTTAAATAGGTCACGATTACGAAGGTCACTCATGAACTTCTCATGAATCTTTACGATTGTTTCCTCAGTAAACTGAACATAGTATTCTCCCTCCTGGTCATCCTTGCGATATATCTCCATCGGTATCATTGCAGGTGCGGTGATTCGATACTTTAAGTCATCAGCGAATATCATTCGTTGTGCTTGTTCGAACGCCATTCCTTTCACCTTAATTGCCGGTTGAGATGTGAACGCAATCTGCTCAATACCCAAATCTTCTCCATCGGAGTATTCGGGATCAATCGTGATTTTGTAAATTGGCAAGTCTTTGGTCATGTATATATTAAAAAAATTGTAAATTTGTTCATAAAACATACTTATGATAAAAATTTTTGAGAGGGAAATCCCCAACAAGATGGATGAATTGACCATTGAACAATTCGAGAAAGTGACTGAAATCACCAACAACAAAGAACTTGACAACATCGAGAGATACATCAAGATATTTGAATACTTCGGTGTTAAGGAATCCGAATGGGATGACAATGATGTTGAGCTTTCAGACTTTATTGAGATAGTGAAGGAATTCAATTCTAATAACTATGAGAAAAAAGAGCCTATTGAGTCAATTGAATTGGATGGATATACCTATGAGGCTAAGATGAAGCTCTCAGTGAAGGATACCAAGATGATTGAGAAACTAATCAATCGCAAATCGCACAATTGGATAAGTGATTTATTGGCATTGATGTTCAAACGAACTGACCTCAGTCAAGTGGAACACTACACTGAAGCACATTTGAAACACAAAGCGAAACTATTCAAACAATTGAAAGCGGAAATCGCAGTGCCTTACCTGGTATTCGTTACCGAAAAAATCTCAAGCCATGCAAAATCTGAAGCTGCCGAAAGCGTGGAGCCAAATAACGATTGAGCAATTCATTGAGATAAGGTCATTAAACATTGAGGATGGAACATTGCAATACAATACCGATGTGCTCTCCATCCTCTCCGACCTACCCATTGAGGACTTCGATGATATAGAACTTGACGAACTTCAGGACATCACAAAGCAATTGAAGTGGATGACCTCAGAACCATCCAAGAGATATCAGCATCAGCTCGATGAATTCAAGCTCAAGCCATTTGTTGACATCACTCTCGGTGAGTTTATCACATTGGAGGGATTCGTTACCGATGACTATATCAAGAACCTCCGCAACATATGTGCGATTCTATACCGAAAGACATCCACTGATGAATGGGGGAATGTTATCACCGAGCCATATAAATTCAAATCAACTGATCGTGTGAATCTCTTCGATGACTATCCAATCACCGCAGTATTCGGATTGATACCGGAGTACCTTCAGTTCAGACAACCGTTCTTGGATAGCCATTCTAATCTGATGACTGAATCCTATGAAGATAGTGAGGAGGTAACCGATGAAGAGGAACGTAAAGAGCAAGAAGAGGAAAAGAAATCTTCCAAGTGGGGATGGGAGCAATTGATATGGACAATGTGTAATGGTGACCTCTCAAGATTCGATGCAATAACCGATACAAAATTGGTATTGATTTTTAACTTCCTTGCAATGAGAAAAGAGTTGGAAATTTAGTAATCCAATGCATCCCAAAACTCTCCGAATAAAGGATTGAAATCATAAATCACTTTCACTTTTTTACGAAGCAATCCACCAAGCTCCAGGATAGGGAATTTTTGAGCCATGTTCTGAACGTATTGTCCGTACATCTCGGATATCAATCCACTTTGCTCAAGTGCGGTGTTGAATTTACGCACCAAATGATAGGGTGCGATGCTGATTGTACCGTTGTTTAGGAATCCGAAGTAATATGCTGCGAGTATTTCAATACGAAGATTACCTTCCGTAGTTACTTTGGCATTGATACGGATGGAATCATACAAAGTGCGTGTATCAATCAACGATTCATCAACGATAATCTTCTTTAATACATTCGCCACCCTTCTTCTCGTGGGATATTTGATGTTGAATTCGCCTGTGTTCTTGTAAGCCATACCTATATATTAAGATTAATCACCATTTTGTTCAGGAATTTGGCAATCAGTCCATGATGGAAGCACAAAGGTAATGTTCATCAACCATCCTGCTGCGTAATCCAAGAGGTCATTATTCAATGGGGTGAATGTTGGGAATCCTTCCACATCGAAATCAGTATCGGTTAATGAGAATGTGTAATTCAGATACAAGTCATTGAGAATCTGCTGACAATCTGAGAGAATTGTCGTGATATTTGTACGGTCTTTTTGGATGATGTCAAAGCAATATATCTCAAGGTTGAATAAGTTCACGTTGTCACTTGCAATCACATCCACAGGAACCACATACACGAGAGGATACTTCTCATCCTTAGTGGCGAAGTTGAATAACTGCTCCTTGAAATCAGTGCCTACCTTTTTAACTTGGAGGTGTGCATTGTAGAACGCGATAATTTCATCGGTTAGTGCTTGATATGATATCATAATTGTGCTGATTTTTGGATTTTCAATATATTGTTTTGTGTCGCAGTTATTTCCGTTTCGGAAACCACCGCAGTGACTGTGATGTTTTGGTTGGTATCTTGACTTCCCCCTACATTATTTAGATCGTTGTTCTGACCGAATAGGTTACCAGGTGTGAATGCTGATACCGATGATTCAGGTACCGATGCTCCCGTTGATGTGGATGGTGATGCCGGTGCGGATGTTGATGTGAATTGTGTTGCTGCTATCTTTGCGATATTAGCTGCGGACATTGCTGCGGTTGCGACAAGGTTGGCGATACCAACAGGATTTGGAACCACACCGATTGCCAATGGTGCTGCTGCCAATGAAGCGGTAACCGCCTTACCAGCATCCACCACTGCACCTGCTAACTGCATCGATTTGTTGAACTTGAATTGTTTCTTTGCTAAGTCCTCCTCAGCTTTACCACCCTTCACCACGTTCTTCATCTTGTTAGCGAATGCAATATCACCAAGTGCTTGGATTGATTTCACTCCATCCTCCGCAATGTCAAGTGCAT